>JAABUX010002176.1_pt1 | contig 28214 bp, 23 predicted proteins | sample 5561851 | NCBI WGS metagenome assembly JAABUX01 (sample SAMN10711883, study PRJNA513361) | rock metagenome | isolation source: Antarctica rocks | place: Antarctica: Victoria Land, Richard Nunatak red sandstone | collected 2016-01-03 | reverse complement strand
GAGGGCCTTGGCGGCGTCGATGAGGACGGGGATCATCTCCGGGTCGGGTCGCATCTCCGTAGCTCCTGGACCTCCTGGTGCGAAGGTCACAGGATAACGAAGAGTTTTGTCCTTTCAAGCCCCTAAGTGCTTTGCCCCCGGGTGCCGGGCGGATCGCGGGTAAGCACCCGAGGACGACCATCGAGCAAGTTCGTCCGATCTAATCGGCCACCCGGACGATGAGCCCGAGCCGGAGTCATGGGGTCGGCTCTCTATTGGGAGCAGCATCGACCCCATGATCGTGGAGACGGAGAGATCGATCCGGATCGATGATTGCGAAGGGGATCGAAGACCCTCGATATCAAGGCTTGAACCCGAACGAGACCGGTTGAGTTCCGATTCGCTCCGATATATGCGTCCCGCCGCTGGATGCTCCGCCCGCCTCAATCCTCGTCTTCCTCTTCCTCCGGCTCTTCCGCCTCTTCTTCCTCTTCGGTCTCGTCCTCATCCTCGACGGCGACTTCGGCAACCTGGACGGCAACCGGCTCGGCGACGGGAAGGGGCCGGGGGATCGCCGCTCCTACGCCGGGGGCGTTGTCGGGCATCGGCTCCTTCGTCTTCTGGACGAAGTGGTTACCCTTGCCCTTCGCGGTCAGCTCGGCCGCACGGGCGTCGGCGGCTTCCTTCTGATTGAACTCGAAGGTGCCGACCGGCTTGAAGGCGTCGTTGACGACGGTCCAGACGATCCGCATCCGCGCCGAGGGCTTGACGGCCTTCACCGCCTTGACCTTGGGCTTGGCGGGGGCCTTCTTCTTCTTCGGCTTCTTCTCTTCCTCCTCGTCGTCGGCCTCCACGGCCTCCACGGCGTCTTCTTCCATCGGGTCGAGGGGTTCGGCGGCGTCGTACTGTCGGCGCAACTCGCGCCGATTCTGGGGTTTCCCTGCCATGCAACCGTCCTCCTCGGGGCGGACTTCTCGAGTGATACTGCGGCGTCGGGGCCTGGCGCGGCCGGGCGCGACCGATCGCCCCATCTTAGTTCACGGCGAGGCGCTTGACCAGCGACCGGCGCCGGTCGTCCGGGCCGCTCAGGAAGGGCGGCCGGGCGCGAGCCGCGGGAGGACCACCGCACCCGCCTCGGGGCGTCGGCCGATCTCCTGGCGGATGTGGGCGAGCAGGTTGACGGGGTGATACGGCTTGGTCAAGAAGTGGTCGACCCCGAGCGCGGACAACGCTTCCTCGTGCTCGAGGCTGATCTCCGCGCTACAGATCATCATCCGTTGCGTCGGCGCGACCCGCTTCACTCGTCGACAGACCTCGACGCCGTTGAAGACCGGCATCTTGATGTCCACGAGCAGGAGGTCGAACGGGCCTTCTTCGTCAAACGCCCGGACTCCGTCCGCCCCGTCCCTCGCCTCGGCGACCGCGAACCCCTCGTTCCGGAGGAACTGGGCCACGAGCATCCGGAGCACGTCCTCGTCTTCCACGAGGAGGAGCGAGATTTGCCGTTCCATCGGCAACCATCCTTCCAGGTGTGTCGCATGGCCATGAAGGGGAGAGAGGACCCCATCGGCGGGCGGTCGGGCCGCCCGCGAGGCATCGTAGCGAATCCGGCCCTTCGCGCCCACACGAAAGCCCCGCCCGGCGAATCCGCGCGAAATCCGAGGGGCTTGGACCGCCGCAAATTCCACGAGAAGTCCTGCCGCCCGGCCCTGCTTCGGAGGGCATCAAGTCGGAGGGGAGGGCCGATGGTGGGTTCTTGGATCGCCCGGGCGGGCTCTGGCGGAGCGGGGAGGACGAGCGAGTGGTCAGGGGGAGAGTCGAACTCCCGACACTGCGATTTTCAGTCGCATGCTCTACCAACTGAGCTACCTGACCGCGTGGGATTGCGGTGTGAGGAAGGATAATTTAATGCCCGCGAGCCCGGCTGTCAACGGATCGCGACAGCGGCCTTGAATATTGATAATGGGACGGGTCGCCCTTTGTCCTCGGGCAAGCCGGAATCTTCAGTCGGGGTCCTCGGATCGTCGGCCTCTTGCCGGTTGGATGGAAACCCACAGATTTGGCCGGACGTCAGTCCTGGTCGGGAGGAATTTGGTGAATGCCGCCAACCCCTCGGGCGTGGGTCGAACCGTGGTGGATTTCATCCACCCGACAAGAGACGGGCGGTATCCCGCGCGGTGACGGATGGCGGGCCGCTCGTGGTGCAGGAGGCGTCGCGAGAAATCCGCCGCGCGTCGGGGAAAAGTTGTAACCGGCCGCCGTCGCGGGGAGATTAGGTGTGGATCGCACGTCCATCGGGGGAGGTCGAGACTCATGCGAGGCGGGCAACTCGGGGCGGCCGGGGAGCAGGTCCGTCGCCTCTTCGGCGCCGGGACTGTGGCCGTCTGCGACGAATGGCAACTCCTGCACCGCTACCTCGATCGGCGCGACGAGGTCGCCTTCGAGGCGATCGTGATGCGGCACGGCCCGATGGTCCGGGGCGTCTGCCGCCGGGTCCTCGGCGATTCGCCGGACGTCGACGACGCCTTCCAGGCCACGTTCCTGATCCTGGCCCGGAAGGGCTCGACGCTCGGCGAGTATGACCCGGTCGGCCACTGGCTCCACGGCGTCGCCTACCGCGTGGCCCTCCGCGCCCGGTCCGCCGCCGCTCGCCGCCGCTCGCGGGAACGATCGGTCGCGCCGCTCGGGATCTCGCCCGACGCCGACGAGTCGGCGCGGCGTGAGCTCGGGGCGGTGGTCCAGGAGGAGCTGGCCCGGCTCCCCTCCAAGTATCGGGCGCCGGTGGTGCTCTGCTACCTCGAAGGCCTGACTCACGAGGAGGCCGGTCGCCAGCTCGGCTGGCCGGTGGGCACGATCAAGGGGCGACTGTCGCGGGCCCGGGACATCCTCAAGGGCCGGCTCACGCGGCGAGGGGTCGCCTCGGCGGTCGCGACAGCCGCGATCTCGGGCGTCCCGGACGCCGGCGCCGCGGTCCCCGCCGCGCTCCTGCGAAGCACGATGCAAGCCGCGATGGCGGGCCGCGCGGCCGGGATGGTCCCGGCCGCGGTGGCCGCGCTGATGGCCGGGAGTCTCACGACGATGTTCCTCCACAAGATGAAGACGCTCGGGGCAATCCTCCTCCTGCTCGGCACCGGCGGGGTCATCCTGGCCTACCAGGGGTCGGGCGGTCCCGGTGGCCGCCCGAAACCCGCCCAGAGTGGGGAAGGCCCCGTCTATCCGGCCCCCGCCTATCCGGCGAAGATCGTCTCGCAAGCGCCGCCCTCGTCGGTCTCGGAACCGTCCGTGACCTGGATGACCCCGCCCTTCGACGCGCCCGACGAGAGTCCCAAGTCCAAGGCCATCCTCGCCAAGCTCGACGAGCGGATCTCGATGAACTTCCCCAACGACACGCCCCTCGAAGACGTCAAGAAGTACATCGAGCAGTCCACCCAGGACGAGGCCGCCGGCCTGCCCGTCGGCATCCCGATCTACGTCGACCCCCAGGGATTGCAGGACGCCGACAAGACGATGGCCTCGACGGTGGCGATCAGCCTGGAGGGCGTCGCCCTCAAGACCACACTGACGCTGCTCTTGAAGCAGTTGAACCTCGGTTATCAGGTCAAGGATGGACTGCTGATCATTCAGTCCCTAAATCCCGAGGACAGAGAGACTCCAATCACCATCCTGCGAGGGAAGTCGGAGCGGGGCGAACTGACCCGCGACGGCTACAAGCAACTGATCGAGATGCTGAAGCTCCGCAACGAGGTCAGCAAGCTCGCCGCCGAGGCCAACCGCCCCCAGTGAACCGGGCAGGACGGAGTCGGGCCGGGCCCGCGCGGGCGGGCCCGGCCGTCAGGGCTTCGAGGTGGTGGCGGTGGCGGAGCCCGACTCCAGGTCGAGCCCCGGCCGGCCGTCGGGCACGACAACCGGGTTGGCTCGGGCGACGATCCCGCCGGGGAACCGGACGCAGTAGGGCGAGAAGTCGGCGCGCGGCTCGGGGTAATCGGTGCTGACATACTGCGCCCCGCTGGCCAGGGCCTTCTCGCGGCGGGACGGGTCGTCGGCGCGGGCCTGGGCGGTATCGGCGTCGGCGCGGGTCCGGACGAGGAAGCCGGCCCGGACGAGTTCGCGGATGCGGTCGAAATCCTTGACCGGGTCGTTCATCTTGATCCAACCCGCGGCCGGGTGGTCGGCGGCGACGGAGGCGAACATCGCGCGGCCTTGGAGCGAGGGGTGATCGGCGAGGTAGAGGTCGCGGATCGAGTCCTCGTTGTCGAGGGCGAACATGACCCGACCCCGGACGGCATCGAGCGCCGGCCAGCCCCGGCCCTTGAGCGCGGCGAGCAGGGTGTCGGAATCGCCGCGGACGAGGTCGGGGGTGAGGATCTCGCGGTCGTTGAAGGCCGCGCGGATCGCGGCGTCGACGGCGTCGAGCGCCGCCTTGTCGAACGGCAGGGGCTTCGTCGGCAGCGCGGCGATCGGGTCGTCCTTGAGCTCGACGAGGACCAGGATCGGCACGTGCCCGGGGTTCGCGTGCGACCAGTCGTGGACCTGGCGGAGGGCCTCGGCGAAGGTCGGGACGGTCGAGAGGTAGTCGAGGTCCTGGATGTGGAGGACCTTGAGGCCGGGCCGGCGCAGCACGCCGGCCACGTCGGGGTCGGGGCCGGGTTCCTTGCCCACGCCCCGGAGCAGCATCCGCGCCGCCGGCCGGGCGTAGCGACCGCCCTCGGGGTCGGCGAAGACGTCGAGCTCGATCTGACGGATGCCGAACCTGGTGAATTGCTCGGCCAGCGGCCGATGGGTGTACTCGACGGCGTTGGACACCTCGCGGCCCTTGGCGCCGACGAGGTTCAGGACGTTCGGGTGCGGGGCGATATGATACGAGTTGTGGGTGCCGATCACCTGGACCTGGTTGAGCCGGACCGGCTCCTCGGCCCGGACGATGCCGGCGACGCATGACAACAGGGCCAGCAGCGCGGCCCGGGCGGATCGAGGGGACATGGGCGACTCCGGGGCGCGGCGACGACCCGGCCGGCGTCCCGGGTGCCCCGGACCAGACGCCTCGGCCGACGGTCGCCGCGAGACCGGCCATCGTGCCATGCTCGCCCGCCCGAAGTCCACCGCGACGTGCCGCCGGCCCGCTCGATTAATGCTCCGGCCCGCTCGCCTTGCGGATCGAGTCGTCGCGGGTCTTGGCGGCGGCGAGCTTCCGATCCTTGTCGTCCTGCTTGGCCTCGGCCTTGGCTTCCTTCTTGACCAGCATCGTCGTCTCCCTGGCGAGCTTGCGGGCGGAGTCGTTGGGGTCGAGGTAGAGCTCGGGGGAGACGGTGGCCAGGGCCGTGAAACCGTCGTGGCCGGCCGTCGCGGCGGCCTCGCGACGCTTGTAGATGATCCGGCTCTCGGTGATGTGGACGATGTCCTTCTGATCCAGCGACGAACTCGCGGCGATCTTGCCCACCCTGAGGGCCTGGTTCAACCCCGAGAAGCCCGGCTCCGTCTCCAGCTCCTTCTTGATCGCCGTGTCGAGGGTCCGCTCCCCCTCGACGACCTCCTCGGCCCGGACGATCTCGTAGCCCTCCGGGAAGTGGCGGATCATCAACTCGTGGGCCTGGGCCCGATAGTCTTTCTTCCCCAGCGGCGTATTCCGGGGGATGCCGATCACGCCGTACTGGCCGTCCTGGTAGACGTAACGGGCGTCGGGCAGGCTCACGCAGCCCGACCCCGCGGCGAGTCCGAGCAGGACGAGGGCCAGAAATCGCGACCCGTGGCGAACCATCGATCCACCCCGCGCCCTTCGGCGCGAAAAAACCTCCGAGGCCCCACGCGACGCCCGCGGGGCGGCCCGCCCGGTACGTGTCGAAGGTCGATGGAGTGGTATCGAAGGATGGTTCGACGGGAGATGTGGCGATCTGCTCGGAGGAGTTGAGGGAATATTAACGACATCCGGCCGTCAATCAAGGGCCGAAATCGGATGCCAACGCCGACTTGGTGAGGGGCTGCGGGGCCTGGGCAGGTGATGCCGGCCTCGCGACCTTCGCCGGGCCTTCCCGGGGCGTCATCGAACCCCCAAGCGAACCCGGTCGTCGACGGGACAGCTCAACGGGCGGTGACGAGGGAACGGGCCCGGACGTTGCGGAAGGCGACGGGCCCGTGGTCGGCCTGGAGCAGGATCGGCCCCGTCGGGTTCTCCTTGTTCTTCCAGGCGGAGCCGGTGGGAGTCTCGACCTTGAGGTTGTCCTGCACCAACCGGCCGTTGAGCGTGGCCGAGATCCGGGCGTCCGCCACCTTCTTGCCCGAGGCGTCGAATCGCGGGGCCCGGAAGGTCATGTCCAGGACCTGCCACTCGCCCGAGGGCTTCGAGGCGTTGACCAGCGGCGCATGCCCGTCGTCGATGTGGTGGTACTTGGGCTTCTCCTCGGACCGGGGATAGACCCCGCCGCTGTCGCCGCCCCCGGGCGTCTTGACGCCGTGGCTGTCGAAGATCTGGACCTCGTAGACCGACTGGAACTTGACGCCCGAGTTCGACCCTTTGGGGATGTAGAACTCGACATGCATCTCCACGTCGCCGAAGACTTCGCGAGTCACCAGGTTCTTCGCCTTGCCGCTCGGCCCGTTGCAGATGGCCCCCTGGCCCGGCCCCGAGGCCAACTTCCTCGGGTCTTCGGGGTCGACCCCCACCAAGCCCACCTCGGCCCAGCCCTCGGTCGGAGCCTTGTAGGCGGCCAGGGTCGAGAGGTCGACCCAATCGCCGTCGCCGGCACGGGCCCGGGGCGTCGTCGTCGAGGTTGCGAGGACCAGCAAGAGGGCGGAGAGCGAGAGGGCGGCGCGTGGCGACGGGTACATGGGCGTTCCCTTGGATGTCGGGCCGATCGGGGCGGTCGAGGGACGACCCCTCACTTCTAACCGAGCCGTCCGCCCGGGGGAATGATCGACCCGGCATCGTCGGGCGGGCCTTCCCCGAGAGCCCGTCCCGACACGCCGGGGCGTGCCGCCGCAATTGGCTGGCGTGGCGCCGGACCGCCCCTCCGGCAGATCGCGACCGCCTCGTCGAGAGGACCCCCGGCCGCTTGCAGGGGGCCGCACAAGGGGGAGGGCTGGTGGCATCGTCGAGGTTTCCGGCGAGGCCGCCGGGCGGGCCGAAGTCGGGCCCTGATGGCCCGAGTCCCGGCGGTGCGGGCGGGATCGAGGGACACGGGATGTGGCCCGGGAAAAACGAACCCAAGGGGGGAGGGAGCCCCGTCCGGCCGCCCGACCCCACGCGCGGGGCGGGAGGAGCCCGACCGATCGCTGGGCGTCCCGTCGACCCGGATCGCCGGGCGGGCGTGGACGCGACCGGCCTCCCTGAGTGATATTCGCCGCCCGGCTCGGCGTTCGAACACACTTCCCCCGGGGGCCGCCGGGTACGGTCCGGCGGGAGGCCCGCGAGACGACCGGAGATGATCCCGCCACAATTTAGCTGAGTAATTTTATATGTTATTGTAATATTGGTCGCGGGTGCGCGGCTCAGGGGGCCTCCGGGGCGACGGCGGCCGCTCCGGCGGCGATCCGCTCCCGATGCTCGTGGATCCGGCCCTTGAGCCTCGACGCCTCGATCAGGTGGTGGACCCAGCCGGGACGGCCGAGGCAACGCGCCACGGCGGCCTTTCCGGCCTTGGTCCAGTAGCGCAGGTGGAGCCCCCGGGGTGCCCCCCGGTGCGGGGTCGCCCCCGAGCGGGCCTCATCGCGGGCCATCGACCTGCCGTGCCAGTAGAAATAATATTTCAGATAGCGCAAGGTCGCCCGGTCGGCCGGGATGAAGTGGCGGACCTTGGACGAGGGGACCCAGACGCCTTGCAACCCCGAGGAATGGAGTCCGACGAGCAGGTTCGTCTCGTCGCCGAAGATCTTCTTGACGCCGATGGAGCCTAATTCGGGGTCGAACGGGTGCTCGCGCAGGATCGGGAGGCGGAAGGCCATGTTCGCCCCGTAGGGGAGCCTCCAGGGAGAATCGTGGTCGTCGAAGGCCCGTTCCGTCGGGCCGAGTTCGCGGATGACCAGCATCCCCTGGAGCAGGGGGAGATTGGCCCCGATCCAGGAGGGCTGGGCGACCTCGTACCAGGGGTCGATCTCGCCCCCGAAGAAGGCCGCCTCGGGCCAGCGCCGCGACGCCTCGACGTAGCCGGCCAGCCAGTGGGGGTCGACGAGGACATCGTCGTCCGTCCAGAGCACGAGGTCGCCCGAGGCCGCCCGGATCGCGCAGTTCCGGGCCCTGGTCAGGCCGAGATCCGGTTCGAAGAGGCGGCGGATCGGCAGGCGGGCCGCGTGCCGGGCGATGACCTCGTCGGTGTCGTCGGTGCAGCGATTGTTGACGACCAGCAGCTCCCACTCCACATCCGGCGGGACCTGCAGCGAGTGCAGCGACGTGAGGGTCTGGTCGAGCAGGGCCGAATGATTCCAGGTGCAGATGGCGACGGACACGATCATGGCGACCGATCCCAGCCGCGCCGGGCCAGCCGATTCCTCACGCCCCGCACCGCGGCCCGCGCCGTCTCGCGGCACAGGCCGGGCAGCGATTTGTAGCGGTAGAAGATCGAGGGGAAGATGATATCCAGGCGTTGCCCGGGCCCCTCCGACGAGGACAGGAGGGACCTCGGGTCCTTCGCGTAGAGGAAGACATTCTGGCGATACCACCACTCGACGTCGAGGTTCCCGAAGATCCGCGGCCGGATGACGTCGACCTGCGACATCCCCGCCCTGGAGAAGAGCTTCTCCCAGAAGCCCGGCCATTGCTCGTTCCTGTGATCCGTGCCGCCCTGGCCCGGCACGGCCGCGGAGAACAGGACGATCGGCGCCGCCGCGGCGAGCGAATCGATCAGATCCCGCGAGGACCGGGTCGGCAGGTGCTCGCCCACTTCCAGGCAGGTCGCGAGGTCATAGGTGCGATCGACCTTGATCGGCTTGCTCAGGTCGGATTCGCGGAAACGGGACGGGTCGACCTCGAACCTCGAGCGGTCGACATAGGGCCCGTCGAGGCCGAGGACCTCGTCGACGCCGTTCTCGCCGAAGGCGCGGAGCCACGTCCCCATGCCGCACCCGAAATCGACCACGCTCTTGGCCTTGGTCAGCTCCAGGACCAGCGGCACGACGACGCGTGCCGACCGCAAGGAGCCCTCGACGTTCTCCTTGAAGAAGTCGGCGTCGTATTTGGTCGCCATGTTCGTGGTCATCGCTCCTCCGGTGGTCAATCCTGAGCCCGACGGGTCCCGCGTCGCCCGCCGTCGGGGCCCCTCCGGGCCGCCGGCCGGCGGATCGGCCCGGCCCGGCGGTCGGGCCCCCTCCGGGCCGGTCCTGCGGGTCTCGGTCGCTTCGAATCCGCTCAAATCCCGGGGGACATCGAGGTTGGCGACCCCGTCGCCCGGATGGGGGGTGATCGCGGGGACCCGGCGTCGCCTCCGAGCCGTCGGAGGGTCGACGGACGGCCTCCGGGCCGGGATGCGGACCTCGTCGGTGACCGGGTCGGATTCATTCACCAGTGGGAATGATCGACGCCCGGGCGCCGGCCGAACCCCGTCATCCGAAAGCCGGTGGTGCCGGCAAGATGCGGGGGGCCGAGGGTCGCCCCGAGCCGGTCATTATAACGGCCGGGGACGGGTTGGCAACGAGCAAGTCGGCTCGGTGTCCCGAAAGGGCATCGTCGGGCGGCGGTCGAGCCCGCGATCCGGCTCAGTCGTCCGCGAGCTTTAACTCGACCTCTTCCAGCCCGAGATACTTCGCGACTTCCGAGAGCTTCTCGTGGACCGCGGACATCCCGGCGGGACGGCGGTCGGGGCTGGTCTGGAGGCAGGCGAGGATCAGGTCGTTGAGCGGGCCGGGCACCTTGGGATTGAGCTGCGAGGGGGGGACGAGCTTGATCTTGAGGTTGTCGCCGGTCCTCGGCGCGCTGCCGGGGTTGGCATAGCGGCCGGTGAACATCCGATACATCGTCGCGCCGAAGTTGTAGAGGTCGGTCCGCTCGTCGACGACCTTCTCGGTCACCTGCTCGGGGGCCATGTACTGGGGCGTGCCCTGGATCCGGTTCTTCTCCTCGCCCTTGAGCCAGGCGGTCCCGAAGTCGATCAGCTTCACCGGCCCGTCCTTGGAGACCATGATGTTCGACGGCTTGAGGTCGCCGTGGTAGACCCCGCGGCGGTGCATGTGCACCAGCGCATCGGCCACCTGGTTGAAGATCAGGACGAGCGTCCCCAACGTCGGCCCCTCGATCTCGTCGAGCGTCTTGCCGTCGACGAACTCCATCAACAACTCGACGCTGGTCACCCGGAACAGGAGCGATCGCCTGACCCGGCAGTCGTAGATCCGGGCGATGGCGGGATGGTTGAGCTTCTTGGCCGCCTCGTACTCGGTCTGCGCCTGGGCGATGTACGGGTCGTCGTCCGAGTCCTGCCACTTCACGACCTTCAGCGCGAACCGCTTGCCGCCCCGGGCCCGGTCGGCGATCTGGAGGATCGTGCTGCCGGCCCCCGTGCCGAGCGGCCCCACGACCCGATACTGGACGTCGCTGAACTTCGGCGGGCCCGTCGCGTTCGACATCCATTCACCTCGGTCCTGGCCAGGCGATGAGAATCAGTTTAATTATGCGATCGGGAGGACTATGAAGATGGCCCGGCCGAGGCCCATCCGTCCAGACCTTCGAAGGTAGCCGGCGGCCCGAGATCCCACAATCCCCCGGGGACGGTCGAAGACGCTTTCCGCCCGCCCCGCTCTAACTTAGGGCGAATCTGCCGCGCCGGTCGCAAAATAGGCCGACGACGGTCCGACGAACCCGCCATCGACCCATGCCCAAGGCGACGATCACCCGGTCCGGCCCGGCTCGTCCAGGCGGACCGAACTTTCGGAGATCGCGGGTCGTAGTGGTGGGAAAACGGGCAAGATTCCCGGTCCGCCCTCGGCGCGGTCGCCGTCGGGTCGCAAGATAACGTTGCCGGATCATCCCCGAGGCCGCCGGCCCTCGGATCATCGCCTCGCAGCAGGAGTTGACCTTGAATCGGCGATCTCCCCTCCTGATCGGCCGGATCGGCCTGATCGGCCTGGCCTCGTTCCCGGCCGCTTGCGACTATGCTTCGAAGAAGCCCCCGCTGCCCTCGCTCGAATCGTACGGGCCGCTCCCGGGCGACTCGGGCCGCTCGCGGTCGTCGACGGCGGTGGTGGTCGACCCGAACTCGGACGCTCCCCCGAGCTTGGAGGTCGACCCGGAGATCCTCAAGCGCCGCGAGATCATGCTGGCCAACGTGATCAAGCTGATGCAGACCGCCTACAACAACCCGGGCGGTCGCAACTTCGAGATCGCGACCGAGAATCTCAATACCCTCTTCGAGCAGGGGACCGCCGCCTCCGATTACGAGCTGACCCCGGCCTCGCGCGAGTTCCTGCTCCGCAAGATCTACGACCTCACCCGGCAGGACCCTCAGCCGGCGGTCAAGGGCCTCTCCTCGCCCAAGTGGACGCTCCGCGACGCCCGGCACATCGAAGACTGCATGCTCTACCGGGCGGTGGCCCTCCGGGTGGCGGGCGAGGGGGACGACCTGACGAAGGTCCGGCGGATCTTCGACTGGATCGTCCGCCAGATCCAGCTCGTCCCGGCCGAGTCGCTCTCCGGCAACGGCCTCCGCCAGGCCCAGGTCCGCCCGGCCGACGTCCTGATGCGCGGGATGGCGACCGAGAGCGGGAGCTGGTCGGAACGCGGCTGGCTGTTCATGGCCCTCTGCCGCCAGGTCGGCGTCGACGTCGGCCTGCTGACGCTCTCGTCGAGGCGGCCGATGGGGGCGACCGGGGTCGACGCCGCGCGGCCGGCGGCCACCTGGATCTGCGCGGCGGTGGTCGACAAGAAGCCCTACCTGTTCGATCCCCGGATCGGGATGGAGATCCCCGGCCCGGGGGGCTCTGGCGTGGCCACCGTCCAGGAGGCGATCGCCGACCCCACGATCCTCGACCGCCTGGAGCTTCCCGGCCAGTCGAACTACGGGATCGGCGCCGCCGACCTCGCCGGGAGCCCGACCCGGATCGGCGTGATCGTGGATTCGAGCATCGGCTATCTCACCCCGAGGATGCGACTGCTCCAGGGCCAGCTCCGCGGCGAGTACCGCACGACCCTCTTCCGCGACCCCGTCGAGCAGGCCGCGGCCTTCGCCGAGGCGCTGGGGCCGAGGTTCGGCGGGGTCGCGCTCTGGAGCCTGCCGATCCAGGTCGAGGAGCGGCTCTTCAGCGACCCCAACTTCGTGAACGCGACGATCGCGTCGCTCACGTTCTTCGACGGCAAGCTCCCCCTGCTCTACGCCAGGACGGCCCAGCTCCGCGGCGACCTCGACGAGGCGACCAAGAAGTACGTCGCCCTCCGCTTCGCCGAGAACGCCACGATGAAGGACCCCAAGGAGACGCCGATCCCCCCCGAGATCCAGCGGGCGCTCGACATCTATGCCACCTATTTCCTCGCCCAGTGCCAGCTCGACCAGGGCAACCTCGACCGGGCCGAAGACCTCTACCGCAAGATGCTCAAACTCGTCCCCGACCCGGGCCCTGGTCGCTACTATTTCTACATGCTCCGCTGGGGGGCCCAATCCAACCTCGGCCGGATCTGCGAGGCCAAGGGCGAGGCCGCCGACGCCATCACCTTCTACACCCAGCGCGAGACGACCCCGCAGCGGCACGGCAACCTGCTCCGCGCCCGGGCCCTCGTCTGGAACAACCCCCTGATCGAGCCGGCGGCCCCGCTGCCCCCGGCGCCCGCCGACCCCGCCTCATCCGCGTCCGCGGAGACACCCGCACCCGCACCCACGCCACCGGACAACTCGGTCGCGCGGCCGTGAAGTAGGCCGGATCGGTCGGGATTACCGCCGGCCCCGACCCTGTGATAAATTGATGACGTGCGCGGGCCCGAGGCGGGGAGCCAGGCCCGCGATCCGGCCGATCCCGGGCCCCGTGAGGCAGTGACATGCGGAATGGTGAGACCGGGCCGGCGAGCCCGCCACGCCCGGGCCGGGCCGTCGACCCCGACTCGTCGTCGGGCCGCGTCCGCGCCGAGGTCCAGGGCGCGGGAGGCCCGTGCTCGGTCATCATGACCGAAGTCAGCCCGTTCCACTGCCTCTACCAGGACGCCCTCGACTTCCACTCGCAGAGTCGGCAGATGCTCGCCAGGTCGGTCGGCTCGGCCAGCCGCCTGGCCCGGGCCTCGCTCGTGTTGTACGTGGCGGCTGCGGAGGCCCTGATCCATCAGGCCGCCGCCGAACTCGGCCGGCCCGACCTCGCCCGGCTCGTGTCGGACCCGGACCGCCCGATCCCATTGGCCGACGCCTGGCGGCTCCTGCCCGCCGTCGTCGCCGACGGCTCGGTCCCCGGCGACCCCGACGCCCCCCCCTGGCCCCAGTTCGCCGAACTCCTGGCGCTCCGCGGGTCGTGGTGCCACCCCGGCCCCGCCCCGTCGCGGCGGGCGTTCTACCGGGCGGCCAACCCCGGCGACGACTACGAGCCGTTGCAGCCGCACCAGGTCCCGGCGGGCCTGGCCCTGGCGGCCGACGCCCTCCAGTTCCCCCGGACCGGACTGCCTCGCGACCCTTACGCCCTCCGCCCCCACCACCTCGACACCGCCCGGAGCGTGCTCGACGCCGCCGTCGAGGCCCTCGACCGCCGGATCGCCGGCGCCCTGACCCGCGACAACCGCCACCGCCGCGAGCCCGTTCGCCTCGTCCACCCGCCGGGGCGGGACGGACGTTGAGGTCATCGGGCGATCATCGGCCCGGCTCGCGGTCGCGCCGGACCGCTTCGAGCAGCACGGCGATCGCGAACAGGACGCGGAGCGAGAACCGGGCGATCTCGTCGCCGGGCTCCCCCTCGGGCGGCTCGGGCGGGCCGTCGTCCCAGGTCGAGATTTTGTGGCCGATCAAGCCCGACGAGATCGGCTGGGGAGAGCGGAGTCGGACCAGCGGCCCCCGGGCGACCTCGGCGGCGTCGCGGCGGACGTTTTCCGACCCGGCGGGGAGGCCGACGAGGTCTTCGAGCATCGCGTCGAGCGACTCGGCCCGGCCGGTGAACGTCCCCCGGCCGGCCCGGGCCCTCAGGAGCAGCCCGAGCACGCGGGCGGGGGGATACTTCGCCCGGAGCCGGTCGCGAGCCTCGACCACTCGAGGGTCGGTCATCGCGAGCCGGATCGAGGCGAAACCGCCGAGGTAGTGGCCCGGTCGCTCGGCGATCAGTCGGGCCCGGCACCTCTCGGCCCAGTGGTCACCGGGGCCGCTCTCCAGCAAGGCGAAGGTCAGGAGCGAGTCGCGGAGCTTGCGACGGCCGTCGTGGTTGGCCTCCCAGGCGAGTCGCAAGGCATCTTCCGCAGCCATCCTCGGCCCCCTTCCGTGCGCATCGAACGACCCGGACGCCGCCTACTCGGTTTAATCTCGGCACACTTCCCCCGCCAGCTTTGGCGAATGTCCCGGGACCGGCTTTGGGGTATCCCCGCCGGCGGGCGCTCCACTATGCTGTGGCCCCCTTTGAGTTGGCTGGAGGCCAGACGATGCGCGTGCTCCTGGTGACGTCCTTCCCGGTCCCCGGCGAATACGACGGGACGGCGATGCTGCCGATCAAGATCCTCCGGGCGCTCAAGTCGCGCGGGGTCGATGTCGTCCTGGCCCACCTCAAAGCCCGCCCCCCCTGGGGTCCGCCGATCCGCGAGGACTTCGAAGGCACGCCCTCGTTCACCTTCCACCCGCGTGACTGGGTCGCCGGGCTCGACCGGGTCCACCGCGAGTTTCCCTTCGACCTCGTCCACGCCCAGCACCACGGCGGGGCCAACCGCGCCTTCTTCGCCTGCCGGCTCCGGGGCTGGCCGTTGGTCTACGAGCTGCACTCGCTCCTCGGCGAAGAATATGAGCGCGACCGCCTGGGCCGGGGGGTCGGATTCCAGCTCAACGTCCGGCTCGAACGCGCGGTCTGCCGCGCGGCCGCGGCCGTGATCGTCCTGGGAGAGCAGGTCAAGCGGGTGATGGTCGAGGAGAAGGGCGTCCCCGCCGACCGGGTCACCGTGATCTATCCCGGGATCGACCTCGGCGAATACGACCGCCCCGGCGAGCCGGCCGAGATCCCCGGCGTCGACCCCCGTGACAAGGTCATCATGTATGTCGGCAGCATCATCCACCCGAACCAGGGGGTCCCGCTGCTGATCGAGTCGCTGCCGAGGGTCTTCGAGGCCGTTCCCGAGGCCCGGTGCGTGCTCGTGGGCGGCCCGGCCGAGGCGGGCCGGGCGTATCAGGCCCGGCTCGGACGGTTCGGCGACCGCCTGATCGTCCTGACCGGCCAAGGCCCCGACCAGGTCGTCGCGCTCACCCGACGCGCCGACGTCCTGGTCCATTCCCGCCTGGCCTGCCGCGAGAATTACTCGGTCCAGAGCAAGATCGCGGTCTACCTCGCCGCCGGCCGCCCGATCGTGGCGACCGATTTCGCCGACTACGCCGACATCCTTGGGCCCACCGGCGCCGGCCGCCTCGCGGCGGTCGAGCCCGGCGCGATCGCCGGCGCGATCATCGACGTCTTGACCGACCCGGCCCTCGCCGCCCGCCTGGCCGCCGCCACCCGGCCCGTTGCCGTCGAGCTGTTCGGCATGGATCGCAACATCGACCGCTACCTCGACGTCTATCGTCGGGCGCTGGCCGCCGGCCCGCGCCGGTCCGGCCGGCCATCCGCCACCCCGGCCGCTCGACCCGGCTCAGCTTGACACCCCCGGAGTCGCGGATTACCATCATCACCACGCCATCGTAGCTCAATCGGCAGAGCACCGCTTTCGTAAAGCGGGGGTTAAGAGTTCGACTCTCTTCGATGGCTCTCGGATGCAAACCCTGCTGAAGAAAGGCCCTCCGGGGCCTTTCTTCATGCGCGTCGACCAAGTTCCGAAGGCTCATGATGGATTCCGGGGTGGTGCTCCGACGGTGGTCCTGAGTCGCTACAACTGCTCCGACTCGTCGGGCTCATCCTTGACTCGACCCGCTTCGCCGTCCGGCAACCGAGGCGTGGATCGATGGCACGGCCGGGCTCAGCGGACGACCGCCTGGAAGGTGACGGACCCCTCGGCGCCGGGGGCGACGGCCCCGGGGAGGTCCCAGCGGAGTTCGAGGGCCCCGGCCTTGTTCTCGCCGAAGGTGAAGATGGTGGCGGCCGGCCCTTGGGCGCTGCCGGGCACATATTCGAGGCGGGGCAGGAGGCTATCGATGATCGTGACGGCCCGGATCGGCACGTTGCCCATGTTGCGGTACGCGATGGAGTAGGTGAGGACGTCGCCGGGCTCGGCCTCGTCGGCGCTGACCCGCTTGATCACGGCCAGGCCGGGCTTGCGGGGCGGGACCTCGACGCCGGCCACCTCGCGGGGGGACCAGGTCATCACCATCTGCCCGGCCCCCTCGGCCACGCCGGTCACCACGGCGCTCTCGGCGCTCTTGAGGCCCTCGGCCCTGATCCGCTCACGGACGGCGCCGACCACCTGGACGGCCGTCTTGCGGTCGGCCGACTGCACCATCTTGTCCGTGATGATGGCCGTGGCGGAGTTGAAGCCGCCGAGGACGCGGACCTCGGAGTGCTCGCCGGCGAAGACCCGGGTCGAGAGGCCCGAGGCCTTGAGCCGGAGCCGGTTCAGCTCCGCGGCCTGGCCCAGGGTCAGCTTCTTCGGGCCCTGGCGGGCCGCGGCCAGTTGCTGCCTCTGGAGCAGCTCGTTCATGAGGGCCTGCGAGGCGTTGAGGGCCTCGTTGACGCCGACCGTCGCCCGGACCGAGGCGAACCGCGGGGCATAGACGCAGACGACGTTCGTCGGCAGGACGCGGGGGCGGCCGTCGGCGTTGAAGTTGACCAGCGCGTCGCGGGAGTCGATGCCCAGGAGGCCGCCGTCGCCGCCGAAGTGGAGCGGCTCGCCGCGGTCGCCGCCGTCGCAGAGGAACTCGTCGCGCGGCATCCACGACCGGTCGGCCGGCGGGGGCGTGCCGCAGACCGGGCCGCACGGGAGCTTACACGGGCCGCGATCGGGACCCATGAATGGGCAGGGGGCGTTGGGCATCCCCAGGCCGGCCGGCCCCTCGACCTCCTCGGGGGTCGGCTGCCGGCCGCCGATCCGGACGACCGCCATCACCCGCCCCAGCGCCCGGGCCACCTTGAACGGCTCCTCGGCCGGGTTGAGGGTCACGAAGGGCGGGTCGTCCTTGGCCAGCTTGATCGGGACGGCCTGCTCGGGGTCTTCGAGGTAGATGACCTGCGTGACCAGCCGGCCGTGGCCGGCGGCGTCCTCGATGTCGTCGGGGCGGAACACGACGCGGATCGGATACTTCGCCGGGTCGATCCCGGCCGGCCGGTGCAGGTGGCCGAGGACCTCGATGAACGGATAAAGCTCAACGCCCGGCCGATCGGGGAGGTTCGTGAGGCGGAGCTTGTAGCCGACGCCGACCTTCAGGCCGACCGTGGCCAGGCCCTTGCCATCCCCGGGCGGGACCGCCTCGGGCATCGGGCCCAGGACCTCGACCCGGACCCCCTCCGGCCCCTGGAACCGGACGACCTGGACGTCGGGCGGCAGCGCCGCGGCGGCCGGGGCCTCGGCCACGACCGCGGGCCCGGCCGGGGCGGAGCCGGGCGGGACGACGGGGGCGAGATTCGGGGCGGGGGAGGGAGCGGGTACGACGGCCGGCGGGGCCATCGTTGCGGGGGGATTGTCCTGCCCGAGGGCCCTCGATGGCGACGAGCCGAGGCCCGACGCGATCGCCAGGCCCAGCGGCAAGGCGAGACGCGCGGGCCACCCGGCGACGGCGACGCGGCGGTTCCATCCTGTTCGGCTCATGTCGGTCATCCTCAACCGGGGTGCGTCCTGCACCCGGGGGCTCGATCGGGCTGCCTCACGCGGGCCCACGCCCGCGAGAGTCGGGTTCGGACGGCGGGAAGTCTCGGGGACAGCAGGGCAGAGATCGCGGATTTCGGATCGCAAATTTCAGATTGAACATAGCTGATAGCTGATGGCCAAGATGCGTCGGGTTAAGTTGATTTCCACCGAGATCTGAGATCTTTGAGATCGGAGATTCTTGGGAGTGATCAGACCCCGGCGGGTCGCGGTCCGAAATCGCGACCCGACGGGGCGAGGGTGATGGGCGAGGCCCGGGTCGGGTCGCGGGGCCCGGCCCGGTCCAGATCAGCGGCCGGGCCCGGGGGCGGGGGGGACGGCGGGGGCCGGGTTGGCCTCCGGGGCCGGGGGGACCGGCTGGTCGGCCGGGGCGGGAGCCGGCGGGGTGGTCGGGAGGGCCGGCGAGGCCGGGGCGTCGACCGGGGTGAGCGGGGCCGAGCCCGGGGCCACGACGCCCGGCGGGAGCATGCCCGGGGGCAGGTTGGTCGCGGGCTGGCCCACCATCGGGGCGTCCGAGGGGATCGGCGAGCCGACGACGTCCATCTCCAGGTTGATCCCGCCGAGGCGGACGATCATCAGGATCGTGCCCCGCTTGTCGGCCTCGAGGATCGGGTCGACGCCCGGCTCCAGGCGGGTCGAGACCAGCGTCTCGACGTTGGCGACGGCCAGCTCCTGGTAGCGGGGGTCGGGCAAGTAGATCACCTTGGTCACGAAGTTCCCGCCCTCGACCTGATCGAGGTCCTCGGCGGTGAACTGGACGGGGATCTGGTTGTGGGTCAGGTAGGCGTCGGTCGCCGGGGTCGAGGGGGCGACCTCGATCGTCGGGTAGAGGGTCAGGGTCGGGCGTCCCGAGACGTCGGCCAGCTTGAGCCGATAGATATAGCCTTGCATGAAGTTATAGCGGAACGGGGTGGACCGGCCGGGCAGGTACACCTTCTCGCCGTTGGAGCCGGCGGTCTGCCAGCCGATCTTGAGGTCGCCGGTCCCGCCGGGGCCGCCGGGGCCGAAGAAGACGACCTGGCTGCGGACGTTGGCGAAGCGGCGGGCGCCGCCGGCGCCGCCCATCATCCCCCCGCCGGGGCCGGCGCCGGGGCCGCCCATCATCCCGGGCTGGATCGGGCCGCCGGGCGGGGGCGGGCCGTCGGCCACGGCGGCGTGGCGGAAGAAGTGGAGGCCGCCGGCACGGGCCTTACCTTCAAAGCCCGTCGTGGCCGACGCCACGAGGAGCATCACACCGAGAGAAGTCATCGGACCTCCTTGGCTCCGCGATCGGGCCGGGCGGCCCCGGCCCTCGCCCCCTGGGGCAAAGGCGGCCGACGCGCGGCGATCGGGGAGGAAGCACACCATCCTAGAGTTGACGCGCGGGCCGACGGATCGGCCTTGTTCCGCGCGTCGAGGTCGAGCGGCCGGACGGCGGCGGGGCTCGGCCTGGGCCTCTCCCCTCTCCTCCCGCCGGGGTTGCGTCCCACGACGCCTGACGATAGGATCGGGCATTCCACCCCCACCCTTGAGAAAATGGGCTACATCCCGACCATGCCCTATTTCCGGACCATCCCCATCATCACCCTGGGCCTGCTGACCCCCCTGCTCGCGCCGGCCCAGACGCCGGCCCCCGCACCCGTGCCCGCCTCCGACTCGGCCACGTCCGCCCAGAACGTCTTCACCGAGACCATCAACAAGCTCCGGCTCCGCGAGCGGATCGCCGCCCGGATCGAGCAGGACGTCGACATGCTGAACCAGAAGTTCAGCCTGGAAGGCAACTACTACAAGGATTCCGGCCATCGGGTCCGGATTCAGCTCGACCTCAAAGGGCTGGGCGACGCCGGGTCGACGGTGCTCCAGGTCTGCGACGGCAAGGTCCTCTGGGAGTTCAAGAAAGTCTTGAACATGCAGAGTTACCGCCGTCGCGACATCCTGCCCATCCTCAAGCGGCTCGAAGACCCGAACCTCGACGAGACCTTCCGGAGCCTGGTCATCACCCAGCTCGGCTTCGGCGGCCCCGAGGCGTTGCTCGCGGGCTTCCAGAAGGCCGTCAAGTTCGACCAGTTCGCCGTCGAGACAATCGACGGCGTCGAGAGCTTCGTCCTGGGCGGGACCTGGAAAGACCGCGCGGGCCTGATGGGCCCCAACTCCCGCCCCCTGTCGCCGACGGCCCCCCTCCCCTCGTACATCCCGAGCAACATCCGCGTATTCGTCGACAAGGCGAACTCCTGGCCGTACCGGATCGAGATGATCGGCAACGCCCCATCGATGCTCCAGGAGGATGTTCGCGAGGTCGGGCCCGACGGCCGTCCGATCCCGATCGGCGTGAAGAAGGCCGCGCCCAGGGTCGCCCCCAGCCGGATCACCCTGAAATACACCCTGCTGCCCGACTCGCAGATCGAGCCCGAGAAGCAGTTCTCCTTCCAGCCGCCGCGAGACGCCGCCAACCAGGTCGAGGACGACACCGAGAAATTCCTGGCCGATCTCGACCAGTTCATCCAGCTCGAATCGAACCGCAAGAAGGCGGAGGCCGCCAAGGCCGAGGGCGAGCAGCCGATCCTGAAGGCGCCGATCGAGCCGGGGCCGAATCCCGGGGCCGGCGGGCTCGGCACCGTGCCGGAGCCCTCGGCCCCGAAGTGATCCGGCAGGACGCACACGCGGGCGGGCCGACCCGACGGGAACTGTCCCGCCGGGCCGGCCTCGGCCCCCGATCCCGCTCAGTTGGTCGCGGCCAGGGCCGCTTCGATGGCCTTGGTCACCTTGGGCGACTCGGGCTTGTCGCCGGGCTCGAAGCGGGCGACCACCTCGCCCTTCCGGTCGACCAGGAACTTGGTGAAGTTCCAGCCGATGTCGCCGGCGAACTTGGGGTCGGTCTTCTTGCCGGTCAGATAGGCGAAGAGCGGGTCGATCCCCGCACCCTTGACGACGGTCTTGCCGTAGAGCGGGAACGAGACGTTGTACTTGGTCGAGCAGAACGTCTTGATCTCGGCGTTGCTGCCCGGCTCCTGGGCGCCGAACTCATTGGCCGGGAACGCGAGCACCTCGAAACCCCGGGCCTTGTACTTGCCGTAGAGCGATTCCAGGCCCTGATATTGCGGGGTGTTGCCGCACTGGCTGGCGGTGTTGACGATCAGGACGACCTTGCCCTGGTGGGCCTTGGCGAGGTCGACCTTCTTGCCGTCGATGTCCTGGACCTGGAAGTTGAGGGCACCGCCGGCGGCCGGCCGGGTCGGTTCGTCGGCGTGGCCAACGGACGCGGCGAGGCAGGCCATCGACAGCGAGGCGACGAGCAGCGGTGCGAGGCGATCGGTCACGGTGGGATGTCCTGGGGTGGGGCGAGGGAGGCGGGCCGCCCGGCGGGTCCGGGCAAGCCGGCCTCGGGATCGTCACGGAATGATCATCATGGTTCGGCCCGTCCCGGAAATCAAGCTCGGGCAGGGGTCCGCCCGGCGAGACAGCCACCGACGGTCCCGGAGCTAGCTGGGCATGTTTGAATCGTTCACGGCCGGGGCATTGCGGGCGATCGGGCGGGCCGAGGCGCGGGCCAGGGCCCGGGCGGGGTCGTCGGTCGAGTTGCTCGACCTGGCGGCGGGGCTGGCCGACGAGTCGGAGAGCCGGGCCTCGGCGCTGGTCGCCCGGTTCGGCCTGGGGCCCGCCCGGCTCCTGGAGGCGCTCGGGCTCGCGGTCGAGCCGCCGGAGGACGGTCTGGCGGAGGGCGACGGGCCGACCGCCCCCGTCCCGATCGCGCGCGACTCCCGCGTCGCACTGACGTCGGCCACGGCCCGGGCCAGGGCCCGGGACCGCTCGCAGGCGGTGGGGACCGAGCACTTGCTCGCCGCCTTGCTCGCCGCCGAAGGGCCCGTCGCCGGCATCCTCGAACGGGCGGGCCTGGCGGTCGCGGACCTGCTCGAGCACCTGGCGATGGCCGAGGAGGCCGAATCGGGGCCGATCCCCATGTCCGAGGACATTGGGCCGATGGAGCTGGACGAGCCCGGCCAGGCGATCGACCTCGGCCGGATACTCGACGCCTCGGCGAACCGGGCGCGCGAGGGGCTCCGCGTGGTCGAGGATTACGTCCGGTTCGTCCTGGACGACCCGATGCTGACCCGGCGGATCAAGGAGGTCCGCCACCGCCTGGCCGACGCCCTCCGGGGGCTCGATCCCGAGTCGCTCCTGGCCTCGCGCGACACCCGGGGCGACGTCGGGACCCACATCATGACGCCCTCCGAGCAGGCCCGCGAGAGCCCCCGCGCCGTCCTCATCGCCAATTTCAAGCGGACGGCCGAGGCGCTCCGGTCGCTCGAGGAGTACGGCAAGCTGATCGACGTCTGGCTCTCGGGCCGGTTCGAGGTGCTCCGCTACGACGTCTACACCCTGGAGAAGTTGACGCTGACCGCCCTGGCCGCCCGGCGGGGGATGGGCGAGGTCAACCTGATGGTCCTCGTCGGCGGCCTGCCGACGCTGGGCGACCTGACCTGGGTCGTCGGCGAGGCGCTGGCCGGCGGGGCCGGGGCGATCCAGCTCCGCGAGAAGGGGCTGCCCGACCGCGAGGTCCTCGAGCGGGCCCGTGAGGTCCGCATCCTCACGGCCCGGGCCCGCGCCCGCTTCGTCATGAACGACCGCCCCGACCTCGCCCGCCTGGCCGGCGCCGACGCCGTCCACCTCGGCCAGGACGACGTCGGCCGCCGCGACGCCCGCCGGATCGTCGGCCCGGCGATGCTGATCGGCGCCTCGACGCACGACCTCGGGCAGTTGGAGAAGGCCGTCCTCGACGGCGCGGGCTACCTCGGCGTCGGCCCGGTCTTCGCGAGCCGGACCAAGGAGTTCGACGACCTCGCCGGCCTCGGCTTCGTCCGCCAGGCCGCCGGGGCGTCGGGCCTCCCCTGGTTCGCCATCGGCGGGATCGACGAGGAGAACCTCGACGAGGTCCTCGACGCCGGCGCCCGCCGGGTCGCGGTCAGCTCGGCGGTCGTCCGGGCCGAGTTCCCCCGCAAGGCCGCCGCCGCGCTCCGGGCCCGGCTCGACGCGGCCGGCTGAGGTTGAGGTCGAGGAGAGTCCGGGAGCCGATCAGGCGGCCGAAAGCTTGCGGATCGCCCCCCGGCCGGCCAGGCCGATCAGCCCGATCCCGAGCAGGGAGAGGCTCGACGGCGTCGGGACCGAGGCGAGCGTCGGGCTCGCGCCGAAGGGGCTGACGGCGAACGCGGGGTCGGCATCCCCGGGCGCGGTGCCCCAGGGGCCGGGGCCGGAGCCCGTGTCGGCACGGTACGCCAGGTGGTCCATCGGCCCCTGGGTGTTGGCCAGCCAGGTCATGACGGTGTCCTTGACGGCGATCGCCTCCAGCCAGTAGGTCGACCCGGCGGCGAGCAGGGGATGCGCCGTCGAGCTGGCCAGGACCAGCGAGGGGTTGGGGGACAGGTTGGCCAGGTGGATCGTCTCCAGCGCTGTGCCGGGCAGGCCGCCGTTGTCCGTCGCCAGGACCACGTCGAAGGCATTCGTCCCGCCCCGATAGGCGATGGCCATCTCGGACGAGCCGAACGCGACGGGCGACGTCCCGCCCACGGTGAACCTGACCGCCAGCCCGTAGCCGACCCCGGTGAAGGCCTTGGGCCCGGTCAGGTTGTAGCCGTCGCCCCTGTTATAGGAGTTGTTGGGGCCCAGGCTCGAGGCGATGAAGCCGGCCTCGGCCGAGTCGTTGGGCCGTCCCCACACGGAAGCGATCACGAGCATGGCCGCCACGGACCGGGTCTTGAGCAAGATGTTCACGCGATTCGCCCTTGGAGGAGAGATGATGCATCCTCGTCATCGACTCCTCAACTAGTTAGGACAAGAATGGCGTCCTGGGCGGGCGGTGCGGCAATTATTCCGAGGGAGCGGGCGCGAGGCCACGATCGGTCCGCCCTCAGCGGGCTTTTTTCGGCCGACCTCGGGGCCGCTTAGGCACGGTCGCAACCCCATCGGAGGCCGACAGAGGCGGGGGGGCGGACGCGGGCGTGATGTCGGTCGTGGTGATGATGACGCCTTGCTCCTGGAGCTTGAGCCGTTCGGCCGGGGTGAGCTTGTTCGCCCCGATCGCCACCATCACCTCGCCGATCCGCTCCGCCCGGCGGCCGAGGGCCGAGGCCACGCGGTCGGCGGCCTCGCGGTCGGGGCAGCGGACGACCGTCATCGGCCGGACGTTGACCAGGCGAATCCAGCCGGCCCAGTCGCGGACCTCGTGGAGCACGTTCTCGGGCACGTCGACGCTGGCGTGCTTCTGGAGCCGGGCGAGCATCTGGGCGGCCGTGAGGCCCTGGCTGGCGGCCCGGATCACCGACGACCGGGTGATCCTGAACGTGATCGCCCCGTGCCCGACCTGCCCCTTGGACCGCTCGCAGAACGGGGCCAGCTCGACGGCCGGGGCCGGGTCGAGCCCGATGACGATGACGCTGAAGTCCGGCTGGACGATCACCCGGGTCGACGCCGGCGCGGACTCGTCGCGGGCGTAGGGCTTGCCGAAATACCCCTCGGACCGGGGAAGCCGGGCGACGCAGACGAACCCATCGGCGTCGAGGGCCACCCCGAAGGCGTCGAACGGCACGAGCCGCCGGCTCAGGATCGCGGCGATCAGCCGCCTGCCCGCCGCCTCCACCCGCTCCGGGAGCCGGCCGACGGCACGCTGGTCGACGAAGATCGAGAGCTTCGCCGCATCCTGCCCGAGGAGCAAGGGGTTGCGGTCCTCGAAGGCCAGCCGCTCGATCACGCTCCCCAGGCGGTAGAAGACGCCGACTTCCAGCTCGGCGAGCGCCCGATGGACCGCGTCGCGGAGCGCCTGGCGATGCTCGGGCTTGATGTCGCGATACAGGTCGTAGGGCGACCGGGCCGGCTTGCCCTTGTCGGGATGGGCGGTCGCGGGGATGCCGAGGAACTTCGAGTCGCCGACCATGTCGTCGTCGTAATAGTAGGGGGCGGACTTCGCCTTGGTCGCTCGGAACGACTCGTAGATCGCGTCGTACTGCGCTTCGAGGCCGGAGGAGAGCCAGGCGCGACCCTTGGCGGTGAGGCGGAGGGTCGTCTCGCGCTCGTCCTCCTCGCGGGCGGTGAACTTGAAGTCGCCGGCCCATCGGAAGGCGTCCTCGACCCGGAGCGGGGCCTCGCGGCTGATCGCCTCGTAGAGCCAGTCGGGCCAGGCGGGGAGAGCTTCGAGGAACCGGGGTTCTTCCTTGACGAACAGGCCCCCGTCCTGGCGGAGCCGGGGGGGCTGGCCGGCCACTTCGAGGAGGAAGACCCGGAGGTCGTTGGTGACCAGGCCTGCCGGCGAGGCGACCTCGGTCGGCGGCCTGCTCGGGACCAGCGACGGCCGGACGCGCGGCTTCGCGGCCTCGGCCATCCGCTCGCGGACGACCGGCAGGAGGCCGACGACCAGGTCGTACGTCTTGGGGTCGACGTCCTCGAAGACGGCCAGGCGGGCGATCAGGGCATCGAGGGCCGCGTGGACGTCCTTCTCCTTGGCGGACTTGACCCGCTTGGCCAGCCCCATGAGCGGGACCGGGCCGCCCGCCTTGGCGAGCGCCTCGATCAGGGGCCGGGCCGCCGCCGCCTTGGCCTCGTCCGCCGACCACCCGGGCCAGCGGTGCGAGGTGACGTAGAGTTCCAGGCCCACCTCGAGCCGGCAGGGCTCGCCCGCCTCCGAGTGCGCGAGCACCCGGTTGATGGTCATCTCCCCCTGGTCGTAGAAGGCGTATCGGGCGTAGTTGATGAGCGCAGCCCGATCGGTGGGACCGAGGAGGTGGAAGCGGCGCAGGGCCCGGACCCGCGTGGCGAAATCATAGGTCTCGGCCAGCGGGAAGACGCGGGGGGGCCGCTTGCCGATGGGCGGCTCGACCCGGACGAACCCGGCGGCGACGATCTCGTCGAGGACGGCCGCGTCGATCCCGGTGGCGGGGCTGCTGGGCTGGGTGATCGAGCCCGCCTTGGTCGGGGCCTTGACCCGGTCGAGCAGGGCGAGGCGTGCCCCGGGCGAGAGGGCGTGCCACCGGGTATCCCAGGCGGTGGCCAGGGATCGCTTCCAGGCCTTCTCGTCGTCGACGCGCGGCTCGCCGCGGCGGGTCGAATAGGGGTCGTAATAGCTCATCGGGCCGGACCTTCCCCGGTTCGGTTCGAGGGATCGGCCGGCCGTCCTCCCTTCCACGGCCGACCGAGGCGTTGCGGCGACGGGCCCGGTCGGTTGTGATGAATCCCCTCCCGCGACCATGGCCCGAACGGACGCCCCCATCATGAAGCATCTGGCCGACGGAGTCGAGCAACTCGGCGGCCTCCCGCCGAACGCGGTGAACGTCTACCTGGCCGGTGGCGTCCTGTTCGACGCGGGCACGAGGTTCGACCGCGGGCGGATCGGCCGCCAGATCGCGGGGCGGGAGGTCGCGGCACATGCCCTGACCCACGGCCACCCCGACCACCAGGGGTCGAGCCGGGCCCTTTGCGACGCCCTCGGGCTGCCACTCTGGTGCGGGGCCGAGGAGGCCGACGCGATCGAGTCCGGCCGGATTCTCGCCCTCTCGCCCGACAACGCGATCAGCCGGTTCGCCGCCCGGTACGCAGGCGGCCCGGCCTGCCCGGTCGCCCGGCGGCTGGTCGAAGGCGACGAGGTCGGCGGGTTCCGGGCCCTGGCCACCCCCGGCCACTCGCCGGGGCACCTCGCCTACTGGCGGGAGTCGGATCGGACCCTGATCGCGGGGGACGTCCTCACGAACATGAACCTGTTCACCGGGTTCCCCGGCCTCCACGAGCCGCCGACGTTCTTCACCGTCGACCCCGCCCGCAACCGCGAATCCGCCCGGAGGCTGGCCGACTTGCAGCCCGCCCTGGTCTGCTTCGGCCACGGCCCGCCGCTCCGCGACCCGGCGCGATTCGCCGACTTCATCCGCCGCCTGCCCGCCTGACCCGTCGCCCTATCCGGAAGGAACGCCGCCGATGCCGCTCGACCTGCTCTTCGTCTTCGGATCGGTCCGCCGCGACCGCAAGGGGATCGGCGTGGCCCGATTCCTCGCGGCCACCGCGCGGGCCCGCGGCCACTCCGCCACGCTGGTCGACCCGATGGAGACGCCGCTGCCGATGCTCGACCGGATGTACAAGGAATACCCCAAGGGCGAGGCCCCCGAGGCCCTGGAGACCCTGGCCGGCCAGATCCGCGCGGCCGACGGGATCGTCGTCGTCTCGGCCGAATACAACCACAGCATCCCGCCGGCGCTCTCGAATCTGCTCGATCACTTCCTCGAAGAATACTTCTGGCGCCCCTCGGCCATCGCCTGCTACTCCGTCAGCTCGTTCGGCGGCGTCCGGGCGGCCATGCAGTTGCGGGCCATGCTCGCCGAGCTGGGCATGCCGAGCATCCCCTCGCTCTTCCCCGTCCCCAAGGTCCACGACGCCTTCGCCGACGACGGGACGGCCAAGGACGAGGCGTATGGCAAGCGGGCCTCGAAGTTCTTCGCCGAGCTGGAGTGGTACGCCTCGGCCTTGAAGGCGGCCCGGTCGGCCGGCGTCCCGTATTGAGGGGCCGCGAGCGCGCGACCTCACCGATGCTTGTCGCGGACCTCCTGCTGCCGCATCGGCATGGCGTCGACCTTGCCGAAGACCTCCTGCGCCGCGACCGGCTCGGCCCAGCGGTGCTTCTCGCCGCCGTCCTTGCCGACGAGGACCGCGGCGAACTCCCCCCGGCCGACCTTGTACGTCCGGCGGAGCGTCGCCGCGGCGGCCTCGGCGATCGGCGCGTCCCCCTCGCGTCCCGGCCCGGCCTCGAAGGCCGCGACCACGACGATCGTGCGATCGATCATCCCGGCCGCGGCGAGCCTGTCTTGCAGGGCATGCCGCTGCTTGACGTACCTCGGGTCGTCCTCGGCCGGGGCGAAGACGAGGAGCGGGCGGTTCCGACCGGCCAGCTTCTTCATGTCGAAATCCTGACTTCCTTGCACCTTCCTACCCTCCCCTTTCCGGCCCAAGCCGGGCTTCGGCCGACCCGGCCCGTCGGCGACGACAAGCCCTGGCCTCAAATCCAAGGTCAGGCCGATTGCGATGAGGCCGACGGCCAGGATCATCCGGTGCATGAGCATGGGACCCTCCCTCGGCGGCGAAGCCGGGTCGCTTGCAAGATCCGCGCCACCATTTACCCCGGCCTGAGAGTCGGAGGCGTCCCGTAGGGTGGATGAAATCCACCAATCCCTCCGTCGCGGCTCGAACCGTGGTGGATTGCATCCACCCTACTAGACGACCAGGGCTAAATTTGTGGGTAAGATGCCTGAGCTTGATCCGAGCATCCTCCGTCGTGAATCGCCAGATCACCCGACTCCCCTCGGCGTTGCGGTCACCTTCCCACGCCGCGCACTCGGCGTCCACCTCCGCCTCCGACCCGATCCGG
>JAABUX010002173.1_pt1 | contig 28223 bp, 28 predicted proteins | sample 5561851 | NCBI WGS metagenome assembly JAABUX01 (sample SAMN10711883, study PRJNA513361) | rock metagenome | isolation source: Antarctica rocks | place: Antarctica: Victoria Land, Richard Nunatak red sandstone | collected 2016-01-03 | reverse complement strand
GTGAGCCCTTCTTCCCCGACGCGGCCTGGCGCGACACGATCGCGGCGGGCGTGGTTATCAGCGCCATCGTGCTGCTAGCGGTCATCGTCGGGGCGCCAGAGCTGGTCGGCCCGCCCGACCCCTCCAATGTCGTGGTGCAGCCGCGGCCCGACTGGTACTTCCTGTGGTACTACGCGGCGCTGGCGCTGATCCCCGACGCGGCCGAGCCTTACGTGATGATCTTGGGACCCTTGCTGGCGATTGGCGGCCTGCTGGCCCTGCCCATCATCGCCAACAAGGGCGAACGCGCCCCCCGGCGGCGGCCGGTGGCCGTGGCCGGCGTGGTGGTGCTGGTCGTCTTCATCGCCGCCTTGACCAAGGCCGGCGAAGACGCCGGGTGGTCGCCGCGCTTCGAGCAGTCGCCCGCCTTGACCAACGGGGAGATCGCCTCGACCGGCAGCGCGCCGAGCAGCGCGGCCATCGAGCGCGGCGCGCTACTGTGGCACGTACACGGCTGCGAATACTGCCACATGATCGGCGGTCACGGCGGCATCCGCGGGCCGAATCTGACCTACGTGGGCGACCGCCTGGACAACACCACGATCACGGTTCGCATCCTCAATGGGGCCAAACCCTACATGCCGGCCTACGGCGGTCTCCTCACCGCCAACCAGGTCAACGACCTGCTGGCTTTCCTCACGACGCGTGGCCGCAACCACGGGCGCCCGCCGTCGCAAGGACCGGGGCAGCAAGCAGCGCGCCACGCGATTCCGAAACCGAGAGGAAGGGGGTAAGAAGCTGGTATGATAACCCTCGTCTGCCGCACGTCACAGTACTGAAGGCTACCGCGACGATGATCGATGCCCGTCCCAATACAATCCATACCGTGGCGGCCCATAAGAAGGTGAGAGTGGCCCCGACGACCTGGCCGGGTTGGCTCGTCTGCGCCGCTTTGATGCTGCTGGCCCTCGTGTTTCGGGTCGTCCTGATGACCACCGTCTACCCATATGTCGATAGCGATGAGGCCATCATCGGGCTAATGGCGTACCACATCGGGGCCGGCGACCGGCCCCTGCTCTACTACGGGCAACCGTATCAGGGCAGCCTCGAAGCCTACCTGGCGGCGCTGGCGTTCCGCTTGTGGGGGGCAGGCGACTTTACCCTCCGCTTGCCGGCCCTGGCCTTCTCCATCGGGTTCGTCGGGGCCGTCTACGCGCTCGGCGCGACCCTGTACGGGCGCCGCAACGCGATTCTCTCGGCGCTCTTCGTCGCGCTCGGCCCGGGCCTGCTGATCTTCCACGGCGCCGCCGCCGGCTACGGTTATATCGAAGTCATGGTCTGCGGCACCATCCTCTTGCTGCTAGCCGCGCGCTATCCCGATCCGCGCACGATCCCGCTCCCCGTGGCGCTGGCCTGCGGCGCACTAGCTGGCTTCGGCGTCTGGATGGAGCCGCTGATGGCCGAGTACCTGGCGCCGCTGGCGCTGGCCTACCTGCTGCCCTTGATCGCCGCATGGCGCGCGACTCCCGTCGCCGGCTGGCTCCGCGCGCTGCGCGCTCTGGCCGTCGCCGCCGTCGGAACCCTGGTCGGTGCGGCGCCCCTATTGCTCTACAACCTGAACAACCACGACGCGACGCTGGCCTACCTGTACCGCAACGGGCGCGGCGGCGACCATCTGGCTGTCGCCGTGCATCTGGTCACGCAGGCGCTGCCCATCGTACTCGGCCTGGCCATCCCGCACTCGGGCCCGGATGTCGCGACGCAACTGGCCAACGACCATCTGGCGTCCTACCTAATTGGTCTGGTGGGAGGAGCCTATATCCTCGGCCGCTTCATCCTGGGTCCGCGCGGGCTGCTGCCCCGCATCGTCTCGTTACTTCGCCGGCAAATCACGGGGCAGGACGTGCCCTCTACCCCGGCGCGCGTCCATCGACGAGTCACTGCTGAGATGGCCCTTCCCACGTCGTATCGTGACGGGGCGCCGGCGCTCTTCGCCCTCAGTTGCCTGCTGTTCTTCGTGCTCAGCCGCTTTGGAGCGGAAGAATCGTCGACCAGCTTGCCGCGCTATCTGCTGCCCCTCTACACGGCCACCCCACTCGTCGTCGATATGCTGATCCCGCGCGCGTCTCGGCGCCTTACGACAGGGGCAGCGCTGCTGTCGGTGGGCCTGCTGTGCGTGGCCAGCCTGACGCTCACGATGGACTCGCCAGGCAACGAACGCGCCCAGCGCCCCATCGCCGGCCTGATCCGCGTGTTACAAGAGGATGGCGTCCGCGCGGCCTATACCAACTATTGGGTCGCCTACCGCCTGTCGTTCGAGTCACAGGAACGCATCGTAGGGCTGCCGGTCAACGGCCCGCGTCTGGCGCGCATGCGTATTCCGGGCGACCTGGCGGCAGCCACCCGTCTGCCAGCCAACCGCCTGGCCTGGATCGTCTACCGCGACAGCCCCGACGAACGCGCCTTCCGCCGCCGCCTGCGGCGCACCCACACCCAAGCACACCGCGTGGTGTGGGAAGGCCTCGTTGTCTACGACCACCTCTCGCGACCGTTGCGCGCCGTCGGCCCGGCCCAACAGTAGGCAAGCAGGAGCGGACAAGTTAGTCCTTGTCGCGGCGCTCGATGAAGTAGAAAGTAGCGACCGACCCAAGAAGGGCGCCAAGAACAGGCAGCACGATGTCGAGTAGCTCGCGCGTCTCCGTCCAGTGACCGGTGTAGATGCCGATAAACGCGCCGATGATTGTCCCAAGAAGGCAGAGGGCCAGAATGCCTGCGAACAGTGAGCGTACCACCTCTTGCACAAGAAGGCGTCGGGTCGTTGGCGTGGTCGGGGCGGGCGGACGTCCACGAGGGTGGGCATAGGGCTCGATGCCTCCAACGGCGAGATCGTCCACCGCGTGTTCGCGCGGGCGCGGCTCCATTATCCTCTCATCATCCACGTGTTCTACCAGATGCGGGCTAACTCACGGACGCGCCCATCTTTCTCCAGGAGGGTATGCCATCCCTCATCGTGCGCGTCCGTGAGCCACTTCTCCAGTTGAATCGCGTCGCGCAGCACGTCAGACAGTGACTTCCCTCGTCGCTTCGCCAGTTCTTCCAGAGTCGTGTAAGCGCTCCTGGAAAAGTTTACGTTGATGCGACGTACATCCGGCTCAACTGGAGATACCCCCTCTTTGGACGGTCGTATGTGTTGCGCCTCTTCTTTCTCGGGCCGCGGACTCTCGTCGCTTTGAGTCACGCCAATGAGCCTGGGCTCGACAAGGTGTTCCATCCGGTCGCCGACCGCTGCTGGCCGAACTATAGCGGTTGCTTCGTCGTGCATCTCAGCCTCCCTCCTGATCGTCGTTCGTTAGCACCCTCAAATTGTACACCTGTTTTGAGTATATTCCCCTCACTCTCTCCCAAGAGATCTACTCTGTATCCATCGCCAGCTTGCGCAGCAGGTTGGCCACGGCATGACCACGGTGGCTGAGGCGGTGCTTCTCGACCGGCGACAGTTCGGCCATGGTGCGGCCCAGCGATGGCAGCAGGAAGACCGGGTCGTAGCCGAACCCTTGCGTCCCGCGCGGGGCGTCAGCGATGCGGCCGAAGACGCGCCCACGCGCGGTGACGGCGCCGCCGTCGGGGTAGGCCAGGCACAGCGCGCACTCGAAGTGCGCCCCGCGCCGCTCCTCGGGCACGCCCTCCAGCCGCTCCAGCAGCAGGTCAACGCGCTGCGCGGCCGTCAGGCCGGGACCGCCAAAGCGGGCCGTGTGCAGGCCCGGCTGCCCGCCCAGCGCGTCGACGGCCAGGCCCGAGTCGTCCCCCAGGGCGGGACTGTTATACTGTAGCGAGTATCGGCACGCCTTGAGCCGCGCGTTTGCGAGGTAGGTACACCCCGTCTCGTCGATCTCCAGGGGCGGGCCGTCGGGCGTGCGCAATCGCACGCCGGCGCCTATCACGCCGTACGACGCGACGATCTGCTGAAACTCTTGCCGCTTGCCGGGGTTGCCCGACGCCACCACGATATCAAGGTCTATGCCCATCTCATCACCTGTACTCACTCCACCATCCTCACCATCCGCTATCTCTCCACCTGGGTCCCGCGAACCGGAGACGCCAGTGCTCCATGACGCGCTCGACTTGCCGTACCCGCAGCACCTGGAGCGGCCGCTCAGCATCTATATCCACGTCCCATTCTGCCAGAAGCGCTGCATCTATTGCGACTTCGCCACCTTTACGGGGCAGGACCACCAGATGCCGGCCTACGTCGAGGCCGTGGAGCAGGAGATCGAGCGCCGCGCCGGAGGGCTTGGCCGCCCGCCCGCGCAGACCGTCTTCTTCGGCGGCGGCACGCCCAGCCTGCTCTCGCCCGCCCTGCTGGGCCGGCTGCTGGCCGCCGTCGACCGGCGCTTCACGCTCGACCCGCGCGCCGAGATCACTATGGAGGCCAACCCCGGCACGCTCGACGAGGCCGCGCTGCGCGAGGTGCGGGCGCTGGGAGTCAATCGCCTCTCCTTCGGCGTGCAGAGCCTCGACGACGCGACGCTCACGGTGCTGGGACGCATCCACTCCGCCCAGGAGGCCCTCGACGCCTTTGCCATGGCTCGCCGCTGCGGCTTCGACAACGTCAGCGGCGACCTGATCTACGCCCTGCCCGCGCAGGAGATGGCTGGCTGGCAGGCCACGCTCAACGGCCTGCTGGCGCTCGACCTGCCGCACCTCTCGCTCTACGCCCTGACGCCGGAGGAGGGCACGCCGCTGTGGAAGGCGCTGGAGCGGGGCACGCTCTCGCTGCCGGTGGGCGACCGCGCCGCCGAGATGTACGAGTGGGCGCGCGACCAGCTGGCCGCACACGGCTATCACCACTACGAGATCTCCAACTGGGCTAAACCCGGCTGGGAGTCGCGCCACAACATGGCCTACTGGGTGCAGACGCCCTACCTGGGCTTCGGCGTCTCGGCCCACGGCTATTATAATGGTGAGCGGCGCGGCAACGTGCGCGGGCTGGCCGGCTACCTGCGCCGCATCGAGCAGGGCCGGGACCCGGCGTCCACGGTCGAGCGGATCGACGCGCGACGGGGGCAGTCCGACGGCATGATCTTCGGCCTGCGCCTGATCGACGGCATCGAACGCGCCGTCTTCCGGCGCCAGCACGGCGTCGACCCGCTCGACGTCTGGCCCGGCGAGATCGCCCTGCTGCAGGCCCAGGGCATGCTCCGCGTCACCCCGGACCACATCGCCCTGACCCGCGAGGCGCACCTGCTCGGCAACTACGTCTGGGAGCACTTCCTGTAGTTGCCAGTTGCCAGTTGCCAGTTGCCAGCTCACTCGTCGTTGTACGTCTTCGACGTTCCATACAGTGTACGATAGAGGCAGAATGCCTGTTGTCCGCGGCGCACAATCAGCCGGCGACCTACAAGGCCACCGCCCACTGGCAACTAGCAACTGGCAACTGGCAACTGGCAACTGGCAACTTGAGAAGGAGGTCATCACTATGCGCATCGAGTTCGAGGTCCCTGACGAGATCCTGCATCACCTGCTCGACCCTGTGCCGCTGCCCCGCGTGGCGCGCGTGCGCTACGATATCCCGACGGCACCGCCCATCGCCGACATTGGCGCGGCGGTGCGTGAGCAGTTGGCCCGCCCTGAGATCGCCGGGTTGTTCCAGCCCGGCCAGCGCATCGCCGTGGGCGTGGGCAGCCGCGGCATCGGCCGCCTGCCCGAGATCGTGGCCGCCTTTGTCGCCGCGCTGCGCGACCGCGGGACCGAGCCCTTCATCATCCCCGCCATGGGCAGCCACGGCGGCGCGACCGCCGACGGCCAGCGCGAGGTCCTGGCCCACCTTGGCGTGACCGAGGGGGCGGTGGGCGCGCCCATCGTCTCCGATATGGCCACAGCGGAGATCGGGCGCGCGCCCGACGGCACGGCCGTGCGCCTGGACCGGCAGGCCCTCGCCGCCGACGGCATCGTCTTCGTGGCGCGCGTCAAGCCGCACACCGCCTTCCACGGGACCTATGAGAGCGGGCTGGCCAAGATGATCGCCATCGGGCTGGGCAAGCAGGCGGGCGCCGCGGCCTGCCACGCCCAGGGCTTCGGCGAGATGGCCCGCGTGGTCCCCGCGTTGGCCGAGGTTGCCCTCGCCAAAGTGCCGATCCGCCTGGGCCTTGCCGTGGTCGAGAACGCGCACGAGCAGGCCTTTCGCATCGTCGCCGTGCCAGCCGACCGCATCCTGCCCGACGAACCGGCCCTGCTGGAGCAGGCGCGCGCCGCCATGCCGCGCATCCCCTTCGACGCGCTGGACATCCTGGTGGTCGACCAGATCGGCAAGAACATCAGCGGCGACGGCGCGGACCCCAACATCACCGGCCGTTACGCCACGCCCTACGCCAGCGGCAAGCCCGACGTCAACAAGATGGTGGTGCTCGACCTGACCGCCGAGACCAACGGCAACGCCAACGGTCTGGGCCTGTTCGATTTCACCACGGTGCGCCTGGCCCGCAAACTCAGCCTCGCCCAGACCTATCCCAACCCGCTGACCTCGACCGTGGCGCGGCCCGTCGCATTACCGATGGTCCTGCCCGACGACCGGCTGGCCCTGGCCGCGGCGCTGCTGACCTGCAACGCGGTAGGCCGCCCGCCGCGCCTGTTGCGCATCGCCAACACGTTGCGCCTGGGCGAGTTTGTCGTCTCCGAGGGGCTGCTGGACGAGGTGCAGTCCAATAGCGCGCTGCACATCCTGGACGCCGCCGCGCCCCCAGCCTTCGACGCCGACGGCAACCTGACCGACCTGACCCTGCCCGAGCCATTAGCCATTAGCCATTAGCCGTTAGCCGAACGAGGCGACCAAGAACTCGGTGAGCTCGGGGATTGCGCGGTGAATCACGAGAGGGCCTGGGAGGGCGAGCCACGGAACCGCATCGGGTTCCGTGGTGTACTGTGTAGAGAGTAGAGATGGTCAGCAGAGTAACGGAGTGGAGGATCGTGTGATGAAACTCTTTACTGTCCCGCGGATGAGACAGGTGGTTGCCGCACTCCTGAGTAGCGCCGTCCTATTCGGCGCACTGGTGTCGCCTCGCCTGGCTCACGCCGCGCCACGGTTGGCAGGGCAAGTTGCCGATTGGCTGCAGGGTTGGCCCATGGTCGGTCACGATCCCCAGCGCACCAATCGCAGCCTGGTCGCCGGGCCGGCGCATCCGCGCTTGATCTTCACAACCACGCTTCTTGCCGGTCCCGTGCTGATTGGCGCGGATGGCAGCCTGTATGGCTGGGGCCAGGGTGGCTTGCGCGCCCTCGACAGCCGTGGGCAAGGCCGCTGGATGACGCCAATCGCGAATATTGAGGGCGGGCCTCCGGCCCTGACGCCGCATGGGCTGCTCCTCGTCAATGGTCTGGTGCTCTCCGGCACGGGAGCCGCCAGCCGGGCTGGCATGGCTGTCCTCGCCATTGGCCCCACCGGATCGCTGCGCTGGGCCATCCACGCCCTGCCCTGGGCGCCCTCTGTCGGGGGTACCTTTTACTCCTCGACCGGCCAGCCCATCGCCATGGGCCAATCCGTGCCCTTGAGCAAAGGGGTCGCGCCTCTGGTCACGCCGACCGATACGCTGTACATGCCCTTTGTCGGACCCGGCGCCAGTAATGCCGGGGTGGAAGTCATCGCGCCGACAGGGCGGCCCCTCCAGCGCCTCCTGCCGAACGTGGAGCCTGACGCCATCGCGTGGGCGCAGGATGGTACGCTCTATGAGTTGGGTCACCAGGGGCTGGCCGCCCTCACCCCCACGGGCAAGCTGCGCTGGGACCTGCCCGTCGGCGCGGCACAGTTTCTAGGCAGCCTGCTCATCGGAATGCACGGGCAGATCTATGTGGGCGATGGGACCGCCGTGTCGGCCAGCACAGCGTCGGGACACCACCTGTGGCGTCGCGATGTCGGTGCGGTCGTCGGCGCCCTGGCCGAGCGGGCGGATGGGGTCGTGCTCGTCGTAAGTGCCGTGGGCCTGACTGCCGTGAGTCCCCGGGGCACACGTCTGTGGCGCCGAGCATTGGGCCGTCCGGCGACAACGTCCTCTTTCTCCGCCTCGATCGCCGTCGATAGGACGGGGCGCGCCTACGTTGGGAGCGCCGATGGGATGGTCCGGGCCATCGCGCGCAACGGGACCGTGCTCTGGACCATACGCGCTGGCGGTCCCACGAGCCTGGGTGTCACGCCCTCGGTTGCCCTTGGGCCCCAGGGCATGCTGGTTATCTCGGGCACAGATGGGCGTCTACGGGCGTATCGATAAGGGAGTGCTCTCCGTGCCGATTTCCGTCATTCTGGACGTCGACCCCGGCCACGACGACGCCGTGGCCATCCTGATGGCCGCGGCCAGCCCGGCCATCGACCTGCTGGCCGTAACCTGCGTGGCGGGTAACGCCCCGCTTGAGCGCACGCAGGAGAACGCGCGCAGGGTGCTGACCGTCGGCGGGATCACCGACGTGCCCGTCGCGGCCGGACTAGACGGGCCGCTGGCGCGGCCCCTGGTCACGGCGGCCGATGTGCATGGCGCGTCGGGACTGGATGGCCCTGGCCTACCCGAGCCGGCGATGGAGCTTGACCCGCGCCACGCCGTGGACCTGATCGTCGAGCTGGCCATGGCCGCGACGCGGCCGATCACCCTGGTCCCGACCGGTCCGCTCTCCAACGTGGCCATGGCCTTGCGCCGGGAGCCGCGCCTGCGGGAGCGCATCGAGCGCATCGTGCTGATGGGCGGCTCCATCGCCGAGGGCAACATCACGCCGTCCGCCGAGTTTAACATCTACGTCGACCCCGAGGCGGCGCACATCGTCTTCACTTCCGGCATCCCCCTGACCATGGTTGGCCTCGACGTCAGCCATCGCGCCCGGCTCGGCCCGGAGGATACCGCGCGCATCCGCGCCCTCAGCACGCCCGTCGGCCGCCTGGTGGCCGACCTGCTGGAGTTCTTCGCGCTGTTCCACCGTGAGCGCTACGGCTGGGACGACGTGCCCCTGCACGACCCCTGCTGCGTGGCCGAACTAATCCGACCGGGACTGATCACCACGCGCCCGCTATGTGTCGACATCGAGACGCAGAGCACGCTCACGCGCGGCCGCACCGTGGTCGACCTGTGGGGCGTAACAGGGCACGCCCCCAACGCCGACGTGGGCGTCGATATCGACCGGCAAGGCTTCATCGATGTGCTGATGGACTGCCTGCGGCTGTACTAGGAGGTACGGCCAGGATATGTGTAAAAACAGGCCGTTTGCACGCAGTTGCTTCACGACCGCGGCGCCCGTCTTACCGGTCGCGCCTGTCACCAGGATGAGTGGATCGCTCATGCCACGTGCCCGTCGTCGTGGAGCGGAACTGGCGCCACGACGGTCTCGACCAGTCCCGTCGCCACGTCATAGACAAGCCCAGAAACAACCCACTCGCCGGGCAGGTTGGGGTTAGCCTTGAGCGCGGCGACATCGGCCGCCACCGCCGCCCATGGGTCGGCGACCGCTTTGGCCTCCAGTTGCTCTTTGCCGATGCCAAAGTAGCCGGCCAGCATGTCGGGATGACCTGCAAGGCGGGTGATCCCGCAGTCCGTGTGATGGAGAACGATGAGGTTAAATCCGCTCCCAGGATTACCTCCTTCAACCTGGGCGATCATCCCGAGCATGGCCATCGTCCGCAGCGTCGCCGGAGTGATGCGACCGCCGATGTTGCGTATCACGACAGCCTCTCCGAGCGCGAGACCCAGCACGTGAGCCGGGTCAACGCGCGGATCGACGCAGCCGATGATCATCGTCCTCAGCGTCGGCATGAGGGACAAGCCCGCGGGGAATCGATGCGCGGCGAAGTCTTCGTTGCGCTTTGTCAGAGTGTCAACGGTGGTCATGCCGCTCCTCCTCTATGAATCGTTCTAGTGGACAGTGTTCACGTCCACCTCCACTATAGCGGATTTTGTGAACACTGTCCACTAGCATCAGCCGAGAGGACATGCCGTCGTTGTCGACGCGACGTGCACCCGCGGCACTCTTGCACGTCTCGCACGTGGGCACTGGTTACTGCTCCAGTTTTGGTGTACGCTGTTCAGTGATGAACGATGATCCGCCGACGGCCCCGCCCGTGCAGACCCCAAAGAGGCGCCGCCCGCCGGGTCAGGTCCGGCGCGGTCTGATCGACGCGGGCCTTGCAATGGCCCGCGCGGGCGGACCAGACGCGGTCGTGCTGCGGGAAGCCGTCCGCCACGTTGGCGTGGCTCCGAACGCCGCGTATCGTCACTTCAAGGACCGCGATGCCCTGCTAAACGCGGTATGCGTCGAGGCGATGCGTCACATGGCGCAACGGATGGAGGCTGAGGTCTCCCGTGTGTCTCTCCGCTACGGAACAACACAGGGGGCAACAGCGCGTCTGACGGCCATTGGCGTCGCCTACCTGGACTTCGCCATCACGGAACCTGGTTTATTCGAGACCGCCTTCGCTGTACCCAGGCATCTGGACTATGCGACGGACGACGATGCGGCGGGGCTGGGCGGGCGGACGCCGTTTCAGCTCCTTGGAGGCGTGCTGGACGAACTCGCCGAGGCAAAGGTCCTTCCGCTCGAGCGGCGGCCCCAGGCCGAATACGTCGTCTGGTCGAGTGTGCATGGCATGGCCATGCTTGTCAATCAAGGCCCCCTACGCCAATTGCCGCGGAGTACCGTGAACCACCTCATCGACCTACTCCTCGCCTTCATTATCCGCGGCCTATAAACGCGGACGCCGACGACAATGCGCGGATCGTGCGCGTTATCTTTTCTTAGCCTCGTCGTGATGTAGGCGTAAAAGGACAAGACGGCAACCTCGCACAACATCGTCGGCGTCGGAACCATGACCATCCACCGTACGGCGATCAACACCGCGTCATACAAAGTGACCTTCACCAAAGCCGGAACCTACCACTACATCTGCCAGGTCCATCCCGGCATGGTCGGAGTGATCACGGTCACAATGTAGGGCGCGACCGCGCGATTGCCAGGCCGCCTGACCTTAAAAGGTCATGGCAGGGCACGAACCCTGAAGGGTCTCCTCTAGCCCATCATCTGGCGCGAACCCGGCGCGCCGGACGTCCACGCCGACCTTTTAAGGTCCGTTCCTGCCATGACCATTCATGGTCAGGCTGTCAGTACGCACTGTCACAATGTCAGATCGCATCCCCGCCTACTTCTTTCCCTTACGCCATCCCGTCAGCGGTCGTACACTATCCTGTGGTTGGCCGGTGATCGGCGATGCGGGATAGCAGTTGAGGACAGGAGCCTGACCGATGGCGCAAACCACGCCCAAACGTGCTCACAAGCGTCCGCTGGCCGCGCTCCTTGTCGAGCGGGGAGAGTTCGCCACGGAGGACGAGGCACGGCGCTGGATCATGGCCGGCCAGGTGCTCGTCGACGGGCAGCGCGTCGATAAGCCGGGCACTCCAGTACCCGCCGACGCCGTTTTGACGGTGCGCGGACGCCGCCGCTTCGTCAGCCGTGGCGGCTACAAACTGGCCGCCGCGCTCGACGGTTTCGGCGTTCCCGTCGAGGGGCGCGTCGCGCTGGACAGCGGCGCCTCGACCGGCGGCTTTACCGACTGCCTCCTCCAGCGCGGCGCCGCGCTGGTCTACGCCGTGGATGTCGGCTACGGGCAATTGGCCGGCAGCCTGCGTGCGCATCCCCGCGTGCGCAACCTGGAGCGCACCAATCTGGGCGACCTCAGTCCCACCTCCCTCGACCCGCGTCCCACGCTGGTGACGCTCGACCTCTCCTACCTCTCGCTGACCGCGGCGGTGGCCCTCGCCGCCAATCTGCTGGCCCCCAGCGGAGACGGTGCGGTGCTGGCCCTGTTCAAGCCCCTCTTCGAGGTCGACGACCCCGAGGCCCGCCGCACCGGTCGGGTAGACGATCCGGCCACGCTGGTGGCGGCGCTGCGATCCGTGCTGGAGGCAGGGCAGCGGGCCGGCCTGACGCCGCTGGGCGCGATCAAGCTGGCGCTGCGCCCACGCCACGGCGTCAACGAGTTTGTCCTCCACTTTGGTCATGATCTGGATGACGCCGTATGGGCCTACGATGACGGCATTCTCGCAAAGATCGTGGCAGGACCCGGTGCCGGTCGCGAAGATGAGGATGAACTATAGCGTCGGGGCCTGCGTCGCCCGCGGATCGACGTCCATGCCATTGCGCTCGAAGCCGAGCGGTGGGTCAACTCGCAAGGGGCCGGACAGCGGCGTTCTGTCGCCGCCTGGCCTTGGTATAGTAAAGGTGAAATTTTGTATGCCGATATAGTGAGAACTAGATATCTCTGCGGAGAATCCAACGCGATGGAAAGATAAAGAGACCATGAGGCGAACGCGGATTCCTGGAATCGTGATGCTGATCGGCGCCGGCTTGATCCTTATTGCTACCTTCCTACCCTGGGCCGAGATCGATGCGAAGGCGTCCTACGAGCATAGCCACAGGGCTGGCGTTCGGATAGATCCACCCAACGTCCTTATACCTAGCGGGAGCTGGAGCGCGCAACCCTTCCCCACGGCGGTTGCAGAGCTGCGCAAAGATATCGCCGACAATCGCATAGAAGGTATGACGGTCGATCAGAGCGGACACATCTTTATCAGCCCGTGGTTTAAGAATCCGGATACAATCTTCTACTCTCTCCTCCCGATCGATCCCAAGGTCGGTCCCATCACTCTGGCGATCGCGGCTATCGTCGCCGTGATGGGACTTGCAAGTCTCTTTGCGGGAGAGAGGCCAATGGTGCGACGCGGGGTTGCGGAGATCCATGTGCTCTTCTTAGTGCTCGCTCTGTATGTGACGTTTCGCCTCTTAGGAAGGTTTGGATACCAGTTGCATGAACTACAGGGGCACGAGAGTAGTCCCGCACTTGCCAGTGGCGCGTATCTCGTTATTGGAGGCGCCGTGCTCTCTTTTGTTAGCGCGTTGGCGGCGCTCCGCGTTGCGAGACCGGCGCCGCCTATGCCGCACTAGCGAGAGCTCGTGGCCGCGGGCAACCGCCGCGGGACAACGCGCCCGCGCGCGACGCGCTCACCCGGCTGGCGCACCGGATTGAGCCTCTACGACAAAGAGCGCGCTGCCATGTGGCCGCCGTCGCAGGTTGGGATGCCACAATGTCAAGGCGCATCCGCGGACGGCAGGGCCATTTAGTTCTCGATTGCGCGGGCAATTCTTGAGGGTAGGGGCGTATTGCATACGCCCGGCGGTGGCGCGACTTGGGCGTATTGCATACGCCCCTACCCCGGTCTGGCCGTCCTACCGCGAGAACTAAATGACCCTGCGCGGACGGGATGTCGCTTCCATACAAGCGCAACGCTCGTGTAGACTACATAGGACACATCGGGGGGTGTAGCTCAGTGGTAGAGCATCGGACTTTTAATCCGTTGGTCGTGGGTTCGAATCCCACCGCCCTCACTATTGCCCAACCGCGACCGTCCGTTTGATACCTTCGATTGTGAAGAGACCTGACGTACGGCTACTCTGTCTCGGGGCCGGCCGCGCGTGGGTCGCCGATCGGAATGACCAGGGGCGCGGCTGCTTCGAGGCCAAGCGCCACGGCGTCTTGCGGGGACAACGCGCTCCCATCGGCCCAGGCCTCGTCGAAGGCGGCCGCATCGAGCGCAGCGCGCACAAGCGCCTCTGTCCGCTCGTAGTCCCGCCGCTCGGCGGGCGGTAAGGGCGTGCCGATGGCCTTGCTCAGCGCCGTTGCCGCGCCCAGCAGCCGGGCGGCGGGAGCATGGCGCCCGACCTCCGCCGCCACGCGGGCCAGGCCCTGCAGCGAGGCAGAGACGCCCTGCTTATCGGCGCCATCGCGCCGTAGCAACAGGCTCTCTTCGTAGAGCGCCGCCGCGCGCGCGTAATCCTGACGCTCGGCGGCGATGGCGCCAAGGTCGTCGAGCGTTATCGCCATGCCCCAGGTGTCGCCCAGTTCACGGAAGAGAATCAGGCTGTCCTCGTACAGCGCCGCGGCCCGCGTCCCGTCACCCTGTGCGTACGCCGCATCGCCCAGGCTATTGAGCGACAGGGCGATGCCGCGCTTGTTGCCCAACGCTTGCGCCAAGGTTACGCTCTCTTGATACAGCGCCTCCGCCCGCCGATAATCGCCGGCGTCCGCCGCCACACCGCCTAAATTGGACAGCGTCACGGCGATGCCTCGTTTGTCGCCCACCTGCCGACGGAGGGGCAAGCTCTGCTCGAGCAATCGTGTCGCCCGCGCAAGGTCACCCTGTTGCGCCGCCACGACGCCGAGGTCACCCAGCGTCTGCGCGATGCCCCAGGTGTCATTCAAATGCTGATAGAGATCGAGGCTCTCCTCCAGCAAGGCCGTGGCGCGCGCAAAGTCGCCCTGATCCACGGCGACGAACCCAAGGTTGTTCAGCGCCAGCGCGACGCCTTCCCCGTCGTCCAGTTCACGGTACAGGGCAAGACCAACCTCACACAGCGCGGTCGCCCGCGTAAGGTCGCCCTGATTCCAGGCCAGCGCGCCGGCCGCGTTGAGGGCCCTGGCCCTCACCAAGCTGGGCACGGGAAGGACGACCATACCGTCCGTGGAGGCGCGGCCTAGCAATCGCTCCAGCCAGCCGCGCCCCTCGTGCAAGTGGCCGCGCACCGACCAAAAGCGCCCCAGCGCCGCGGCGAGGCGCAAGCCCGTCGCCACGTCTCCCCGCCGCCACGTCCACTCGAGCGCCGCGCGGACGTTGTCCTGCTCCGCGTCCAGGCGGACCAACCACTCGACCTGCCCGGCGCCGCGCAACTCCGGCTCGGCCTCCTCGACCAGCGACAGATAGTAGAGGGCATGCGCCGTGCGAACGGGCTCGTCCCGCCCGGTGACGACCAGGCGCTCCAGTCCGTACTCGCGCACCGTCTCCAGCAAATCCACGCGCGCCTCACCATCCGCGGTGTCCCGCGCGCGCAACAGGCTCTTGCCCAGCAGCGCGATCACGCCCTGCAAGACATCGGCGCCGTCTTCCGCGTTGGCCCCGGCGGAGACCGCCTCGGCCGCTTCAAGGCTACAGCCTCCCTCGAAAACCGATAGCAGGTCGAACAGGGCCTGTTCGGAGACCGACAGCAGCTCGTAGCTCCAGGCGACGGTATCGCGCATGGTCCGCTGGCGCGCCGGCAGGTCGCGCGCCCCGCCGACCAACACGCGCAACCGATGCTCCAACCGCGTCAGCAACTGGCGCGGCGGCAACAGCCTGATGAGGGCCGCCGCTAACTCGATGGCCAGCGGCAGACCGTCGAGGCGACGGCAAATCTCGGCGATGAGGGGCGCGTTCTCGACGTTGAGGGCAAAGCGGGAGTTGGCCGCTTGCGCCCGCTGGACGAACAGGTCGACGGCCGCGTAGCGCGCCACCTCGTCGAGCGAGCGGTGGGCATCCGCGGGCAGCGCCAACGGTGGCACCGGCAATTCGCGCTCCCCGCGCAGGCGTAGCGCCTCGCGGCTGGTCACCAACACGACGAGGCGCGGGCAAGCCGCCAGGAGCGCAGCGATCGACGGGCCGGCGGACACCACCTGTTCAAAGTTGTCCAGCAGCAACAGCACGTTCCGCTCGCCCAGAGCCGCGCTGACGCTCGCCAGCGCGTCGCCATCGACATCACGCGCCCCCAGCGCCCATGCGATGGTGGGTAAGACCAGAGCGGGATCGTGGATGGCGGCCAGGGCCACCGAGACCACGCCATCGGCGAGATCCGGGGCAAGCTCGGCCGCGACGCGCAGACTCAGGCGGGTCTTGCCGACCCCGCCTGTCCCTGTCAAGGTGAGCAAGCGTACCCCCGTCTCGCGAAGCAATCGAGCAGCCTCGACCACATCGCCCTCGCGCCCGATCAGCGCCGTGGGTGGCGCGGGCAACGTCAGGGAGATAGGAGCGCGACCGTCGGCGGTTGAAGCCGTGGCCGGGATAGCGGTCGCACCTGCTTTGGCGGCGCTAAGGGAGCGGCGCCCCCGCGAGACGGAGTTCTCAAGCGTGGCGCGGTCGTGTTCCATCAGATCCAGCGCGGCGGCTAGCAGGCGCACCGTATTGCGTTGCGGCGCCCGGTAGATGCCCCGCTCCAGGTCGCTGATGGCCCGCGTACTCAGGCCCGACCGCTCGGCCAGCGATTCTTGCGTGAGGCCGGCGGCAACCCGGTAGCGCCGGAGCAGGTCGGCGAAGTCGAGGACGTCAACGGTCGTCATAGCGTGCATCTCACCTACCCTACCGTGTGCCGCGCATAGCCATCCGATGACCGGGGCATCCGTCATATCTATATTAACACGCCGTCACGCCTGCTTCCGTGGACTACTTCTGTGGTTTCCTCATGGTCAAAATATGCCCGGATAGTGCACAATGGGTGGAGAGGCTCCCGACGCCAGGCGTGCGCGACGCGCCGGAGACGGCTAGAGACCTGTGAGGCGCCCATGGCTACGAGAAGGAACCAGGACCGATGATGGTAAGAGCCAGATCACGGCGCGGCGCGCATGCCTGGCGGCAGGCCACGGCGACGCTGTTGCTCTTCATGGGCGGCACGGGTAGCGCGCTCATCGCGCCGCGCCCCGACGTAACCGCCCGCCTCGTGGCCCCAGCCGCGACGACCTCACGGCTCGCCATCGCCGCAGCGGTCCACGCGCGTCAGGGCGCCGCCAGGCTGCCCGTGTCCGCGATCTCCCCATGCAGCGCGGCCGGCCGCGTCGGCGATGCCTTGCCCATGGCCCCAGGCACAACCATCGCCGCAACGGATACGGCGACGACCGTGGTGGACTCGCCAACGCCGACCGCGGCGCCTCCGACGAACACAACAACGGCAACGGCAATCTGCACGCCCATCACTCAAAGCCCGACGGTCGCGACTGGGACCGCGACCGATACGGCAACCGCGACTGCGACCGAGGCGGCCATGCCCCTGCCGTCGCCACAACAGACACGTACGGCGACGGATACGCCGCCTGCTTCGTCCACCGCGTTCACCGTCACGCCGCTGGCGACACCTCTACCGTCGACAGCCACCAACACGACCGCGCCGCCAACGGGCACAACCATGGCCGCGAGCGTGATCGCGATGAGCACGCCGCCGCGCACGGCAATCGGCACACAGACCGCGCTCGCACCGGTGGACGTGGGGTCGCCAACGATCCCGCCCACGGCCACGCCACACGCACAGCGCACTATTTTGCCGCGTCCAACCACGGTCGCGGCGGCGTCGACGCCGGTCGCAAGAGCAGGTAGCGGTCGTCAGCCACCACCGATCGTCGTCGTTCCACGCGGTATTCTAGCTTCTAACGGAACGGTCGCCGTTGCGTTCTCGGCGCCTCCCAACTCACCGGTCACCATCACCATCACGCTGAGCCACGTCGTCGCCGGCGCCCCGCGCGGCGCTTCCGCGCGCGGCCGAAGGTCGAACGGTCGTACCGGCGCCCACGCTCGCCGTGGGAGTGTAGCGGCCGCCGCGCTCTTCTATGCTGGTCCGGCCAGCACGGTCGGGGAAGCGGTGAGCGCGGTCCATGCGCCGGGAGGCCCATCCGCCTTCCAAACCCCACCGGCGCAGTTGGATGGGGCGGACGCGCGCGGGCGCAGACGCGGATACGACTCAACGACGGTACTATTCCGTATCACCGTCCCTGCCAGAGCCAACAGTCATGGGCAGGTACGAGCGCGCATCCACATCGCCTACTCGGTACGGCGCCGGGTAGAGGCTCTGCTCACCGTGACCGTGCGGTCACGCCGGGGAGCATCGTCGCGCACCATTCGTGTCATCGTCGCGCCCGACGCGCACTACCAGCATCAGCGGCCACCCGTTGCGCACTATCAACATTGACAAAGCGATGGTGGACCGACAGGGACATTTAGTTCTCTATCTCCTGGGCGATTCCCGGTGGCGGCGCGACCCGGACGTATGCGATACGTCCCTACCCGAGTCTGGTCAACCTGCCGTAAGGACTACATGGCCTGGTCAGCCGACGGCCGACCGGTCACGGCTTATCCGTCGCTGTCCGTGTCGTCGGCCGCGAGGGCACGGACGGCCGCGCCATCGAAGCCAGGTGATCCGGCATCGAACGCACTCCCTATTGTGCCTTCGCCGTCGTCACCTGGCGCGCCGTCTGTTTCTGCACGAACTGGCGAAGAAGAGGCGGTCCCGTCCGTCGACGAGTTCTCCACGGTTGCCTCCGCTCCACCGCTCAACCGGTGTCGCACCGCCCGCGCGACCGTCTCGTGCGCGGGGAAGCCGCCTTCACGCATCATGGAATGGACCAGTTGGCCGCCTACCGAGACGTCGAACCACGGGATGATCTCCAAGGACGACAGGTGGTGGCCGAACTCGGTCATCAAGGCGCCGGCGAGGGCCAGCGTCTGCGGCTCGTAGCCGCACTCGGCGCAGTAAGCGATGGTCACTTTGACCGGTCGTGGCGGCATCTATCCCTCCAGCCTGACCACATCATCCTCATGCTGGCACGCGCTCCACGATGTCGCGCATGGTGCGCACCACATCGCGGTTATCCTCCGCCTTGCCCTCGTCCCGCCAGCGGGTCATCTCCTGCATCAGCGTGACACGGGCATCCTCGGGCAATTGATCGACCGGCGTGTCTGGAGAGCCGAACTCGGGATGCCGCGCGAACAGGTCTTGACGCAAATGCGCGCGTCGCGCCGTCTCGCTCTCCGGGCGCTCGATGAAGTGGCCAAGCTCACGGAAGTCCTGGTCGAAAAAGACGAAGACGGGGATGGAGCGAAATTGCCCCTCTTTGAGGTACCTGTCCATCAGGTCGGGGTTCTCGTCGCGCGGGAACACCCGCACGTCGAGCTTGCCGCTCTCAGTGGCAAGGCGGCCGAGGATCGGCAGGTTGTCGATCACGTCGCCGCACCAGTCCTCGGCCAGCACCAGGACGCGCAGCGGGCGCGGCAATCCTTTGAAGAAGGTCAGGTCGGCCGGATCGATCTCCACCGCGCGCTCGTTGACCTCGAAGCGGGCCTGATTGCGGGTCATCCGCGCTTTGTACGCCTCGTAGGTCAGGCCCTGTGCGAAGCGCTCGGGAGTCACGGTCATTGGTTGCTCCTCCTTCTTATGATGGGACGGACGGACAGGATCAGGTGGCCCTAGCAGCCTGTCGGAGAGAAGTGCATCAGCCCTGCTTTTTGCACGGTGAAAGGGCAAAAGCATGTCTGGGAACCGCTGTGAGGCCAAGAAATGCTCCCTGATACACTATCTCTCGGCAAAACCAGGTCTCTCCGACAGACTGCTAGGCGGCCAGAGCTGCCCGGACAGCGGCGGTCACGGTCGCGCCGGCGATCTCGAGCGGTTCGGTGCTGCGCGTGGCGCGGCTCAGGACGAAAGCGCCTTCGAGGGCGGCGAGGACGGCGATCGCGAGTTCTCGTGCCGTGCTGTCGAGGATGCCAGCCTCAGTGAATCGCTTGGCCGCCGCACTGATCCAACTGTCGAAGACAGCGGCGGTGGCCTGCCGCAGCGGTTCGCTGGTGCTGGCGACTTCGAGGGCGACGGTGGCGATCGGGCAGGCGTCGGCGTAGTCGGTTGCGCGCAGCGTCTCGGCGGCCCCCGCGAAGAAGTTGCTGACCGCGGCAGCGACGTCGGGGGCGGGATCGAATATAGCGTCGATCAGCTGGAGGTAGACGTGGCCCGACTGGCGGATCACCTCTGCGCCCAACTGCTCTTTGCCGCCCGGAAAAAAATGGTACAGCGACCCGAAGGGGGCGTTGGCCGTGGCCACAATCTGTTTCACGCCAGTGCCGGTGTAGCCCTGGCGGCGGAACAGCGCGGCGCTGGCGTCCACGATCCGATCCTTGGTGCTTGCCATGCGGGCTCCTCGTCGTCGCTGGTGCGCGGTTGCGCAGGGCCTCACCGATAGTGTACCATATCGCTAGAGCGATCTATCAAGTGCATCAAGCGAGCATCGGAGCGTGCCATGCCTGCTGTGACGTTGTCGGCGGGGGTCATCGAGTACGAGGACACGGGCGGCAGCGGCCCCGTCGTCATTCTACTGCACGGACTGCTCATGGACGGCTCGCTGTGGCGCCATGTGGTCGCCGACCTCCGCGCGGACCATCGCTGTGTTGTACCGACGCTGCCGCTGGGCGGGCATCGCCGCCCTATGCGCCCCGACGCCGACCTCTCGCTCCTCGGGCAGGTCCGGCTCGTGGCGGAGTTCCTCGAGCGTCTCGACCTGCGCGCGGTGACGCTCGCGGGCAACGACTGGGGCGGGGCGCAGTTGCTCATCTCCGAGGGGCGCGACGAGCGGGTCGGGCGGCTCGTGCTTTGCTCGTGCGAGGCCTTCGACAACTACCCTCCCGGCCTCCCTGGGCACGCGATATGGCTCGCCGCGAAGGCGCCCGGCGGGCTGAACGCTGGGCTGCAGCCGCTGCGCCTGCGTCCGCTGCGGCGCCTGCCGGTCACCTGGGGCTGGATGTCCAAGCGTCCGGTCCCTCACGCGGTCATGGACGCCTGGCTGCGGCCGGCGCTCACGCAGCGAGCGATCCGGCGCGACCTCCTCAAGTACGTGCGCCCTATCCCGTCGAAGGCCGAGTTACTCGAGTGGGCCGAGCGGCAGCGCGCCTTTGACCGTCCGGTCCTCATCGCCTGGGCCGCCGAGGACCGCGTCATGCCGCCAGAGCACGGACGACGGCTGGCCGCGCTCTTTCCGCGCGGTCGGCTCGTCGAGATCCCAGACAGCTACACCCTCATCCCGGAGGACCAGCCCACAAAGCTCGCTACGCACATCCGCGCGTTCGTCCGCGACAGGCTATGAGCTTACTCTGAAGCCGCCGTGCGTCGACCGCTACGCGGGCCGCACCGTGTCGTACCTGCTACTCTCGACTCACTTACGCGTGCTGCCCGACGGCAGTGACGACGTTGCCCTCGGGCGCGATGCGCGTCAGGGGATGGGCGCGGGTATGGCCGTGGCGCAGGTGCGCCAGGGTCACCACGTTGCTCAGCAAGGTGGCCGTGGTGACGGGACCGACCCCGCCGGGGACCGGGCTGATCGCGGCCACGATGGGCCGCACGGCCTCGGTATCGACGTCGCCGACGATGTGCCCCGACGGCAACCGCGTGATGGCCGCGTCGATCACGATCATGTCCTCATGCACATGCTGCGGCCCAATCAGGCCCGGTTTCCCCGCGGCGGCGACGAGCACGTCGGCCTGCGAGGTCTCGCGCGCCAGGTTGCGCGTGTAATGCGTGCAGATGGTGGGGGTAGCGCCGGCGTCGATCAGCAGCATGGCCAGGGGCCGCCCGATCACGGGGCTGCCGTTGACGATGGCCACCTGCACACCCTTGAGGTCGGGAATCTCGTGCTGGATCAGCGCCATGCAGGCCCGCGGCGTACACGGCGAGACGACCGGATGCCCCACGAACAACTCCGCCAGGCGCTTGGGGGTCACGGCCTCGGCGTCTTTATGCACCGACAGGCGGTCCATCACAGCATCCTTCTGCTCGGCCGAGAAGGGGGTCTGCACCAGGACGCCGTGCACCGAGTCGTCGTGGTTGAGCGCGGTCAGCGCGTGCAGGGTGGCCTCATGGTCGCACTGGGTCGGCAGCACCACCTCGCGCACGGCCACGCCCACGGTAGAGGCGTGCTGGTGGATCTGCTTGCGGTACGACTCCGCCGGCGGCGAGTCGCAGAAATAAACCACGGCCAGGGTGGGATCGATACCTTTCTTCTTGAGGTTGGCCACGTCGGCCGCGGTCCTGGCCCCGATGTCGCGGGCCACGGCGAGGCCGTCGATGATGCGGTGCGCCGGTTTGCCTTCTTCCATCAACTTCTCCATCGATCTATCCTATCCCTGTCCGGTCGGCGTCCGAGGGCCACTGTTACTCTCGTGCCACCAGTATAGCGCCACGATCCATCGTAAGCGAGTTGTGTTCACGGTCTGTGCATTGTACAGCGCCCGACTGGGAGCGCGGGCGGCTCGCCCGCCTCGGATAGCAGCCTGCGGGGAGCTGGGACGGCGCCCTCCGACGGTTGGGCGCCAACCCGTGCGGTCGCGACGGAAGCGGGCGGGCCGCCCGCGCTCCCAGTCCGCCAATGCACAGACCCTGGAGTCGTGTCACGATGACGAGCGAGCGTGAGCCGAAACATGATATACTTATATCGGTTTGCTCCAAGCCTTTCCCAATATATCCCACTACCCCCACCAACCCCAAAACGAGGTCTATCAATCGATGGCTACAAGCAAGAACAACCCGGACGCCCGCCGCATCGAAGGCTGGCGCTGCCCCAAGTGCAACACGGCGAACCCGTCGCAATCCACCGTCTGCCGCGGTAAGACGAGCGTCCGCGTGCTCGCGCCCAATATCAATGGACGCGGCATGCGCTCCGCCATGCAGCACACTCCCTGTGGCAACGTCCGCGCCGCCTAGTCCCGGCGCAAGGTAGCCTGGCTGAGCGCCGGGCAGGATAATCACACCGCCCATAAACGACGGGCCAGCCGAGGAATCCTCGGCCGGCCCGTCGTTTATATCCCCGGTAGATGTATATCCGCGATAGAAACGGACCCGGGGGAGTAGCCTTCCTCCGGGTCCAAATGTACCGCCCATTTGCGCGCGCCAACACATTTAAGTCCGGGTTCAATCCTCAAAGCGCCGCGTTCTGCCATTGAACTACCGGTCCATGGAGCGGACCAGGCCGGATTCGAACCAGCATGCGACGATGTCGACCCTCGGACACTCGATTTGACGCTCGGCGGTGAATACCTGAAGCTGGAGCGATAGCTTGATCTTCGTATGGCGCGATCACCTGCCTCTGCCAACTGGGCTACCCCGCCATGTAATCGGTGGCGGGGGCAGGAGTCGAACCTGCGCTGTCGGGTCACGCCGTCAGGAAGAGCTTCAGTCTCAGCTTGGGCTCCATCTATACTGTAGGTCAAACCTCCTGCTGGCGCAAGCGCCAACCGCATTGTCGCTAGCGGAACAGATAGCCGAACACCTTGTCTCCGATTTTCTGGTCGGTCGCCTCGACGGTGTTGGCCTCCTCGCGCGCAAACTTGACGGCCTCCTGCAACCGCTCAACCCGCTGCAGCATGTCGTTAATGCGCTGGGCCGGCAAGGCGCCCGAGAACTTCACCGTCCGCCAATAGCCGACCGTCACGTCCTCGTAGTAGACCTCGACCTGCGCGGGGTGTTTGTCGGTGGCCTCGGCCTTGACGTGGTTGCGCGGCACCTTCCTGGTGCGCAGCGTCTGCACCGGCTCGGTGGCCCAGCAGTCGGCCGACGAGTCGAACGCCCACGTTTCCGCCGCGTCAAGCACCGGCAACTTGCGGATAAACGTGTGTATGTCGACGAGTTGCTTCTCCAGGAACAGCAGGTAGGTGATCGGTACCCCGCTGAGCAAGACCTGCCCGTCGAGGACCACATCAGCGCGGGCGAGACAATTGGCCCAGTCCTTCGTCGCGGTGACGTCGAACAGCCGGGACATGATGTCGCCCGTCTGGCGCACGATGTCCTCGGCCTTGATCTGGACTTTGGTCGACTCGGGCGGGAGCGTCTCGCCCTCCTCGTCGCGCGGGCGATAGGTCCGCGCAATGCCCGAGAGCAAGGCGGGCTTTTGCAGCGCGTGGTGCGCCTCGGTCAGCTCCTGGAACGAGCGGCTCTTGACGCCCTTCTCGACGGCGATGATCTGGTTCAGGCGTGCCATGGGGCTTTCTCCTTGTTCTATCTCGATCTTATCTACTGCCAGTCTATCGTTTATAATGGCAACGCCGTCATGAACGCGTCGATGCTGCCAGCAGTGACCAGTTGCCAGTTGCCAGTTGCCAGTTGCCAGTTGCCGGTTAGCTGTGCGGAGCAACTCAAAGCGCGGACGCGCACCTCGGCTCCCCGACAGGTATCCTGAACCAGTGCGGCTATCTGTTGCCACGCGACAACTGGTAACTGGTAACTGGTAACTTCGTAAGGGGGTCCATTGAACCCGTCCGACCGCGCCCTGTCCGAGGGTGACACCCTGCTGACGACCCTGGGCATCACGTTGGTGGACCAGGACCCGTCGCGCGTGGTGGCCACCATGCCCGTCACCCCGCGCGTCCACCAGCCCTTTGGCTACCTCCACGGCGGGGCCAGCGTGGCCCTCGCCGAGACGGTGGCCAGCATGGGCGCCGTCCTCAATTGTGAGCCGGGGATGGTCGCGTTTGGCCTCGAGATCAACGCCAACCACCTGCGCTCCAAGAGGAGCGGCCTGCTCACGGCCATTGGCACGCCGCTGCACAAGGGACGCACCACGCAGGTCTGGGAGGTGCGCATCCAGGACGAGGACGAGCATCTGGTCTGCATCTCGCGCTGCACCCTGGCCATCGTGCCGATGAAGGGCTGACCCGTGCTTGACGTCTGCTTGCTGGGGACGGGCGGGATGCAACCGCTGCCCTGGCGCCGCCTGTCGGCCACGCTGGTGCGCGCGGGGGCCGGCCTGCTGCTGATCGACTGCGGCGAGGGTACCCAGATCGCGGTGCGCGAGCGCGGCTGGGGCCTGCGCAACCTCTCGGCCATCCTGCTGACCCACCTGCACGCCGACCACGTGCTGGGCTTGCCCGGCCTGCTGCTGACCCTGGGGCACTCCGGCAAGGGCCCCGACGACCCGCTGACCGTGTACGGTCCCGAGCCGCTGATCCCGGTGGTGCAGGGGCTGATGCGCGCGGCGGGCAACCTGCCCTACCCACTGCATCTGGAGGTGCTGCAGGGCGGCGAGCGATTCGCCCCCATGGGCGTGCCCGAGGTCGCGGTCAGTTCGCTGCGGCTCGACCACGGGGTGCCCTGCCTGGCCTACTCCGTGGCCATCGGTCGCGAGCCGCGCTTCGATCCCGACCGCGCCCGCGCTCTGGGCGTGCCGCTGCCGTTGTGGCGGCGACTGCAGCACGGCGAGGCCGTCGAAGTGGAGGGACGCCTCGTGCAGCCCGACGAGGTGCGCGGCCCGGCCCGCCGTGGCCTGCGCCTGGTGCTGGCCACCGACACGCGTCCCACGGCCGGCCTCTCGGCGTTCCTGCGCGCCGGCGGCGGGACCGATCTGTTTATCGCCGACGGCATGTACGGCGACGAGGAGAACAAGCCCACGCGTTGGGAAGCGCAGCACATGACCTTCGCCGAGGCCGCCACGTTGGCCAGGGACGGCCAGGCGCGCCGCCTGTGGCTGACGCACTTCAGCCCCTCGCTGCCCGATCCCCTGGCCTACCGCGACCGCGCCGCCACGATCTTCCCCACCACCACCATCGGCCGCGACGGCCTGACCGACACGCTCGTCTTCGAGGAGGATTAGCGTCACTGTCCCGGACGACTATCAGTCGGATCATGCTGGTCGGCAACCGCTCAGCGCGTCCTCGACCTCGTCCAGGTGCTCCAATAGGACTTGCGCAGCCTGGTGGCGGAGCAGCCAGAACTCGTCCAAGTCATCTTGCAGCAAACCGGGCTGGAGGTAGTGACCCTTGACTCCGTACAAGCTGGTCAGCAAGTGCGCAAGCCAAATCTTGCCAGCACATGCGATGTCACTGTGGGAGGCGCGCGAATTCTCGGCCAGGTATGCACTTACCAATGTGCAAGCATCCTCCAACCAGTTGGCGGTGAGCGCGACGGCCCGCGGGTCAAACGCGATACGGCCAAGCTCGTAGGCGATCAGGAAAGGATCAGGCGGCCGAAAATCGATCACCGCGACGAGGTCGTCGCTGGAGAACAGCAGATTGAGCGCACTGTAATCGCCGTGCAGCACCTGGCTCGTGAGCGGCGGCAAGCCGGCCAGCAGCGCGGGCACATGCGCCAGTGTCGCGCCCCGCTCTCGCAAGGTCCGCTCGGCGGCCACGTCGAAGTCGTTGGGCTCGCTACGAGCGGCGATGATACTCAGTAGTTGGTTGATGGTTCGCGCAACCTCGGACAGATCGATGGACAGCCAGGCGTGTGTCTGGGAGGCGGGGCCACGACTGGCGGGCTGGTCGGCGAAGCGACGATGGATACGGCCAAGGGACGCTCCGGCGGCCCGGAGTTGGCCGTGATTCAGGCCCATCGTTATGGTGCGGCCGTCGACGAAGTCCCACACCGACAGCGCCAACTCGCCTTGAGTGGCAAGCATCGCTCCCGCGCGGGAGGGAAGTACTGCCGCGACCGGCACAGCGGCGCGGCCCGCTATCCCTGACAGCTCGATGGCCATCAGTTCACCCGCCAGATCTGTTCCCGGAAGGTAACATTTGACGAACACCGTGCGCTCGATGCAGGCGACCCGGCAATTAATGGTGGCGTCTCCGATAGGGAGCCGTCGCATGCCGACCGGGGTCAACCCATAGGCGCTGGACAGCATGGCGCCGACTGCATTGCCATCGATCAGGTCAACGGCTGGATGCCCCTGATCTGGTGGGATCAGATGGGTCATGATGTCCTTCCCTTGATCGATCGTCGACGTCACGCCTTCGGCGCCACGATGCCGCTGTACACAGCCGGCGAGATGATGCACGGTTTTCGGTCGCTCGGATATGAGATCGTTGAGCAGCCTGGTAGCGCCAATCTATGCGTCGGCCATGCGCGTCGGCGTCATGGGCCGGTAGACGTCGGCCGGGATGTCGCGGATCATCTCGTCGAGCGGGCGCAATGCGATGCGTTCGACGCCCAAGCGCGCGTCCTGGATGCGGTCGAGGCGGAAGCCGCGCGTGTCCTGACGCAGACGACACCAGGCCATCAGGTACCAACCGCCGCGTCCTCCCACCAGGCCGGCCGGCTCGACCGTGCGCGCCGTGACCCCGCCGTGCCGGTCGACGTAGTCGATGTCCACCGTCACGCCCGCGGCCACAGCCTCCTCGACGACCCGCCGCACGCTGGGGGCCGCCATGACGGGCGCGGCAGCCAGACCGGGGCGGTCGACCAGACGCACCCGGTCGACCAGGGTCGAGGCGGCAGCGCGCTGGGCGGTCGACATCACGGCGACGAGCTTCTGCAGGGCCGACTGGCCGGCCTCGGCGAAGGGCATGGCGCGGTTCGCCGCCAGCGCGACGGCGATGGCCGTGGCCTCGGCCGGGGTCAGGTTGAGCGGCGGCAGCGTGGTCAGGGGGTCCAGCGCGTAGCCTCCGCCCGGACCCGGCTGCGCCCAGATGGGCACGCCCGCCTCCTGCAGGGCCAGCAGGTCGCGCTCGATGGTGCGCACGCTGACCTCGAAGCGCGCCGCCATATCCTGTGCACGGACCGTGCGCGGCGTGTGGGCGCGTAGGTCTTCCACCAGGGCGTACAGCCGGTCGGTGCGGTTCATGCCCTTGCCTTATCCGTCCGTCTCGGTCCAGATCTGCCAGATAGCCGCGCTCGTCGCCGTCGTGTCCACCGCATACTCGCCTGCCCACATCATCGTTCCCTCCACGCTCAGAGTCGGCTCGTTCCGGGATGCGACCCGTGCATCACCATCCTTGACCCTATCATGACACGGCGCGGCGACAACCCTATGTCGGGAATTATACGCCATTTTGTCATCTCGTCCTTTGGACAGCTCAAGGGCATAACCCGCACCCGCATCATCGACACTAGCGGCAGCCACCTCGCCTGGATGACTCATAGCCGGTGCGCTGTGGTAGCCCAAATAGCCTATCGCCCGCGCCCGCTCGGTGATGCTACGTTGGCGTTATTCAAGGTCGATCAAAGGTCGAGGAGCGCCTTCCCACGGACATCAGGTGACGCGCCACGTGTGTAGGCTGAAAACAGGTTGTAGGGAAGAGCAAGCGTTGAAATGGCTGTTTAGACGCCTCGTGATACGCGCCATCATCGTCGCTATCGTGGCGGCAACAGGGTGGGGCGCGCAGCATAGATCGGGCGGCCACTGGAACCTTGATCTGGGCGCGCTCTTTGGCCATTCCAACGACCGCGGCATCCAGTTCGGCCTCAGCTTTATCCCCGGCGACGGGGGTAGATCGGCCGCGGTCCAAAACGTGCGCACGACCTTCCACCCCGGCGATACCATCGCCTGGAACGCCCGTTTCGCACACAGCGTCGACACGACACAGTATATCCAGTCGGTCGCCCAGGTCCAGCCCGACGGTACGGATATGGTCGTCAACACCGGGACCGTGTACACGGAGCACAGCGGCGACAACGGCCTCTACGGGCAGGCGGCCATCTCCGACCTTGTAGGCGGCCCCGTGACGGCCGCGCACACCTTTATTATGCGCTACTACTATAACGGCGAGGAGCTCGCCGAGGGCCGCTTCAACGTGGCTCTCTATCCCCATCACCACCGACGCGCCCGCCCGCGAATTCACCGGACTATCCTCGGACACCGGTCTATATCGATCACTGGTCATTAGTTAGGGGCCAGGGGCCAGGGGCCA
>JAABUX010002170.1_pt1 | contig 28227 bp, 35 predicted proteins | sample 5561851 | NCBI WGS metagenome assembly JAABUX01 (sample SAMN10711883, study PRJNA513361) | rock metagenome | isolation source: Antarctica rocks | place: Antarctica: Victoria Land, Richard Nunatak red sandstone | collected 2016-01-03 | reverse complement strand
TCTCAAGCTCGCGACTCGCGACGCTGGTCTCGCCCATCGCGGCTGAAACGGTGTCGAGACTTGTTGCGGCTTCTGCCGCCTGTCGCTCGAGTTCAGTGAAGAAATTCTTTGCGTTGGACTGAAGCCGATACATTACCGCAACTGAATAACTTTCAAATGCCAAAGAACTGCTCTTTTCTTGGTTCACTTTCGAAGACTAGCGCAACTCGATATGTCGTTGCCGCAGCCGGAGCGCTGCTTCGGCCGCGCTAGTCGCGACCGTTCAATTAAATTATAGCACCGAGATGTCACGCTCTAAAACAGGAGCGCTCGGGATCTCGTCCTCGCTGCCTAGCCGCCCGACATTCCGCAATGGCGTCCGCTAGCCGAGAAGCGAGTGCCGTCGAGCTGAACCGCGGCAGTGACATATCGTAACCTACGCGCTCGCCCTGACCCTCCGTAGGCGCCTTTACGGCCGCCGCGATGGTTCCAAGCTTTCGCTGCACGCGGATTTGAGCTCGGATCGCGTCCTTCGTTCGGCTTGGGAACATTCGCATAGCGGACTCATATGCGATCCTTGGGGATAGCGACTCGTTAAACGCACGCACGAGCTGTGCAACGTCGTCCGGCGGCCAGGTTGCGCCTGTACCGTAGCGAGCGCGTTCTGTGTGCAAACGGGCACTGCGAATCATGCTGTATCCCTAGCGGCGGACGCGCAAATGCGTGCCCACGGCGCACTTCTTCCACCGCACAGAGGTCAGCCTCGTGCGCACTTCATAATCGGCGTTTGCGTCGGCGAGCATTGCCGTTTCTTGCGAATTGAGTTCGCCAGCAAGTCCTAACGTGGAAAGGCTAAGAGAAGCGCCGCAACAGCTAGGGCTAGAGCAAGGATGCCGCACGATACCAGGAACGCTCTAGACGTGTCCTTTTGTCGCCTCACGTGATACTTTATCGGCGCGAGTGCGTCCAGCGTTAAGGTCGTCCAGGCGAAACGGTTACGCGATGCACTGAAGCACGTTCCCGAAGCTGCGTTCGACAGTTTGACCGTCAAGGAATAGGTGCCCAGGCGACCAAGACTGATCGCCGCGGGATATACCGACAACGACGAAGATATAGCGCTTGCTGAACGCTGCACTCTCACCGATAAATTCTAAGGTTAGGACACGAGACCGCTCTCCGAGCGCTTCCTGCCAGTCGGCAAGGGGCTGCTCGTACGTAAAGGTCATGCCTGGCTCCAGACTGGCCAACGGGCTGGTAGCGTCTGTCATTTCCATTTGATGCTCGCTTCGGAAGGTTGAACTGCGCGGCGAAACAAGAGTCGGTCCTCAGTATACGCCCTAATCTCCACATTTACTATTGGCCTGCAAGTAGTATAGGTTCGGCGAGAACGTTTACCGGCAGTAGGCTACTGGTGTTTCGAAGCAACCCGGCTCGCTCGTCGAACCTCGAACGGCAGGTTGGGTGCCGAGCACTTCGTGGCTTCAAGCGCTGCGCAACGCTTTGAATAGGCCGCCGCCCTTGCTTGCGACGCGCACAATATTATCCGTAATGAGATGCGCCAATGACGCCGAGTAGAAGCAACGGTACGTCTCCCCTGAATAGGGGTCAAGCGACCATGGAACACAATCGAATGGATTCGACCAGTTAAGACGAGATGCGCCCGCGGCTCTTGCTATTTCCATCCAGCTCGAGCGCTACGCCACGACAGCTGTGTCGGCCGTTTCTGCTCTCACGGCATTTGCCAAACGTGCGGCGTCATGCGAGTTGATGACCTGCGCAACGAAAAGACGCCGGGCAGCGGATCTGGCCGACAATGTCCCGACGCGCTTTTACTCGCGTAACAATCTGTATCTTATCGTCACTTGACGAAGCGTCATAAGAAGCTTGTTGCGTGTTGGCAGGCCATTCTTACGACGAACGAAAGCAAGCGCGGGGAAGGCCCTAGCGGCGTCGTGCTTCATCCGCGCCAGGGCCTTCTCTGCTTCGACTACCCAGGACGCGGGAACGTCTTCCGCCCTACATAGAACACCTGTTCGATGCCCGAGCATTCGGCGGCTTTCCAAGCGCTTCGCGACGCCATTTTGGACGAACTTAGCGACGTCGATCGTCGGCGACTCGCCGCGCTACTTGGCTGCATGACTCAGCCGCAGCCTACCCCATCGCCCGGGCTAACGCGCGTCCTTGGAATGATTGCCAGGCTCGACGTAAAGGACCGGGACCGGATCGCGCGCTGGTGCGGTTCTTATCTTTCGCGATGGGGGCAGATTCCGGTGGCCGCAAGCCGACGAATTCGGCCGAAGTAATCATAAAGCGTCCGTTAAACCTAAACGTGTAACGTCGGCCGTCTATAACATCGCAGTACATACGGTCAGCTCATATCGGCAGCTACGGCGCGAGGATAACCATGGACGAAACACGTCTTCGATGCGCTACAACTGGCGCAGCTGCAATCGCAATCGTTTCGCAGCTTGCCTTAGCGGCGTAGGAACCGGTAATCGTCAGGGCCGGAGTATAGATACCCGCCGCGACGCCTAATTGGTGCATGACGTACATCGTAATCGGGTAGCTTGACGCATCCGATCCGCGCTCCTTATATGGCCCGAGCAGCGTCCACCCGGTCGAAGGCGTTGCCCCGGTAATGCCATTCCCGGTGTCTTCAAAAATGAAGGCTGCAAAGAGCCCCCCCCGCCGTGGATGTAACCGCAGGTCCGGTGAAGACGTTCGAAACGCCGGACGCGTTCGTCGGCGTTGCACCCGCATTGTAGCCGCATTGTAGCCGCCGCTTGCCGGGACACCCGACAGCTCGAGCACAAGACCGAGATTGTACTGACTTTGCGCATAGCCGATCTGAGCGGCTGTCTGCGTCGTCGATTCATTTGTGCCCGCGTATTTGTAGGCGGCTACTGCGCTCGCGTTATTTCCGCCGAACGTATTGATGTTGGTGAAACCGCTCGCCGTGCTGGCCGCGATCGTGTCTGCACCGCAGAACGCAAGCAACAAGTTGCCTTGCTTCGGCTCTGCCGGCATCGTCGCGCTAATCGGCGCACCCAAAGTAGTCGTTAGGCCCCCGCCGGTGCCTATCTGAGCAATCGCTATCGCCATTTATGCCTTTCCATCGTCCGCTGACGATCTGCGCAGCCTCGTTGTACGCGAGCTCGAAATCTTAGCGGGATCAGCAGTAGGGTGACCTATGTGGATGCCGCGGCATCGACTGCACCAGTAAGAATGAACGCCTTGAAGATCTCTTTTCTGGATAAAGAATTCGGCATCGTCATATGATCGAAAACGGGCCTTCACGTCTCCATCGGCCGTCAGATGCGAATCGCGAAACTCACTCATACTATTTTCCCCTCGTCACAAGTGCGCACCACTGTGCTACGCGTAGCTCCGCGGTGTTGTGTCGATGTAAACATTTAACAAATCATAACACATCTCGCACTTCGGCGGCGAACCCTCGCGATTGCAAGTCTTATGCAATCGCGTATCACTACCACCCCGGCGATACTACGAGTCTTTCGGCCCTGTTTCGCTGTGCGCCCGGGTTTACTCCTAAACGATGCGGCACTCGTAATTGACGCAACGATTGCTGTAGCGCATCAACCAGCGCCCCCAGCCGTAACAGGTCGTTGTCGAGCTGCGCGCGCGGAACAGCGTCAGCGCAGCCAGCGTAAGGCTCGCCTGCGGTTCCTGCAGCGCTCCGAAAAAGGCCAGTGAATGGACGCGCTTCAAAGTCAACGTCGGCTCAGGTCAGAGCCAGCGCCTCACCAATGCGGATGCGGCCGATCGCAAGGACGACGACTAGCGCTTCGTACCGATCGCCCTGAGCTGCGGCGAACAGTGCGCGTAACTGCTCGGCGTTAAGGAAATTCATCGGACGCTTTACGACCGTCGGCGCCTCGACGTTATCGACGTGGTTGCGGCCGATGACCTCAAGGGCGCACGCACACTGCATGACCCTACGAAGGACGGTACGGGACTTCGCTGCCATCGAAGCGCCGGCCGTCTCGCGGATAATCGCGACACAGCGCTCGACGTCGCTTGGATCGATACGGTTCACCTTCAGCGCGCCAATCACCGCAAGAACGCGATTCTGCAAGATTCCCGCGTAGCTTCGGTGCGTCGTGGCGCGGCGGTTTGGGCGTACCTCGCGTTCTAGCCAACCCTCTGCGAACTCACGCAACGTCGGGGCGCGCCGATGCGAGAGTTCCGTCGCTGTTCGCGAGCAGAAATCCGCGAGACGTTGAAGCGTTTCTTTCTTCGATGATCCGTAAATCGTGGCGCGGCGGCGCTTGCCCGTCTGCGGATCGAGGGCCGAGCGAGATTGAGCCGACCCACTCGTTGCGTCGCTCGACGAAGTAGAAGCAGCCCTCCCCGCGGCCGCGGCGGCTACGCGGAATCGCGCGACTCGTGTTCAGCTTGCAGCATCTCGGCAAGTGTCGGACGCGCCGCTGTGCCATACCGTCCAGGAGGCGCAGATTGCATCTCGACTAAGAGGGCAGCATCTAAATCGCCTCGCTTTTCAGCTCTCCGAAGGTCATGCAACTCGTTAGCTTTGGCGATTAGGCCCGCTTTGATAGCAAGGCGCGGCGCCGTCCGCCCGTACAGCAGTGACCATGGATCGCGACCAGAGTTTTCGCGGCGCCAATGAGCGCGCCATTCGCTCACACGGTCGCAGCGATCGATGAGACGCAGCACGTCCAGCGCGAGATGGTAGGTCAGACGACGGTTTGGGCGGAGGGCGTTGCGAATCAGCTGTCCGGGTAATCCCAGGCCCATTCTCTTACGCGTGCCGCACGGACAGCGAAGCTCGGGCCAATAATCCCCGACTACCTTCTGGAAGCCTAACCCCCTGTACGGGCCACGCACGGCAACACATCCGGCGTGCTGCACGGCGTCTTCAGCGTTAATCCCGTATTGCTGTAACCCGCCGCGTACGAGATCTTGAACCCACGCAGCTTCCTGCTCAGTAAGCGACGGTAATTTTGACATCCCGGTTTTATTTGACACAGCCGGGCTGCGTACATTGCTTATATGATGCAAGAACACAACGCAAGCGCGGGCGACGACGCCATCGAGCGCCACATGACGACCCGCGAAGTTGCGAAACTAACGGGTAAATCCGAAGGCCTAATTCGTAAAATCGTGGCGCGGCGGGATATTGAGCACGTCCGTATCGGCACCAGCATCTCAATCCCAGAGTCCGCGCTCCGCAAGTACCTCGAGCGTAATCGCGTTCCCGCCCGCGAGCGTACAGGGACATGAAAAAAGCGACTCCCGCTGCGAGGGAGTCGCTCGATGCTGACGGAGCCGATCTTCGCGTCAGCAATCCGACGACCTTTCGCATTACTAGTGTCACACGTGTCGATTACGGATCGAAAAAGGCGGAAGCTGCCGTCGAGATCGATGGCGTCGGCGTTTTCAACGTGGATCTCTTCTTGCCGACGACACGAGAGGCGTTCATCGCTCCGAAATCGATCCGCTCGAAATATACAGGTGCCTTCGAGCGCACGTTCCGGCTCGATAATGATCTTGCAGCCGCAGTTCTCGAAGCCGTCGAGGCGCGCTTATCCGCTGATGACGAAGGTGTCCGATGAAAGGCGCACCCGACGACGCTGCAGACGACGCTAAAGGGCTGATTTGGCAAGGCGTTCAGGCACTCTGGCAGGACGGCTGTGTCTTCGAGCTGCGTTCGCTAAAAACGAAGCAGGGTACACAAAGCGGCTATTTTGACGACCCGCGGCTTCTTGCAAAGGCGGCGTACCATCTCGACGCGCAAGCCGTGCCGGCGGTTTATCTCACACTAAATCCCGTCGACCCCGCGTTGCTCGCGCGTAGCTTGAATCGCATCGATGGCTATGCTCGGAACACGACGCAAGACAAAGACATCATTCGGCGTACGCGGCTGCTGGTCGACCTTGATGCGAAACGCCCAAGCGGCATCTCTGCTACCGACGGACAGCATGAAGCCGCGTTAGCGCGCGCCATGGCAATTATCGACTATACGCGCGGCCGTGGCTGGCCCGATCCTCTCTATGTCGATAGCGGCAACGGCGCGCACCTCATCTTCGCGATCAATCTGCCGAACGATCGCGAAGCTAGCACACGCGTTCAGGGCGCCACACACGCCTTCTCGCTACAGTTTAGCGACGCGGTCGTAGAGGTTGACGAAACCGTTCACAACGCGGCCCGCATCGTCAAGATTCCGGGAACCATGGCGAGGAAGGGTGACGACGTAGCCGAACGGCCGCACCGCCGCTCGCAGGTCATCGACGTGCCCGCCGGCTTCGGAAACAAGATAGTAACCGACGAGCAACTCCAGGCGTTCGTCGCCGACTCGGCGTCGTCGAAAGCCGACCAGCGAGAGCGTGTTACGACGAGCGGCGCATCGTTCGACCTTGAAGGATTCATCGATCGCCACCTCATCGTAAAACGCGGCCCAGACGCTTACGAGGGCGGAGAGCGTTGGATTATCGAGTGCCCCTTCGATGCTGCGCACGGCGGAACGTCGGCCGCGATCATTCGATTGTCATCCGAGGCGATCGTCTTTAGGTGCCAGCACAATGGATGCCGTGGTCGCGCTTGGTCCGATGTGCGCGGCCGCTACGAACCGGCCTATCGTAACCGACCCGATGCGGCGTCCAACGTCCAGGGGCGCGCAGCGCGCACGACGCACGACTCGCGGATTGGATTCGTACGGGCTGATGCCGTAAAGATTAAGCCCATAAACTGGTTCTGGCGCGATCGACTCCCCACTGGCGAGTTTTCTCTTTTCGAAGGCGACGGGGGAGTCGGCAAATCTACCGTCGTCCTAGATTTGATCTCGCGGAAGACGTGCGGCGTGACACTGCCTGGCGGCGCTCCGTGCAAAGCCGGCAACGTGCTGATTGTTGCGGATGAAGATTCCCAAACAACACTGGTCGCGCGATTGCAAGCCGCCGGCGCGGACCTTAGCAAAGTTCTCATCCTGACGCATCTGGGACCAGCCGACGAGCCACGTGGATTCATCATTCCGAACGACGCGAACGAATTGGAACGTTTCGTCGGGGAAGAGGAAATCGAACTGGTTTACCTCGACGCGCTGTTTAACCATTTTGCGCCCGGACTTCTCCCGAAGAACCCACAAGACGCTCGTATCGCCCTGACGCCCCTCGCGAAACTAGCTCACGATACGGGCATTCCAATCATCGCTACGCGGCATTGGGGCAAGGCGGCGGGCGATGCCGTGGGCCGCGGACTCGGTGCCGGCGAAATTAAAAATGTCGCACGATCAGTCATCGCAGTGGCCCGCCTCCCCGAGAGCGAGGGCACGTACGCGGTTGCCGTCGCGAAGAAGAACTACGGCAAAGATGTCCCCGCGCTCACCTACCGGATTGAATCGCAGCAAGTCTACGACGGAAATGGCGTGCCTGTGCGGGATGCGCAGGGGGAAATCTTCACGGTCGGCCGGATTGCGTGGGGAGACGAGGCCGCGATCACGGCCGATGATCTTGCGATGGCCGGCGGACAGGACGCGGAGCAAAAAGCTGGCCGCGAGGCTTGCGCGCACCTCATTCAAGACTTCCTCGCGGACGGTCCTCAGCCGTCGGCAAAAGTATACGACGCCGCCAAAAAGCGTGGCTTCTCACCGTCGACCACCCTTCGAGCAGCGAGGCAAATCCGTGTCGAATTCCGAATGGGCGGCTTCCCCAAAACAACGGTCTGGTCACTGCCGCAATCACGTCAATATATTGAGCCTGACGCGACTGGCGACGTGACTGCAGCCGCATCAATCGCGTCAGTTGCTTCGCAGTCCCCCCAGTACATATATCCTGACGTGACTGCGGATTCTGACGTAACTGGCGCCTTGGGTGTCCAGTCACGTCAACACCCCCTCCCATACGCGCCTGCGCGCGCGCGCGTGCGTGAGTTTGAGGTGCCGAGTCCGTTCGAAACGCTAGCCGACCAAGCCGGTCGAGCCGAGGTGACGTTGTGAACGCCTTCGAGTTTATCGAACGCGTCCGTAGAAGCAGTGGAAGCGCAGAGTTCGTGGATGGCAAGGCCCATATCCGCGGATTCCCTGACCAGCTCGAGATTGCGGTTCTCAATCGTGACGCCATCCGCGAGGCGCTTACGAATCCGGGAAAGTGGTCTTGCCGCCGTTTCCAATCGCATCCAACAACGCCGACGCTACCGTGTCGGACCTGCGGCGAGAGTTGGGCCGTCCACCCGCCCGACCTGCGTCGACCCTACGACCGCGCGCCGCTTCTCGTCGAAGCCGGCGGCATCGTGGCTGCGGCCGTTGCTGATGCCGCCGCCATTGCGGCTAATGTACGGACGTCCTCATGAGGGCGCGGAAGGCGGACGCGTTAGCCCGCGCTGAGCGCTTCCGAGCCCAGCTTGCGGAAGCGCCGGGATGATGCGGTAAGGCGCGCGCCGGGCTTTTGTCACGTCGCCGCAGCTTCCTCGCGAAGCCTCGGTTCCGAACACGGCCAGATCCGCGCAGCGCGATCGCATACGACGCAGATCCGCAGGTCGTCAAGGTCGATGTGCAGATCGCAGCGATGGCCGCACAGCTCGCACTGTGCGCGATCGATTCCTCGGGTGAAGCGGCTCATACCTCGCGTCTATTACCAGCTTGCCGGTTTAGTGATAAGTTTCCCGTTTGCCCCGGTCAGTGAAGTGGAGAATTGACACGGCGCGATATAGGGTCGAATATGGCGCACGTGCGTTGCTACTTGAACAAGTGACGCGGCCGGCTGCGACACAGGCGTTAGCAAGGTAAGGGGCAGCTTCGCTTCTTGAGTCACGATTCGGAGCGGCTCTACCAGATCCGTATCGTTCGTCAACACTGCGGCCTCATCAAATGCGTTCGTCAGCGCGTCACGCACGAGATGCACGCCGAGATTGACGTCGGAGCCCTTTTCTTCTGTCTTCCAGATACAGGCGACTTCCGGCACCGCTCCAGCCGGCAAGCTGCACGTCGGGCGGAACTCAGGCGGTTGCACCAGGCCCGCCCATGTCGCATTTACCATGAATCGTCCATAATGCACTTTAACGAGCGGCAGTGTTCCAATAGCGCTAAGGTAAGCGTGCTGTCGCGCGGGCGCCCCCACGTCGAGTCGGCCTGAAATACGCGCCGTGTAGTAATTGATGCCAACCAGCCTTGCTGTGCTTGGCAGCGTTGCGTGGCATAGCGCTTCAACATCAAGCCACTTGTGAGGCGTGCCCTTCAAGGCACGGTAATAGAGATTGAACCCGTCGATATAAACGATCGTCCGACTCAAAGCGGCACGCAGTCCTACAAATGCAAAAGACTGTGAGGTTTTACCCTAACAGTCTTTGGGCCCGCGGCACGCCGCGGGTGAGTTACGGAAACAACGTACTCGCTACGCAGATCCCCGTCAAGAGGAGTGACCTCTCCTCGTCGTGAGCGACTTACGTAGCGCGACTTAGGACGCTGCCGCGGCAAGATGCCGGTATAGCGTAGCGCGGCTGCAGCCGAGGTTCCGAGCCACTTCACCGGCTGGCTTGCCCGCATCGAGTAAAGTGCGCGCCGAGCCGATCTGCGACGGCGTGAGCGAGGGTTTGCGGCCGACGCGTTCGCCGCGCCGTTTCTTCGCCGCGAGCCGTTCTTGCGTCCGTTCCATGATCAAAGCCCGTTCGTACTGACCCAGAGCGCCGAAGATGCCGAAGAGCATCTGACCGACCGCCGTCGTCGTGTCGATCGCTTCTCGAAGGCTCACCAGCTGCACTCCGCGCTCTTTAAGCGTCTCGACGATGCGAACGAGGTCGCCGAGGTCGCGGCCGAGCCGATCGAGGGCCACAACGACGAGGACGTCGCTGTGCTGCAGATCCGCAAGCGCACCGTCGAGCCCGTCCCGATCACGTACCGAGCCACTGACGCCGTGGTCACCGTAGATGACGGAAGCGCCGGCAGCGACGAGCGCGTCTTGCTGCTGGTCGAGCGATTGCGAGGCTCGAGAAACCCGAACATATCCGACTCGTTTTGAGACGACGTTCTGAGACGCGCGGAAGAGCGGTTTTGCTGGGGCTGTCTTACGCGTCGTTTTCGTTCGGTTCTGAGACTTCATAAAAGCATTGTAGGACGGGCGATTGTGAATTACAAGACAGGTTCCGAGACAGCGGACGCCACTTAAGCCTCCGCGTCCATCTCGCCAAGTTGCTGGGCGAGAGCAATGGCGATCCGATTTGCATCGCGCTCGAACTTCGCGTGTGGGGATCTTCAGAATCGGCGTCCTCATCAGGCGAAGACAAGACGCCGTCTAGTTTTTCAGTCGGCGTTCTTCATTCGCCTTACGAGATCGGGCATACTCGCAAGCATGGACCCGCACGACGAGTTTGACCCGTCCGAGGTTTTCCCAGCCACCGACACACTAAAGTTCCTCGGCATTCGGATGGCCGATGGAGCGTCAGCGGAAGAGGTGGCCCGCTACGTTCTTAAACATCGGGAGCCGATCGAGAGCCATCTCGCAGCCCTCGACGTCGTGCTAGCCGCGCTCGACGACGTGCTGCCGAACGACGAACCGCCGCCCTCGATGTAACGTCGCGCAAGATAACTCTTAATCGAGCGCGGCTACGCGCTCAGCGCCCTACCGGCCAGCGAAGCGGTTTGTCACGTTTTGCACGCTTCCGTCACAGTTTGGCACACTAGTACGGGTTCGGGTCGGGTATGACCGCGCCGGTCGTCAAGTCGAACATGACGTTTCCGTACATGAACCAGTTCGGCTTCTGGTCTCTTGCGTGGGAGAGCGCCAAGCATAACGCATCGGCCTGGTCGTCGTGCTTGCCGTGCGGCACCGAGAGAATTTCGCGCTCGAACTCTAAGAGCCACGGAGCGTGAACGAGACGCTCGTTCGGCAACAACACTTTTCCAGCTTCGAACAAGCCGGTCTGCGCCTCGAAACGGCTGATCTTGCTGCCCTTGGGGGTTTCGGCGATGATCGGCAGGTTTGTCTCGCGTTTCAGGTCTTGAACCAGACCGACGGCGTTCGCCGCATCTTCAACGTAGATCGTCGACGGCTTGTACTGGGCAAACGCTTCGAGAACCATGCGGCGCAGCGCGGGGTAGTCGACCTTACGTCGGATCATATCCATCACATAGTGATGCGTCTTGCTTGAGCCGAGAACGGCGAGCGCGCTGTAATCGTTCGAGATGCCGGTCTTGCTCGCGGCGTCGAGCGCCATGATGACTTTGAGATCTTCGGGCACGCGATCGTAGCGGTGGGTGAGCCACTCGGCGCGGAACAGGTCGCCGGCTTCGGGCAACGGATTCTGTTGGTATTGCGCCTCGAAATGGCGCGAGCCCATCATCTCTCGCTGCCCCTGAAGAAACGTCGCGGTACGCTGCGACGGCCACAGCGGCGCGTTAACCTCGCGTCCGAGCGGGTCGTTCGTTTCGGCGAACGCCGGCAGGCGTAGCACTTTGAAGTCTCGCCCGTACGACGACTCGAGCAGCTTCCCGAAGATGTCGCCCGGACCGAACCGCGTGCCGATCGCCAGAATAAGCTCCGGCGGATCGAGACGCGGGACAACTTTCTCGGAGAACCACTCGAAGACTTTGCGCTGTTCGAGCTCAGAACTAGCGTCGTGGTTTGCGTCGTCAAGGATGAGGAGCGAGGCACCGCGGCCAGTGATCGGGCCGTCGACGCCCACGCTATACATGCCGCCGCCTTCGACGAGGTTCCAACGGTGAACGGCGCCTGAACCGGCTGACAGGCGCGAGTCGAAGGGCCAGCGGTCAAGATCGCTGACGATGTCGCGCGCCGCGCGCCCATTCTTTTCGCTCAGCTCGCTGCCGTGCGTCGTCATCATGACTTGCCGATCGGGATGCCGGCCGAGATACCACGCCGGGAAAATCTGCGAGCAGAGCTGACTCTTTCCATGACGTGGCGGCAAGTTTACGATGACGCGGCGCAGCTCTTCACGCTCGAGCTGTTCGAGTAGATCCGCCATAGCCACAATATGAGGCGGTGCTTCGAAACCGGGGGCTACTCGGCGTCCAAATTCAACAAGCGATCGACGCGCAAGCTCCCGTCGCGCCACGGCCGCGAGGACGACCGGGTCTATCTTTTTTGTTATGGCGGCCCCATCGCAGCGATGCGCCGGAGTTCGTCTGAAGAGAGGTCTCTCATGCCGGCGATACTGAGGTGAACGCTCCGCGCATCGATGTTCGTCGTAGCACCGGCCGCCGACGAGATAGAGCCGGTCAACCGGCCCATCGCCACGATGTTTTCCCGCGCTTCCCGGATGACTCTCGCCCGATCCGCGATACCACCCGACTTTTCAGCTTCATCGAGAAGGGCCAGAGTGCGCCTCTGCAGCGCTACCATTTGGTCGACGAGTGCCGACGTGTCAAGTTTTTCGACGCGGGTAGCGTTGACGATCGCGATCTTCGCCGGCAAGCAGTCCGCCGTGTGGCGTTGCACGCTCATGCGGCCAACGCCGTACTGCGCGTCGATTTTGCGGGCACTGACTCGCTGCGCTATAGCCAGATCGATGGCGGCGCGACCGGGATGCTGACAGACAGTACACCTCGCACGACCGAACGAATCCGCAACCAGTTCACTCGCGGCGTCGTCCATACTTATTCAACGCCTTCCGCGGCGAACAACTCCTCGTGTACGATCCGCATTTGCGCCCTCGCGTCGCGATTTACAACCGCCTGGTTTACGAGACTGCGTCGCGCTTCTACGAGTTGCTTAAGTCGCACTTCGGCGATCGCTACAGTACCCTCGGCTCGCGCGGTTTCGCCGCGGTCAAGACCGCTGAAGTCGACCGCTTTCAGGCTTCCCTCGATCTGCCCGATTGTGGCGGTAGCATCCGCTACGTCACCTTCAGCCTTAGCAGCGATTCGCTCGAGCCCCCGATAAGCCGCGATAATCCTGAGCTCGTTCAATGCGGCTACGAGTGTCTGGAGAGACGATATGCGCGCTAGTGGGGCCGCCACATCGTAGACGGGGTTCTCCCCGTTCAGGGTGGCCCGTGCCACAACTCGAGCGTCCACATGGACGGCGGCGAATAGCTTCACTAGGTCGCCCTCAACTGAGGAAATCGCGTCATCGATGCGCCGAACTTCCGGGATCGGCGAAATTTCGGTTCCGGCGGCAGAGGCGTCGCTCAAGCTGCGTTGTCGCTGGACACCGGTATTAGATTTTGCCGACGCTCAAGCTCCACCAGCCACTCCTTCTGTCGCAACAACAAGGCCCGTTGAGTGCTGTTTTGCGTTATGGCGGCCTGCGCGGTTTGTTGACTGACCTCTCTCGCCGACATTGCGTCGATCGTTGCCTTAGCGGTGACGTAATCGCCGCGCATGTTCTTCGCGCGCTGCTCGTCGCGAAGCTTTTCAAGTTCGTCGGCGAGGCTGGTAATTTTCCCGATGAGTTCTAACCGTGCCTCTTCGTTTAAAACGAGTCCGCGTTCGACGCTGTCGTGTTCGGGGTGCCGGTACGCCGGCTTCGTTATTTCAATCTGCGGCTGATGGTCCAGTTTATGGGCTTTCGAGCCCTTCGAAGTTTGTTCCATTTCATCTCCTAAAGTGAAGTGAAGCGCGAGAACCTTGACCCGTTGATGAACGCCCTCGGAGTTTAGAGGTCGCCGGTTTCCCATCAAAGTCCCCGCGCTCTCCCCGCTGCGCAGCGGGAAGCTTAGGGACGTGCGCTCTCGTTACCAATCGCGCTCGTCGACATCGGACGGAAAGAATAGGTTAACTAGTTTCTTGTCCTCGCGCCGCGGCGACGTCTTTGGCATCGGTCGAATGTGCCAAACCGAAGCGGAACCAGTGGCGCCTTTCGCCGGTCGCGCCGTTGCGCTGGTGTTGTCAGAAACGTCTTCGCGAATCTCGCCCATCTGCTAACCGTCCTACGCTGACGTAGTCGTTGGCTTGCGAGCTTCTCGCAGATGCGTAAGAATGCCGTCGGCAAGCGATCGCGGGCCACTCTCGCCTTGGCGCACTTCTGGCGTCCGAGTTTCCGACTTTCCCACCGTGTTCTTAAGCACGAGCTTAGGTCGCACAACAACGCCGTACTCCACGGGACTTGCCTTCGAACATTGCTGAATTACTTCGAGAATCGTCTTTTCCATGTAGCCTAATACCTTTATCGAGATGTGTTTACCGATTGGAAGATTCGGAAGGGTCAAATTGCCTAGCCGCGTTGGTCTCCCGCGCGACACTAACCGCTGATCGAGGCCGACGGTCTGGTGCATTCAGCACGTCGACCACGGCGGCGACGAGGCGCCCCGCAAGTATGGCGTCGACACGGCCACTTCGAGCGCTGATTTGAAGATTAACGATCGGGGAGTCGGTCGAACGGTTCACGCACTTATTATACATCAACATTGTCACGCTTAAAAATCGGCCGGTGACGGCGACGGCGACGCTGCGGCCGGCGTCGAGAGTCTTCCCAAAGCGCCTGTGCTACCTCAATGTCACAAGACACACCCCAGATCTCGCTAATAACCCGTCCGCGCTCGACGCGGATAGATAACGTCGCACCGGTAAAGATCACGCTAAGCTCGAGCGGCGCTCTGCGACGCCTCTGGCGACTTCTATCCGCGCACCGCCGGCTGCAAAACACCGCCCGCTTCCGATCGATGGACACTAATTGCCCGCACTCGGTGCATTCGCGAACCGGACGAGATACTGAATCCGGTATGGTCCACAAGGCCTGCGGTGTTGTCCTCACGCTGCATCACTCCGAGCGTTCTCGTTTCGCAGGGCACTTGCACGGCCAACGTCGTCGCGAAGCGCGTCGAGCTTCTTAACGCGGGCCAGCAGTCGCGCTTCGACTGGCTTGCGTCCGAAGAGGGTCGCTGTCCAGACGACTGCGAGCTCCACGGCATCGAGGCCCTGCACAATTTCAGCGTAACGCACGGCGATCCACTCGCAACCTGGCTGAGCGGGCTTGCTCATCGCGTCGCCCCGTCCGGTAAGCAGTCGGCGCAGACGAAGTCGCATCGTCGCACGATCGCGATGCGGTAGCAGCGACGGCACATCTTGCCATCCGTCGTCCAGCCTACAGCGCCGAGCTCCGGTTTTGCTGTTCCGTAGCGGATTTGCAAGAGTTGGGCGACCTCGGCCGCGACGAGGCCTGCTGCTTCGGTCAGTGCATCCGTGTGGGGAACCGGCGAGTGTCGGTCAGCTGGCGCGTGCTAAGATACGCAACAATCTCGTCCCGGCTCTCGCGTAGACGCTCAATCGTTTCGGCGTCTGGGCGAGGGCGGATGACGATCTGCGGCCCGTCGAGCCTAATCTGGTGCCCGCATTCGCGGAGCTGTGCGACGAGGGTTGCGGCGGTCACAGCCGGACCTCATCGTCGGCATCGAGCGCCTCGTCACTGGTCTCGAACCAATCGTCGCCTAAGGAGGGAGCTAGGTCCTCTCGACCGTCCGCAACGCCCGCTTGTGTTCGGTGGAAAACTTGCGACGCGACGTTGGCCCGAGAACGGCTTCTATCTTCGTCCAATTTAGGAAGCGGGGGCGTTCGACCGTCGGCACCGTCGGCAATCGGTGAAAAGCTAGGCGTTGTAAGGCTTTGCGTGCCGACGGTTGGCGGTTTGTCAACCGTCGGCACACCGTCGGCGGCTCGATTTTGCGTCGGCATCGCTGCCCCATTTGCCGACGGTTGCCGACGGTGCCGACGGTTGCCGACTGTTGCCCCTGAAGCAACCGTCGGCACCAAAACCCTTGTACGATCAGGATTTGCCGACGTTGCCGACGGTGCCGACGGTTCGTTGCGCCTCTTTTCATTATCGTGTGAGAGCGTTATGCGGATCGACCGTTTCCACGCATGCCCGTCTCGAAGATCAAGCTCGATGTCTACGCCGATCGCCCGCAGGCTGGGCGCGATCCGGCGGAGGGCGCCTGACAGTCCCCGGGCCGATCGCGGCCATTCTTTTCGACGGCGAGTCTCTTCGACGGCTTGGCCGTCGAGCGCCTCGAGAAGCTCCGTCGCCGTGCCCGACCAGGATCGTCCGCCATCGGTAATCTCGGCCTTGGCGATAAACGAGCGGAGCGGTTGCGCGAGGATTGAATCCTCGATCGCGAGGCGGTGAGCACCCTCGCGCGAGCTGCGGTAAGCGTCCTCAAACGACACTTCGCCAGCGAACGCAGGCTCGGCGGCCAGACTCCACAAATGGAAGTCTGCCATTCGGGTAAGCGCGCGGACGTTGCGGCGGACTTCATCGTGATGACGAAGAGCAAGTGATCCAGCATCACAGAGAGCCCCGACAAGTGAAGGCCGAAGCGCCTCGAACGCGGACCACAGTTCACGTTCCGTGCGCCGTTCATCCTCGGGGATGGCTCGGAGCCGGACGATTAGCGCCCGATCGAGCAGGTCGCCGCGGGTAGCAATGTCCTCGATCGCCGTCAGTATGATCGGTCGGCTGACGGCGACCGCAGCTTCCTCGCTATCGGAGTAGAGTTCGCGAGCCGCGAAGCCGCCGCCAGTCGCTAAGCAACAAAGCGCGTCCGCAATTGCCGCGGGGATGCGGGACAGGTTGTCGAGCGCGACCACGTGCGAATGTCGCGCGGCGATCATGAGGTCGCGTCCGTCGCGTGGTTCACTTCGGACGGCGAGAATAGATGGATCAAGCAAGGACCGCAAGAAGCGCGCCGTCGTCGTTTTGCTAGCTCCCTGCTCGCCGGTCAGAACGAGGATCGGATAAGGCCCGCGTGGCCGAAGCGCTGCGACGAGCCAAGCCGCAAGCAGCGGCCACGCCTCATCGTCACATCGAATGAAGTCCCTGAGCGCAGTAAGTCTGCCACCATGGATTGGCGGCGGAAGCGGAAGCGTCGTCGACGACCGCCGGAACGTCACGGCGCCGTGCGGCTCGATGTGCCAGCCGTTGGGCGAAGTCCGTACACCCCGCCATTCTTCGTCGCCGAGGTCGAGCACGATGTCTCCCGCGTCTTCAGCGACGCGTAGCGCGACATCGGTAATGTCGCTGGCTGCATCGTGGAGGGCAATGCCTTCGAGTACGTTGCGAGCATCCGCAACTGCGGTAGCGTTCGGCGCCTTCTGCTCCTCTACGTACATTAGACGCCCGAGGTATGAGCGAAATGCTTTTGAGCGCATCGCATAAACGGCGGTGATTCCGTTCCCGTGCGGAACGCGCGCGAAAGCTTCGTTTTGCTTATCTCGAAGACACTTTACGCCAGCCTCCAGCGCGAGATCGACGAGTCGATCTGCTTGGCTCGATTTCGAATCGTCTTCCTTGTTATTCGCCTGCTCTTTTTGATCGCTTGATCTCGAAGTTTTTGATCGCTTCGTGTATGCGTCCGGTTCGTGCAACAAACGCAGCTCTCGCCAACCCTTTCCTGAGCACCGAGAGTGGTGGCAACCTGCTGAAAGTGCGCCGTTAGCGTATTGCATCACGAATGCACCGTCTTGGTGGTCGGGACTAAATGGGCAGGAAGCAAGGACGTACACAGTCCCGGAGTTGAGTTGCTTCGTACGTTCGACTTGGAGCGCGTGATCTGCGAGCCACGCCTGCAGGTCGGTCTTCGATCCGGAGCTTGCCGTCTGTGCAGCAAACGGCGGTTGCATTGCGGCAAGCGTCTCAATCTGTTCCGGTGTCACGACTTCAAGCGTCTCGGGAAGTTCGAGAACCTCCGACCGCCGATGCGGTCGATCCGCCGTGTCGTCGCCCTTACGACTCACCGTCCCAGGCAACTTAATAATCCGAGCGGCGTTTGCGACTTTCAGATCAATCGCAACGCGCTCGTCACTGAAGCGGAAATCGAGTGCTTTGAGCGCGTTTTCGGACGTTATGCGCGACGTTTGATCATTCGGCAAGTTGATACGGAACAGCAAGTGAAAGCCATTTCCAGAATCGTTTTTTACCGGTGCGGGCCATTTTAGGAGGCCTTGTAGAAAAGTCCGGACGTCGGATGCGCGCTCTCGCGCTAACCGCTTTTCCTCGTCGGTCGCCGAGATTCCAGCAGGCCGGCGCGGGTCGACGTCAATGAAGAACCAAGAGCGGCATTCGATGTCTGCGTCACCCGTCGTGATCTTGGCTTTCTTAAGAAGCCGATTAGAGGCGCGAGCCAAGAGCGCGGGAGCGACCGGATTTAGCGTAACGTAGATTGCGGGAGCGACCGCCCGATCATCAAGCTCGGTAACAGCCTTTGCCGCTACAGCTGCGCTGTTAAAGACGCCCGAGATCGTGCCGTCATATCCACAATTCGGCGCACGAATCTCAAAGACCGATCCCGTCGGGTGCAAAAAATCGAGCGCCTGACCGATTTTATTTTGGTCCGCTCTCGTGGCGGCCGTCATCGCTCATCACCGCCTTCTGAGGCGAGCAGTTTTATCGCCTCAGCTACTAGTACGTCAGCGAACGGTTGCTCGAGATGTATGACCCGCTCGTACGCGCCGGTGAATCTTGATTTAACGCTTCGACCGATCGCGAATGGCGGGCGGCCGTTAGCCGGGACGAACAGGTCGCAGTCGACGGCCCCGAGGCCGTCAATTACGATCGTGAACGTGGCGCGCTTGGCGCCGTAGGCGCACGCCTCGAATCTTACGATGCGGAAGGGGAGCGGGCTTGCGCTGCGAAACGTGTCATCGTCAGCGCGAGGCCCCGCAGGATCATGCGGGGCCTTTTTCATGCGGCGACCATTTTGTTGGTGTAGCCAGCCGCACGTTCAGCCACTTCTCGGCCGAGCGGAGCGCCGGTGTCTGTCGAGCGAATCGTGGCTCCCTGATCACGTTCCAACCGCTCGAGCGTATCTAGAAGCGTTATCCCGGCGTCCTCATCCGTAATAAGCTGCGTGCAGACGATCATAAAGCTTCCCCGACCGTATGCTCCAGCTCGTACTTTTCTATGGCACTAAGCGGTATACGCACGCTCCGAACGCCGATCTTTAGGCTCGCAATTTCGGCGCGTTCGATAAGGCGGTAAATCGCTGGAAGTGACACAGACCATCGCCGCGCCAACTGCGTAGCGCTCATGTGTGCAGTTGCGTTTAGTTGGTTGGAAAGCTGCAAGCGCTTTTTTGTGTCACGGGTAGCGGGTTTGCGCGTCTGTGTCATGTCAAATATTTTACACAGGAGCTCTCGGCGGTGGAACGAAAAACTACCCGGAGTGATACCACTATTTTCGCTGGACTTCGGGTAGCCAATATGGGACCCGCTCCGGCACTACGATTGAGTCAAAAAGCCTCAACGCAATATGCCCGCCACCTCAGGCAAGCGCTTAAGCTTAACGGCATCACCCAACGCGAGGCGAGTCAAGCCTTGGGAAAGGCCGATCGTCGATGGATTGAGCGAACGATCGGTATGCGGACAATTCCTTTCGCTCGCGTTGTAGAGATCTCAAAGTGGCTGGATAGTGACGGCCACATTTTAAATCCGCTAGGTCCGCAACTACCAAAAGATCTCCTAATGGATATAATGCGGTGCGCCGCAGCTCAATTTCGTGAAGATGCGCCGCCGGTTAATTTCGGTCTTCCTATGGTCATGCCGAAATTTGCCGTACCAATATTGGTCGATGACTTAAGACGCTTCTTACTATCAGAAGGCGTAGAGACGCCTAGTAAAGCCGTTCTAACGCGCTTCTTTGAGCACAGCCGCGAGTACGGCGGCGCGACCTTCGCGATGCATATGAAACTTGCGGAAATAGCAATGCAGCATATCGTCTCCGACGGTGGGAAAATCTACTATGTCGACGGAGACTCAAGAATACTAGTTGACGATGACAGCGAAAAGCGGTTCGAAGAGATATCAACTATATGCGGGCTAGACCCTCAGCGACGCCTGTCTGTCTCGCCGTAAGCGCCGCGGCCGAGGCGAGTCGTCAAATGTACGTGTCTTAATGGTTTTTCCAGTGAAGGCCGTCGCAATCAGCGGTTACACCGCCTAATGCGCCTGTGACGGCAGCCATTAACGAGCGCTTATCTTCGTAGGCGGCTTGATCGTACCGCCGCCAGAAACCGTTAAGCAGCTTTTTCGCTTGATCGACACTTCGGCGTGATTTGTCGCGCCGATCCGACGTATGCCGTAGTTCGGCGAGCCGCTCTCGCTCTGATCCAATCTTCTTGCTAAATCGCTCAAGCTGAGCGTTTAACTCGGATGCTGCGTAGCCTCCCCCAAGTGCAAGGTCCCATATCCGCGAACGTACCGCTTCAGTGGCTTCCGGCGAAGTCACGCGCTCAAGAGCCGCGATTTCGCGTTTCGTATCGACGACTTGACCATCGATGCGCTCACCGGCCACCCACTTCCGCAGGAGTCGCTCATCGGCCACAAGTTTGTCAACCTGCTCTCGAAAAAGCGTCTCGAGCCACTCAGCTGAAAGCCGAACGTTACAGCAGGTGCATGAGTAATAGCGCCAACGTCTGACATTCTCGTAGATCGCAATGTTACCGTTCGCGAGCTTCTTGCGCCGCTTGTCCGACGTTGAATGACCGTGAAACGATCGGCCACAGCCCTTACACTTGACGGCCCCACTGAGCGGGTACTCTGCTTGCCGCGTCTGGCGCCATCGCGGCTTAGAGTCAAGAAGCTTTTGCACGCGATCGTACACTTCAGGATTAATAAGCGTGTCGCGGTATCAGTTTTGCCGCAGCATCTTAACGACTCGGTTGCTTTCCCAAACGGGCTTACGCACTCGCTCGATAAGTCGTCCCGCTGGGTCAAGTCTCTGCACGCGAGCGATATGTGGCGGAGCGCCTTTCTTGAATCGCTCGGCGATCGTAATCGTGCCGATGCCGGCGGTGTACCACTCGAAGGCACTTTTCACCCAATCCGAGCTCTCGGCGGCCGGAACATCGCGCTCATTGAGCATCTCAAGCCCATATGGGACTTTATTTGAAGTCGGCTTGCCCTCGCGTCGGCGTCGCTCCCATGATGCCCTCATGCGGTTTGACCGCGCTTCGTTTTCCGCTTCGCCGCCCATAGACTGGCCTACTAGGGCCGCGCGTTGCGCGAACGTTTCCGCTCGCATCGGGCCGACGTCGCGTACAAACAGCTCAATCTTGAGCTCTCGAAGCGTTCGGACCACCAGCAAGGTATCCGTCATGTCGCGAGAGAGGCGGTCAAGAGACGTTACAACGACCTGTCGCGGGCGTTTCACTGCTACGAGTTCTTGAAGTCCCGCAATCATCTTCTGGAAGACGGGACGGCCTAGCGTCGATTTCGCTGATGCTTTTTCGCGAAAGATCTGCAAGTCGCTTCCGGCGTCGCGCGCATAGATAGTGGCCCAACGCTCTTGCTCTTCGAGACTCAGCTCTTGCTCCGACTTCGCGGTCGAGACTCGACAATATGCCCAGATAGCCCCTTGCGCCACAGCCTACTATGCGTTATGCTTTGTGTATAATCCTTTGTGAGACCACGCAGGCGGCCTGGCGCCCGTGTTACGAACGCTTGGTTCCGATTCGTTCGCCGATAGCGGACAGTCGTACGCAGGACATGCGTATCACGACGCGCTCGATGTGGCACGCGCAAAAGGCGTCCCAATGCTCGAACCGCGTGGCGGAGACGTGTGGTCCACGGACGACGGCGTGGCGTTCCGCTTCTACGCTCCGACCTATCCGTACTTCGCCCGGACGCGTAACGACATCAACAACAACTCGCTGGTCTTCCGGCTGGAGTACAAGAACTTTCGCATGCTGTTTACCGGCGACGCCGGCGCCGAAACGGAGGAGCGACTATTGCAACATGGCGACGACCTTCGCGCACAAGTGTTGAAGGTCGGCCATCATGGTTCTGCATATGGTACGACGCCGTCATTCGTCCGGGCGATCGGCGCACAAGCCGCCATCATTTCCGTCGGACGCAACAACCTCTTCGGGCATCCCGCGCCCTCAACCATCGCGACTTTAGAAGGAAGCGGTGCGCATATCTTTCGTACCGATGCGCAGGGTGCCATCACGATCGACAGCGACGGTAGGTCCTTTCACGCAACACCGTTCCTACGAGCGATCCCCGCCTTGAGACCCATAGTCGACAACCGGCGGATTCGTGATGAAACCCTACCGGTCGCGGCTTATCAGCTTTAACGGTCGGCGGAGCGCGTGAGCGCTTACTTATCGACGCGAAAAGATAAGACAGTTCGAGATTCTGTTTGCCGTCTTTGATGTGCACGCCGGCCCGCACGAGAAATGTTTGCCAACGCGCAAGGTGACCGCTTTTCTCGATGGATTTGCCGAGGGAACAACAAAGGGATGTCCGGCTTCCTCCGGACGGTGCTTCGGTGTCATTCCCGGTGTTGCTATAGCGCGTTCACGATGGACGACTGGTGGTGGAGTGCCGCGGTCGAGCGCAGCGCCTAAGAACTCTACCATGACCTATCAGGGAGACGGCGGCCGCACTGCGATCGCCTCGATCTCCACGAGGAAGCCCGGATGCGCGAGCGCCGAAACTTCGACAAGCGTCGAACTTGGAAAATCGCCGCTAAAGAACGCGCGCCGCGCTTCGCTGAACTGCGCGCGCGTCGACATGTCGGTTAGGTAGACGGTCAGCTTGACGATGTCGGTCATCGTCGCGCCGGCGGCGTCGAGCAACCGGCGAATATTGTCGAATGCCTCCGACGCCTGGGCCCGCACGTCGCCGTCGCCCGTGACGGTGCCACTGGCGAGACTGGCCGTTTGACCGGACACGTAGATCGTCCGATCGACCATGAAAGCGTTAGAGAACGTGCCGGGCGGCGGCTCGGGCACGCCGTCTGCAACAATACGCGTCTTACTCATCGCGCCGCTGTTCGCGTCACTTGCGCTTGCCACGGTATTTTTCTAAGCAGCCCATGCGCCCGGGCAGAACGCCGTACGACAGCGCGTAATAATTGGGCAGCCGCTCCTTCATCGAAGCCACATCAACGGGTAGACCTTGCTGATGAAGCTTGGCCAACAACGTTGGTTTAGTTTTTCGTAATCGCCGCGCTGCATAGTGGCGAATGTCTTCGAATTGCGAATGACGGACTGCCTGGATGTCGCTGCCACCGGAACGCCTCTCACTATTGTATAAGCGTGTAGCCCCCGAAGGGGTTCGTCTTCAAGACCGTCGCTTGTCGGGCGTCTAGCTCTCAAAACGCTAACGTGCTCTGGAAAGACAATGACCCACTTGCTGACTTACGCAGTAATCCACTGGATCAACGCTCGATTGACGGCCTCTGGCTGTTCGAGTGTCGATCCATGACCGCATTCCGGTATCACCACGAGCTTGGCGTTCGGAATGGCCGCTGCCATCTCTTTGGAACGGTCTGGTGGCGTGAGAGGATCGCTGTCTCCGACAAGAACAAGCGTAGGAACTGCTATCGCGGGAAGACTCGGGCGAGAGTCGATACGCGCGGCCGCTGCCTCCGTTTGCCGTGCAAAACCATCGATGCCGACCGTCAGACCCATGCGGACGCTGAGTTCCCGCAGAACCCGATCGTTCTGATGCGCCGGATGAAGGATCGTGCGTAACGCTTCATCCAGCAGCATCTCGAAATTACCGCTGCGAGCCTGGGCGACTAAACCGCGTCGCCATGCGCTCTGCTCGGGCGTGTCGGGACGGGCCGAGGTGTCGAGTAAGGCCAGCTTGATCACGCGCTCGGGCGCTTGCCGCATGATCTCGAGGCAAACGTAGCCGCCCATAGAAATTCCGGCAAGCGCGAATTTAGGCGGAGCCGCTGCCAGGATGGCGGCGGCTATCTCCGCCATGGTCTCACCCTCCAGCGTCGACGCGATCGTGACGGGGCCATGGGGCCATAATGCGGCGGCCTGTTGCGCAAAGACTTCTGCCGAGCAGAGCAGCCCGGGTACCAGGACGACGGGAGTCATGCCTCTCCATTCGTGGATACATATGTATCAGAATTTAGCGAGCCGTGCGCGGCGTCTCGATACAGATTACTCGCCCCTTGTTTCCCAAAAAGGCCGGCTTTGCTGTCGCACTTGAGCTGAATTCGCGCACTCCGGAGTTGACCGCGGAGCTCGCCAACGGCGCTTTCAGCCACGCATTCAAGCCTAATCACGGTGAGCTTGAAGAGGGCTCCGTTCGCGGCCGCATGCGCGACGGCTTTGTTCGCCTCGCTCAGCTTGAAATCGGTGACCTCGTATTGAGTCAGATCGAGGAGGCCGGATCGAACGAGCGAGATGAGTCGTGCGCTCGCGTCCCGTGGGAACATCCGCTGGCCGCGGCGGTCTTCGCGCTAGCAACGGGCGGCAACAGATCCAGAACACAGTCGATCGGTCCCGGCACTGCCTGCTTCATTCGTTCCCGATCGTCGTCCTCGTCGCCGCTGAGTTTGACCATCCGTACGCGAGTACCGAAGCGGCGAACGAGGTCTTCCAACATCGTCTCGTTACGGCCGGGAGCGACGACGCATCCGGCTCCCATCGCCAAGGCAACCGCCAGTTGCATAATTGGATCACGTATGGTACAATTATTCCCGTTGGGTAGCTGGCCCAAAAATCCAAGGGGCAGTCGTCACCCCCATATCGGCGGCACGTGGGAGGTCTCTATGCAAGCTAATACTCTGACGCGCGCGCCGGCATTGGAGCTTATCCGTGTCAATCTCATCATCGGACGAGCAAGGGCCCTTCTCTCCCAAGAAGATCTCGCTGAGCGTTCCGCGGTAGGACGTGCCACAATTTCCCGTATCGAACGCGGCGCAGCCAACGACATCGGAGTTGAAACACTCGAACGACTTGCGAGCGCGCTTGGCATCGCAATCGCCGAACTCTTCGTTCCAACCGGCGCAGCTCGCGTTGACGATGACGAACTCGCTCGACGTGCCGAAGATTCCGAAGACGAGTTCATCGATGCCCGAGCAGTTCTCGACGCCGTTAGCGAAGCCGCCGGCTGTGAAGAGCGATACTCCCGAGCCGGACGACCGCCCGTATCACGTTAGCTTTCATCGCGAAGTCGCGAAGATCGTTACGCAGCACGGCGTAGACTCGGGATTATTCCGCCCAACAATCGGCGAGCTCATCACGGCTCTCGAAAACCAACCAAAGCAGTTCGAGAAAAAGCGCGGTAAGCTCAAAGACGCTCGTGCTGCTTAGGTTCGATTCTCTGATGGCGTAGCGTGGCGCGCAGTATTCGTAATCGATGAAGATCGTCGCGTGGTTCGGGTCCTAGCACTCGGCCCACACGACGCCGCCTACGCAGACGCTCAACGGCGCATCTGAACGTATCTCGAAACGTCGGCCAACTAATGATGGAAAGTGTTGCTGCCGGATTTCCGCACGTGTCCGGTAAACCTTCACTTATCGGACACGCTGGCGACGGCGAATTGACATCTCTCGTACGTCATGCGGTGCTGGGCTACCGCACCATGAAAAATCCAGAGTCACCTTCGTAGCGTTCTGGACATCTGGGATACGGAACAAAGAAAACACGATAGCGTACGCCCGCTTTGAGAACTGGCATCGGCGGAACGGAAGAGACTCCGGGTTGGGCCGTCGGAATGCTTGCCTTAGACACATGCTCGGCATGAATTTCTGCCGGCACTGAATCGACCGCTTCTAATCCTCCTCCGCCCAGCGAGTCACCATTCGACCCCTCCAATATCATTTGAACGAATTGGTCGGGCAATGAAGCGAAGAAGATTGCCGTAAGACCTTTCGAAACGACTGCACCGGGGGAAGGTAGTAGCATTCTAGGGCTGTGCGGCAGCGGACTCAATGGCGCCGGGGGCACCGCACGAAAACAGCGCTGGCGTCTCCGTAGGCCCGGGCGAGGTAGTCGCGCTAGCTGCCGTTGTCGCAAGCATTAGCATAAACGTTAACAAGGCTCCCACCATCGCCTGAGCTCAACTTTGCGCCAGATCTTTGGGATGCGCGCATTCTGACCGCTGCGAGCCGCCTGACGCCGTCCGGAAGAGACCGCTTTTAGGATCAGTCAGTCGGTGAGCAGAGAAAGCGCCTCGTATTTAGGAATGTCAATACCCGCAGGACCGGGCGTTACCTCCCAGCCCTCAAGGACTAAGAGCCACTCGGCCTGCGCGTCGATCGGTCTGTGTCGAAGTTGCTGCACGATACCGAGCAAGAGGTGCGGCCAATCGAAATTTGGAGAACAACGAACCGCGAGCCGCCACTCGCGAGTCGCGCGATCGAAATCGCGCTGATTCGCGTAGAGTACGCCGCGTTGCAAGTGTGCGGCAGCGCCGCTATCCTCAAACATCGGATTGACACCCATATCGCTTCTTAGCTTCTGTAAGCCCGCATCGTATCGATGCTTCTCGATCTCATCAAAGGCGGAGTCGTCTCCAATGGAGCGTCGTGCCAGCAAACCACGCCAGATGTGACGCGCGCCGATGAGATTGCCGAGACGTGCGAGGTCGACGCTGAGCGGCAAACGGATCTCTGCATCTTTTCGCACTTCATCGTCAGTTGAGCTTTGAAGCTCGCGGCGCCGCAACGCGACTGCGTTTAAGAGGTCATGCCGATGCTCGGCGTATTGCGCGCGAGAGCGAGCCTGCGCCCCGGGCTTCCCTTGATAGCTGACTCGTACGGCTGGATCGTCGGGCGGCAGAACTGGAACGGCCGCTGGCTCAGGACCGACAACACAGCCGTTGGGATCTACGGAGTAGCCCGGAGCGAGTCGGCTTGCATCCGGCGACGCAATCTGCCAAGCAGCCGTTCCTGACGGCAGCGTCATGATAAGGACAAACGTTGCGACGGAGCTTAGGGCTCGCGTCGTCGAGCGGAAACTCATAAACAGCAGCTTCGCCAGACTTCTTTCGTCTCCCAAGCAGAGGTGTCCAGCAAGCGACCCGTTTCCTGGGATATTGCGGTCGCTCTCCCACGCTTTGAGGCTGAACGATGACGAGCGCACCTACGTGTCCACCCTGCTTCGCTGCAGCGGCGAACGGCTTCGGCTTTGAACTCGCTACTGAAGACCCGTCGTTGTTTCGTTATGACACTCCATCGGCCGTTCAACGGCGCTAAGAGAGTGTCCGGGAAACCGGGTCAGTCTCATTCCCGCTCCACCCAGGTCGGTAGAGCCGACCTTAATAGAACGAGAATCTGACGTGAAGTGAAAACCCAAAACAAGCCCACATCGGATTTGAATAGCCAGCCAAGCATCCGCAGATTATAACTGCAGATGCTATTGAGGCATGGCTTCAGCCGTCCAGATCGTTCATGGCGTCGGCATTGGTATGGGTTCGCAACATGTGATAGTCACAGAATATCGCGGCGTCGGTACCAATATTACGTTTGGCTGATCGGCGAACTGGACTGGAGTCGAATGATCCGGTCTACGGGGTTCTTTAGGAGTAGGTGCGGTAAGATTTTCACACAGGGCTCTGGCGATTAGCGAAAAAACACCCGCACCAACAAGTGAACCGTACCGAGAAGCGCCAACCGCTCCAATCGCGTATGCTCCGAAAATTATGCCAGCGTACGTCCCTTCCGGGCCGAGAAGCGTACCGACCGCCGCTCCAAGCCCGAGCGCGCCGTCGACCGTAACGGTTGAGCCAACTAACGCGCCCAGAATTGCAGCAGTTGTTGCTGCTCCATCGCATGCGGTTAGCTCGGGGCGGCTCAGTTTTGCTACGAAGCGTTGAGGTGATGTTATGAATCCATGCGTCCGCCCCATCGCCATTTGCGCGTCGTACGCTCTCGTGAATCCATGCACTACTGAGCCGTTCGGCGCAGAAGATCGCGCAAAAGGAAGATGCGTGGGACATTGTGAAGGCGTCGGTAGACTCCGCACGATCATTGTCGACGTGACGTATACGTTTCTGTCATTTCCAAGCGCGATTTTCGAGTGCCATCCGGTGGTCCAATACTGCCCGCACGCGTAATACTCGTTGCTTGTGTAGCTCGCATCCCAAATAGTTGAGAAAACTTGCGTGCCGTCAGTATAGACTATATTAATAGTGTACACAGTGGTAGCGAAGGCCCCATAAATCGCATTGTTGGGCACCGTATGCCAAGACGTGTACGCGTAGATTTTGCTTACTTGCCGTGTGCTGGTACTAGACGCCGTCGGAGCGGTCGAGATAACTGCGTTGCGCGATCGAGCGAGTTCGGCGTTTCGGTAGTCTAGGGAGGAGAGCGGTTGACCGTTATCATAAACGACCACGGCGCCTTCAGCTCTAGGGTCTCGACTTGGAGGTCGTGCCGAGTTCCGTGGAAATTCCCGACCGGACCCAGGAGCCTAGAAATGAAGGCGGCGTAACTCCTTGATTGCTACACCAAAAGGAGAAACGCCGTGAAAAGATCATACCCCACCTCCGACCCCGCTGCCAAGAGCTTTGAGCGCGATTTTGGCACCGAACTTGACCGGCTCTGCCGCGAAAAGATCAGCGAGCTCGTTCAAGCTTA
>JAABUX010002169.1_pt1 | contig 28228 bp, 21 predicted proteins | sample 5561851 | NCBI WGS metagenome assembly JAABUX01 (sample SAMN10711883, study PRJNA513361) | rock metagenome | isolation source: Antarctica rocks | place: Antarctica: Victoria Land, Richard Nunatak red sandstone | collected 2016-01-03 | reverse complement strand
ACCTTGCGGAACTGGTCGCGGTAGCCGGGGATCGTCCGGAGCCGCTCGATGATCTGGCGGTACGACTGGTCGCCCATCTCGATCTTGTTCTGGATCGGCCCCTGCGCCTGCCCTTCGAGCGAAGGCGACCGGCCATCCCAGAACATCGACTTGCCGTAAACGGTGTTCAAGACCGTCGGCGAGTTCCGGGAGCCAACGTTGTTGCCGATCCCCACCGACATCGTCCGATTGTCGGTCCACCCTTTGGCCGGGTCGTGGCACGAGGCGCAACTGACGGTCCCGTCGAGCGAGATCCTCTGGTCGTAGTAAAGTTGCTTGCCGAGTTCGAGCTTGCCCACGGTCGGCATGTTGTATTTGGGAAGCACGGGCGCCAGTTCCTGCAACCCGAGCGGCTTGGCGATCGTAAAAGCTTCGTCGACGATCAGGGCGGGGTTCGCTTCCTGCCACAAATAATCGGCCTGAGTCGGTCCGCCCTTGGCGTCGGCCTCGCCCCCCTTGACCTCCGCCTTGACGACGTCGACGGCCCCCTTGGTGTCGATCGATTGGCCGGTCGAAGGGATGATCGCCTCGCCGCCCCCCTTGGGGGTTGGGAAGGTCGAGCCGGGACGCTGGGCGGCCTGACCCGAACTCGGGGCCTCGGCCCCCGAGCCACAGCCGATCGAGAGCAGGATCAAAGGGAAGCCGAGCGTTCCCCAGGAAAGAACCCGCGAACCTTGTCGAAGACGCATTCTTCCAGGTCTCCTGGTTGCCCCGACTCTTCATCATCAAGGTCGGTTGTTGATGGAGGACGAAAAGCTTGCCGCGATTACGATTCGCGACGTACCCTTTTATGGACGAACCGGAACGAATCGTCGAATGGCCAAAATCGGTCGAATCTCGGGTCGCTGAAGTTCGTCCCTTATTTCACAATTATGGACAAACTGGTCGGTGAATCAAGACTACCGTCGATCGCGATCGAGGATCAGACCGGGACGATCACCAGTCGTTCCACCGCTCCAAACCAGGCGGAGCCCTCGGGTTCCGACGCTTCGATGGAATTCGCGCCTCGACTCGGTATGTCCGCCGAGGAACGGTTGATCGTCGGCCCGGCCCACCGGATCACGTTCGCCGACGACCGGATGCCCGCCGTCCTGGCGACCCTTTGGCTCGTCGCCCACCTCGAATACGCCGCCAGGGCCGCGATCGCCCCATGCTTGACCGACGACGAGCGGAGCGTCGGGACCTATGTCGAGGTCGAACACCTCGCCCCGGTCCCCGAAGGCAACGAGGTGACCTGCAAGGCTCGCGTGATCCTGATTGATGGACCTGTCGTGACGTTCCAAATCGAAGCCCTCGATCGTTGGGAACCGGTCGCTCGGGGGATTCATAAACGTCGAATCATCGACGTCGACCGGTTCACACGCCGCGTAGTGAAAAAGATAAACTCGAATTCTTGAATTTCGTTTGAAACATTTGCCCCGGGGATCAGGTACGATTGTCGAAGAGCGATGACTTCGATGATGACACCGCGATGCACTCAGGCATGATGGTACTAGGCAAACGGCGGTTTCTTGGGTATAAAGTAGTCGTCTCGACCTGACTGAGGATTCGCACTTCACGAGGAGGTCCCCGATGACGCGGATGACCGAGGATGGAATGCCGGCCTCCGTGGGCCAAAAGACCAAGCAACGCACGGTCCAATGCCCGCACTGTTCGATCGAGTTGAACTTGCCCGAGTCGGCACTAGGGCGACGTCTCAAGTGCCCGAAGTGCGACTCGAAATTCACGGCGCCGGCGATGGACTCCCCTTCGAATTTCGAGGAAGGGTCGTCGTTGTTCTTGCCGATCCGGGAAGGGACGAGCAGCGGGAGCCTGGAACTCCCCTCATTCGGCGGAAGCAGCGGCGACGTGGAGTTGCCCTCGTCATCGGCCTCGCTCCGCGAAACCTACGACCTGCCGCTCCTGTCCGACCCCGCCCCGGCCGCCCGCCCCAAACCGGCAGCCAAGCCCGGAGCCCCGGCGACCGGCGACGTGGGCGACGCCCTGGCGCTCTTCAAGGATGAGCCGAAATCGAACCGGAAGCTCAAGGGGGCCGAAGCTCGGGCCCAGGCCCGCCGCTGCTCCAGTTGCTCTTCAATCGTCCCGGCCGGGATGTCGCTCTGCTCGACCTGCGGTCTCGACCTCGACACCGGTCAACGGATCGAGCCTTTGGATGTCTACGACGACGAAGGCCCGGTATCCTATCGGGCGCCGGCCCCGCCGATGGGGATCATGGTGATCGGGTCGCTCTTCGCGCTCGGCTTCTTGGTCCTGTCGATGATCTCGCTGTTCCAGTGGAGAGGCGGGACTCAGGGGGCGCAGTTCTTGCTGGTCATCTGGATGTTCGGCCTCTACGGGGCGGTCCAGTTCTTGCGCCGGAAGTCGATCCGACCGCTCTTCATCGCTTTGAGCCTGACCGTCGGGGTCGGCTCGGTGTACTTGATCGCCTTGCCGATCTACTACGCCAACATGCCCCCCGAGGTCGTCATGACCGACCTACCCCCGATGTCCAACCCGGTCGAGAACCAGGGTGAGCCTCAGATCCGCCCGATCACCGAGAACCTCAACGTGGACCGGATCATGTGGGGCGTCGGATCACTCCTGGCCTATGCCGCGATGGCGGTCTACCTCAATAGCTCCGGCCTGCGTCGCCAATTTAAGCGCTAATCGACTTCGATTCCAACAGTCATCCTTGAATCCATATCATACCAATGTCGGTCGAAACCCTTTCGGATTCGACCGACATTGCTTTGCGCACCCCGTCAAGCCGTGGCGACGTCGAGCGGGCTGCGCCAGACCGGCCGTTTGGGGAACAAGATCCGGGCGGTTTCCAGGGCCGTGCCGGTCGACGACTCGATCCCGTCCTCCTGGACGGCGAGGTCGATCCCCGTTTGCCCCATCAGGAGTCGGACCAGGGCCGGGGCGGTGAGGGTCAGGTGTCTCCGGCTGAGCTTGTCGGGTTCGACCCTCGACTTTTCGCCCTCGACATGGAGCAGCCAGCGACGCTCCCCCACGGTCAGGCCGAGTTCGAGCGCCCCCGACGCCGCCGAGGCCTCGGCCCGCACGATCAGCTCGGGCATCGCCGAGGTCAAGAACCGCTCCAGGCTGGGGATATGGTACATCGACGTCGAGCCATCCGACTCTTCGAGGTCGACCACCTTGCCGGACGCCTGGCGGATCGAGTCGATCACCGGATGATCCAGGGGTGCGTGGACGATCACCTGGGGATAAGCCCGCTCGAGCGCCTCGGCCCGGACTCGACCCAGGAGGGCTTTGAGGGCTTGGGGGTGCGCCGGGTCGGTGGCGATCTCGAGGATTCGGTGATCCTTGACGAACGCATACCCTTGGACCGCTTCGCCCTGGCAGGCCACCCAGATGACGTGGGCGTAGCGTCGGCCGATCATCCATCGCCAGTAATCTTCGGAGCGAACGACGGTCCCGATGGTCCGGGCGAACTGGCCGTCGTAGAGTCGCATCAGGTCGCCGAGTTCCACCTGGCGCCAGGGGCGGACGTGCCAGAACCCGCCTCGACCTTCGGCGACTCCGTCGCTGACCTGGGGCAAGTTCCGGCTCAAGGTTTGCGCGACGGTTTGTCGCCCGCAAACTCCGTAGCCGAGCGGTCGGTAGAATCGAGGCATCCCGGTCGTGAGGGCTTGGACAGCGATCCCGGTTTCGCGCCCCCGGCCGTCGGCCAGTCGGATCAGGTTTTGGGCGAACCCGAGGCCTCGATATTCCGGGAGCGTGCCGACGAACATGACCCCATTCATCGCCAAAGTCGAGGCGGACCCGTATCGGATCGTCCGCTCGGTGAGGTGGGCGTGGCTGACGACCCGACCATCCACCTTGACCAGGAGTCGCTGCTCGGGGAGATAAGCTGGGTCGCCTAGGGCGCCGAGGAATGCCTCGCGGTCGGCCCCGGGATAGACGTGGAGCAAGGTCTGGAACACCGCCTCCTGGTCCGCTTCGGACCCGAGGCAGAATTCCACCGAGCCGCGACGATAGGGCAGCCGAACTACCGGCTCGGGCACTTTCATGAAGACCACCTTCGAGGCGAACCGCGACCGCCCCGGCTTCGGCGCCACGTCGAGGCGCTCGTCTCCGGCTTTTCCACTCATGATTATAGTCGGAGATGGGACGATTTGCCGCAAACTTCCTTCGGAAAAAACCCATCGTTCTTCTCGATCCATTTACGCCACCCGGCTTCGAGCGAACCTCGCGCAAACCCTTCGCTTTTCGAACGACCGAATCCGCTTCGTCCCCCCAAAAACCGAGACCTTCGGCTCAAATCGGGATCTTCGAGAGGTAGTCGAGGAGGGCGTCGTGGTCGATCGGCTTCCGGAAATGACCGTCGAACGGAGACGGTGACGGCAGAGTGTCCTTGCCGTGGCCGGAAACCGCGACGATCTTGCAGCCCTCGCGTTCGGGGTCGGCCCGCAACCTGGCCGCCACCTCGACCCCGACCATCCCGACCAGCGTCTGGTCGAGCAAAACCACCTCGGGCCGAAACTCCCCGGCGGCCACGAGAGCCGCCGGTCCATCATGCTCGACCCGGGTCTTGTAGCCGGATCGTTTCAGCAAGAGCCGAAGCATCCGGGCCGAGTCGTGATCATCTTCGACGATGAGGACGCGAAGCGGCGGTCGGCCCATCCGAAGCCCTCATCGATTCATTGTCCGGGGTCTGCTGCCGCTTCTCCGGCGGAAGAAGCACCTATCATTTCGACGACTCGAACCAAGTCAAGAGGGAAAACCCCGACCACAGGCCAGCCTTGGAAGGTCGGTCCAGGACGATCGGGGTTTGCACTCCAAGTCGTGGTCTGAGTTTGACTCAGAGTCGGCCAATCTGATCAATAGCTATCGGAGCTGATCACCTCTCCACCGTTGCGGGTCGAGAGGGCTTGATACACCTTGGGCGTCGCCGTCCCGAGATACGGCTCCTTGTATTGGCCGTAAGTCATCCCGATCGGGTTACCATTGTTGTTGAGGTCGGCCGGCCAGGTCGCGATCGTCTCCTTGAGGAACCGGACCGAACCGTCGCAGAAGGCGAAGTTCGCGCCCCCCGGGTGGAAACTCGAAGCCGATTGGAGGTGAATCCACCACCACCCGCTGTAGGTCTGGGTCGGGTCGTTGAGGATGACCTGGCCCTTGAACACCTTGTAAGCGTTGATGGGATAGGTGGTGGTCATGAACGAGTCGCCCCACCAGCCGGAATTCCACCACATGAAGAACGGCAAGTCCGGGCCGCTATACTGGCCGTGGGCCCGCTCGCCGAAGAGCATGGTGTTGCTGGTCCCGTCGGTGATCGCCGAAATCGGGACCGACGCCCGAGCATAGATGATCCCATTCGCGGTGGCATGATGGGCGTCGTAGTAGGCGGGCGCGGGCGGTTGGTCGGGGGGGGTCCCCTGGTTCCACGTCCCCTGGCAGCCCGCGTAGCTGGTGACCTGTTGCTTCTGACTGCCGGCGGGGACGCCGTAATATTTCGCGATCGTGGCATCCATCGCGTAGCCGCCGCTGACCGTCCCGTCGCTCGGGCACTGGAGCATCGACAGGCCGACGCCCGCCACGGTCACGTTCTGCGGACTCTGGTCGTCGATCGAGAAGTTGAATGAGTTGTACACTCCGTTCTGTTCGAGATACTGCGACATGTTGACGAAAACGCTCTGCGAATAGATGTAATTGGCGTAGAGCGAATCCTTGACCCAATAATTCCCGGACGGCAGGACGGAGTTGGAGGACTCGTAGTTGGCCGAGGCGAGCGCGAGCTGCTTCAAGTTATTGACGCACTGGGCGCGTCGGGCCGCCTCTCGGGCCGCCTGCACGGCCGGGAGCAAGAGTGCAATCAGGACGGCGATGATCGCGATGACGACGAGCAGCTCGATCAAGGTGAATCCCCGACGAGACGACCCCGCAAACCTCTGACGAGTCGACATAACCTCTCCCATTCTCGATGTGGCTCACGACGCACGGATGTCGAGGCGCGAGCGAAGGATGGAGTGCGTGAAGGTGGAGGAAGGACGAAGTGGGACGATCCGCAACGGGAGAGGTCGAGGAGAGGTCGCACACGAGGACTAACGAGTTCGAGAAGCCCTACCTTCGGGTCCGGCCGGCTTCTCAAAGCTACCTGACTTGGCCTGGGGAGGGCCTGACGTGTCATCCCTGGTCGGGACGGTTTGACCGCCGCCAGGCGAGACCGGGGCCTTCGAGTCGAGGCCCGGGTCGACGAAATCATTGCAGCCCGAGACGATCGTGGCGGTCACGAACGTCGCGAGGACCATCGCAATTTGTGGACCACATTCGAAACGGGAGCGATCACCCATCGTGGGATTCCTGGTGCTCAGATCAGCAAGGGTGGTCGATACGGCGGAATGAAGTGCTGGAAAAGGCCCCGTCGACGGAGGGGAGTCCGTCGGGAACGGGGACAAGCGATTTCGTCACCGATGATTGGCCGCTCGAGCGGTCAGGAAGAAAAATTCAGTTGGACGAAATTTAGTCTCCAAATCTGGCGTGGTCAAGCCCCTTGATGATCAATAACTCACAAAACCGCACATTCCCTCGAATCAAACCGATCGGTTCGCCACCCCTCGACGTTCGCAAGCCACTTCCGGAAAATACCGTCAAACACAAGTTGACGTTTTCTGACGATCTGTCGATAATCATCGGCATGGGTACATCGACTCGAAAGCAAAGGGAAGTCCAACAGCGCGAGCAAATGCTGCTGGAGATCGGTCGCCAGATGCTCATCGAGCATGGATTTGCCGGCCTGAGCATGGACCGATTGGCCGAGGCGACCGAGTACTCCAAGGGAACGGTGTATCAGCACTTTTCCACCAAGGAGGATCTGGTCACCGCGATGGCGGCCCAAAGCATCGAGCGTCGGCTCTCCTTGTTCGACCGGGCCGGCCGGATGTCGGGCCGTCCTCGGGAGCGGATGGCCGCCATCTTAGTTGCCGACGAACTGTTTGCTCGGCTCCATCCCCACTACTTTCGGTCCGAGCTGATCGTGAAGATGGCCAACCTCGAAGATCGGGCTTCGAGCGATCGCCTCCAGACCTTGGAACGACTCGACTCGAACTGCTCCGACGTTGTCCGCGGCCTGATCGCCGAGTCGGTCCGGATCGGCGACCTCGTCTTATCCCCCCCTCGCGGCGAGGACGAGATCATCTTCGGCATGTATTCGCTCGCGATCGGAACGCATGCGGTCGTACTAAATCATGCTTGTCTTTTGAAACAGTGGGCGATCGGCCCGCCGTTCGAGTCGCTCCGACGAAACTTCCAGGCGTTGCTTGATGGTTACGGGATTCGCCCCCTGTCCACAGAATGGGATTACGAGGCCACGCGCCTCAGGGCCATGAAGGAGGTTTTCCCCGATGAATGTCGCCTCGCCGGACTTGATTGAACCGAAGCAAACCCCTTTTTTTCGTCAGCTTTTGACAGTGTGTCGAAAAGCGACACCCGGTCTCATCGCCTTGACGGTTCTTGTGCCGATCATCGTGGTGGGTCGGGGTCGGTTGGCCGCGTTGGCGGCTTCGTACGTGGTCAAGGCTCCCGTGCCGGCCCCGCCATCGGTCCGGGTGGTGTCGCTCAGCGATGAGGTCGTCGCTTCGGGGACGTCTTACAGCGCGGTGGTCAAAGAGATGCGGAAGGCCGAATTGTCGTTCCGGGTCGGCGGGACGCTGGAATCGTTGTGGGTGGTGAATCAAGCCGGCGGCCCACCCCACGAGATCCACGATGGGGACCGCGTTCCCAAGGGGACGGTCCTGGGTCACCTGGAATCGGGCGACTATCGACGCGAGCGCGCCGGGGCGGTCGAGCGGTTGGCCGCCGCGCAGGGGAAACTTGATCAGGCCCTGGCCGACTTCGATCTGGCCAAGGTCGACAATTCGAGGACCGAACGCCTCGCCGCTAAGAACTCGGTCACCCAGGCCGACGTCGACTCGACGCGAGCCAAGCTCCACAGCACCACCGCCCTGGTCGAGGTCGCTCGCCGCGAGATCGGATCGGCCAAGGTCAACCTGGAGCAGGCGGACGTCAATTTATCCTATTGTTCGCTCGAATCTCCGTTTCCCGAAGCCACCGTGGCATCCCGTTACGTCGAGAAGAACGAACGGATCGCGGCCAATCAGAAGGCGTTCTTATTGCTCGACCTTTCCAGCGTGAAGGTGGCCTTCAGCGTCCCCGACTCGACCGTCGGGAAGCTGACGATCGGCCAGCCGATCGAGGTCTCGGCCGACGCGCTGGGCGGAGAGCGGTTCCAAGGGTTCATCCACAAGATCGGCTCGATGGCGGATTCGCAAACCAGGACCTACCCGGTCGAGGTCCGGATCGACCAGCCTCGCGGGCTCCGGCCGGGGATGGTGGCAACGGTCCGCTTCGCCCGGGAGCGTCGGGCCTACTTGCTGCCCTTGACGGCGGTGGCGATGAGCTCGGAGCGGACCGTCATGGTTTATCGAGTCACCCAGGAACACGGACAGGCCGTCGTCAAGCAGGTTCCGGTCGCCTTCGACGACGTGCTCGACAACCGGGTGGCGATCCGGCTCGATTCCGACGAGTCCGGGACCGGGACCGGTTTGCGACCGGGCGACCGCGTCGTCGCCACCGGGATTCATCGGCTCCACGACGGCGAGGCGGTCAAGGTGGCCGACTGACGACAGAGGGCGAGAAAGGCCGTGCCTCGGGGGCGACCGATCACCGATCAAGGGGTTTATTCATGACCGTTTCGCAATACTTTGTCTACAAGCGGCCGATCGCCTGGACGCTCCTGGTCGTGACGATGGTCGCCGGGGTCGCGGCCTACCGGTCGATGCCTCAGCGGCAAGACCCGGTGATCCAGGTCCGGAGCGGCCTCGTCACCACGAGGTATCCGGGGGCCAACCCGGTCGAGGTCGAGCAGGAAGTCAGCCGGAAGATCGAGAAACGACTGGCGGAAAACCCCGCCGTCGAGCACGTCCGGTCCACCAATCGCCAGGGGCTCTCGATCGTCTTCGTCGACCTCTACGACACGACGAAGAACGCCGAGGCGATCTGGCAAGACCTGGACAACAAGCTCTCGGCGATGACCGACTTGCCGACCATCGGCGGCGCGATGGTCCGGCCCAAGCTCGACAAGGATTTCGGCGACACCGTCGCCATCATGCTCACGATCACCAGTCCTCCCGTGTCCGACTTCGAGGTCGAGCGCCGGGCGGCTTTGATCGCCGATCGAATCCGAGGGGCGAGGGCCGCCCGCCCCGACAACCTCCGGGACCGACGGTACAGCGGGGTGCTCGTCCACCCCTCGACGGTCGACCCGAACCTGATCGGGCGGTTGTCGCGATCGTGCCTGGACCATCTCGCCGAGCGTGGTTTTATCGAGGATGGCCTGTCGATCAGCATGCTCGGCGCCGGGGTGCTCGACTTCCGACTCTTGCCGGGCCGCGACGCCGATGCGCTCCGGGGCGAGGTCGAGCGCTGGCAGGCCGACCACATTGGTGTCGGACTCGGGCACCCCGACATCTGGTCCGGGGTCCTGGTGGCCGACCCCGATGATCTGGTGGGCGAGTTGAAACGCCGGTGCCAGGCCGAGCCGGGTGGGGTCGCCCGATACAGCTACGAGGAGCTGCACCGCTTCGCCGACCTGATCCAGGATCGGCTCCGCCAGTCGGTCAAGGTCGGCAAGATCGAGCAGATCGGCGTCTTGGACGAAGCGTTCTACCTCTACTACAGCAACCGGAGGCTCAGCCCGTTCGGGTTCGACCTGGCGCAGTTGGCGAGCCGACTCCAGGAGCGGAACACGGTCGAGCCGGGCGGGACCGTCGAGCTTCCCCGCCAAAACCTCACGGTCAAGCCGACCGGCAAGCTCAAAGGGGACGGCGACCTCGGGTCGCTGGCCATCGACGTTCGGGACGGGTCGCCGCTCTACCTTCGAGACTTGGTCGAAGTGGTCCGAGGGTACGAAGACCCGCCTCGAGTCCTCAACTTCCGGACGATCAAGGCCGACGCCGAGCACTCGCCGACGAAGCTCGGCCTCGAAGCGGTCATCGAACCCCAAGGCGACGCAGTTCACGCCGAGAAGCCCGACTCTTTGGGCAAACCACAGCTCTGGACCGAGCGGGCGATCACCCTGGCGATTCGCCAGGTCAAGGGGACGCAGATCGCCGAGTATAGCCGAGAGGTCGACTCCGGCCTGGCTTCGCTCCGGGGGGTCTTGCCCGACGACCTCCGGATCGAGCGGACGAGCGACGAGCCGGAGCGGGTCGACTTCAAGATCCGCGAGTTCAACGAATGCCTCGGCGAAGCGATCATCATCGTCGTCCTCGTTTCCCTGGTGTTCATGGAGTGGCGGAGCGCCTTGATCATCGCCCTGTCGATCCCGATCACCCTGGCGATGACGTTCGCCATCTGCGCGGTGATCGGCATCGACCTCCAGCAGATCTCGATCTCGGCGCTGATCATCGCGCTCGGCTTGTTGGTCGACGATCCGGTGGTGGCCGGCGACGCGATCAATCGAGAGCTGGCGAACGGAGTCCCCCGCGACGTGGCGGCCTGGCTCGGCCCGCAGAAGTTGTCGAGGGCGATCCTCTATGCGACGGTCACCAACTGCGCGGCGTTCCTGCCGTTGCTGGTCGTCAGCGGAGGGGTCGGCGAGTTTATTTGGTCGCTCCCGGTTGTCGTCACGGCGAGCCTGGTCGCCAGTCGTCTGGTGTCGATGACGTTCATCCCGTTCCTGGGTTATTACCTGCTCCGAGGCCAGAAGGGGCTCGAAGCGGGCCTGAGCGACGGGTCGGGCGGATCGAGGTTTGCCCGGATCTACAACGGTTTTTCCGAAATCTGCATGGAGCACAAGTGGACGTCGCTGGCGGTTTGCTTGTTCGCCCTGGGGGCGGGATTTAGCCTGCTCCCGTTGATCGGGACGAATTTGTTCCCGAAGGATCTCCACTCGGCGTTCACGGTGAACCTGTTCTTGCCCGAAGGGGCCTCGCTCCGCGAGTCGAAGGGGGAGGCGATGGCGGCGATCCAGGCCATCGACGACCTCGTCGGCGACGAGGTCGAAGCCTACACGACGTTCGTCGGCGCCGGGGGGCCGAGGTTCTGGCTGTCGATCGTCCCCGAGCAGTCGGCGGCGAATTATGCCCAGGTGATGGTCCATACCCGCGACAAGCACAAAACCTACGCGGTCCTGGACACCTTGAAGCAGTCGTTGGCCCCCAAGCTGACGGTGGCCCGGGTCCACATCCAGGCCCTCGAATCCGGCCCTCCGATCGGGATTCCGGTCCAGATCCGAATCCTCGGACCCGACATCGCCACGATCCGTCGCCTCGGCGAGCAGCTCAAAGGTTTCATGAGGGCAAGCCCGGGGGCCGAGAGCATCCAGGACGACTGGGACCCCGAGTCGCTCCAGATCGGCCTCCAGGTCGACTCGGATCGGGCCAACGTGTCGGGGATCTCGCACGACGACGTCGCCCGGCTCATGGGCGGGGCGCTCTCGGGATTCACCGCCACCAACATCCGCGAGCGCGACCGATTGATCCCGGTGATGCTCAAGCTCCGGCCCGACGAGCGGAGCCGGATGGAAGACATGCGGACGTTGAACGTCGCCGGGATGAGGACGGGGGCGAAGGTCCCGCTCGACCAGATCAGCACGTTCCGGCCCGAGTTCGTCCCGCCCAAGCTTTGCAGGCGAGACAACGAGCGCTGCATGACGGTGAAGTGCGACGTCGCTCCGGGCTTGCTGGCGAGCAAGATCTACGACGAGGTCGAGGCGAAGCTCGCCGAAGCGGTGAAGACCTGGCCGGCGGGGTATCACTTCCAGATCGGCGGCGAGAAGGAGGAGCAATCCAAGGGGTTCGGGTCGCTGGCGATCTCGATGGTGGTCTCGATCATCGCGATCTACCTCGCCTTGATCCTCCAGTTCAACAGCATGACCAAGCCCCTGGTGGTGTTCGCCGCCGTCCCGTTCGGGATGGTGGGAGGGTTGATGGGGCTGCTAGTCTTCGGCATCCCCCTGGGCTTCTTTGCTCTCCTGGGGGTGTCGTCGCTGGTGGGGGTGATCATCAGCCACATCATCGTCTTGTTCGAGTACATCGAGGAGGCCCACGAGCGAGGCGAACCGGTCCGGAGGGCCGTGATCGACGCCGCCCTGGTCCGGCTCCGACCGGTCCTGGTGACGGTCCTGGCCACGGTGGGCGGCCTGGTCCCCCTGGCGCTCAAGGGCGGACCGCTCTGGGAACCGCTCTGCTATGTCCAGATCGCCGGGTTGCTGGTCGCGACCCTGGTGACCAAGGTAATCGTCCCGGTGCTCTACGTCATGTTCGTCGAAGACTTCAAGCTGATCTCCTGGCACGCCCCCGGTGAGCATGACGTCGAAGGGCCTCCCCCCGGCTACTCGAAGGGGATCGAACATCACCCGGCCGCGACGCTCCAGTCGGCCTGATCAAGGCAAGGAAAAAACCGCGAACCGTCGCTCGGCAGAGCCAGGGAACGGTTCGCGGCTTTGTTGAAGGTGGTCGACCCACTTCAATCTCGCCGTCAGGGTTTGGGGGCTTCGACCGGCTTCGGCGCGAACGGGTCGGCAGGCAAACTGTCGGTCGGAGTCGCGACCGGTTCGTTGGGTTTGGGGACCGAGGTCGGATCGGCGGCGGGAGTCGTCGATCGGGTCGTCGGGCGAGGGGGCGGGACCGGTTCGCCGAGTTGTTCGAGGTAATAGGCGATCACGGGTCGGACGCTGAGGTTCGGTTCGAGCTCGAGCGCCGTTTTCAGGTGCTCGGCCACGAACGCGGTCGGCAAGCCGCCCTCGAGCGCGGCCATCCCCAGCTCGAATTCCCACTCGGCCTGCTGGTCAACCTTCTGGGGAAGCTCGATATACATCCGGGTCGCGGCGATGGGGTCGCCCCTGAGGAACGCTTGGGCGGCCATCGGCGCTTGCATCAGGCGCTGAGTCCTGAGCGGCGCGATCGAGCGCTCGGTCCAGAGCGACAGGGCGTTGGTGTAATTTCCCAGGAGGAAGTAGATCATCCCCTGACGATGGGTGGCGGTCCCGACCCCGGTGCTGAGCGACGGGTCGTCGATGTTCAAGTTTGAGACCACGTCGAGGGCCTTGTCGGGCTGGCCGGTCTCGCAATACAGGTCGACCAAGGTGGACCGAATCCTCGGCTGGTTGCCTCCGGCTTGCTCGGCTTCGGCCAGTTCTCGGATCGCCAGGCCGGGGGCTCCCGAATTCCGGGCGAAGTCTGCCTTATCCAGCGGCGACGCCCTCCGCTGGACGGCCAGCTCGTTGATCTGCGCCTGGATCTGCTCGATCCGCCCGTTGAGTTCGCCCAGGAGCCGGGTCTGGTTCTTGAAGAACTCCTCGGATAGCTCGCCGGGGCGGCCCTCGATGGCCAGGAGCCGTTCGCGAGCTAGGTCGTAGAAGCCGTTCTGGATGTCGAGCTGGGATAGGTTGAAGTTCAGGTTCGCCCGCTCCTGCCGGTCCTCGACGGTCTTGCCCGGGGGAAGGGTCTGGACCGAGAAGTTCAGGGAGGTGAGCAGCTGTCGGGTCCTCATGGAGAGCACCCGCATCTGGAGGTTGACCTGGGCGATCCGGGTGATGTTGTCCTGCGACAGCGGGATGCCGGCGATCAAGGCCGATTCCTGGGTGAGCAACAAGCGATACGCCTCGACGAGGAGCCGATACGCCGAGTGGTCGTCGGGCTTGCTGCTCAAGGCGTTTCGAAGCTCTCGGATGGCGAGCAAGCAATGCGCCGGGTCGGGCAGGTAGCTTGACCCATCCGGGACGGTCACCGGGCGGAGCCAGTGGCGGGCCGCTTCGACGTGGGGCTGGGTCCGGTTGAGTAACCGGTTCTGGAACACGCTGTCGACGACCTCGGAAACCTCGCGAGGCGTGCCGACCCAAGGGGCAACTTGCTTCGGCCGCTTGAAGACGAGTTCCTGGGCTTCGAGCCGGTTGCCCTTGAAGTAGGCCACGTCTCTGGAGATCGCCGAATCATCGAGCCGACCGAAGAGGACCACCGCCCCGTCGTCGTAGAATGAAGCCCAGTTCGGGCTGTTCATCAGCCTGCTGTAGGTCACAGGCGCACCGGCGGTCTGGATCATCACGGCGGAGATCTTCAACTGGTCGAGGATCGGTCGCCAGACCTCCACCTTGTCATCCCGGATCGCCTTGCGGAGGTTGTCGAAGTCGGTCATGACCTGGGGCGTGTAGAGGTGCGACTTGCCGTCGATGTAAGCCTTGCGCTTTCCCGAGGTTCGCCAGGCCAGGGCATCCCCCTGGGCCAGGGTCGTGTTGAGCACGTTGCCCTCGATCGGCGACGCGGCGACCGCGTCGGCGGACTCGAACGGGAACTCGTCGGGGTCGAAGCCGAAGCCGAACCGGGACTCGCCCACCTGGCCTCCCCAGCCGGTGGTCGCCTGGAAGATCGCCCCGGAGATGACCCCGATCGTGACCAACCGACCCCCGGTCGACCACGCCGCCCAACCGGCCCCGAGCCGCCCCTCGGTCCCGATCGTGTCGTGGTACCACTCCTGCCCGTTGAGCGCCAGGACCAGGACGAACACCGCCGCGAAACCCCCGATGTAGACCAGGGCGGCACCCCAGATCAGGCTCGCCACGACGAACATCAGGAACCGGCTCATCGAGAATCGTCGACGATTGAGCAAGAACGAAGCCAGGCCGATGACGACCAGGACGGCGTAATACGCCTGGAAAGACCGCGTGAAGGCCGCGCCGTAGATCTTGGAAAAAACGCCCCCGAAGATCGAATTCGGCAAGAGCGACGGCGGACCCACCTCCGGGCCGAACAGCTTGAGCAAGATCCCGAAAGCGCTGAGGACGCCGTAAACATGCGATGGATTCAGGAACGTCGCTGCGAAGCTGGCGACCAGGACGAGGAGCGTCGCCCTGGTTGATGGAACCGTGACCTCCTTCGACCGGGCGAGCCGCCTGTTGTCGAAGACGCGCCCGACCGCCGCCGCCGCCAGGATCAAGAGGCCATAACTGAACATCTCGTCCATGTTCGCCCAGAGGGCGAAGAGGGGGATCAAGGCGTAGAGCCGGCCCACTTTGCCGAGGTTGAGCGCTCCGTGGAGCAAGAAGAGTTCGAGGGCCAGGAACAGAAGTCCCCAGGTTTCGGGAGACACCGACCCGGTCCCCGCGATCCCCCCGAGCTGAATCCCAATCGTCGGGAGGACGACCCGAACCGCCTGGTTCCCGCCATCGGCGAGCCTGACCGCCTCGACCGGTTCGGGACTCAGCGTCACTCCCAAGGCCGCAGTGACGCAGAACGCCGTCCACCAGAGGCCCGGCCCTTTTCGCCTGAGTCCGAGCAGGACCAAGGCGGTGGCCGCCCGGACCAAAGCGTCGAGGGCGACCAAGGCCCCGGCCCCGAACTGCTCGCCCCGGATCGCGATCGGGTTGACCGGCAAGGGGGCCGTCGGGTCGGGCGGAGGGGCGAACGCGGCGACGGTCTTGAAGACCTGGTAATGGATCACTTCGAAAAGCCAGGGAATGTTGACCCATCGCAGGCCTTGCGAGGCCAGGGTCGAGGCGTCGACCCTGATCGGCGAGCCGGCTTCGGAGATTTGCCGACCTGTTTGCAGGAGCGACCAGAGCCCCGAGTTGGCCCCTTGAATCCGGTTGCTCGACCCGAGGAACGCCAGCGCCAGCACGAATGCGGCGACATAAACATCGTAGTAAGCGTTCCATTCGGCGACGCGCCGAGGCGTCCAAGGCTCCGGCGGGGGAGTCGTTGTCTCGTCGAGCACCGGCTCGGCCGCCGCTTCCGCTTGATTTGCTTCGGTGTCGGTCATAAAACACTTGAAATGAGGACGAAGAGTCGATGGGAAAGACGTGCGCGACATCGCGACGATCGAGCCAAAGTCGCCCATCATGCTAGACCCTGGGTAGGAGGCCGGTCAAGGGGTTGGGGCTTGTCGGACGGTTGTCATTCACGTACGTTGACTTCTCGGAACCTTCTCCTAAAATGTCCGGGCCTGGTTTTTGCCGGGCTGGGTTCGCTTCGCCAAGTCGATCCGGGTGGTGTGATCCGTCGAGGTCCTCTCCAGCACTCTCGTGGTCAAATCCCTTGCCTCGAGGCCGTTTCATGCGAATCTTGACCGCGATCCCTGTTTACAACGAAGAAGCCCACCTCGAACCGGTCTTGACCGAGGTCCTTCGATACGCCGAGAACGTCCTGGCGGTCGACGACGGCTCGACGGACCGGACCCCCGAACTCCTCAAGAAGTTCCCCCAGGTTAGGGTCATCCGCCACCCGGTCAACCGGGGTTATGGCGCGGGGCTCGACAGTGCGTTTCGCTATACGGTCGAGCAAGGGTTTGATGGCCTGGTGACGATCGACTGCGACGGTCAGCATGAACCGAAGCGAATCCCCGAGATCGCGGCGAAGCTCGACGAGGCGGATGTCGTCTCGGGGAGTCGCTACCTCGAAGTGTTCGACCCGAGCCAAATCCCTCCGATCGAGCGGAGGCGGATCAACGTCGAGGTGACCCGTTGGCTTAACGAGTGCCTCGGGCTCAACCTGACCGACGCCTTTTGCGGTTTCAAGGCCTACCGGGCCTCGGCCCTGGCCAAGCTCGAAGTGACCGACTTCGGCTATGCCATGCCGCTCCCGATCTGGGTCCAGATGGTCCAGCACCGGATGACAATCCTTGAGGTGCCCGTCCCTTTGATCTACCTCGACGAAAACCGGGCGTTTGGCGGGGCCTTGGACGACGCGACGTTTCGCTTGAACCACTACCGCGAAGTCTTCCGCGAGGCGATCGAACGGGCGGGCTTGACCGTGGCTGGGGGTTGTCGCTGATGGAAACCCACCGCCTTCGGGCTCCCTCGGCCAACGGCGCCACCCTGGCCGACCCCCCGCTCCCCGAAGCCGGCTCCGCCCTCGACGCCAACGCCGACCGGCTTCGCCACTGGGACCACGACTTCCAGGGACGACACGCCGGACGGCTCCGGGCGATGGCCCGGGCGGAGGTCATGGCCCTGGCGCGAACCTACCATCAGCGTCATGGCCTCGACATGCCCGAGGCGGCGGGTTCGCTCGATCGGATGGTCGTCACCGGGCACCAGCCCGAGTTGTTCCACCCGGGGGTCTGGGTCAAGAATTTCGCCGTCGCCGGCTTGGCGGAGCAGACCCGGGCGGTGGGCCTCAACCTGATCGTTGACAACGACATCCCCAAGGGGCCGTCGATCCGAGTCCCATTTCGAGACGGCGACCGGCTCCGGGTCGCTCCCGTCGCGTTTGATATCTGGTCGGGCGAGTCGCCCTACGAAGATCAGAAGGTCCAGGACGAGGCGATGTTCGCCGCCTTCGCCGACCAGGTCCGCGCGATGGCTGGCGACCTCCTCCCCAACCCTTTGATCGAGACGTTCTGGCCCAAGGTCCTTCGCCGCAAGGCGGACACCGACCGCGTCGGCCTCCGGTTCGCGCTGGCCCGCCGAGAGGTCGAAGCCGAGTGGGGCGTCCGGAACTGGGAAATCCCGATCAGCCAGGTCTGCGAGACCGAGGCGTTCGGCTGGTTCGCCTCGCACCTCCTGGCCAACCTCCCCCGATTTCAGGCCACGCACAATGCGGCTCTGGCCCGCTATCGCGCCGCTTACGGCATCAGGAGCAAGAACCACCCGGTCCCGGCCCTCGCTCGGCAGGGCGAATGGCTCGAAGCCCCCTTCTGGGTCTGGAGGAGCAGCGCCCCTCGGCGCAAGCCCTTGATGGCCCGGCAGCTCTCGCAGACGATCGAGCTTCGGATTGCCGGGGAGGACAACCCGTTCGCCGAGTTACCCTTGAGCGCAGACCGCGACGCCTGCTGCTCGATCGACGTCCTCGCCGAACTGCCCAAGCAAGGGATCAGGCTCAGGACCCGAGCCTTGACGACAACCTTGTTCGCCCGATACATCCTCGGCGACCTCTTCGTCCACGGGATCGGCGGGGCGAAGTACGACGAACTCGGCGACGAACTCGCCCGAGGCTTCTTCGGGATCGAGCCGCCGACGTTCCTCACATTGTCCTTGACCCAGTGGCTTGGCTTGCCCGACGACCCCGCGTCCGCGACTCGGCTCCGAAGCGTCGAAGCGACCCTCCGCGACCTCGACTTCAACCCCGACCGCCACCTCCCCGAACCTCGACCCGCCGAGACCCGAGCCGCCGTCGAGGCGAAGTGGGCCGCGATCGAGAGCGAACTCACGACCCGACCCCAGCGCAAGGCTCGGCTCCGAGCTATTCGGCAGGCCAACCACGACCTTAGCCCCTTCGTCGACGCCCAGCGGCAAACCTTGCTGTCGGAGCGAGTCGGGGTTAAGGCGGGCCTTAAGCGCAACGCCGTCGCCCGATCGCGCGAATATGCTTTCCCGCTCCACGACGAGGCGCGGGTCAGGGCCGCGATGGCGGACCTCTAAGGTCGGTTGGGATGGGGTGCATCAACGGATCTTGGCATCTCTTGATGATCTAACAGAAGTGGACTGGCTCGAATGGCTTCAAGCCAAGGAGCAAGCCATTGATCTGGCAGGGCTTAGACTCGTTCTCGCCGCCATTTTTGGGTTGATATTAATGCCAATTGCACATAAAATAGTCCGAACATCCGACTTAAATCCGTCCTGGTGGTCAGCCGAGTGACGAGTCAGGCCCCGCAGTAAAACAAACTGCCTGATTGCAAGTCATTGCACCTGAATGCTTTGCTTCTTAGTTCAACGCCATTATTAGGATGTCCCTTTTTTCGCGTTCTGATCGACTCGTGTAGTTATTTAACAACGTCGCCGACCAATTGCTTGGACGGATGCAACCGACCTCGGTATCATCGCACGGACCCGATGACTACTCAGGTTTGGCGGGCATTCCCCACTTTTGAGAACCATCATGAAGACGTTTCGCCTCGCCTTGATCCTGATTGCCTTCGTCGCGGCGACGCGGGATAGTACCGCCGGCATGATCAACTTCACCTTCGCCGGCATCGACATGACCAGCTCAGACCTGAACGGTACGCCCACCATGGGGTCCGGCAGCTTTTCCTTCCCCGACGGGGCGACAAGCGTAAACTTGAACAACGTCGCGAATTTGAACAACCTCACGGGATTTAGTTTCTCGGACACAACGAATTACAAGCCGTATGGCGTCACGACTTTCAGCTACGGCTTGACAGACGTGTTCTTCTTCTCGGCCACCCTGACGCCGTCGGGCACCCTGACCTCGCTGATGTTGTCGACCGCCCAGAAAAACAGTAGTGACAATGGTCTCTACTATCAATCCGAGGCTTTCATCGTCTCGTCCCTCGCTGCCAACCAGGCATATTCGCTGAACCTTAACCATGCCGGGGTGCTCGTGGGGACCATCACCCCCGCCGCGGTCCCCGAGCCCACTTCGATCGTGCTTTGCGGCCCGGGCCTCGTCGGTGCCCTCGTGGCTGGCCGTCGCCGCTCGGTCGCTGGCTGACGCCCGTAGTTGCATCGATTGGAAGAAGAAGGGGTTCCGGGTACGAGTGGCGTTAAGCTATTGAAAGACCGTCGAGGCACGGGCGGGCTGGTCGCGTTGGCTCCTGATCTTTCAGGGCGACTCTCGGCTTTCCCCCGGCGAGTAGCCCTCGTAAACGACCAGCCTCCCCGGCCAATCCTGGAATACCTGCTCGATGATCGACCGGACTTTCTTCCACGAAAGCCCGCCGTAGCCGACGCCGATCCGGGGGATGGCAACGCTCCCGATCCCTTCGGCGTTGGCCTGCTCGTTCATCGTCCGCAACGCCGCCTCGATGGCCTCGTAGCTGGCGCGAGACCTCCAGAAACCTTCCTGGGTCGCGAGGTTGAAAACCGATGGCCGCCCTTGCATCTTGTAGAGCCAGGAATCGCCGAGGTTGAACAGCCTCGGCTCGGCCTTACAACGCGTTCGGTACTCCTTGAACATCTCGGGATAAAGCGCCCGGAAGTTCTTGGCGATCCCCGCACCCATCGAACCTTGGCAGTTGCAGCCGTGGGCGAACGCCTCGACGCCATGCTCGTTCTCGAAGAGATCGCCGGAAACGTAGATGATGGGCACAACTATCCTCCTTCATGATCGCGAGGGCGGACGAGGTCCACCCATCGCGACGGAGTGGCCGGAGTCTTCCAATGTTTCGATCGCCCGACCCAGGTCATCATCCTTGACGAGCAAGTAGTCGGTATCGAAGGTGGAGATGGCGAAGATGCTGATCTTCGCTTTCGCCAGCGGGCCGACTAGGCTGGCAAGCACGCCGACCAGGGCGAAGTCTTGCGTCCCGACCACCCGGAGGGCTCGCCAACCGCGCTCGGCCTTGATGTTGTCGGGGACGCTGGCTTCGGGGGAGACGATCGAGAGTTCGTCGCTCGTTCGCGTGATCGAGGTCAATGCCCCTTCGGAGAACGCCCAAGGCGGGATGGTGGACTGCGGTTCGAGCCTGCTCACGGCAAACCGGCCTTCGAGGATCATCAATTCGAGGGTCTGAGCGGTGGGATCGAAATCCATTACTGAGTTTGACCTCGCGATCGAGATTGCCGGAGACCCAACGCACAGCGAGGAGACTCCCTGGGCGATTGCTGCGCCGGGAGGATGAGGGAGAACGTGCTCCCGGAGCCGGGTTGGCTCGACACTTCGAGGCGACCTCCGAAGATTCCCGCGATCCGGGACGCGACCGAGAGGCCGAGGCCCAGCCCTTTGGAGGTCCGGGACCGCGCCTGGGGGGCTCGGTAGAACGGGTTCATGATCTCGGACACCGACTCGCGCTCGATCCCGATCCCGCCGTCGGCGACGCTCAGGAGGGCGAAATTACCGTCGAGGCTCGCCTTGACGACGATCGGAGTGCCCGCTTCGCTGTATTTGCAGGCGTTGTCGAGCAGGTTGTCGAGCAACTCGCCGAGGAGGGTCGGGTGGGCGCGGACCCAGACCGGCCCCGAGTCGCCCGCCCCAAGCAGCAGGTCGTCGGGCCTCGGGCCGGTCCAGGCGTCGATGTGCTCGGCGAGCCAGCCCGTCAGCTCGATCGGTTCGAGTTGCGGGCGCTGCGACTCGGCGTCGGCCCGGGCGAGGAAGAGGAGGGCTTCGACGATTCGACGGAGGTGGCGGGTCTTCCCCTGGACGACCCCGAGGACTCTCCGATACTCCTCGACCGACCGGGGTTGGCGGAGCGCCAGGTCGACCTGCCCTTGCATGGCGGTCAAGGGGGTCCGGAACTGGTGCGAGGCGTCGCCGGTGAACTTCCGTTGCCGCTCGTGCGACTCGCGCCGGCGGTCGAGCAGCCCGTTGAAGGCCCGACCGAGTTCCTCCAACTCGTCTAGCGAAGTCGGGGTCGGGAGCCGCTCATCGAACTCGTCGCCGGCAATAGCGTGCGCGGCCTGGGCCATCTCGGTGACGGGCCGGAGCGCCCTGCGGCAGAGCCGTCCACCGACGAGCAAGGTCACCAACCAGGTCCCGATCGACAAGGCGGCGAGCATCAACGCGAGGGTTCGGAGCGTTTCGCGGACCCCCGAGAGCGACACGGCCGCTTCCAGGATGATCGAACGGTGGGTCCTTCCCGCCTCTCCGGGAGAGTTGTGATCCAGATTGGGGGAAACGACACCGCCGGGCCTCGATGGCTCGAGCCGTCGGGCCATGAACCGCCAAGGGTGGCCAGCGGGGTCTTTGATACTTTTCGGGTGGGGGGCGACAATCATCGAGCTTGGCCAGGACGGTTCGAACTCGGTCGGAGTCGAGCCGTCGATTCGACGCCCCCGATCGTCCGCGACCATCCAATGAAATTGCCCTTCGACCGTCCGACGCCCGAAGGTGAGCCGACGCTCCGACGGTTCCCACTCGACGCCGTCCTCGTTCACCTCGGCGGCCGCCATCAGGGTGTTCAAGGCGGCTTCGAGTCGCTCGTCGGCCTGACGATGAAGGTACTTGGAAGCCACGCCGTACAGGGTCGCCGAGAAGACGACGAGGATCAGCGCCACCGTCCCGACGAAGTAGAGCGAGAGCCGAGTGCTCAGCCTCATGAAGTTGGCCCCAGGTCGTCACGCTCGCCGAACAGGTAGCCGCGCCCTCGAAGGGTCTGGATCAGGCGGGGGCCGTGGGCTTCCAACTTCCTCCGAACCTCCATGACATGATACTCCAGCGTATTCGAGATCCCGTCATACCGCTCGTCCCAGACGTGCTCGTAGATCCGGGTCCGGGAAAGGACCTCGTCGGGGTGGCGAAGGAAGAAGACGAGCAGAGCTTGCTCCTTGGCCGTCAGGTCGAGCCTCTGCCCGGCCCGCTCGGCCCGGTGCGTCGCCAGGTCGATCCGGACGTCGGCGTGGACGAGGATCGTGCTCTTGGATTTCCCCTGGCGACGCGCCAAAGCTCGGACCCGGGCCAGCAACTCCTCGAAGTCGAACGGTTTGCAGAGATAATCGTCGGCCCCTCCATCGAGACCTCGGACCCTGTCGGATACGGCGTCCCTGGCGGTGAGGAAGAGGACCGGCGAATCGTCGCCTGACTGGCGAAGCCGTCGGAGGAGCGTCAACCCGTCCGCCCCAGGCAACCACCAATCCAGGACCACCACGTCCCAGGGGCCGCCTTGGAGCTTGTGCCAACCGTCGTCGCCGTCGGCGGCATGCTCGACGATCAGACCTTCTTCGCGAAGACCTCGGACGACAAAGTCGGCGATCTCCTCGTCGTCCTCGATCACCAAGATCCGGATTCCCATAGTCAATCAACCCAGAGGGCGAGGGAGTCGGGGGAGTTGCGGCGGTCGACCGGAATCCCTGACCAAACGGACCCGATCATGGATCGCCGAGAAGTCACCCTACCGCAATCCCATGAGGCGAGCGTGAGTTTGGAATAAGAACGATCTTATCTCGGGCTCACGGGCTTCTGGGGGTTGCGTAGTAAGATTCTCGGCGAGGGAGGGACGGTTGTCCCGACCAATCTTTCGAAGGATTGAATCGAGGGCCGGGATGATGACCGCGAGACTTGTCCAGGGTGGTGACGTTTCCCGCTTCTTGCATCGTCATCTCCTCAAGCTGATTGTTTTGAGTTATACCCTGGCCGCCTTCTTCCCGGCGCTGGGGCTCTGGATCAAAGATGCCGAGATCATCGATGTCCGGGCGCTCGGCGGTCGCTGGACGATGACGCTCCCGAAGTTGTTGCTCGGGCTCCTCCTGATCAACGCGGGGATGCGGGTCAAGGTCGGTCGGGTCGGTCAGATCGTCCGAAGTCCCAACGTGTTGCTTGCCGGCCTGACGGCGAACCTGATCGTCCCCTTGCTCTTCCTCGGACTGATGGTTCCCGCGCTCCAGAGCTGGCACAACCCCGACGAGGCGGCAACGGTCCTGGTGGGCCTGGCCCTCGTTTCGAGCATGCCGATCGCAGGCTCATCGACGGGTTGGTCGCAGGCCGCCGACGGGGACATGGCGTTGAGCCTGGGCCTGGTCATGGGTTCCACGCTCCTGAGCCCGCTGACAACCCCCGCCTCGCTCCACGTTCTCGGCGCGATCGCCCCGGGGCGTTACGGCGCGGAACTGCACTCCCTGGCGAATCAGGAAACCGGCTCTTTCCTGGTGGCCTGGGTCCTCGTGCCATCCGTGCTCGGGATCGTGGTTCGTATGGCCCTGGGCGAGGCCCGGATCGGGGCCGTCGAGCGGCGGCTCAAGGTGATCGCGCCGGCCACACTGTTGCTCCTCTGCTATGGGAACGCATCGGCCTGCTTGCCGAAAGTGGTCGAAAACCCCGATTGGGACTTCCTCGGGATCATCTTCACCTTCGTCACGGGACTTTGCGTCTCGACCTTCGCCGCCGGATACACCCTGAGCCGGGTCCTCGGGGTCGATCGAGGGCAGGGCGCGGCCCTGATCTTCGGCCTGGGGATGAACAATAACGGGACGGGACTCGTCCTCGCGTCGCTCGCCTTGGGTTCGCAACCCCTCGTGATGCTGCCGATCATCGTCTACAACCTGGCGCAGCACCTCGTCGCCGGTTTTGTCGACGCGATGCTTCGAAGGGCGAACCCCGCCCCACTTGCAGCGACTCGCGTGCCCCTCGATCCCCGCCCTGTCCCGGTGCTCCGCGATGCCGCACTGCTCCCGGAAATCCCTCAATCCCATCCCGACGGTTTCTCGGTTCCAACTTGACCTCCTCGCCGATTGCCGCTACCGTGCGGTCCAATCCCGCTCACCATGACGCCTCGATGATCCTTCGCGGAAGAAAGCTCGACCTCACGAACTGGAATTCTCGCATCGCTCTCGCGGCCAGGATGGCCTCGATCATAAGATTTGAATTCGGCCTGTCGTCCAGGGATGGAGCGAGGCGATGAAGCGTTTGTTCGCGGTTTCTCTAGCTTACCTCCTTGCGAGCGGATGCTCGCACTTGCACCGGGCACCCTCGAAACAGGCGACGATCGCGCCCGTCGAGGAAGCCCCGAAAGTCGAGCGGCCCGACCCCGCCACTCCGGGGGCGACGCCCCTCACCAGGCCCGCGAGCTTCGTTGCCCATCCCCCGCTTGATCGGCAAAGCCCAACCCGGCCTCCGGAAAAGCCCTCGGAGCTGGCAGACTTGCCGTTCGGCCCGATCGAAGCCAAGCCCAATCCCGCCCCGGCGTCGGTCCCGGCGGCCGAACCAATCGAACTCGCGGCGGCCTCGACCTCGGCGGCACCGACAGTCACCGACCCGCCCGCTCTTCGGACCGAAGCCGCTTCGATCCCGGATACACTCACCGCGATGCCGACAATTCCGGAGGTCGTTGAACCGAAGGTCGCCGAGAGTATCGCCGCCCCGGTCGAGCCGGCCACCTTACCCGACTCGATGCCCGCGACCGAGCCGGCCAACGCACCGTCGCCGGCTCCGATCGTGCCGGCGCCTGACCCAAAACCCTTGGCCATCGAGGCTCAAGGGCCAGTCGAGGCCCCCCCACAACCCAAAGGTCGGGCCGTCGCCAAGGTCGGCAACGAGGTCATCACGCTTCCCGAGTTCACCGAGGCCGTCAAGCATCGCCTGGGGCTCTTGCCGACTGGGACGACACCCTCCCGCAAGCTGATCATCAAGGTCGCTCGGTCGACCTTGGAGTTCTTGATCGAGCGGTCGCTCATCATGCAGGAAGCCCGCCGACAATTCCCGGAACGGACCCGCCTCGAAGCCGCCCTGGCCGAGGCTGACGATCGATGGCTCGTTGATGAACTCCCTCGGCTCCTCCGCCGGGAGGGTGCGGCGAATGAGGCGGAACTTCGGACCAAGCTCGCCCGACGAGCCCAGTCGCTCGATGACCTCCGAGAAATCTCCAGGTTGCGAGTCCTGGCCACTTCGATGATGGCCGGCGCGGGGGTCTCAGGAAACCTCGAAGGCTACCTCGGCCAGTTGCGGGTTCGGACCCCGATCACGTCGATCATGACCCCCGCCCAGATTTCCGCCTCACAGGGCGACCCATCGTCCAAGGTCGGGATCTCCGGGGGTCGGGGAGAATGAGCCATGCTTGAAGTGATCGGGTTGGCCAAGCGGTTCGGTGCCCTGGTCGCCGTCGATGGCGTCACGTTCCGGGTCGGCGACGGCGAGGCCGTGGGTTTGCTCGGTCCCAACGGCGCCGGGAAGACGACCACCGTCTCGCTGATCTCCGGCCTGCTCCGGCCCGACTCCGGCCAGGTCCTCTTCGACAAGCGACCCATCCGAGGCGATGTCGACCCCCACAAGCGGCGACTCGGCCTGGTCCCCCAAGAACTCGCGCTCGTCGAGGAGTTGTCCGGTCGGGCCAACCTCCGATTCTTCGGGTCGCTCCAAGGCTTGGGCGGGAAGTCGCTGTCGAAGGCGATGGCCTGGTGCCTCGACCTGGTCGGCCTCTCGGGGCGGGCCGGCGACTCGGTCAGGACCTACAGCGGTGGGATGAAGCGACGCTTGAACCTCGCGGCCGCGCTCCTCCACGACCCCCGGATGATCTTGCTCGATGAACCCACGGTTGGCGTCGACCCGCAAAGTCGAAACTCGCTCTTTGATTGTCTCGATCGCCTCAAGGCCGAAGGCAAGTCGATCCTCTACACAACCCACTATATGGAAGAGGCCGAACGGCTCTGCGACCGGATCGTCATCATGGACCAGGGGAAGGTCGTCGCCGACGACGGGCTCTCCGGCCTCGCGGGACTGATCGATTCGGAATCCCGCATGACGTTCGACCTGGAAGATGGCTCCGACGGACCTTGGCTCGAAAGGCTCCGAGCAACGACCGGTGTGGTGTCGGCCGAGCTGGTCGAGAACCGGCTCGACGTCGAGCTTGAAGACTTCGGCGTCGCCGCCCGAGTCCTCGACGGCCTCGCCGCCGAGAACCGGAAGGTGATCAACATGGCCAGCCGGCGAGTCGACCTTTCGACGATCTTCCTCGGCCTGACCGGAAGGAGCCTGCGCGACTCATGACTTTCCGACCTTTGGCGGCCCTGGTGGCGAAAGACCTCCACGTCTTCCTCGTCGACCGTTACGCGGTCGTCCTGACCATCCTCGCCCCGATCGCGCTGGCCAGCTTCATGGCGGCGATCTTCGGAGGAGGCGGCCCGACCAATCCATCCCCCGTCCCGATCCGACTGGTCGACGACGACGGGAGCGACACCTCGAAGGCGATCATCGCCGGGGCGCTGGCCGACCGGTTCCTCGCCGCCGAGTCGTCCAGGCGAGAGGAGGCGGTCGCGTCGGTCCGCAATGGTCGAGCGGTCGCCGCCGTGATCATCCCCGAAGGATTCGGCGACGCAGCTTCCGAGGCGATGCTCGGTTCCGCTCGACCACCCGAGCTGACCTTCATCGTCGACCCGACCCACCAGTCAGATCTCGCCCTGGCGCGAGGGACCCTCACTCGCCTGATCTTCGAAGCCGTCGCCTCCGACGCACTCCAGGCGGACGATGGAGATGGGTTGCTATCAAACTCGATCATCCCGGCTCCTCTGGGTGACTCGAAGCAAGCCGAGGGGCCAGACGAACCCAACCATCGACCCGAGTTCCTCGCGCTCTTCGAGGGGATTGAGCGCGATCGAGGCGGGGAAGATCCCGACTTGGAGCTCGACCGGGCCGAGTTCCGGAAGACGTTTCCCGGGCTGAAGGATTGGTTCCCGAACGAAGCCAACGGGTCAAACCCGGTTCCGTCGGCCTCGACGGCATCGCCCAAGAAGTCCTCCAACCTGGCCGTCCCCTACACCACCCGAGACCAGTCGATCACCTCCGGCGAAAACGGCGACCGCGCGGCCCTGGCAGGCCATGCGTTCGCGGGGATGGCCGTCCAATTCGTGCTCTTCTCGGCGACCGAGTGGGGTGTCGGCCTGCTCCGAGAGCGACGCAAGGGGCTTTGGAAACGGCTCCGCTCCGCCCCGATCTCCCGACATACCCTCATGGCCAGCAAGGCGGTCGGCTGCACCTTTCTCTCCATCTCGGTGATCCTGATCGTCTTCGGATTTGGAGCGATCACCTTCGGTTTCGGAATAAGAGGGAGCGTCCTCGGCTTCGGACTTGTCGCGTTCGGGTACGCCTTCACCGCCTCGACCTTCGGCCTCCTGGTCGCGTCGCTCGGCCGATCCCCCGAGGGGGCCAGAGCCGTCTCCATCTTGGCGGTCCTCGTGATGACCATGCTCGGCGGGGGCTGGATTCCCAGCTTCCTCTTCCCCGCCTGGCTTCAAAAAATCACCCCCGCGATCCCGACAAGGTGGGCGATCGATGGCTTCGACGGGGTAATCTCCCGCGGATTCACCCTGACGGAAACACTTCCGGCGGTTGCCGCCCTCCTCGGCTTCGGTGCGGCGTTCTCCATCGTTGCGGTCGTTGCTCACCGTTGGGATGAAGCCTGAGGTAAATTTTCAACATAATTCTCTTCGAAGGCCCGAGGAGGCTCCGTTGCGCCCAGACCGATCTCGTCTCATAATATGCGCATAATAAATGTCCGGAGTTGCGAGGAACCACCTTTAAACGGGCAAATAAAGGCGAGATCGTTAAGCTCGTGTCAGGCTCCTACCGTAATAATGGAGTCGCACCGCATCGGAGATGAAACGTCGAAAAGCAATGCTTCGGGAAATTCAAACACCGATCTGATAGTGTCTGTCTCTCAGTCGGACTGGGGCGACGACAGCGGGCCGGACGCATTGATTCGGAAAAGATGTGACAGATTGAATCTTTCGAGTTGATTTTGATCACATAGGAGTTACGCAGTTGATTGAATTTTGTCCACGTTTCGCATCGGCGACTTTGCTTCTACGATGAAGCCATGAGCCATCCCAAGTGTCAGGACATCGACTACATCGACTTCCTCATCGCGTCGC
>JAABUX010002168.1_pt1 | contig 28240 bp, 21 predicted proteins | sample 5561851 | NCBI WGS metagenome assembly JAABUX01 (sample SAMN10711883, study PRJNA513361) | rock metagenome | isolation source: Antarctica rocks | place: Antarctica: Victoria Land, Richard Nunatak red sandstone | collected 2016-01-03 | reverse complement strand
TATCTTCGCGTAACGTCGGATCGTCGAAGAACTGCGCGATCATATCGAGCCACGGTGCGAGCCGCATGAACGCGAGATCGTGCATCACGACCTGTGGGAATAGTTCGTGGTAAATGGCGAGTTCGCGGATCGTCGCTTCGTCGCGTGCCTTGCCCGACGAATCGACGAGGATCGTCGCTGCGAGCGCGGCGAGGCCCGCGAACGTGCGGCTCGCGAGCAACCGCGCACCGGTCCACCACAGCACCGTCGGAATGTCGGGCACGGAAAGTTCTTGCGTGATACTCACGATCGCCGCGTGATCGAGGGCGCTGACGCCGATGTCGACCCGTTCGTTGAGGATCGTGGATTCGCCCGAGTCGCGCGTACGCGTCTCGACATCGACCCCGAGCGTCGCCTGCGTGGAATCGAGCACGATCAAACGCGAGGGGTGTTTATCGGCGACGATCGTCGCGCGTTCGAGCACCCACGCGCGGTGCTCGGGATCGTCGACGAAGACGACGAAGTTCATCGTCGCAGCGCGTGCCGCCGACGCGCGGCCATCCGCAATCGAGAGCCGCGATTTGCGCAAGCTCGCGAGGATCGTCGCAACGTCGGCTGTGGAGTCGATGTGCGTGGCCATCAGATGCGCCTCCATTCCCGGCCGTCCGCGACGAGCAGTGCATCGGCATTCTGCGGACCCTGACTGCCGGCGAGGTAGTTGGGAAAATCGATGGTGCGCGCCTCGGACCAACGATCCATGATCGGCACGACCGCCAGCCACGCTTGCTCCACGGCATCCCAGCGCGTGAAGAGCGTTGCGTCGCCGCGCATTGCATCGCCGATCAGCCGCTCGTACGCGGGAGCGCTCGTCACGCCAAAGCCTGTGCCGTAGTTGAAATCCATCGTGACGCCGCGGATGTGCATCTTCGGTCCCGGGACCTTCGCGTTGAAACGGATCGAAACGCCTTCGTCCGGCTGGATCTTCATCACGAGGGTGTTGTTTTCGATCTGATCGCCCGCCTCACCGAAGATACGATGCGGCAGGCCGCGAAACGTGACAGCGATTTCGGAGTGTTTATGCGCAAGCCGTTTGCCGCTACGGAGGTAGAAGGGGACGTCGGCCCAGCGCCAGTTGTCGATGTGGAATTTCACGCACGCATAGGTTTCGGTCGTCGACTGCGGCGAGACGCTGGCCTCCTCGCGATAACCCGGGACGGGTTTCCCTTCGATGAGGCCCGGACCATACTGTCCGCGTGCCGTGAACTTCGCGACGTCTTCGGGCTTGATCGGGCGCATTGCCGAAAGCACTTTGAATTTTTCGTCGCGGATGTGATCGGCTGCAGGCGAGATCGGCGGTTCCATCGCGACCAGGGCGAGCAGATTGATCACGTGATTTTGGATCATATCTTTGAGCGCGCCCGCGCTCTCGTAGTAACCCCCGCGGCCTTCGACGCCGACCGTCTCCGCTGCCGTAATCTGAATGTTGTCGACGTAGCGCCGGTTCCAGATCGGTTCGAACATGACGTTGGCAAACCGGAGCGCCATGATGTCTTGCACCGGCTCTTTACCGAGGTAATGATCGATGCGATAGACGGTCTTCTCACGGAAGACTTTGGTCACTTCGAGTTGTAGCGCGCGCGCCGATTCCAAATCGGTCCCGAACGGCTTCTCGATGATGATGCGCGACCAACCCTTGGTTTGGTCTTTGGGCCCGAGTCCGGAGGCTGCGAGCTGCTGGACGATCTGCGGAAAGACGCTCGGCGGCGTGGACAGATAGTAGAGCCGATTGCCCTGCGTGCCCAGCTTCTCGTCGTTCTCATCGAGCTGCGCTTTGAGCGCCTTGAACGATTCCGTATCGTCGAAGGAGCCTTGGATGTAGTGCAAGCGATTCGCGAAATCGGTCCAGAGCGGATCTTTCGTGGGTCCGCTCCGCGAATAGGTATCGATCGATTCTTTCATCTCGTTGCGGAAATCGTAGTGCGATTTTTCCGAACGCGAGAATCCGACGATGCCGAAGTTTGTCGGTAAGATATCGCCGATGCGCAAGTTGTACATCGCGGGCATCAGCATGCGTTTGGTCAGGTCGCCGCTGGCGCCGAAGAACACGATGCTGCACGGATCGGCGATACGATTGGAATCGAGGCCTGCACGCAACGGGTTGATCGCCGGCGCGGCGCCGTTTTCTAGGGATCTGACGTCGGTCATCATGCGGTGCTCGCCTCTTCGCGCTTGACGGCGTGTCCGCCGAACTGGTTCCGGAGTGCGGCGATCACTTTGGCACTGAACGATTCGTCTTGCCGCGAGACGAAGCGTGACAGCAACGCCATGGTGATCACGGGCGCGGGGACGCTTTCGTCGATGGCGGCCTGGACGGTCCAGCGCCCCTCACCCGAATCGTCCACGAATCCGCGAATGTCGGCGAGTTTGGGATCTTCGCGGAACGCGAGTTCGGCAAGTTCGAGGAGCCACGACCGCACGACGCTGCCCTGGAGCCACAACTTCGAGAGCTGGTGCAGATCGAAGTCGAAGTCCGATTTCTCGAGGATCTCGAATCCTTCGCCGTACGCGGCGAGCATGCCGTATTCGATGCCGTTGTGGACCATCTTCGAGAAGTGACCGGCGCCCGAGACGCCGACGTGCGCGAAGCCGTCGGGTGGTGCGAGTGAGGTGAAGACCGGCAGGCACCGCTCCACCGCGGACTTTTCGCCGCCGACCATCAGGCAGTAGCCGTTTTTGAGTCCCCACACGCCACCCGACGTGCCGGCGTCGAGGAAATCGATCCCCTTCGCTTTGGCCGACGCGCAGCGGCGCTGCGAATCGCGAAAGTTCGAATTGCCACCGTCGACGATCGTATCGCCGGCCTCGAGGTGCTCGAGGAGCGAATCGACGGTCTTATCCGTCGGGTCGCCCGAGGGTACCATGATCCACACGGCGCGCGGCGCGTGGAGTTTCGCGACCATGTCCGTCACCGACGTCGCGCCCGTGGCGCCTTCGCCCACCGAGTGCGCGACCGCCTTCGCGTCGAAATCGAAGACGACGAGGTCGTGCTTATCGAGCAGCAACCGCGTCGTCATGTTCGCGCCCATTCGGCCGAGGCCGATCATACCGAGTTGCACGTTATGTCCCTTCGAGTCGAGGAGTCGCCGCAAGCGTACCACGTCGCGCGCGGCCCCGGCAGTAGGCGTCCTTGCGGTTAAGCCGTAGCGGAAACCGCGTCGGCAAATGCGTTCGCGAGTGCCTCCAGCGCCTTGGGAAGCGATCCCGTCAGATGCACGCGCACGCCGCGCCGACCGCGGGAATCGAGCGATTCGAAATCGCCGAGCGCCTGCGCGCGTTCGAGCGCGCCGAAGGTCACCATGCCGGGAATCTCAAGGTCGCGCGACGCGTCGCGATCGCAGGTGAGTTGGAAGAAGACGCCCGTCGCCGGGCCGCCCTTGTGGAGTTGGCCCGTCGAGTGCAGGAAGCGCGGACCGAAGCCGACGGTCGTCGCTACCTTGAGCGCGTCGCGCACGCCGTGCCGCAAATCTTGCAGCGCGATGTGGTGTTGTTCGTTCATCTCGAGGTAGGCCGTGAAGGCGACGTAGTCGCCGGGCTTTACCTGCGCGACGACCGCCGCAATCGCGCGCGCGAGATCGTCGTCCGAACCCTCGCCCGTCTGCGGTACCGCCGTGCGCACGACGTCGCGCGAACCTGCGAGCGCGATGAGGTTTGCGTGCGGCGTCTGCACGTCGGTCGCAGGTTCGGGGAACGAGCCGCTGGATTTATACGCCGCGAGAATGCGTTTGGTGTTATCTTTCGATTCCTGCACGTTGGGTTGATCGAAGGCATCGATGCGCAGGATCGCGCCCGCCGTCGCCGTCGCGATCTCCCAAAGCGCGAATTGCTCGCCGACGTCGCGGCGGTCGCTCATCGCAAGCCGGATCACGGGATGGCCCGCCTCCTCCAGGAGATGCAGGCGCGTTTCGATGGCGCCGCCGTCCATAGCGCCCTCGAGGTGTTCGTTTGGTGGTAAACCGCTTCCGACGTAGACGAAGACGCGATCGTTGCCGTACTCTTTTGGAAAGGCGAGCGGTTCGCCCTCGATCGGGACGATGCCGACGCCACTCTTGCCCGTCGATTCCGCAATGAGTTGTTCCGCCCACGCGCCGAATGCGGCGACGTCGGGATGCGCGACGATCGTAAGCTTATCGCGGCCCGACTTCGCGAGCGTTCCGAGCGTCGCGCCGAAACGCACGCCGGCGGACGCCGATGGTTTGACGCTGCTGCCGCTGGCTTGCAGGACGCCGATGCCGCGCTCCAAGATCGCGCGGACGTCGTACCCTGCGAGCGCCGCGGGCACCATCCCGAAGTAGGAGAGCGCCGAATAGCGGCCACCGATATCGGGATCGTTGATGAAGATGCGCGTGAAGCCGGCTTCGCGCGCCTCGTGCTCGAGCTGCGTATCGGGATCGGTAACGGCGACGAAATGCGCGCCCGCATATTGCGAGCCGACCGCCTTTTGCATGCGCTCGTAAAAATAACGGAAGAATGCCTCGGGTTCCGTCGTCGTTCCGGATTTGCTCGAGACGATGAAGAGCGTGTGCGGGAGGTCGAGCGCATCGTCGAGCGTCTTCACTTGCGCGGGGTCGCTCGAATCCAGGACGTGGAGCTGCGGGTAATTCGGCATCTTTCCGAAAGTCGCGCGCAACACGTCGGGCGCGAGCGAGCTGCCGCCCATCCCGAGCACGACGACGTGGGCATGCGTCTTCGCGATATCGGCGGCGAATTTCGTGAGATCGTCCACGTTCTCAAGGACCGTGTGGGGAAAGTCGAGCCACCCGAGCGCGTGTTTGATGATGTCGGCATGCTGGGGGTCGGCCGACCACGGCGCGGGATCGTGCTTCCAGAGTTTGGTCAGAAAGTCGTCCGCATCCAGATGCGCGACCGCGTCCGCCGGGTCGCTCTGCGATCCGAGCGACACCCGTTCGTCACCGCCAGCGAGCGCCTTGCGTTTGCTGCCGATCGCGCCGAGCATCGCGTTATAGGAATCCGCAAACGACGCCACGCCTTCGACCTGCAACTTCTGCGTGACGTCGAAGAGCGAGATCTGCGCCGCCGCGAGCGCCTCGATCGTCGCGTGCGCGTCGTCGAGACCGTCCTCGACGCTATCGGGGCGAATCTTGCCGTGCTCGACCAGCGCGTCGAGCGTGCCCGGCGGTAGCGTGTTGACCGTATTCTTCCCGACGAGATTCTCGACATAGAGGAGGTCGGAGTACGCGGGATTCTTCGTTCCGGTGCTCGCCCAGAGCGGCCGTTGCACGCGCGCGCCGTGGGGCTTGAGCGCGGCGAAACGCTCGCCCTCGAAGAGCTTCTTGTACCGGGCGTAGATCAGCTTGAGGTCCGCGAGCCCCGTCTTCCCCTTGAGCTCGGCGAGCTTCGACTGACCCTTGGCGATCTTTTCATCAATGAGCTTGTCGACCGCGGAATCAATGCGGCTAACGAAGACGCTCGCGACCGAGCCGATCGTGTCGATCGGTCCGCCCGCCGCGACGCGCTTCTCTAAACCCGCGATGTACGCATTCGCGACCGACTCGTACGTTTCGAGCGAGAAGATGAGCGTCACGTTGACGTTGATGCCGGCCGCGATCGTCTCGGTGATCGCCGCGATGCACGCGGGCGTCGCCGGAATCTTGATCATGACGTTGGGCCGGTCGACCATCTTCCACAGCCGCTGCGCGGCATCGATCGTGCCTTGCGTATCGTCCGCGAGCAGCGGCGACACTTCGAGGCTGACGAATCCGTCGCCACCGCCGGTCGAATCGAAGAGGCTGCGGAACTCGTCGCATGCGTGACGGATATCGTCGATTGCGAGCGCTTCGAAGAGATGGTTCGGGTCGGCTTTGGTCGCGACGAGCGTGCGGAGCTGGTCGTCGTAATCGCTCCCGCTACCGATCGCTTTCTCGAAGATCGTCGGATTGCTCGTCATACCGCGTAAGCCGCTCGCGATGAGGCGATGCAACTCGCCCGAGGCGAACATGCTGCGTCGAATGTTGTCGAGCCAGATGCTCTGCCCGGCGTCGATGAGGTCTTTGAGTTGGGTTCCCACGGAATCTCCTTAGACGTTTGCGAGCAGACCGGTCGCGATCTCCGCAACGTGCTCGGGCGTGAAGCCGATTTCTTTTGCGATCATCGCGGCCGGCGCCGACATACCGAAATGATCGATGCCGATGGCGACGCCGAGATCGCCGACCCAGCGGTGCCAACCGAACGTCGCGCCGGCTTCGATCGAGACGCGAGCGCGCACGGCGGCGGGCAAGATGCTCTCGCGATACGCGACATCGGTCTGCGCGAAGAGTTCGAACGACGGCATCGAGACGACGCGCGTCTTGGTCCCTTTGCTCTCGAGGAGTTTCGCCGCGTCGAGCGCGAGCGCGACTTCGGAGCCCGTCGCGATGAGGATGAGGTCGGGCGTACCCTCGCCATACACCACATATGCCCCGTGCGTTACCTTTGCGTCACGCGCGCCCAAGAACGGTACTTTCTGGCGCGAGAGCACGATCGCGGTCGGGCCCTTGTGCGCGATCGCGAACTTCCAGGCTTCGAGCGTTTCGAGGGCGTCCGCTGGCCGGATCGTCGTGAGGTTCGGCGTCGCGCGCATCGCGGCGAGCTGTTCGATCGGCTGGTGCGTCGGGCCGTCTTCGCCGAGGAAGACGGAGTCGTGCGTGTAGACATAGATCTCGCGCGTTTTATTGAGCGCCGCGAGCCGCACCGCCGGCTTCATGTAGTCGTAGAAGTTGAAGAACGTCGCGGTGAACGGGACGATACCGCTGTGCACCGCGAGGCCGTTCGCGATTGCGCCCATCGCGTGTTCGCGCACGCCATAATGGACGTTGCGACCGGCGTAGTCGCCGGGCTTCACGTCGCCGAAGCCCTTCATGTACGTCTTCGTCGACGGATCGAGGTCGGCCGAGCCGCCGACGAGTTCGGGGAAGAATTTCGCGAGCGCATTGATGACGGTGCCACCCGCTTCGCGCGTCGCGACGTTGCCGTTTTCGGCAGTGAATTCCGGCCACGCGATCCCATCGGGCAGTTTCTCGTCGCGCACGCGCGAGAGTTGCGCGGCGAGGTCGGGATTTTTCTGTTGCCAGGCCGCGTACGTCGCGTTCCACGCTTCTTGCACGGGCGCGCTTCGTTTACCGCACGCGAGCCACCACGCGCTCACGTCGTCGGGAACGTAGAACGCGGGTTCCGTCGGCCACCCGAGCGCTTCTTTCGTCTTCGCCACGTTCTCAGGCCCGAGCGGCTCGCCGTGCGCGCCGAACGTGTTGGCGCGCGGCGACCCGAAGCCGATGATCGTGCGGATCGCGATGAGCGACGGTCGCGGATCGGCTTTCGCGGCGTTCAACGCGGCGTCGATCGCGGCGACGTCGTTGCCGTCGTCCGCCGTCACGGTCTGCACGTGCCAACCATAGGCTTCGTACCGCTGTGCGACGTTTTCCGTGAACGTCACGTCGGTCGGCGCCGCGAGTGAGATATGGTTGTCGTCGTACAAGACGATGAGCTTCCCAAGGTTTAGGTGTCCGGCGAACGATGAGGCTTCGGCCGATACACCCTCCATCAAATCCCCGTCGCCCGCGAGGCAATAGGTATAGTGGTCGACGATCTTCTCGTCGCGATTGTACGTCGCCGCCAGGTGCGCTTCCGCGAGTGCGAGGCCGACCGCATTGCCGAGCCCCTGTCCGAGCGGCCCGGTCGTCACCTCGATGCCTGCGGTGTGGTGCAGTTCGGGATGCCCGGGCGTCTTGCTGCCGAGTTGCCGGAACGATTTGAGATCGTCGAGCGAGAGCGGATAGCCCGAGAGATGGAGGAGCGCGTAGACGAGCATCGAGCCGTGACCCGCACTCAGCACGAAGCGATCGCGATCCCACCACGCGGAGTCGCCCGCGTTAAATTTGAGGTGGCGGCTCCAGAGCGTGTACGCCATCCCAGCGGCGCCGAGGGGCAGACCCGGGTGGCCGGAATTCGCTTTTTGCACGGCGTCGATCGCGAGCATGCGGATCGCGTTAATGCGCAGTTGGTCGTCGGGCGTGTTCGGCAACGGGCTCTCCTCTGACAAATTCGCTCATCCGCGGGCCGCTCACGTTCGCCGCCTCGGCGACCTTTCCCCGAACGCACACCGCCCGAGATCGCAAGCTCGCCGCACGCACGACATCGCTCTCACGCGAAGCGAGGGTTTGCCGCAGCAAACCCGCCGCAGCAAACCCAAGGTGTTTGGTATGCCAGCACCTTACTCGCTCGACATGGATACCGCTGTCATGCAGGTTACAATCGAAGCGCTCGCAGCCGATCCGAGCCGCGTTCGCTCGAACGAGGGAGCGGTCATCGACGCGGTGATCGCGGCGCTCGATATCGGAACGCTTCGCGTGTGCGAACCGGCCGCAGACGGGACGTGGACGACGAACGCCTGGGTGAAGCAGGCGATCCTGCTGTACTTTCGACGTTACGACAGCGTCGAGATTGGCGACGCCGCTCAATACAGCGGTGCCGGCATCGATCTGTTCGCGATGAAGCCGTGGCAGCGTCTGCACCTGCCGCCCTCATTTTTCGATAAGCTTCCCACCAAGCGTAACTACGCCGCGCTCGGTGCGCGCTGCGTGCCGCCCGGTGTCGCGCGCTACGGCTCGTTCATGGGTCGCGGGTCGATCTTGATGCCCGGCTACATCAACATCGGCGCGTACGTCGATGAAGGCTCGATGGTCGATACGTGGGCGACGGTCGGTTCGTGTGCCCAGATCGGCAAGAACGTCCATCTCTCGGGCGGCGTCGGCATCGGCGGCGTGCTCGAACCGCCGCAAGCGCAACCCGTCGTGGTCGAGGACGGTGCGTTCGTCGGCTCGCGCTGCATCGTCGTCGAGGGTGTGTTCGTCGGGCGCGAAGCCGTGCTCGGTGCGGGCGTCGTGTTGACGGCGAGCACGCCGATCGTCGACGTGCGCGGAAGCGAACCCGCCATCACGCGCGGTCGCATCGAACCGCGTAGCGTCGTCATTCCGGGGTCGATGCCCAAGACGTTCGCCGCCGGAACGTTCGGCGTGCCGTGCGCGCTCGTCATCGGCGAGCGACGCGCATCGACCGATCGCAAGACGTCGCTCGAGAGCGCGCTGCGCGACTATGGAGTCGCGGTTTGAATCCCGCGATCGCGGGCGTCTCGGGTTCGATGATTCGCGCCCTGCATGCGAAACGTCGCCCGACCTCGATCAATCTCGGGATCGGCGAACCGACGCTGCTGCCCGACATCGCGCACTTCGAAGCGGCGACGCGTTGGGTTGCCGAACACGGTTGCCGCTACTCGACGAACATCGGCGATGCGGATTTGCGGGAAGCGATCGCCGCGCGTTACGCGTACCCGTGGCTCGGGCATGCGGAGAACGTCTGCATCACGACGGGCTCGCAGGAAGCCCTGTACGTCACGATGCGCACGCTGCTCGATCCGGCCGTGGACGAGGTGCTCGTCGTCGAGCCCGCCTTTCCCGTCTACGTAAAGATCGCGCAGATCGAAGGCGCGCGCTGCAACCGCGTCGCGATCGATCCGCGTGCCGACGACGCATTCGACGCCGAGACGATCCTCGCGGCGGTGACCCCGCACACGCGGCTGATCGTGATCTGTTCGCCGAGCAATCCGACGGGTCGCGTGATCTCGCAAGCGACGGTGCAGCGCATCGCGGATGGCCTGCTGGCCCGCGGGGGCGAGCCCATCTACGTCTTGCACGACGAGATATACCGCGAACTCGTCTACGTCGACGACGTCGGTGCGTTCGCGAAGGTTTATCCCTATACGATTTCGATCAACTCGCTCTCGAAATCTAATGCCCTCACGGGTCTGCGCCTCGGCTGGCTCATGGCGCCGGCCGATATCATGCCGCACCTCGTGAAGACGCACGGATGGGTGACCTCTTGTGCGAGCACGTTCGCCATGCGCGTCGCGATGGAAGTCTTCCGCACGAACGCCCTCGGCGCGCAACTCCCGTGGTACCAGCGCCAACGCGCGGGCGTACTCGACGCATTGCGCGCATCGGGACTCGACTTCGTGACACCGGAGGGCGGCTTCTACGCCTGCGTGCGCGTCGGCGATTCAGAGATGAATACGCTCGCCTTCGCGGAGGCGCTCATCGAGGAGCGTGACGTCGTCGCGATTCCGGGCGACCTCTTTTCGCCGATACTCGCCGGTTGGTTGCGCACGAGCTTCGTGGGCGACCTCGTGCAGATCGCGGACGCCTACGGCCGCATCGCGAGCTTCGCCGCGGAACGCGCGTCGCTCGCAGCACGATGACGAACCGGGCCTCGCCGCAGGGGCCTTAGTCGAGCACCGTCGACCAGTCTTCGATGAATCGCGGTGCCGCGCCCCAGGTACGGACCGTTCGCTCGTAAGGCTCGAGCAAAATCACGGATCGCGCGCCGGCTTCGAACCACGCGACGCACTTCGATTCTACGTCCCGCTTCCGATCGGTGCGCGAGACGAGTTCGATCACCATGTCGGGAACGATCGGCGCGAACGAATCGCGCGTCTGCGCGTCCAGCGCCTCCCACCGCGAGCTTTCCACAAGAGCCGCATCGGGCGCGAGCACGTCGCCGCCGGGCAACGTGAAGCCGCCGTTGGAACCGAATGCGACGTAGCCATTTCCGTCCGCCCCATCTTACGACGAGCGCGGTGAGCTTCGCATGACGGCGTGCGCTATCGGCGGACTTGGGTGCCATGACGCCTCATATAAGCTCGGGGCATAACGCGTAGTGATGGCGCTCGTTGCCGTCGCCGGAGCGAATCCGGCGACGGCAACGATGACGGTGCTCCGACGAGCGCCTCGGGTTTAGGTCGCGGCGGGTGCGGGCGCGTTCGCGCCATTCGCGCCGTTGGCTCCCGGCGCACCGGGGGCGCCTGGGGCTCCGGGATCACCCTTCGCTCCGGGCTGCGTGATGATCGTCGTGTTGGTCGAGGACGGCTGCGCGTTCCACGGCTGCCACACGAAGAGGGCGATCGCTGCGATGATGACGATCGCGACGATCGCGATGATGGCGGTGTTGTTCGAATTCGTATCAGAACCGTTGTTCACCTGATTCTCCATTCCGGTTCCAAACGAACCGAGCACGTGGGCGATACCCGCGAAGCGCCTATTCTACTCCGATGGCGTCGCGCCGTGCGCGGGGTGCGCGACGTTCGGCGGCCCGATCCAAACGGTTTGTATGTTGACGAATTCGTGGATGCCGAACGACGAGAGTTCGCGGCCGTAACCGCTCTGCTTCACGCCACCGAAGGGCAGACGCGGATCCGAGGCGGTCATGCCGTTGATGAAGACGCCGCCGGACTCCAGACGCGCCGCGATCCGTTCCGCAACCACGAGATCGCGCGTCCAGAGATTGCCGCCGAGACCGTACGGCGAATCGTTTGCCAGTTCGATCGCGTGCTCGACGTCGTCGGCACGAACCACCGCGGCCGCCGGCCCGAACGTCTCCTCACGAAACATCGTCATCTCCGGGGTCACGCCCGAGACGATCGTCGGCTCGTAGAAATTGCCATCGCCGTCGATCGGTCGGCCGCCGATTTCGAGTTTGCCGCCCTGTGCGATCGTCTTCTCGACTTGCGCGTGAAGGTCGTCGCGGAGATCGGCGCGCGCGAGTGGCCCGAGCTTCGTGTCGCGCTCGAGCGGATTGCCGATCTTCATCGCCTTCGTCTGCGCGACGAACGCTGCGAGAAACGCATCGTAGACCGGCGCTTCGACGATGAAGCGTTTGGCCGCGATGCAGCTCTGACCGTTGTTTTGAAAACGCGCCGTGACCGCCATCTTCGCCGCCGCCTCGACGTCCGCATCGGCCAGCACGATGAACGCATCGCTGCCGCCGAGTTCGAGCACGGTTTTCTTCAGGTGTTTGCCTGCGGTCGCGGCGACGGCCGAACCTGCAGCTTCACTGCCCGTCAACGTGATGCACGCGACGCGTCGATCGGCGACGATCGCATCCATATCGCGGCCCGCTACCACGAGCGTCGCGAACGCGCCCGCGGGGAAACCCGCCTCGCTAAAGATACGTTCGATTGCGAGCGCGCAGCCCGTCACGTTTGCGGCGTGCTTGAGCACCACGACGTTGCCCGCAACGAGCGCGGGTGCGGCTGCGCGGAAGACTTGCCAATACGGGAAATTCCACGGCATGATCGCAAGCAGCGTGCCGAGCGGACGATACGCGACGTAGCTGCGCGTCGCCGACGACGCGACCTCGGTGTCGGCGAGGTAGCGCGCGCCTTCACTCGCATAATGCTCGCAGCCGGTCGCGCATTTTTCGACTTCCGCTTCGGCTTCGACGAGCGTCTTGCCCATCTCGCGCGTCGCGAGCGTCGCGAGCTCGACCTTACGCGCGCGCAAGACCGTCGCGACGGCCGCCACCAGCCGTGCGCGTTCGGCGATGTCGGTCGCGCGCCAGAGTCGCTGCGTCGCGACCGCACGATCGAGCGTCGCGTCGATCACGTCTTTGCCGTGGACGTCGTAGGTGTCGAGCTGTTTGCTGGTCGTCGGGTCGAGCGTCGTGATGGTGGTGGCTGCGGTGGAAGTTGCGGTCACGGGCGTGGTCCTTCGTCGACTTCGATGAGTGCGCCCGGGTTGAGGTAGCGGTTGGCCGCACGTAAGACGCGCGCGCCGTCGATCGCGGCGTACCGCGCGGCGAGCGTCGCGTCGTCATCGAGCGGTAGTCCGTCGAGTGCGATACGTTGTACCCGTTCCGCGATCACCTGGGTGGACTGTTCGGCGAGGAGCGTCCGGCCCACGATTTTCGAGCGCGCGCGCTCGAGTTCGAACGGTCCGACGGGATCGCGTTGCAACCGCGCGAGTTCGTGGCGCAGGGCGTCGACCACCTCGCCGTGATGGGCGGGCAGGAAGGTGAGGTGGAAGTCGAGCCAACCACGATTTCGATCGCTCACGAGCGCGCTCGATGCGCGCAGCGCGAGATGGCGTTCGGTGCGCAGTTGCGTCATCAACCGCGTATCGAAGGCGCCGTCGCCGCCGAGCACTTCGCACAGGACGGCGAGATCGTCGTAATCGCGCGCACCCCGCGCCATCGCGGCTTGTCCAAAATGTGCATCGACGCTGCGACGATCGGCGACGATATACCGCGCGAAGGCATGCGTGATCGGCAGCGACACGTCGCTCGCGTCGGGCTTCGCCGAGGCCACGTGCCACGCGGAGAAGCGGGCCTCGATCGTCGCGCGCACCGCCGCCGGATCGACGTCGCCGACGATCGCGATCGTCGTGAGATCGGGGCGCACGAACGCCGCTTCGTACGTGTGAACGTCGGTCGCCCCGATCGCGGCGATCGACGCGTGCGTCGGTTCGCGCAGCGTCGCGTCGTCGGGTCGGAGCAGCGCGCCCAAAAATTCGTGACTCGCGCGGTAATCGACGTCGCCGTCGCGTTGCCGGATCGCCTCGAACGTGTCGGTACGCACGCGTTCGAGATCGGCGGCGGGAACCGTGGGATGCTCCAAGTCGTCGGCGACGACATCGAGCAGCGCCCCGAGATCGCGCGCGCGGCCGCGTGCCGAAAAATTGACGCCCAGCTCGAGCGACGCACCGAGGTCGTCGGCGGCTTTGCGTTGCGCGTCGAAATCGTAGTGCGCGCTCCCGCGGCGGAGCAACTGCGCGACGATCGCCCCGAGCCCCGTCTTCCCGAAGGGATCGAAGCGCGGCGACGTCGCGACGGATCCCGCGACATACACGGTCGGGTTATCGTGAATCGACGCGACGACCACGCGCAGGCCGTTCGCTAACACGAACGCCACCGGGTGTACGCGCGAGACGACTTGGGTCGACGGCGCGAGCGCCGCGCGCACCCAGCGCGCTTCGACGATCGGTCCGCGCGGCGCGCGCCGCGCGAAGTCGTCGGTCACGGTCGTAATCGGCGGCGCGATGTTCGTGCCGGCGGCGCCGGGCGCGGGCGCGAGTAATCCCGTGACGGCGGGCGACCGCAGATAGGCGCGCGCGACCCGCGTGAGGTCGGCACTCGAGACGACCGGCGACGCATCGACCGACGCGGGCGCCGCGTTGTCGACGGCGACCGCATACCCGATGCGATCGCCCAGTTGCGTCATCGAGTCGTGCGCGTAGAGCGCGTCGCGTTCGGCTGAGCGGGTGGCGGCGGCGACGAGCTCGCTCGGAAACCCGCGTTCGATCGTCGTGGCGAGAATGTCGGTGAAGGCGTTGCGAATCTGGGCACTCGCGTGGCCGGGCGCGACGATCATGAACACGTGAAGGAGGCCGCTCTTCGCGTTGCGATCGTATTGCGTCGAATAGCCGAGGGTGTAACCGCTGCGGACCAGGCCCTTGTGAAAATCCGAGCGCGGGTTGTTGATGATGGCGTCGATTGCGTTGAAGGCGCGCGCGTCACGATCGTGCGAACCGGGCGCCGGATAGGCGAGGTCGACGATCTCGTACGGGAAGTCACCAGGGACCTCGACGTGCGCGTCGTTTGCGAAAAACGGCGTCGTCGTGCGCCGCTCCGGTAGATCGACGTGCGGGATCGCACCGAAGGCGACCGTCGCCGTGCGAAAGGCTTCGTCGACGTCGACGTCGCCCACGATCGTCAGCGTCGCGTTGTTGGGAACGTAATATTGTTGGTAGATGTCGCGCAGATCGGCGGGCGTCGTTGCGGCGAGATCGCGCGCGTCGCCGAGCGGTGCGAGCGCGCAGACGGGCGTGCGCGCTGCCGCATGACAGACGCGATCGTAGAGCCGCGTGAGCGGCTGCGCGAGCACGGAGTCGTTCTCGCGAGCGATCGTCTGGCGTTCGTCGCGCCACGTCGCGTCGTCGAGCGGCAGATGCTGCATGCGATCCGCCTCGACGTAGAGCGCGAGTGCGAGATCCCTCGCGGGTACGAGCAACGTGAAGCGCGTCGTGTCGTTGTTCGTCGTCGCCGTTTCTTGCGCGCCCAGGCGCGTGAACACGTCGTCGAGGCCGCTGCCCGAGAGCGCGCGCGTCCCGCGAAACATCATGTGCGCGAGAGCGTGCGCGATGCCGGATTTGCCCGGCAGCTCGTCGGCCGCGCCGTAGCGATACCACACGGAGGTTTGGACGGCGGGGGCGGTGCGATCGGCGACGATGACCACGCGCATGCCGTTGGCGAGGGTTGCGACGCGGGTCTGCTGCGTTGCCGAACGCAGTGGTGCGCTCGGGGCGGCGACGATCGCGACGGCGAGGCACGCGGCAACGATGCGAGCGGACGACGCGAGCGGGCGAGGAAGCATTACGTGCAGTTACTGCGCGTCCGCGATGAGACCCTCGATACGGAACGCGTGGGCGACGGCCGCCGCGAGCGCGTCCCGCCCGACGAGTCCGACGACTTCCGTCCGCGCGATCGCGATGCCGCGAGCGGCGGCGAGCGCGGCGACGGTACGCGCGACGCGATGTAATGGGGTCGCCACGACGTCGGTCACATTACACGATACCTGCACCCGACCGTCGTCCTGCGCGATGCCGAGCGCGCGCAGCGTGCGCAGGCCACCGCCGCGTTCGCGTAGCGCACCCGCGATGTCACGCGCCGCCGCGAGGTCGTCGCTTGCGAGGACGACGTTGAAGGCGACGAGCGGCGCGCGTGCGCCCACCGCGGTCGCACCCGCGCTCGCGTGAACCGCGCGATCGCCCGCGTCGGGCGGCCCGAAACGATGCCCGCGCGCGACGAGTCCTTCGAACTCGCCCGCGCGCACGCCCGAGAGCAGTCGCCGCTGCGGCCGCGTCGCCGCGGCGCCGTAGAGGACGGCGGGCACGCCGTGGGCCGACCAGAGTGCGGCTGCTGCGTCGCGGGCGAGCGCCGCGGCATCGGCGAGCGTCGCATCGCCGAACGGCACGAACGGCACGACGTCGAGCGCGCCGATCCGCGGATGTTCGCCGCGTTTGCAGCGCAGGTCGATCGCGGCCGTCGTGACGCCGGCGAGTGCGAGCACGGCGGCGAGCACCGTCTCGCGCGCGCCGAAGAACGTGAACACGCTGCGATCGTGCGCGGCGTCGCTCGTGCGATGCGCGAGCGTGGCGCCTGCGCCTTCGATCGCTCGCGCGCATGCGTCGACGAGCCCGGCGTCGCGGCCTTCGGCAACGTTGGGGACGCACTCGTAGACGCGCACGTCAGCCGAGGACGCTCGCGATCGCGCCCGCGATATCGCGCGCGACCACGATGCCGTCGCGGCCGGATGTCGCGGGCCCGGGCGGTGCGACGACGGTCGTGAAGCCGAGCTTGCGCGCTTCGCCGACGCGTCGCGCGCGCTGCGCGACCGCACGTACCTCGCCCGAGAGCCCGAGTTCGCCGAAGGCCACGGTGCCTGCGGGAAGCGCGACGCCACGGAACGCGGAGGCGACCGCGAGAGCGATGCCGAGATCGACGGCCGGTTCGTTGCAGCGTAGCCCGCCCGCGACCGAGGCGTAGACGTCGTGCGTCCCGAGATGCATCCCCGCGCGACGCTCGAGCACCGCAAGGATCATCGCGAGCCGGGCGCGATCGACGTTGGCTGCGAGGCGTTGGGGCGTGCCGTAACTCGTCTCGCCCACGAGCGCTTGGATTTCGACGAGCACCGGCCGCGAACCGACGATACTCGCGACGATGCACGAACCGCTCGGCCGCGACGCGTTGCCGCCGCGTCCCAAGAACAGCTCGGAGGGGTTGGCGACTTCGTGGAGGCCGCGCTCGTCCATCAAAAAGACGCAGATTTCGTCCGCGCTGCCGAAGCGATTCTTGTGCGCGCGTACGATGCGATATTCCGCACCGTTGTCACCTTCGAAGTACAAGACCGTATCGACGAGATGTTCGAGCAGACGTGGCCCCGCGATCGAGCCGTCTTTCGTAACGTGTCCGACCACGAACGTCGCGCAATCGGTACGCTTTGCGAATTCCATCAGCGCGGTCGCGCAGTCGCGGACTTGTGCGACGCTGCCCGCGAACGACTCGACTTCGGGCAACGCCATCGTTTGAATCGAATCGACGACGAGCGCCCGCGGTTTGATGCGTTCGAGCGCGTCGAGGATCGCGCGCAAATCGGTCTCGGCGAAGAGCAAGAGATCGTCGCTCGCGTGCAAACGCTCCGCACGGAGTTTGGTTTGCGCCGCGGACTCCTCGCCGCAGACGTAGACCACGGGACCCGCGCCGTGCGCGAGTTTCGCGGCGAGTTGCAGCAGCAGCGTCGACTTGCCCGCGCCGGGCGGGCCGCCCAAGAGCACGAGACTGCCCGGCACGATGCCGCCGCCGAGCAGCGTATCGAATTCGGGCATGCCGCTGGGTAGACGAGCGAGGGCGCCGCCGGGCACGTCGCCCAGACGAATCGGCGCGCGCACGAGCGCGCCGCCGACCGCGCGCGTCGCGGCCGCAGAGCGAGCCTTCGGCGCGGCCTGCGGCGCTTCGGCAAATGTATTCCACGCGTCACAGGCGGGGCAACGCCCGAGCCACCGCAGCGATTCGTGGCCGCAGCCCGAGCAGAAGAAAGTCGTGCGCGCTTTGGCCATCGCGGTCATCGTAGCGTTCGGCGGTGCCAACGTCCTGGCACGCGCCAAACGCGATCGTGGCGGTTCGGCGTGGGCGGGGTGCTAGTGTGTGTAGACGCCGATGCCCGCGTAGGGAGCGAAGTGCGTCTGGTTCGCGGGCGCACCGGCACGGCCGGTGATGCGATCGCCGATGATGCCCGTATCGAGAAACACCGAACTCTTGTCCGGTTTGATCGCCGCGCCGACTTGGTAGCGGAAATCGCGGTACCGGATCGCGAGCGATTGATTACTCGCCGTATATCGCCCGTTGAGATTTGGGAAATAATAGGCGCTGAAGTAAACGGAGAGTCCGGCTTCGTAGTCGGGCAATTTCTCGAGCCCCAAACCGAGGCCGCTCGCGATCGGATACCCCGTGTCGGCGCTTTTCTGTAGGACGCTCACGCCGAGATAGACGCGCGGATCGAGCACTTTGAGGCCGAGTCGTCCTTCTTGTTCGTACGTGTGGACCGTAAAGGCCGGCACGAACGTGGCGCCCTGGCGTCCGATCGACGTGACGTTGCCCGCATCGTGTCGGTACGTATACTTCACCGCCGAACCTTCGAGCATGAGCGGCAAATTCTTGAGGTTGAACTCGGCGGCGCCGCGGAAGTTATACGATCCTTCCTTCGACTTCGAGCCGGCGCTGAATTCATCGTAGATTCTCGGCTGGAGCAAATAGTCGCCGACGACGAACACTTCGTGGCTACTCGTGAAGGATTGCGATGGTGCGCTCGGTGCGGGCGACGCCGCGGTGGCGGCAGCGGGCGTCGCTGCGGCAGCCGGAGCGGACGCTGCGGCTTTGGGAGCGGGCGACGCCGCAGATTTTGCGTTCGCCGGTAAACACGCTGCGGCGAGCGCGAAGAGGAGCGCCGCCGGCGCGATCGAGAGAGGGTTGCCGACGTTGCGGAGATTCTGCACTAGCGGGGCACTCCGGTGTAGGGGAAGACGTCGAGCACGTGATGGGCCGCGGGCGTCGTGTGGTCGCTCGTGAGACACGCGGTCTCGTGACCGTCGTCGGGTGCGAGCCCGAGCTTGGGAATGAGCGAGCCGAAGATCGAGCCGAGCGAAAGATCGATCACGGGGCTGCGTAGATCGCGACCACCGAAATGGCGATAGGGATCGCCGAGGGCGCGCTTGATGCCGTCGATGCCGCCGGGCGGAACCAGGCGCACGACCGCAACCGGCAAGCCGCTCTTCCCGTTGGTTTCCACCGCGAGATAGCGCGCCGGACCGGGTGCGGAGAGATCAGCTTCGATCGCATCGGGAATGAGGACTTTTACCGCGGCATCCGCGATTGCGTCCGAACGCTTCGCGACGGTTTTTACGAACGTGTGGATCGATTTGGCGAGCAATGCGTCGTCCGTGATCGTGCTGCGATTGGTCGCGTCATGATCGGCGAAATTTTCCGTGGCTTCTTTCACGGCCGGACGCGCGAGGCGCTCGACTTGCGTGTACGTTCCCTGGGCTGCCGTGTCTTTGCCAATCGCCGTATTGAAGCGCTTGGCAACGGTCGCGAGTACGGCGAGCGGCGACGACGGCGACGCGTCGGCATCCATCTTCGGAAGCGACGTCGTCGCCCACACGTTGATGCGGCCGAGATTTCCGTCGGGCTTCGCGAGCAGCGTACGCGGCATTTCGACGGCGAGTTGGAGCACGTTGAAACTCGCCAGATAGTCCTGTGCGCCCGTCTCGCGGAAGCACGTCGCGCTCGGTGCCGGCGGATTCGGCTGGTTCATGAAATTACGATCCGGCAAAATCTTGAAAAATTGCGTGAGATCGAAGTAGAACGGGTCTTCGCGCGGTCCCGCAAAGGCTTCGATGTTCCCGGGCAGCATGGCGGTTTGGCCGAATCCGACGGAGCCAGTGACGGTTCCGAACGTCGAATCGACGCCTTGCAACGCCGGTTTTTGCGGCCCGTAGACGTCTATTTTCTGCGTGGTTCCGGTACCGACGGCTTTGAATTGAACGACGTAGTCTTCCGTGTACCGATCGCCCGTGCCGATCTTGAATTGATACATGGCACCAGGATCGAACTGCCGGCTCGCGCCCATGCCGGCGGGAATGAGCGGCGAGACATCCATCGCGAGGACGACGTTGCGGTCGTCGCGCGGGCTCGGATAGACGAAGACGTCGGTGATGTCGATGCCGGGCCGGCTGACGGTAAGGGGCGAGTCTTGATGATCGGATGCGTGCGACGGGCGCACGGCGTAGAGGCTGAGGACGGTCGCGAGCGCGACGCCGGTAAGGGCGGTCGCGGCGAATGGGGCGCGGAGGTTCATGCCAGCCTTTCGGGTTCGGGAATCGCGTCGATATGGGTCCAGTATAGGAGAACGCCGTCGTCCGTCTCTCAGATTGCCGTTCGACCGCGCGTGATACGAACGACCGGAGGGAGGGCGTCGTGCGAGCCGAACGGTCGCGCCTCGGCATGGGTGGCTTCGCACACGTCGCGATCGACGGACCCGCCGGGAGCGGAAAGACAACGGTCGCACAGGCGCTCGCACGCCACTTGGGCATCCTCTACCTCGACACCGGCGCGATGTACCGCGCGGTCGCGATCGTCGCGATCCTCGCGGGCGCGGATCCGCACGACGCCGCAGCGGTCGAAGTGCTGGCCCGGCGCGACCCCGTACGGGCGGAGCCCGATCCGGCCTCCGACGCAGGCTTTCGCATCTCTGCGGGCGGCCGCGTCTTCGGTGACGAGCTCTACGGTAACGACGTCAGCCGCGTCGTCTCGATCGTCGCGGCGCACCCGGGCGTGCGCGGGCTGCTCGTCGAGCGGCAGCGCGCGATCGCGGCCGAACGCACCGTCGTCATGGCCGGGCGCGACATCGGCACCGTCGTGCTGCCGGACGCACCGCACAAGATCTTCCTGACGGCCTCGTTGCCCGCACGGGTCGAGCGACGACTCCGCGAACTCGCCGCACGCGGGTCCGTCGTGGACCGAGACGCGCTCCACGCGCAGATGGCCGAGCGCGACGACCTCGATACGACGCGTGCATCGTCGCCGCTGCGCCCCGCCCGCGACGCCGTCGAAATCGACTCGACCGTCCTCACGATCGAAGACGTCGTCGCGCGCATCGCGACCCTGGTGCACGCATGACGAGCGGTGCTCCCGGGCTCGATCGGCACTTCTACGATTCCGCCAAGGGCTTCGTGCGGATCGTGCTCACCGTCCTCGGTCGCATCTCCGTGCGGCACGCGGAGCGCGTCCCCACGACGGGTCCGCTCATCATCGCGTGCAACCACGTGTCGTACTTCGATCCCCCGGCACTCGGGTGCATGACCCCGCGGCCGGTTTCGTATATGGCGAAGAAGGAGTTGTTCGAGATTTTCTTTCTCGGGCCGCTCATCCGCAAGCTCGGGGCCATTCCGGTCGACCGGCAGCGCGGCGACACGGCCGCGATCAAGGCGGCGCTGCGCGTCCTCGAGACCGGAGCCGCACTCGGCATCTTCCCCGAGGGGACGCGCAATCTCGACGGCAGCGCGCAGCCGCAGCTCGGGGTCGCGCTGCTAGCGTCGCGGTCGGGCGCGGCGGTCATTCCAGCCTACATCGCCGGGTCGACGGCGGTGAACCGCTTCGCGAAGCTCACCGTTTCGTTCGGCGAACCACTGGAAAGCGTGCCGCCCCGGAAAGCGAGCCGCGATGAGTTGGCGAAGTGGACCGGCGACCTCATGAGCCGGATCTACGCATTGCGGGAGAACGAGTAGTGGAAATCAAGAAGGCGAAGACGCAGGGTTTCTGCTTCGGCGTCGCCATCACGTTAAAAAAAGCCGAAGAGACCGTCGCCGATCCCGCAAACGGTACGGTCACGACCCTCGGGCATATCGTGCACAACCCGCAGATGGTCGAATCGCTCGAAAACAAGGGTCTCATCAACGCGCACTCCGTCGATGAGGTCGCGGACGGCACGCTCTTCGTTCGCGCGCACGGGCTGCCGGTCGAGGTCTTCGAAAAAGCGAATGCCAAAGGCCTGACGATCGTCGATGCGACCTGTCCAATGGTGACGAAAATTCACGTGCAGGCCGAACGGCTACGCGCGGACGGCTACAAGATCGTCGTCGTGGGCGATCCGAACCATCCCGAGGTGAAGGGTACGCTCTCACACGTTCCGGGTGCGTGGATGGTGCAGTCGCCGGCCGACGTCGATGCGTTGCCGCGTGCGAGCCGCGTGGGCGTCGTCGTGCAATCGACGTGGTCGGGCGCCGGCTTCACCGAGATCGTGCAGAAGCTCAGCAGCAAATATTACGAAGTTCGTGCCGTCAACACGATCTGCACCGACACGCACAACCGGCAGAGCGAAGCGGAGACGCTCGCGACGCAGGTCGAGGTGATGGTCGTGGTCGGCGGCAAGACCTCGGCGAATACGAAGCATCTCGCCGATCTGGCCGCGACGCGTGGCGCGCGATCGTATCATATTGAAGGCCCGGACGAACTCGAGCCGCAGTGGTTCGCAGGCATCGGGACCGCCGGCCTCATGTCGGGCGCGTCGACGCCGGGCTGGCTCGTGGATCAAGTGGAAACGCGCATGGAGGCGTTGGGCCGTCGAGCTGGTTAGCGCCATCGAGGCACATCTCGCACGGACGATCGAGCGCTATCGCGGTCCGTCGCCCATCTACGAGATGATCCGTTACCATTTCGGATACGACGTTCCGGGCGAGCGAAAAGCCGGGAAGCGTTTGCGACCGCAATTGCTGCTGCGCACCGCGCTGGAAGAGGGCGGGCGCATCGAATGCGCGATCGACGCCGCCGTGGCGATCGAGATGCTGCACAATTACTCGCTCGTGCACGACGATATCGAGGACGGCGACGAGTTGCGTCACGGCCGCACGACGACGTGGAAGAAGTACGGCATCCCGCACGGCATCAACACGGGCGACGGGATGTGCGCGATCAGTTATCTCACGCTCTTGCACGAGGAAGCCGTCGTGCCGCCCGGACGCGTCGTCGAAATGCTCCACGTCTTACACGAGGCGAATCTGCGCATGTGCGAGGGCCAGGGCCTCGACATCGAATTCGAGACCAAAGCCGTCGTGTCGATGGAGATGTACCTCGAGATGATCGCGGGCAAGACGGGCGCGCTCTTCGCCGCATCGACGCAGCTCGGTGCGCTTGCCGCGGGTGCGATCACCGCCCGCGCGGCGCAATACGCCGCACTCGGGCGCGCCTACGGCCTCGCGTTCCAGATTCGCGACGACGTGCTCGGCACGTGGGGTGCGAGCGACGTGACGGGCAAACCCAGCGGCGCCGATATCGCGCGGCGCAAGTGGGGATTTCCCGTCGTGTGGGCGCTGGGCTTACCGCCTTGCGACGATCGTGCGATCGTCGAGCGTGCATACGCGACGGGTGCGGGTCTCTCGCCCGACGGCGTGGCCTACGTGATCGCCGCGCTCGAACGGCTCGGTGCGCGCGATGCCGCCGACGACGCGCACGATCGGGCGCTCGACGAAGCCGATCGCATCGCGAGCGACGCCGCGATCGACGTCAACCGTTCGATCCGCACGTTCCTCGCCCAGGGAGCGCGCCGCGTTGCGTAGCGCCGTACGCACGTCGCCCGTCGCCCCGCGCGATGCTACCGTCTTCGGTATCTCGTCGTCATCGTTCGCGCTCATCGGATTGTTGCTGCTCGGGCTCTTCGTTCGCGTGATCTTCATCAACGCGGACGGATTCAGAAACGACGTCTCGACCTTCGAGAGCTGGTCGCTGACGCTCGCCGAACATCCGCTGCGCGACTTCTTCGCCAAGGCCGGGTTTGCGGATTACCCGCCGGGTTATTTTTTTGTATTGTGGTTCGTCGGCCACGCGTACAAGCTGCTCGTGCACGCCGACCCGACGTACGGCCTGCTGAAGATCGCCGTCAAACTTCCCGGCATCGTGATGGATCTCGCCGATGCGGCGCTCATCTTCGCGATCGTGCGACGGTTCGCATCGATCGCGTGGGCGTTCGGTGCCGCGGCGCTCTTCGCGTTCAACCCCGCGACGATCTTCATCTCCGCGTATTGGGGCCAGGTCGATTCCGTCGCCGCGGGCTTGACGCTCGGATCGCTGCTGCTCGTGCTCGATGCGGAGAAACGCGTCGGCAACGCGCAGACCGCGACGATCGTGGGCGCGTGGCTGTTGCTCGCGTATTCGGTGCTCATCAAGCCGCCCGCGATCGTCGTCGCGCCGCTCTACCTCGCGTTCGCGTTCGCAACGAGCGATGCCGGCGTACGCACGCGCCGGTTGGCCGCGACGGGCATCGGCATCGTCGCGGCGTTCGCACTCGCGTATCTCGCCGCGCTCGTATTCCACCCCGGTGCGAATCCGATCGACCAGTATGCGTGGCTGCTCTCGCGCTACGCCTACGCATCGGGCGTCTATCCGTACAACTCCGTCAATGCGTTCAACCTCTACGTGATGTCGCCGAGCAGCCACTTCTGGCAATCCGATGCGGCGCTCATTCCGGGCTTCGTCGTCGGCGGCCATATCGTCGGCCTGCCGCAGTACGTGTGGGGCGTGCTGATCTTTCTCGCGGGCACGGGCCTCGTCGTCTCGCGCTACGTGCAGCGGCGCGATACGGTCGCATTGCTCGAAGGCGCGATGATCCTCTCGCTCGGCTACTTCGTGCTGTCCACGCGCATGCACGAGCGTTACATCTTCAACGCCGTGCTGCTCGCGACGCCGCTCATCTGGCTGCGCAAGCGTTACTTGTACGCCGCGCTCGTCCTCTCGGTCACGCTCTTCGCCAACCTCGCATACTCACTCGACTATCTCCACGTGCTCGATGCGAAAGTTGCGGGCGTCGATCCGACCGATCTCATGCCGTGGCTCAGTCGATCGGCTGCGGTCCTCAACGTCGCGACCTTCTTCTATCTCGGCTACGTGTATCTCGGGGCGGGTGAAGACGCGATCGAGTCGTTCGATCTCGTCGGCGCCTTCACACGTGCGACATCGCGCGCGCGCGGTTGGTTTTCGCCGCTCGAAGGGATCACGCACATGTTGCCGCGCGATTGGGCGATCGGCATCGGCCTCTCCGTCGCGTCATTCGTGCTGACGTTCGTCGACTACACGTGGCCGATCGAGAAGATCTTCGACGAAATCTACTACGCCCGCGCGGGCGAAGAATATCTCACGCACAAAGAGATCTTCGAATTCACGCACCCGCCGCTCACCAAGCTTTGGATCACGCTCTCGATGATTCTCTTCGGCGGCATGCACGGCGCGGGCGATACGTCGACGGGCTGGCGTTTTCTGAACCTCGTGATCGGCGCGTTGATGGTGCTCGTCATCTACGCGTTCGCCAAGCGGCTCACCGGATCGACGCTCTTCGCGACGATCGCGGGCGGCATGTTGCTCTTCGACGGCTTCCACTACGTGCAATCGCGCATTGCTACGCCCGAGATCACGGTCGCGTTTTTCTCGCTGCTGACGATCTACGCGTTCTATCGCTTCTGGATCGCGAGCCAAGTCCGCCTCGTCGCGGGGTTCACGCTTCGATCGTTGCCCGCGCACGCGATCGGTCTCGGTCTCGGGCTCGTCGTCGCGGCGATTTTCTCGGCGCTCGTGGCGGGAGGGCAGAACGCCGCGGTGCACGTCGTCGCGTTCCTCTACGCGTTTGCCGGCGCATACGTCGCCGTCCGTTTCCTCGTGCCGCGCATCGTGAAAGCCATGCCCGTCGCGTCGTACGCGGAGGGCACGCGCGTGCGCGGGGGCGAGCTCGTCACGCTCGACGGCGGCACGATTTCCGCAACCGGCGCCGCGACTCCGGGCGACGTGACGCAGGCTGCCAAGGGCGAACTCAGCTATGCGACCGAGGGCGTTCGCATCTCGTACGCGCGCGGCGGCGCGGTGCGCTACGCGACGGACGACGGCGAAGCGGCGTTCGCGCCCGACGGCACGATGGCGGTCGCGGGTGCGAGGATCGACGGCGCGCGCGACGGCACGCGTTGGCTTTGGATCCTCGCGGTCTGTGCAGGCGCGCTTGCGGCGTGTAAGTGGAACGGGCTCTTCGACTTCTTCGTGATCTGGGGACTCGCGTTCGCGGTCGTGCTGCAGCGCTACATCGCGCCGATCGCACGTGCGGTAGGTCGCGCGGGTATCCTTGCAGGTCCGGCGCTCTGGGGCAATCCGTTCGGATTTTCTTGCGACCTCATCATCGCGACGATGCTCTTCGTCGGGGCGACGATCTACACGCTCGCATACATCCCGTATTTCGGACTCGGGCACACGCTCGCCGATCTCATCGGCCTGCAGCAGCAGATGTTCGGCTATCACTACGATCTGCGTGCCACGCACCCGTACGGCTCGTCTTGGTGGCAGTGGCCGCTCTTGCTCCGCCCGATCTCGTACTTCTATCACGATTGGCGCGTGGGAACGGCGCACGACGATCCGCTCGCGTGCTGCGTTGCGGAGATCATCGCGATTCCCAACCCCGCGATCTGGTGGTTCGGCCTGCTTTCGATCCCGGTCATCGCGTGGCTCGCGTATCGCGAACGCAACAAGGGCTACGCGCTGCTGGTCACCGCGTATCTCTTACAGTGGCTGCCGTGGGCGACGTCGCCGCGCGTTTCGTTCGAGTACCATTTCTTCCCGAACCTTGCGATCATCGTCCTCGCAAACACCGTCGTTCTACAACGTGTGTGGCGGCGCGCCACCGATCCGACGAAACCGTACGCGTGGCCCCGCCTGATCGTCGGCGGGTATCTCACGCTCGTCGTCGGGCTTTTCGTGTTTTTCTTTCCGGTGCTCGCGGGCTTGCACGTGCCGTGGAACGTGTGGGACGCGCGCATGTGGCATTGGCTCATGAAAAATCAGTGGGTGTAGGTCGTGTCCGGACATTCGAAGTGGCATAACATCAAGCTCAAGAAGGGCAAGGTCGACGCGCAACGCGGCGCGCTGTTCACGAAGCTCTCGAAAGAGATCATCCTCGCGGCGAAGGGCGGCTCGCCCGATCCGGAGGCGAACTATCGCCTCAAGATGGCGGTCGAAAACGCGCGTTCGAGCAACGTGCCCCAGGAAAACATCAAGCGCGCCATCGCCCGCGCGACCGGCGGCGACGGTGCGAAAGATATCGAGGAAATACGCTACGAGGGCCACGGCCCGCATCACTTCGCGATCGTCATCGACGCCGCAACCGATAATCGCAATCGCACGGCATCGGAACTCCGCTTTCTCTTCAGCCGTCACGGCGGCGCGCTCGGCGAGACCGGATCGGTCGCCTGGATCTTCGAGCCACGTGGCTTGCTCGAAGTCGCGCACGGTGCACTGGATGAGGACGCGCTGACCGAAGCCGCGCTCGTCGACGGCGTGATCGACGTGCGCTACGACGACGGTAGCGAAGAAGGCCGCAGCGTCATTTCGACTGAGCCCGTGGCACTCGCGGCGGTGCGGGCGGAACTCGTTGCCAAGGGCCTCCGCGTCACGTCGATGGTGCTCGGTGTCGAGCCGAAGCAGACCGTCGCGCCCGGGGGCGAAGAGTTGCAGAGTGTCGTCGCGTTTCTCGACGCACTCGAAGATCACGAAGACGTGCAGCGCGTCTACGCCAACGCCGAGATCGATCTCGCGCAGCTCGAAGCGCTCGCGTGAGTACCGACGTCGCCATCTCGGGTCGGCGCGCGCGGCGTCGTCCGTGGTTCGCGCGACAAGATTGGTTTTTCGCCGTCGCGCTCGCGCTCTTCGTCGGCGTCGGCGTGTGGTTCTCGCGCGCGATCTCCGACTTCTTCGCACCCGCGCAAAAGACGGTTGCGACGCCCGCCCTCGTCGGTACGACGCTCAACGACGCGTACAACACGGTCGGGCGGATGCACCTCAAAGCAACGGTGTTGCGTCGTACACCGAGCGATCAATATCCCAAAGACGTCGTGATGCGGCAGAGCCCGCCCGCGGGCTCGCAAGTGCGCGAAGGCCGCTCGATCTCGCTCGTCGTTTCGACAGGCGTCCAGATCTTCGCGATGCCCGACCTGCGTTACGAATCGCTGCGCGAAGTCGGCCTCGATCTCTCGCACTACAAGCTGCAGCTCGGCAAGAGCCGCATCGTTCCGAGCGATGAGGTTCCCGCCAATCGCGTCGTCGCTCAAGATCCGCCGCCGCTGTCGAGCGTGCGTGCCGGCTCCGTCGTCAACGTCGAACTTTCGAAAGGCGGCCCGCAGCAACTCCGCGTGCCGAACCTCGAGCGCATGAGCATCGGTCGCGCGCGCGCGGAAGCGAAGCGCGCGCACGTGCAGATCGGCCAGATCGTCTGGACGCCGTTCGGACGTTACGGCCCATCGCGCGGCGACGTGGTGCGGCAGCGGCCGGGTGCGGGGTCGCTCATCGACGCGTCGCAACTCGTGTCGTTACAGGTAAGCGCCGGTCCGCGTGAATCGGGCTATCTCATCCGTCAGGTGCATGCGATCGCGACGGTGCCCGAGGACGCGGCTAAACAGAACGATAAGTCCCCGGTCGTGCGGGTGCACGTGCGCGACGAAACGGGCGAGTGGAACGTCTACGATGCGTATGCGGAGCCCAAGCAGCGTCTCGATTTCAACCTGACGGTGGTGGGCACGGCGGAGCTCGACGTGTTCGTCAACGAGGAATTGATCAGCTCGACCAAACTCGGCAACGAACCGCCCCGACAAGAGCACCAGGAGCTCGGTCCCGACCCTAAAAAAGTGCTGCAGTCAGCGTCGCCTGGGACATCTCCCGAAGCTTCATCGTCAACGGCCGCGCCGCTCGAGCGGCACCGGTCGAAGCACAAACTGCTCCATTAGTGAGGACGTCCGTATGAAGATCG
>JAABUX010002167.1_pt1 | contig 28243 bp, 21 predicted proteins | sample 5561851 | NCBI WGS metagenome assembly JAABUX01 (sample SAMN10711883, study PRJNA513361) | rock metagenome | isolation source: Antarctica rocks | place: Antarctica: Victoria Land, Richard Nunatak red sandstone | collected 2016-01-03 | reverse complement strand
AGCCTGAAAGGGAAAACCCCCGATCAGGTCCACTGCAACCGCCTGCCAGAAACCTTGGCAGCCTAACAAGACAGAATCTCCACTAAGAAACACCGAAAATTGTTCAAACAAGCCGAGCCACCTCTGGGGTCTTTTGCTCAGGGTGACGGGGTGGAGTTGGGCGGTTCAGCGTAGGAGGGGATGGGCTTGCCCCAGTCTGAACTTAGATCGCGCCAAGTGGGGTTGGTGGTGATGATGAGCTGCAGCTTGCGGATGCGGAGCCAGCCTTTGAGTTGTTTCTCGCGAGTGATGGCCGCAGGGATGCTGGTGAATCGTTCGAAGTAGACGAGGGTGTGTATGTTGTAGCGGGCGGTGTGGCTTGGGGGTGCTTGTTGCTTTTGTGTTCGAAGATGCGCTCTTCGAGGTTTGTTGTGATGCCGATGTAGATCTTCTTGAAGCCGTTGGCGAGGATGTAGACGTAGGCGTACTCGGGCATGTTGTTTTTCCGGGGAAACAAGCGGATGGCGAAATACAGGGGTCCTTCACTTCGTTCAGGATGACGGCGTGGAACAGGCAACGGCAACAGCAACAGCAAAATACAGGGGTCCTTCACTTCGTTCAGGATGACGGCGTGGAACAGGCAACGGCAACAGCAACGGCAAACGCAACAGCAAATACAGGGGTCCTTCACTTCGTTCAGGATGACGGCGTGGAACACGGCAACGGCAAGAGCAACGGCAACGCAACAGCAAAATACAGGGGTCCTTCACTTCGTGAAGGATGACGGCGTGGAACGAGTAGCTGCGCGGATCAGTATTGGCCGTAGCGGCCTTTGGTGGAGTCCAGGAGTTTTTGGGAGTCGTAGCCTGCGCCGTCTTTGAAGACGATTTCTGTGTTTTCGATGTTGCTGATGTCCTTGCTGGGGTCTCCGCGGACGACGACCAGGTCGGCGTTTTTGCCGGGGGTGATGGAGCCGATGGACTTTTCGCGGCCGAGGTAGGTGGCTCCGTTGAGGGTGGCAATTTTAATGGCTTCGATGGGGGTGAAGCCGGCGTCGACGAGGAGTTCTATCTCGCGCTGGTCGCCGAAGCCGGGGAGGACGCCGCCGTCTCCGGTGGGGTCGGGGCCGGCGAGGAGGAGGCCGCCGGCGGCGACGAACTGGCGTTCGAGGGCCATGCCGTTGCGGAAGTTCTGGGCGCGGTCGATAGAGCCCGGAGATGGGTTGCGGGTGAGTTCCGGGTTGCGGGTGAGTTCCAGGTTGCGGGTGTTGAGGTAGGCCTCTCGGGTGGGCGGAGACATGGTGTCGAGGACGCGCTGCTGGAGGTGGAGGTGGCGGGGGTCGGAGCTTTCGAAGACGGGGAGGGTGCTGGTGAGGGCGACGTGGTGCTGGACGAGGAGATGGATGAGGGCGGCGGCTTCGGGGGAGCCTGCGGACATGCGGGCGAGGGTGGGGCCGCCGACGGTTGGGGGGCAGGTATCGGGCTGCTTGTTGGGGTCGAGCTGCGTGTTGACGAAGAAGCCGTGCTCGAGGTTGTCGATGCCGAGCTCGGCGGCCTCGGGGTAGGTGACGGAGCAGAGGTGGCCGGTGAGTTTGAGGCCGTGCTTGTGGGCAACCTCGATGGCGGCGCCCAGTTCGGCGCGGGTGATGTTCATGTAGGCCTTGAAGCTGGTGGCACCCTGGTCGATCCAGAATTCGACGGTGCGGCGGGCGTCGTCGGCGTCCCGGAGCTGGTGCATCTGGATGAAGGGGGAGTTTGCGCCTTCGAGGTAGGGGGCGGTGACGTCCATGTGGGGGCCGGGGATGCGGCCGGCGTCGATCTGGGATTTCAGGTTGAGGTCGGTGTAGGGTTCGACGGAGCCGGTGGTGCGGAGGGTGGTGACGCCGGCGCCGAGGTAGAGGTGGGGGGAGGTGAAGGTCATCTGGGGGATGACGAGGGGCGGCTCGGAGTGGCCTTCGGCGTCGGCGTTGGGGCGGGCGATGTAATACATGTGGTCGTGCATGCCGACGATGCCGGGGATGACGGTTCGGCCAGTGAGGTCGAGGACTACGGCGTTGGCCGGGGTGTGCTGGGTGGCTGCGGAGGGGGTGAGGCTGGCGATTTTGCCGTTGTGGAGGGTGATGGTCTGGTCTTCGAGCGGGGTGGCGCCGGTGCCGTCGATGACGCGGACGTGGGTGAGGAGGATGGTTTCGGCGGAGGGGACTTTGATGTAGCGGGAGACGGCGGTGGGTGGGGGCGGGGCGGGGATCTGGGCGGGGGTGGGGGCTTGCTTGGGGGTTTGGGCGGGGAGCGAGGCGGTTAGGGCGAGGAGGGTTGCTAGGCGGAGGTGGGGCATGCGGGTCCTTGGACGAGGGATGCGGGTGATGATAGCGCACGTGGTGGTGGTGGTTTGCGGGTTAGAGGTGCTGGACTTGTGGGGGTTGGTCGCTTCGCTCAGGATGACAGCGTTAGAACAAGCAACCGCGGATGCAACTGCAAGGGCAATACAGGGGTCCTTCGCTGCGCTCAGGATGACGGCAGGAACGGGCAACGGCAAGAGCAACAGCAACGGCAACAGCAAAATACAGGGGTCCTTCACTTCGTTCAGGATGACGGCGTGGAACGGGCAACGGCAAGAGCAACCGGCAACAGCAAAATACAGGGGTCCTTCACTTCGTTCAGGATGACGGCGTGGAACGGGCAACGGCAAGAGCAACGGGCAACGGCAAGAGCAACCGGCAACGGCAACGGCAACGGCAACGGCAAAATACAGGGGACCTTCGCCGCGCTCAGGATGACGGCGTAAAGGGGATGGCGGATGAGGATTTAGATTGGGTGTTTAGGGAAGGCGAGGAGGCGGAATGCAGAACGGAGTGAAGGCGGCGATTGGGGCTACGGTGGTGGCGGTACTGGCGGTGGGGATTCGGGTGGGGATGATCTATCGGGAGCGAAACGCTCCGGAGAAGGGGGCGGCGGTGGCGACGCAGGAGAAGCTGCCGGATGATGCGTATGTGTTTTTGAAGAAGAAGCGGCCTTCGACTATGGCGGATTTGAAGGAACTATATGGGACGACGGTTTGGGTGAGCGCGGGTGGGCAGATGGACTATTATGCGACCTCGGGCAAGCATGTGGATTATGGCAAGAAGGTTGGGACGTTGCTGGGGGCGCAGCCGATGACGGTGAAGGACGCGGTGGAGCAGGTGGCACCGAAGGCGGCGACGTTTCGGATTCCGGGTGGGGATCGGCAGGTGCTGCTGCTGTTTACGCTGCCGGCGAGTGCTCAGGGGCCGGGAAGTGGGGAGACGGTGTTTGGGGTTCCGGTGGGGTATAAGCAGGGTGCGGACTACACGTTTTATACGGATGAGCTGTTTTTCTACGATGATCCGCACCAGCTTTATAAGCACTGGGGGCCGGAGGTGTGGAAGGCGATCGACGAGCACCGGGCGATTCTGGGGATGAGCGAGGCCGAGGTGCAGATGGCTCTGGGGCAGGTGAGCGACAGTGTGAGCCAGGAGTACGGGAATCGGCGGGTGATGTTTTCGAACCTGGGGCACCCGATGGATGTGATCTTTGTGAAGAACAAGGCGACGGCGATTATGCCGCATCAGTGAGGTGCGGGGTGGCCTGGAGGGCAAGGGCGGATGGCGGAGCACTTCAATGCTGTTGATGACGCCGAGCAAGGATAGGAGGACGCGGGACAGCCTATTTCGGGCGGCGTGTCTCTGTTGGGAGGTGAGACTTTCTTTGAAGCCGATTGAGGGAGCGACGCGGACACCGTGACGAGCGAAGATGCGACACAGGGCGGTGGTGATGAGTGACTTGCCCCTCGTGGGAGGCGGTCCCGAGCACCGCTGAACGCGAGCGGGCAGGGGGAGAAGGATCGTGCTCCGGAAGCTTCCGCGTCACCAGGCTCGCGACCACTTCGGACCGGCTTTGGAGTCGTCGCGCAGGCGAGCGTCGACACCCGGCGGTGTGCTCGATGCGACGACCGAAGAGCCAGAGGAGATCGGAGAGGCGGATAAGGTAGGCGAGGATCTCGGGCTTGACCTCGACGCCTGCCTCCATGAGACGGACGGCGTTGCGTTCGGCGCGGCGGCAGACGGTGCGGGTGATCTCGTAAGCGGCGGATTCGGTATGAGCGCCCGGGAGTGACCAATCGGAGAGGATGCCTTCCGTTGCTTCAATCTTGTAAACGAGCTCCGTGAGAAAGTCGACGTCCTCAGCCGAGATCACGGGCGTCGCTTTTTTGCTTTCGGAAGGGGTTGCGAGCGCAGAGCCCAGGCGGAAGAGGGTGCGTTGGATGGTCTCGGTCCAGCCTGCGATTTCAGCGTCGGAGCAGATGCTTCGGGCGAAACCGAGGACGTGTTGAGCTCGTCGACTGAGCCGTATGCCTCGACCCGGAGGTCAGCCTTGGAGATGCGGATGCCGCCGGCGAGTCCTGTTTGGCCGGCGTCTCCGCGTTTGGTTGCGATGCTCATGATGGTTCTCCTGTTTGGATTGGTTCCAAGCTCTTTCCCAGACGGATCCGGATGGTGTTTTGCAGCCGCGGTCGGGAATAGGTAAAGGTGAGGCGATCGTCGAGGAAGTCTACGAGGCGGGGCGAAGGAGACGATACGCGCGATGGTAGCCGTCGCGAAGAAACCGGCGGTCGTTGAGGTTTGCGACTTCGAAGAAGGGGATTTCGCCGCTGACCGTGAGTGAAAAGGGCAGGCTCGGATCGGTGCTTGGTAGGAGATCGAGGTCGGGGTTTGGCGAGCGTACGGTAAGCTCCATGCCGTCGGTGCGCTGTGTCGAATGAATGAGGTTCGACGTCATCTTTGCCAGACTCCGCAGAAGAGCACGGTTATTTTCGGTGAGCTGGTTTGTGGCTCCGGAGTAGTCGTCAGCATCACTTACCGTGTGCGCGGCCGTCGGTCCCGAACTGTCGAGCAGATCGATCTCCGTCGATGGGACCACGGGCTCCAAATGGATCTTTGACCGTACCGTGGATGCCAGGCTGCGCGGCAAAGGCCGCTTGAGTGCGGATACTTCGTGAAGTCGCTGACTGCGACGACGTCGGGCCCCGGCCCCGAGCGCGAGACGGTGTCTGTGACGCGGCACAAGACAGACAATCCGGTGTGGATGGTCGGGGAGCCCTACACGGCGGCCAAGCTCGTCGGTGAGGACGCGGCTCGCGAAAGCTGGAGTGCCGGAGAGGAGCAGGAGAGCGAAGCACAGGAGGCGTTTCATGCGGTGGCGATCTCCTGAGAAGAGCGCGAGCGAACGGCGGCCGCGACGAAGTTTGCCGCGACCGCAGGATGAGTGCGGAAATGGAGGTGGACGTAGGTGGCGAGGATGCCCGCGTACAAAAATCCTTCCTGCATCTGCTTGCCGGATAACGAGAACTGGACGTCGTAGCTGGTCCGCAGAGCGGGCTGCTCGGATACGCGCGAGTAGTGGAAGCTGTGTCTGCGCAGCTCGGTGCCTGCGGGGCCGAGCAGTGTGTCCTGTGTCAGCATGACCGTGACGTAGCCGAAGTCGACGAGGCGCGAAGTCATCTCGAATCGAAGGGGGAGCGCCGCAGCCATGGGCCAGACGGTCCCGTCCGCCGTCGTGAGGGACTCGCTCAAATACAGCATACCGCCACACTCTGCGTAGATCGGGCGGTTTGACGCGAACGCGCGGAGGTCCGCGAGCATCGAATGATTCCGACCGAGTTCGCGAGCATGGAGCTCGGGATAGCCGCCACCCAGGTATAAGGCATCGAGCTGGGTCGGAAGCGAGGTATCGTGAAGGGGGCTGAAAGCGACGATCTCCGCCCCAGCCGCGCGCAGGAGGTCGAGGTTGTCCTCGTAATAGAAGGAGAACGCCGCATCTCGGGCTACGCCGATGCGAACGGTTGAGCGAAGCGGAGGCGGTTCGGCTTGGGGAACATCTCGCTGCAGAGCGGCGAGGTCCCGACCGAGTTCCAGAAGCGCCTTCGTATCGAAATGCTGTTCCACGATGGATGCGAGCAGATCGATCTGCTCTTCGACCTCGCTATCGTTGCCCGCTGTGAGATCCGCGCCGTAGAGGCCGAGGTGTCGTTCGGGGATAGCGATGCGCGGCTCGCGCGGTAGCCAACCAAGGACGGGCGTGCGGCAGGAAGCCTTGATGGCGGAGGTGAGCAGAGCCGCGTGGCGCTCGCTCCCAACGCGGTTCAGGATGACTCCGGCAAGGGGGAGAGCGGGGTCAAAGAGCTCGAAGCCGAGCACTACCGCCGCAAGACTGCGCGCACTCTTTGCGGCGTCGATAACCAGAAGCACGGGTAACTGCAGCAGCTTGGCAATCTCGGCACTGCTACCGGTATCCGTCAGTGCCTCCTTGCCATCGAAGAGGCCCATCATCCCTTCAACAATCGCGGCGTCTGCACCGCAGGATGCCTGTGTGAAAATGTCGCGGTTCACCTCTGGGGTAAGCATCCATGTGTCGAGGTTGCGTGCGGAACGGCCGGCGATGCGCGTGTGATGAGTGGTGTCAAGGAAGTCGGGGCCTCCCTTGAACGGCTGGACCTGGAGCCTACGATGACGCAACAGTGCGATGAGCGCCAGCGTCACGGTCGTCTTGCCGACGCCGCTGGAGGTGCCGGCCACCATGAGGCGCATCATCGGAACAGCCTCGGGGCGCTGCATATTCGCTCCATGCGCCAATCTATGCGCGCGAGCGGGATCGATTATGTCGGAAGCGCCGAGCCGCCTGAGGAGACGTTGGCTGCAGTGCTCTTCAGCTCTCCCATCGAAGCCGAACTAAGCCTGAAACACCTTTGGCCGGTATCCTGACTTGCGCTTCATCGATGCCGAACCGCCTTCCCAGAGCTCTCGCTCCAGTGGCGCCAGACGGAATGTCCGGTCTCTCTGCGCTTACAGTTACGGGGTAGTGGCGGATTCGCACCGCCTTCCCTGCACCAAATTAGTTAAACCATAACCGCCGCTGCATGATGGGTCAACCGGATCCCGAATTCGTTCTTACGGGCAGCGCTTTTAACGCAGGCCGAAATTGTCGAAGCCCTTGACTCGAAGGAACTCTCCGGATCTCCGCAAGGTGGTCAAAGGTGTAAGCAAAGTGTGCAGGGTCGGGAGTATCACTGTCAGCGAAGCCGGGATAGTCTGGCGCAAGGACGTGGAACTCTTTCGAGAGCGCCGGGATCAGGTTGCGTTACTGATACGAGGACGAGGGAAGGCCGTGCAATAACAGGAGCTTCGGATGACCAGGATCGCCGGCTTTACGGTAAGCGATGTTCAGGCCGCTGACCTGCTCGGATTGATAGAGGACGGTGGTGGGTTTGACGGAAGGCGAGTATTCGAGTGCCATGGGGTTCCCATTCGTGCGAAACAGCTAAGTCCCGTTTCATCACGTTCATTGGAGTAACCCGCGTGAAAGAAGTATCGACGTTTGTTCTACTGTCTGCCATCGGAAACACTGATAACATGCAGCTACGGAATTGCGCCATCTCAGATAATTTCTGCACTGTTGCGGAGAGACATAGCTTCACCGCGCCGCCCATGTCTCACAGTCCGGCGTCAGCAAGCAGGCGCGAGGTTTGGAACGGGAGATCGGCACCACGCTGCTCAGGCGCAACCAGCGGGAGGTATTCCTCACGCCCGAGTTATCCGTCTTCTTTCGGGAGGCGCAAGAGATAAGGAGATCTTGACTTGAAGTCGATAGTTTCTGCTTTGATACATACTACCCTCGCCCTCGTTTTGGCTGGCTCGACACTTACAGGAGCGGCGCAGGAGGTCAGCGGAAGCATCAGCGGAACGATCACAGACGTAAGCGGCGCTGCTGTGAAGGGTGCGACGGTGACGTTGACCAACACTGACCGCAACCAGGATGTGCGAGTCTTGAGCACCAACAGCGCAGGATTCTATACGGCTTCTTCACTTCCGCTAGGCGCCTACACGGTGAAGGTTGTCGACGGCGGTTTCAAGACGGACCTGGTCACGGCTATCGTGCTCCATGTTGACGATAGCCTGACGATCAATCGGCAACTGCAAGTGGGGAGCACTGACCAGAGCGTCACTGTCCAGGCAGATGCGCTTGCCGTCAATCTGGAGAACTCCTCTGTTTCGGGTCTGGTCAATGGCACACAGGTGCGCGAGTTAGTGCTGAGTACGCGCAACTATGAGCAGCTATTGAGCCTCCAGCCAGGCGTAGCATTTACCGGTGCCACGGACCAGATTTACCTTGGCCCGACTAACCCGCTGGGAGGCGCAAATACGGTTGCCTTTTCGGTCGGCGGGCAGCGTACGAGTGCGAACAATTGGACGATTGATGGTGCGGACAACGTAGACCGTGGATCGAATCTGACGCTGCTGGCGTTTCCGAGCGTGGACGCGATAGCTGAATTCAGAACGCTGCGCGGCACTTACTCGGCTGAGTTTGGGCGTTCGGCGGCGGGACAGGTAAACGTAGTCACCCGCTCAGGGACCAACGATCTGCACGGGAGCGCTTACGAGTTCTTTCGCAACGACATACTGCAGGCTAACAATTATTTCAGCAATCTAAGCAGGTTGGCGCGACCTCCGCTGCGGTACAACGATTTCGGCTATACCGTAGGTGGTCCGGTATATGTTTCTAAGATTTACAACGGGCGTGATAAGACCTTCTTCTTCTTGTCACAGGAGTTCCGGCGTGTTATCACCTATTCGCCGGTGGTTCTCTATGTGCCGACCGCGGCTGAGCGCCAAGGCGTCTTTCCGGTTGCGGTGTGCGCCAATGTGACCTCGGCCGGCGTCTGTGGGACACCAGCGGGCACTACCCAGATCACCAACGTTTCTCCGACGGCGCAGGCATACCTGAAGGATATCTATCGAAACCTGCCGTTGCCCAATCCCGCCACTGGGCAGGATATCCATGCGCTTACCTATAACGGGAGGAACGTATTCAACGATACGCAGGAGTTCGTTCGCATCGACCAGGCCTTCGGGCAGAGGTGGAACGTGTTCTACCGCTATCTGCACGACAGTATCCCAACGCAAGAGCCGTTCGGCTATGGCAGCGGCTCTACGGGCTTCCCTGGTGTGCAGAACAGCCAGACCATCTCTCCCGGCACACAACAGTTGGCGCATGTAACCTTTGTGGCGACACCAAAGCTGCTGGTCGATGGCGGGTACGCGTACTCCTACGGCTCGATCCAAAGCCGGCCGGTCGGCTTGGCGACAACGGCAAATTCCCCCGATATCAAGCCAACCCTTCCGTTTGCGTCGACCCTCGGGGTTGTCCCTAACATCACATTCACGAATCTCACCGGCATCAACAACGCTGGCAACTACAACGACTTCAGTCGCAATCATAATGTGTTTGGAAATGTGACTAAGACGCTGGGAAATCACACCCTGATTGTCGGCGCGTCTTTCGACCGCTATCAGAAGACGGAGAATGCAACGGGCGGTAATGCGGGATCATTTTCTTTCACGGCAACTACGGCCCAACTACCAACGGCAACGAAGCTTCTAACGACCAATACAGATCTTCTGTACTACCAAAGCTTTGCGAACTTCCTCACGGGAACGGCTACAGGCGGTTTCTCTCAGACTCCGATTGCGGCGACGCCGAACCTCCATGCGAACACGATAGAGGCATATGTGCAGGATAACTGGAAGGCGACGCCGCGGCTAACCTTGAACGTCGGACTTCGCTACTCGTATTTCGCGCAGCCGACGGACTCGAATGGACTGCTGAACAATTTTCTTCCATCAACGTACGTTGCGGCGAATGCACCAACAATCGACGCGACCGGAAGCATCTGCCGGGTTAGGCCCTGCTCCGGTTTGCACGGTAGTACGCCTAACACGAGCTATGATCCAGTGAACGGGCTTGTGTATGTGAATACGGCAAGCGGACATGCCTCGCCCTATAGAAACAAGGTCAGCCAAGCGGATACGAAGAACTTCGGGCCGCGAGTCGGCCTGGCATTCGATGTTTTTGGTGATGGCAAGACCTCGTTCCGCATGGGTTATGGACTGGCCTATGACGCGACGCTATTTGGTGATTACGAAATCAACACGTTTAACAATCCTCCAGTGTTGCCGTCGAGCTTCACCTACACGTCGCTCGATAACCCGGCCGGCGGCATCGCCGCAACGCCAGCCCTGCCGACCATTTACTCGGAGTCGGAGCACTTCCACACTCCTTACTCGCAACAGTACTCTGTCGATGTTCAGCAACAGATCACGCCGAGCCTGATGTTGGATGTCGGATATGTTGGCAGCCACGACACACACCTGATCGGGTATATCGATATCAATTCATTGCCGGTTGGCGCAGCAAAGGCTGCGGGCGTTTTGACGCCGGGGGGATACGTTAATTCGACTCAGACGAAATTAGCCAACCAGATACGTCCCTATCAAGGGTACGGCGGCATGTACGGCGATAATACGATTTTCAGCTCCAATTACAACTCGCTGCAGGTAGCGGTGAAGAAGCGTTTCAAGGGCAAGAGTCTTATCGATGGAAATTACACATGGCAGCGCTATCTTACGAATAGCCCGGCGGACCGAGGTGGTGCGCCGCAGGACCGGTTCAACATCGCGCAGGAGTATGGCCGCAGCGTGCTGGACCGGACGGACTACGCTTCCATCGACTTCGTGTATGAGCTTCCGTTCTACAAGGATCAGAGAGGGCTCGTCGGTCGCGTCGTTGGTGGCTGGGAGGTCTCGGGAATCGTAGCTCTCGATTCGGGTCTGCCGATCACGGTGGCGGCAAGTGCGGGTGGCGCCATCAATGGCGTAACGTTTGCGGATGTGGGTGGGCTAGGAATTATCGGATCGAGCCCGGCAGGTCTGCGGCCTGACCAACTGTTTGATCCGCGCAGAGGCGCGCCAAAGACGAGACAGCAATGGTTCAATACATCGGCCTTTGCCGCTCCCAATGCCGCAGCCGGAATCCCGGGAAATGCGAGACGCGGCACTATCATCGGACCCGGATTCAATCGCCAGGATCTAGGGGTCTTCCGGGATTTCAAAATCTTTGAGAGCCTGAACTTTCAATTGCGGGGCGAAGCTTTCAACGTGCTTAACCATACTAACTTCGGACCGCCGGCGGCGACCGCTACGACGCCCTCGACCTTTGGCACCATCACCAGCGCGCGTGAGGCCCGCATCCTGCAGGTAGCTGGGAAGATCACCTTCTGATGCTGCTGCTGCTTTGCTGCGTGGTCGCTACGATGGTCCCTTGACCGCGCCAACCGCAAATTCTGAATGCAAGCGCTTGCACATTGGTACTGTCAATACCCGAAATGCACCTTTCTAAATCCGCGCAATCGCCTTACCATTTGCTAGTCTTAACGCAGTCACCCGACTTCCCGCCCCGCCCGGAGCGCGGACGCAATCTCCGCACACCGGAAGGGAAGTTAGAGTACGCCGTCGGGACACAGCGCCTATCGTCGTCACACTAAAGGACAACACCCCATGATTCATCCGACGAACTCCACCTTCTCCTCTCCCATCGACCTTTCCCAACGCACCATCGCCTACTTCTCCATGGAGATCGCCCTTTCCCCATCCCTGCCCACCTACTCCGGTGGCCTCGGCATGCTGGCCGGCGACACCCTCCGCTCCGCTGCCGATACTGCCGCGCCCATGGTCGCGATCTCTCTCGCGCACCGCCGCGGCTACTTCCGCCAGCACCTCGACGGTAACGGTCAGCAGACCGAGACCGACGTCCCCTGGTCGCCTGAGACGACCCTGCCCACCGCCGGTCAGACCATCAATATCCTCATGAATGGCCGCAATCTCCAGATCCGCGCTTGGCGCTTCGACGTCGTCGGCGTCACCGGCCACGTCATCCCCGTCTTCCTGCTCGACACTGATATCGAAGGCAACGACCCCTGGGATCGTCACCTCACCGATCACCTCTACGGCGGCGACACCTTCTACCGCCTCTGCCAGGAGACCGTGCTCGGCCTCGGCGGCATCCACCTCCTCCATGCGCTCGGCTGCCGCCCCGAGGTCCATCACATGAATGAGGGCCACGCCGCCCTGCTCTCCATCGGTCTGCTCGAAGACCAGCTCGGCGGTCGCCCCATCTCCACCGCCACCGACGGCGACTTCGACCTCGTCAAGCAGCAGTGCGTCTTTACCACGCACACGCCCGTACCTGCCGGCCACGATCAGTTCGGCATCGATCAGATGTACCAGATCCTCGGCCACGACCGCGCCTCCGTCATCGAGCGCTCCGGCGCCATCCACGGCGGCTGCCTCAACATGACCTACCTCGCCCTGCGCTTCTCGCGCTTCGTCAACGGCGTCGCCATGCAGCACGGCAAGGTCTCCCAGCACATGTTCCCGGAGGCCGCCATCCACGCCATCACCAACGGCGTCCACGCTGCCACCTGGCTCTCGCAACCGTTCCAGCAGCTCCTCGATCACGAGATTCCCTCCTGGCGCACCGACAACCAGTACCTCCGGTCGGTCTACGGCATCGCTCCCGCTCAGATCGCCGCCACCCATCGCATCGGCAAGCTCGCCCTCGTCGAGGCCATCAAGCAGCGCACGGGACAGCAGTTTGACGCCAACATCCTCACCCTCGGCTTCGCCCGCCGCGTGGCCACCTACAAGCGCGCCAGCCTGCTCTTTACCGACCCCGCACGCCTCACCGCGATCGCCGAAAAGATCGGCGGCCTTCAGATCCTCTTCGCCGGCAAGGCCCACCCCGCCGATCAGGGCGGAAAGGCGCTCATCCGCGACGTTGTCTCCGCCGCCGCCCACCTCAACTCCTCCGCCCTTAAGATCGTTTACCTCGAGAACTACGACTGGGCCCTCGGCGCGCAACTCACCCAAGGGGTCGATGTCTGGGTTAACACGCCGCTGCGCCCCTATGAGGCCTCCGGCACTTCCGGCATGAAGGCCGCGCTCAACGGCGTACCTTCGCTCTCCACTCTGGACGGCTGGTGGATCGAGGGCTGTGCCGAGGACATCACCGGTTGGGCCATCGAGGACCGCGATACCGCTCCGGAAGAGGCTGCGAGCCTCTATGAGAAGCTGGAGAACAACATTGCTCCGCTCTACGCCAACAAACACGGCTGGGCGCGCATGCAGCAGCACTGCATCGCTATGAACGGCACCTTCTTCAACACCCACCGCATGCTTGGGCAATACTTCTCGAACGCCTACCTGCCGCCCGCACAGGTCGGCGCCATCTCCGAGCTCGAAGAGTTCACGCATCAGGAGATCGACCCAACCATCGCCAAAGTGCAGCACGAGGCCGTCCTCGTCTAGCAACTCGCCCCCACCCCCATCGCCGCCTCTCAGTCCGCTGCGAGGCGGCGGTAGATACCGCCACACCCCTTTACCGCTATCATTCTGCAGCGGAAAAATCCCTGTATTCTCCCTGCGGAACCGCTTAGCTCGAAGCCGTAATGCCGTACTTCTCCAGCAGAAACCCACGCAGTACACCCGGCAGCTCCGCCGAGAGCTCCTGCCACGTCAACAGCCGCAGCCGGTCGCGCATCTCCCACCCGCGCACTGCCTGCATCACACGGAACCAGCTCTCCGCCATTGTCCCGCGTCTCCCGTCGCACAACATCAGAAAGCGCTGCCCACGCGCATGCGCTGCCAGCACTCCGCGCAGCAGCTGGTACTCCGCATATCCGGCCATTGCCGTTCGCGGCAGAGCGTCGATCTCGAAGACCTCCGCAAAGTCGCGGTAACGCTCCACCAACGCCGCCCGCGCCTGCTGAAATCCGGTCTCCGTCAGCTTCGCCTCAACCAGGTACTCACCCAGCTCCATATCGACCTCCGTCCGGTCGCACCCACCCGACGCAAGCCGCACATGCGCCCGAACACCGAAGCTCGGACGCAGACCTGGCTCGATCCCCAGAAGCCTGCAAACCCCCGGACGCGACGTGACTCCGGGGTAGCAGAAGACATTCATCAGCAGGGCATCCGAGCTGTTCGCGCAATCTAGCTCCGACCGCCGCCGGTCATGCTGCCGCGCTACCCTTCGGCTCGCCGTATACACCTTCTCCAGCCGCCGCCGCCACCCCGGGTCCGCGCAGATTCTGCGGTACGAGGCGTCCAGAAAGTTGCCGTGGCTCGCTCCGTTCTCCGCCTCCGCATACAGAACACTCGGCACCTCTCCATAGGTCACCTCATGCTCCAAAGTCGCCGCACGGAGGCGATTTCGCTCACTCAGCTCGCGCCGCAGCGTCCCGGCCGAAATCGGCTGCCGTACCTGCTGAGATCCCATAGACCAACTCTAAAGGCGAAGAGAGGCGAATCAAGCTGTAAGCGAGGAGAGATTCAATCTCCAGCCGCGGGCTCCGGCGTCAGCGCCCGGCTGCTCACCTTACTCTTCACCTTCTCCACCCGGAGGCGTAGCCGATCAAAGAACAGGTAGACCACCGGCGTCGTAAACAATGTCAGCGCCTGCGACACAATCAACCCGCCCACAATCGTCACCCCCAGCGGCCGCCGTAGCTCGCTTCCCGTTCCGCGCCCGAGCGCCAAAGGCAGACCGCCCAGCAGCGCTGCCATCGTGGTCATCATGATCGGCCGAAACCGCAGCAGGCACGCCTCATAGATCGCCTCCTCCGGCGTCTTGCCCTCATCCCGTTCCGCCACCAGCGCGAAGTCGATCATCATGATGGCGTTCTTCTTCACAATGCCGATCAGCAGAATAATGCCGATCATCGCAATCACGCTCAGGTCGATGTTGAAGATCAGCAGCGCGAGAATCGCGCCCACGCCCGCCGAGGGCAGCGTCGACAGGATCGTCAGCGGATGGATGTAGCTCTCGTAAAGGATCCCGAGCACGATGTACACCGCCACCAGTGCCAGCAGGATCAGGTACGGTTCCGAAGAGAGCGACGCTTGAAACGCCTGCGCCGTCCCTTGAAAGCCGCCGCGAATCGTGGAGGGCATCCCGATGTTAATCCGTGCCTGCTCAATAGCAGCCGTTGCATCGCTCAACGATGCCCCTGGGGTCAGATTGAAGCTAAGGGTCGTCGCTGGAGACTGTGACTGATGATTCACACTCAGCGGAATCCGTTGCGTCTCGAAGTGCGTCACCGCCGACAGCGGGACCATCGCTCCCGTTGTGCTCTTCACATAGATGTTTTTCAACGCATCCGGGTTCCTCTGGTATTGCTCGTCCACCTCCATCACCACGTGGTATTGATTCAGGGGACGGTACGTCGTCGAGACCTGCTTTTGCCCAAACGCATCCGACAAGGTCGCATCGATAGTCAGCGGCGATACCCCCAGCCTGCTCGCTGTATCCCTGTCGATCACGAGTAATCCGCGCAAGCCCTGCTGCTGCTGATCCGTCGCAACATCCTTCAGTTCAGGCAGCTCCTGCATTGCGGCCATCAGCTTCGGTGACCACTCGTTCAATTCGTCTAAATTGTCCGCCGTCAAAGAATACTGATACTGGGTCGCGGAGCTTCGGCCACCAATGCGCAACTCTTGAAATGACTGTAGATACAGCTGCACTCCAGGAATCCCGCTCGTTCGCTGCCGAAGCCGCGCAATGATCACCTCAGCCGAATCGCCGTCCCGCTCGCGCTGCTTATCCGGCTTCAGAGCCATAAACATGAAGCCCGAGTTGACTTCGCCTCGACCACCCGCGAAAGCCATGACATTCTCGACTCCGGGGTCTTGGCCCACAATCGTCGCGAGCTGCTTGACCTTCGGCTCCAGACTGGCGAAGGACACGTCCTGTTGTCCCCGAATCTGCCCCCCGATACGCCCCGTATCCTGCTGCGGGAAGAACCCCTTTGGCACCAGAACGTACAAGTAGACATTTAGCGCAAACGTAAGAACCGTAATCGTCAACACCAGACCCTGATGGCGAAGCACCCAACGCAGACCAAGCTCGTATTCTGTCGTCAACCATTTCAGCGCCCGCTCTCCCAGGCGATAAAGGTGTCCATGCCGCCGCTTCGAGTGCGCCTCCAGAAACTTCGCGCTCAGCATCGGCGTCGTCGTCAAGGAAACCACCAAAGACACCAGAATCGCCGCCGATAGGGTTATCGCGAACTCGCGAAACAGCCGACCCACAATGCCTCCCATCAACAGGATCGGGATAAACACCGCGATCAGGGACGTGCTCATCGACAGCACCGTGAATCCGATCTCCTTCGATCCCTTCATGGCCGCATCGAACGGCGTCAAACCGCTCTCGAGATGACGGCTAATGTTTTCGATCACCACAATCGCATCATCCACCACAAACCCGGTCGAGATCGTCAGCGCCATCAGACTCAGGTTGTCCAGCGTGTACCCCAGCAGATACATCACGCCACACGTCCCCAGCAGACTCAGCGGAACCGAGACACTTGGGATCAGCGTCGATCGCACCTCTCGCAGGAACAGGAACACAACCATGATCACCAGAAAGATCGAAATGATCAGCGTGCGCGTCACATCCTTTACCGACGCCCGAATCGTCGTTGTCCGGTCCAGAGCGACGTTGATCTTGATAGCCGGCGGGATTGATGCCTGCAGCGTTGGCAGCATCGCGAGCACGTTGTCCACCGTCTGAATTACGTTCGCTCCGGGGCTCTTGTAGACGATCACCAGAATGGCCGGTTTACCGTTGAAGTTGCCCTCCGTGTGGACATCCTCGACCCCGTCATACACCCGAGCCACATCCTGAATGCGGATCACGCCCGGTGCCGGAGCCGCTGCCGCAGCGCTCTGCCCGCCGCTGCCTCTGCTCGTCGAGGTAGCCGTAGTGCTGCCGTTCGCACCGGAGCTGCTCGTACTCCCACCCGAAGCCGTCGACCCGCCGCTCGGGATGCTGCTCGCGACCGACGCCGGCAAACCCGTGCTCGCGGCCGCAGAACTCACCGGCCCGCGATTTGTCGCGATAATCAGCGGAGCGTATGCCGCGGCCCCAAACAGCTGATCCGTCGCATTGATGCTCCAGCGCTGGCTCTCGTCCGTCAGATACCCCTTCGGCTGATTGACGTTGACCGAGGCGATCGCCGCTCGAAGGGCCTCGAGACCCACACCCGTGCTGGTCAGCAGCATCGGATTGGCCTCGATTCGCACTGCCGGCTTCGCGCTTCCTCCGCAGAACGTCTGCCCCACACCCTGCACTTGCGCGATCTTCTGCGCCAGAATGCTGTCACACGCGTCATAGAGCTGGGGCACATTCAGCGTGTCCGACGTCAAAGCCAAAATCATAACGGGCGAATCAGCCGGATTGATCTTGCGATAGGTCGGGTTATTCGGCAGGTTCGCCGGAAGCTGGCTTCGCGCAGCATTAATGGCTGCCTGCACATCGCGCGCCGCCCCATTCACATCCCGGCTCAAATCGAACTGCATCGTGATCGATACAGACCCCGTCGACGACGACGAAGTCATCTCGTTGATGCCCGCGATCTTCGCAAATTGCCGCTCGAGCGGCGTCGCCACGGCAGACGCCATCGTCTCCGGATCCGCGCCCGGAAGCCCCGCGCCTACCGAGATCACCGGGTACTCCACCTGCGGCAGGCTCGACACCGGCAGCAGCGTGTATCCGACCGCACCCGCAAGAATGATCGCCGCCGACATCAGAAACGTGGCTACCGGACGTTTGATGAACGGCGCCGAAAAATGCACGCCACCGCCCGTGTCCAGGCTGTTCTCGTCCCCGGGCTTGGCCTCGTTATCCAGCGTGCCCGGATCACCGTAGTCCGCCGGACGCGCGTAGTCGGTCGGCGTCCGGTCGCCGGCGCGATCGCTCGGACGTGTGGGGTTGAGTTTCTCCTCATCCCCCGGTCGCACGCCGTCCCGTGGGGTCTTGTCGCCAGGTTGGGGTGTCGTGTCCATCAGTCTCCCGCCGCCGGTGCGTGTGCCTGCGGCTCCTGGCCGCCATGCGTATGCTCATACAGCTCCCGGTCCGCCTCCGCCGTGTGCAGATACCTCCGCCCGATCCGGTCAAAGAACAGATACACCACCGGCGTCGTAAACAACGTCAGCACCTGCGACACAACCAAGCCGCCCACAATCGCAATGCCGAGCGGGCGCCGCAGCTCGCTTCCCGTTCCGCTGCCCAGCGCCAAAGGAACTCCGCCCAGAAGTGCGGCCATCGTCGTCATCATGATCGGACGAAAGCGCAGCAGGCACGCCTGATAGATCGCCTCCTCCGGCTCCATGCCCTGATCGCGCTCGGCCTCGAGCGCAAAGTCGATCATCATGATGGCGTTCTTCTTCACAATGCCGATCAGCAAAATAATGCCGATCAGCGCAATCACGCTCAGGTCGATGTGAAACAGCAGCAACGCCAGAATTGCTCCGACGCCCGCCGACGGAAGCGTCGACAGGATCGTGATCGGGTGGATGTAGCTCTCATACAAAACGCCCAGCACGATATACACCACGATCAACGCTGCCAGAATCAGCAGCGGCTCGTTCGTCAGCGACGCCTCAAACGCCGCCGCCGAGCCCTGGAATTGCGCGTTCACGCTTGGCGGCATGTTCAGCTCCGCTTTCGCCTTGTTCACCGCCGTCACCGCGTCACCGATCGACTTGCCTTGAGCGAGATTGAACGAGACCGTCACGGCAGGGAACTGACCCTGGTGATTGATGGCCAGCGAAGCCGCCTTCGGCTCAAAGTGAGTAAACGTCGACAACGGCACCTGCGTCCCGTTCGAGCTCTTCACATAAATGTTGTCCAGCGACTGCGGATTGCGTTGGAACTTTGGAGCCACCTCCAGCACCACGTGGTACTGATTCAGTTGCGTAAAGATCGTCGACACCTGCCTCTGCCCAAACGCGTCGTCCAACGTGTCGTCGATATTCTGCGGCGTAATCCCCAGTCGGCTCGCCGTATCTCGGTCGATCACCAGGTTCGCCTCCAGGCCGCTCAGCTGCTGGTCGCTCGCTACGTCCGTCAGGATCGGAATCGACTTCAACTTCTCAACCAGCGCATCCGTCCATGTCGCCAGCTCGTCCGCGTTCGCATCCTCGAGCGTGTACTGGTACTGCGTCCGGCTCACCCGGTCCTCGACGGTCAAATCCTGCGATGCCTGCAGAAAACACTGCACGCCGTCCACCTGTGCGACCTTCGGCTGCAGCCTCCGGATCACATCCGGCGCCGACGTCGTCCGCGTCTCGCGATCCTTCAGATTGATCTGGATCCGCCCGCTGTTCAGCGTCGTGTTCGTCCCGTCGACGCCGATAAACGACGACACGCTCTCCACATCCGGATCCTGGAGAATGATCCGCGCCAGATCCTCCTGCCGCGCGCTCATCGCGGCAAAGCTGATCGTCTGCGGAGCCTCCGTGATACCCAGCAGAACGCCCGTATCCTGCACCGGAAAGAAGCCCTTCGGCACGATGATGTAGAGATAAATCGTCAGCGCAAACGTTGCCGCCGTCACCAGCAGCGTGATGAGCTGGTGCCGCAGCACAAACCGCACGCCCACTGCGTACTTCGCGATCACATACTCGAAGAACTCTTCGCTCTTCCGGTAAAGCCTGCTCTGCTTGTCATCCGGCGTATGCTTCAGCAGCTTGGCCGACATCATCGGCGTCAGCGTCAACGAAACCACCGCCGACATCAAGATCGTAACCGCCAGCGTTACAGCAAACTCCCGGAATAGCCGGCCTACGATGTCCCCCATAAAGAGCAGGGGAATCAGAACGGCGATCAGCGATACCGTCAACGACAAAATCGTAAACCCGATCTGCTCCGACCCCTTCAGCGCCGCCGTTAGCGGGTCGTCGCCCATCTCGAGATACCGCGAAATGTTCTCGATCATCACGATCGCGTCGTCCACCACAAATCCCGTCGAGATCGTCAGCGCCATCAGGCTCAGGTTGTTCAGGCTGTAGCCCAGCAGATACATCACGCCAAACGTGCCCACGATGGAGAGCGGCACCGCCACCGCCGGAATGATCGTCGCCGCAATCGATCGCAGAAACAGGAAGATCACCATCACGACCAGAGCGATCGTCAACATCAACTCAAACTGCACATCCTTTACGCTCGCCCGGATCGTGTTCGTGCGGTCCGTCAACACCTCGAGCGTGACGCTCGCCGGCAGGGTAGCACGCAGCTGTGGAAGCAGCTTTTGCACCTCGTTCACGACACCGATGATGTTTGCGCCCGGCTGCCGCTGGATATTGACGATCACCGCCGGCTTCAACACGACGCCACGCGCCGGCTGGTCCTTCGTCGCAGGCACAGCGGCAGTCCCCATCCACGCGGCCTGAAACAGGTTCTCCGAGCTGTCGACCGCGTTCGCCACATCACTCAACCGCACCGGCGACCCATTGCGGTACGCAATGATCACCTTGTTGTATTCGGCACTCGAGAGCAGCTGGTCGTTCGCTCCAATCGTGTATGCCTGGCGTATTCCGTTCAGGTTGCCCTTCGCCTGGTCCACGTTTGCCGTTCCCAGCGCCGTCCGCATGTCCTCAAGACTCAGACCGTAGTTCGCCATCGCCGTCGGATTCGCCTGGATCCGCACCGCCGGCTTCTGCCCCCCGGCAATCGACACCAGTCCCACGCCCGAAAGCTGTGAGATCTTCTGCGCCAGCAGCGTATCCGCAAGGTCCTCCACCTTGCTCAGCTCCAACGTGTCGCTCGTCATCGCCAGCGTCAGAATCGGCGCATCCGCCGGATTCACCTTGCTGTACACCGGCGGGTTCGGCAGGTCCTTCGGCAGGTAGCTCCCCGCCGCGTTGATCGCCGCCTGCACATCCTGCTGCGCCACATCGATCGACTCACTCAGCGAGAACTGCAGCGTAATCACACTGCCGCCGCCCGAGCTCGTCGACGTCATCTGGCTCAAGCCCGGGATCTGCCCGAACTGCCGCTCCAGCGGCGCCGTCACCGAGCTCGCCATCACCTCCGGGCTAGCGCCGGGGTAAAACGTCATCACCTGGATCGTCGGGTAGTCCACCTGTGGCAGAGCCGATACCGGCAGCTGCTGGTACGCCACGAAACCGGCAAGCAAAATGGCCACCATCAAGAGCGAGGTGGCCACCGGACGCAGAATAAATGGCCGTGAAGGACTCATCGAGGCGCACCCTGCTGCTGCTGTTGTTGCTGCTTGCCGTAGTGGCCGTGCTTGCCCGACTCGTCGATCGCCTGCGTCTCTCCCGGCTTCTGCGTCTCAAACTGACTCGCCTTCGGCGCACGCCCCCCGCTCTGCGCACCCTGCGCGGTTCCCTTGGTTGAACTCGCACCCACGCCGGCAGCGGCCGGCACGTTGCCTTGCACCGCCCGCGGAATCACCCGCGATCCGTCTTTCAGCTTCTCCTGCCCGTCCACCACAATCTGGTCGCCCTGCTTCACGCCCCCCGCCAGGACAACCTGTGCGCCCTCCGTCAAATTCACCTTCACCGGAACCGCCTCAACGTAGTAGCTCGGCCCACCCTGCTGCCTCTCCGTCGGCTGCTGCCCGGCAGCCGCACCGTGCGTTCCGCCGCCTGTCCCCTTTGCACCCGCTGCTCCGCCCGTCTCCGCATTATCCTGCTTGTCCGCAGGCGGCTCGCCCTGCTTGACCACATACACAAAATTTCCTTGGGTGCCATTCTGAATGGCCACCGACGGAACCACAATCGCATTCTGCTGCTGCTCCAGGATCAACCGGATATTCACAAACTGGTTCGGAAACAGCATTCCCTCATGGTTGTCAAAGACCGCCTTCACCTTGTCGGTTCCCGTCGTCACGTCGATCTGGTTGTCCACCGTCAACAGGCTTCCGGTCGCCAGGTGCGTCGAATCCGACCGGTCAAACGCATCTACCACCAACTTCTGGCCGGCGCGCGTCCGCTGCAACACCCGTGGCAGCACATCCTCCGGCAGCGTAAAGATCACCGCGATGGGATGAATCTGCGTGACGACCAACAGCCCCGTCGCATCCGCCGCATGGACAATATTGCCCGGATCCACCTGCCGCAGACCCACCACACCGTCGATCGGAGACGAGATCCGCGTGTACGCCAGGTTCACCCGGGCCGCCTGGATCGCAGCCTGGTCCGCCTGGATCGTTCCCGTCGCCTGACCCGCCGTCGAAAGCTGCGTCTGTTGACTCTCCTTCGACACCACACCCGCCTGGTAGAGCGCCGTATACCGCGCAGCTTCCGCATCCGCGTTCCGGGCGTTGGCCTGGTCCTTTGTCAGCTGGCCTTCCGCCTGCGCCAGCGCCGCCTGGTACGGCCCGGGGTCGATCTCGACCAGCAACTGGCCCTTCCGTACTGCTTGCCCCTCGCGCACGTTCACCCGCAGAAGCTGCCCGTCCACCCGCGTCTTGATCGTCACGGTGTTGTACGCCGTCACCGTTCCCAGCGCCGTCAGATAAATCGGCATCGTCCGCTGCCGCACCGCCTGGGTCTGCACCGGCGTCGGCCGGTTCGCCGCAGCTTCCATCTTCTGGCTCTGCGCCGCCTGTTTCTGGCCGTTCCTGTGAATGATCCACACCACCGCCGCGACTGCCAGCAAAATCGCCAGAAGTATGATCCACTTGCGCGCCTTGCTGCCCGAGACCGGCTTCTGTGGCGCTGGCAGTGCCTTATGAGACTCCGCCGCAGGCAGCTCCGCCCGGGGAGCCTGGCCCCTCAGCTCCTCTTCTCTCGTGGTCGCGGTAGACATCCTCTAGATCACCCTTCTCTCAAACAGACGGCGGCTCGCCCACGGAAAGGGAGCTCAAGATAGATAATACTGACGGGACGGGCAAGAGATAGGTTTCACCCGCCCCGAAACCGTGTTTGGTGGCCCAAACGCCTTCATCCCCGCTTAATGTCATGCGGGCGCAAGCACCCATAAGCTGAAGCTCTCACCAGGAGATCTGATCCACGTGTCCAGCACGCTGCCCTCTACGCCGGCGCCCGTCGAGACCGGAGCCGCCTCCACCGCACCGCTCTGCGTCGATCTCGACGGCACCCTGGTCAAGTCCGATACCCTCGTCGACTCTACCCTCGCCCTCGCCCGCCAACACCCCGCGCTCCTCCTCCACCTCCCCGCCTGGCTCATGCAGGGCAAGGCCGCCCTCAAACAGCACATCACAACCTCGGTCGAGCTCGACATCGTCCACCTCCCTTACAACCGCGAGCTGCTCCAGTACATCGAGCAGCAGCACGCCTCCGGCCGCCCCATCTACCTCGCCACCGCTGCCGACCGCCAACTCGCCCAACGCATCGCCGATCACCTCGGCCTCTTCGCCGGCGTCCTCGCCTCCGACGGCTCCACCAACCTCGCCGGCGCCAACAAGCTCGCCGCCTTCCGGGAGCGCTTCGGCGATAACTTCTGCTACATCGGTAACGCCAGCCCTGATCTCCCGCTGCTCTGCGCCTGCGTCGAGCCCATGGTCGCCAACCCCACCCGCGGCCTCACCTCCGGCCTGCGCTCCGCCAACATCACCCTCCACCGCACCTTTACCGAAACTACCGCCACCCCCAAGGCTTGGCTCAAGGCCATCCGCCTCCACCAGTGGGCCAAAAACGTCCTCCTCTTCCTTCCCCTCCTCCTCGCCCACACCCGCACCGCCGGCCTCTTCGCCGGCGCCATTGTCGCCTTCCTCTCCTTTGGCCTTTGCGCCTCCGCCACCTACATCATCAACGACCTACTCGACATCGAGGCCGACCGCGCCCACCCCCGCAAGCGCCGTCGCCCCTTCGCCTCCGGAGACCTTTCCGCCATCCACGGCGTCGCCGTCGTCCTGCTCTTCTTCGTTCTTGCCCTCACCCTCGCCTTCGCCGTCCCCCGCGTCGTCGCGGCCATCTCTCCCGCGCTTGCGCTCGCGCACCCCCTCAAGTTCGTCCAGTGGCTTGGCGTCTACACCGTCACCACCCTCGCCTACTCCCTCCGTCTCAAGCGCGCCATCCTCATCGATGTCATCGTCCTTTCCGGTCTCTACACGATCCGCATCCTCGCCGGATCCGCCGCTACCGGCGTCGCCGTCTCCACCTGGCTCGCCGGCTTCTCCATCTTCTTCTTCCTCTCGCTCGCCTTTGTCAAACGCTTCGCCGAGCTCGAAAGTCTTAAGTCCCGCGGCGGCCTCTCCCCCAAAGGCCGCGGCTACCACGTCGACGACCTCGAGCAGCTCCGCTCCTTCGGCTCCGCCTCTGCCTACGCCTCCGTCGTCGTCTTTACCCTGTACATCTCCAACCTTTCAAACGCGACCGAGCTCTACCGCCACGTCAACCGCCTTTGGCTCCTTGTCCCCGTCCTCCTCCTCTGGCTCTCCCGCCTCTGGCTCCTCGCCAGCCGAGGCCAGCTCGACGAAGACCCCGTCGTCTACGCCATCACCGACCGCCGCTCCCTAGCCCTCGGAGTCATCGTCCTCATCATCGTCCTCTCTGCCCTATAAAGAAGCATAGGTAACCCGGTCTTCCGCCCCGATTCCTGGACCAGCCCTCCGCCGTCATCCTGAACGAAGGGAAGGACCCTGTATTCGTTGTTGCCTGTTGTTTGCAAATCCAGTCACACCAGCAGCGAATCCGTTCACTCTCCTCCGGGTAAGTATCGTTCCCAAAAGTGCCTACTTCCCAGACCTCTATCTTCCCCCTACGATCCTTGTCAGGAGACACATCATGAACATCAGCGGCAACACCATCCTCATCACCGGCGGAGGCTCCGGCATCGGACGCGCCCTCGCCGAGGCCTTCCAGAAAAGCGGCAACCACGTCATCATCGCCGGCCGCCGCCAGAAGGCCCTCGATGAGACCACCGCGGCCAACCCCGGAATGGCCTCCGCCATCCTCGACATCGAAGACGCCCAATCCATCTGCAGCTTCGCCATCGCCGTCCAAAAGAGCCACCCCGCTCTCAACGTTGTCATCCACAACGCCGGCATCATGCGCCCCGAAGACGTTAGAGCCGGCAAGCTCGACGACGCCGAAGCCCTCATCACCACCAACCTCCTCGGCCCCATCCGCCTCACCGCCGCGCTCCTTCCCGGCCTGCTCACACAACCGCAAGCTGCCATCCTCACCGTCTCCTCCGGGCTCGCCTTCCTTCCCCTCGCCCTCACCCCCACTTACTGCGCCACCAAGGCCGCTATCCACTCCTACACCGAGTCCCTCCGTTACCAGCTCCGCGATAGCTCCGTCCAGGTCATCGAACTCATCCCGCCCTACGTCCAGACCGAGCTCCTGAGCGAGCAGGGGGCCACAGACCCCAACGCCATGCCCCTCAACGACTTCATCGCCGAAACCATGAGCCTTCTCAAAAGCTCCCCCGACGTCAACGAGATCTGCGTCGAACGCGTCAAACCCCTCCGCTTCGCCGAAGCCGGCGGCAACTACGACCAGATCTTCCAAACCCTCAACGCCCAGTTCGCCGCCCACTAATCCCCGAGCAGGGCAGGGAGGCGGCGGAAGGAAAAAGTAGGGCGGCGAGCAAACGCAACAGCTCCCGCCCGTTTCCCCGCTCGCTCACATCGCAACGCCCCATCCTCACCACCCGCGACCGTATACTCGAAACACGGCCGGTACCTCTGGCCCCGCGCACTTGCCGCCGCGCCAGCCCGCCCGCCCCAGCCCGAGAACCCATGCCCGCACTCATCGAAGCCATCCACGTCAAACGCAAGATGCTCTTCGAGCACGAAAACGCCCCCTACGCCTGCCTCGACTCCGACATCAGCACACCCACCGCCCGCGGCGGCCAAACCCTCGTCCGCCTCAAAATGCGCAACCTCCTCACCTCCGCCGTCTTTGAAAAAACCTTCAAGGCCAACGACAAGTTCAAGGAGCCTGACCTCGTCCTCGTCCCCGCCACCTACCTCTACTCGGACGCGGACGGCTCCTACTTCCTCGACCAGGAAAGCTACGAGACCCTCACCCTCTCCGAAGCCATGCTGGGCGACGCCCTCGACCTCCTCACCGACGGCACCCTCATCCAGCTCCACAAATACAACGGCAACCCCATTGGCCTCCAGCTCCCCATCTTCGTCGAGCTCGACATCGCCCACACCGAGCCCGCCGTCCGCGGCGATACCTCGAGCGGCGCAACCAAGATCGCCCGCCTCGAAACCGGCCTCGAAATCCGCGTCCCCCTCTTCATCAAAGAAGGCGAAAAGGTCAAAGTCTCCACCGAAACCCGAGACTTCGCCGGCCGTGCCTAAAGCAAATTACCTCTAGCTATAAAGTTGTCATCTCGACCGGAACGGACAGCTAATTACTCGTAGGCCGCTCGATGTGCTCGATAGAAATTGCATCCACAGGCGTCCGCGTAGGCTCCAGCCGCAAGCCAAGCTGCTCGGGCATGGCCGTAAAGATCGAGGGCGCCTACGAACCGGTCGCGCCCGTATCCGCACCCCCAGCCTTCAGCTCCGCGCCAGCCTCATCGTCCGGCGTCCAAAGCAGATCGAAGTCGTACAAACCCTTCAGCCCCGTCCGGTCGACCACCTGCCGATCAATCGACGCATCACTCAACGCATACATCAGCGCCTCCATCGGAACGGCGCGCCCGTGTATCTCACCACGCGTCCGGGTCAGATCCCAAACCTTCGCAACCTCCCCGCTCGCGCCAGGGACTGGCTGCACCTCGTGCAGCTTTCTTCCGCCCTTCGCAACCACCAGCGCATACACCGGCACCTCCTTCTTCACGACATGCGCCTGCATCCTGCAGCGCTCCACCAGCACCGATCGCAACATCGCCTTCTGCTGCGTAAACGTCAATGCATGAAAAGCCTTGAGCTCCCCCGGAGCCACCTTCGCCTCAATATCCCAACGCTCCGTGCGCGTCCACTCAGGACCGCCCAGAACCAGATCGTTACGCTGAAAGTTGAACGCAAATCCAACGATCCGGTACATGGGAGCGTTGGTCACGATCACGCTATCGCCATCAGGCGGGATGGAAATGATGCCGCGCTGCTCACCCGAGCGGTCGAGTTTGATCGACACCACATCAAACTGCAGCTCCGCCCCGGTACCCGCCTGCGCCGGAACATGTACCCCGCTCATCACCAGTCCGCAGATCACCAAAACCTTGCGCACGCAAGCCAAACTGCAGTATCTGCAACGCCAGACCTCATCCACTCCCGCCATCACCAGCACCCTCCCCATCAAAACACTCCTCCGCTACGCACACGTCGCAGCTGCCCTATCGCCGAGTCGTCCCTGCGCCCTCGGAACAGCGAAACGCCCAGGCCGCTCTCGCCCCCCGGAGAAAAATTCAGCGCCTCGGCCATCCTAGTCTTCGCACCCGCCTCATCCCCCAGCGCGCATTCCGCGATCGCAACATTAGTAGGCAAAGTCCATCAGTCCTGATTGCGCGCAAAGGCAGGCTTCCACAGCGAAACCGCTGCAGCGACATCACCCTTGCGGGCGACATAGATGCCGAGATTCGAGAGCGCCGTCAGATTCAGCGGATCGACCGTAAGCAGCTCCCGAAACCGTGCCTCGGATTCCTTTGCACGCCCGCTCAACGCTTCGGTCACGCCCAGAGCCTCCAGCAGTCGTACATCGCGGGAGTCTCCAACATAGACGCCCTCAAGCCTTCGGAGCGTCCCGTCACGGTCGTAAGTCAGCCCCGCCATCAGCGAGGTGTACATCGCCACGGCCGCATCCCGCTCGTTCGCCTGTGGCGAAAAGATCGCCGTCAGCGAAGTCTGCTGCTTCACCGCGGCCCGCGACGGCAATCCAACTCCAGGCTCGCGCAGGATGCGGTGGTCAGTCCAGGCCACGTGCGGAATATTTTGCGCCGTGCTCCGCGGCATGTGGCAACTCGTGCAATCCCGATTCTCCGCATGGTGTGTCGCCCCAAAATCCCCACCGTGGCACCGAAGGCACCTCTCCCTGTAAAACTCCACACGCCCTGCCGCCGCGGGTGTGCCGTGCGGGTCGTGGCAGCTCGTACAGGACATCCACACCCCATCCGCCGACCTCACCGTTTGCCTGCCCAAACACCAGGCCCGCAGAGAACAGCGCGACAAAGACGCACAGCCGGAGAATAGATATCGAAACACTAATATATGACACGGACCCGGCCAGAACAGCCTGCGACGGCACGCAGGCGCCGGCGGGTCTCCTCAGCACGGCTGGAGCTTCGGGGCGAGGCCGGCGGCGGCGGAGCAAGTTGTCAGATGCGCGTGACTGATCCCGGGCTGTTGTGCGAAGCCAGCGGCACAGGAGGATGGAGGTGGCCGAGGACGAGGGTGAGGGCGATGAGGCGCATGGGCGTTCTACTTGGGGGAGGTCATAGCGTGGCGTTGGATGATTGTGATTCGTAGCGCCTGAGCCCGCTTTAGCGCGGACTCTCCGACTGCAGCAGCTTGGTAAGATAGTCCAGGGCGCGTGGATCGTCGGACTGGCCCAGCCAGAAGATCGCCTGCTTGCGCACCTCCGAGTCACGGCTCGATCCGGCCACAGCGATCAGCTGCGTTGCCG
>JAABUX010002166.1_pt1 | contig 28248 bp, 27 predicted proteins | sample 5561851 | NCBI WGS metagenome assembly JAABUX01 (sample SAMN10711883, study PRJNA513361) | rock metagenome | isolation source: Antarctica rocks | place: Antarctica: Victoria Land, Richard Nunatak red sandstone | collected 2016-01-03 | reverse complement strand
GGTTTATTAAGTATGAATGGATTGAAATAGATGCATACTCTAGCTGGAACACTTTTGTTGCATCTGTTGAAAAAAATCTCACAGAATTCGGAACTAACTATGTAATTAATTTTGCTTAACTACTTAGTGCCCTTGATCTTGAGCCGAAACGGTCCGCCAGCTTTACGTGAGGGCACACGCACCAACCACTTGCCATCCAGATCGGCGAGGGCTGACACCTCGTTGCCACGGAATGCCACCTTCACCTTCGTGCCGGGAACGTCCCACCCCCAGATGGCGGCGTCTGTCTGTTGCTGAAGAACCATGTTGTTGCCGATGATGGAAGGTAACTCAACAGCGGCGCGTGCCGAGTCATCCCAGCAGGACGCTAGACACAGCAAAGCAACCAATAGCACACAAATTATTCTCACAACTTGACTCTGGATTGATGGGAGTTTAGGGCGTTCTTCAAGGCAACTCTCAATTTACCTGCTTTTGAGCTTAACCGGAAAGTATATTGGAAGTGATAGCTGACGCAACACCAACAACAATATGCTTACTAAAAACTCCTTTGCAGCAAAGGAAACCAACTATTGTGATCGCAACGTATTGATTGTTGGGGGAGGCCCGGCAGGGCTCGCCACTGCATTAATGCTGGCCAAACGTGGTTGGAAAAATATTACAGTCCTAGAAAAATGCGCCGCTGCTGATTACTATGAACCTGACAAGTCATTCAATTATCTAATTGATGGTCGGGGTCAAAAATTGACCGAATTCCTCGGCCTCACCCACCAACTTTCAAAAATCAGCGTTCCAAATACGGAATTTTACTTAACGCGGATTAAACCAAATGGAAGCCGAAAAACATTGAAATTGCCTATGGTAGATCCAAACCGGAAAACCGCCTACTGGATACCACGCAGAGCATTTATCCTTTTGCTATACCAGGAAATCGAACGGAATTGGCAAGACTGCATCACTGTGCTGTTCAAAACAAAGTGTGTCGAAATCAACAAGACAGCTATAAATAACGCACAGGAGAAACTTGAAATTGTTGCCCACGCAGAGAACAGCAGTATTGTCAGATTTGATCCTGATCTTCTGGTTGGTTGTGATGGCATTTCCTCCATTGTCCGAAACACCCTGAAAGCGTGGGACAAATCTACATCGGACAGATTTGAGCTGAAGCGTTTCCCCTCGCCCAGCTCAGGCCTGAGGTATAAAGTGTTAAGCCTGCCGCCAAACTTCCCTCTCGATCATAGTGGCAAGGAACACGCCGTGTGCAACATGGCATACGCCATTCGTGGGGCTTTCCGAGACCGCAAGCGATCTGTATCCCTTGGTCTACTGCCGCTCCAGAACCCAGATGAATCTCGTACTGCAAATATCATTACACGACCAGACTATGAGATCTGGCAATTGAAAAACACTGAGGAGGTGTACGAGTTTCTTGAGAAAGCCTTCCCACAATTGCCTATGCGTCAAATAGTGTCGCCTGAAGAAGCCGAGCGATTTGCGAAGAGTGAAGGCGGTTACTTCCCCACTCCCCAATACTGTTCTGGATTACACTTGTTGTTGAGACCGGAGCAAGCAAGCAAAGGCATGGGCAACCAGTCTTCTACTGCTGGGGTAGTGCTCTTAGGGGATGCAATCCATTGCTTTCCTCCAGACATCGGACAAGGGGTGAATTCAGCATTGGAGGATGTGTATGTCCTGAATGAGGTACTCTCTAGGAGTGATGATGATCTCTCACTTGCCCTGCCTCTATACGAATCCTTGCGCTTCCCTGATGTAAAAGCCTTGGTACGTCTTGCCCAAATTGGTTTTCCATGGCAGTATAACCAGGCCCCCCTTCGCCGATGGCTGTGGAATGTCAACTTTTTTCTCCGGCTTCTACTTAGTCGGCTGCTGCCCTACGTATTTAGTCCTCCAGCCTTCTTTCTGATCCAGAATCATCAACTTTCCTACCAAGCAATCTTGGTCAAGGTTCAACGTACCACCCAGACCCTGTATGTACTCGGTCTGATGCTCATTTGTGGGTTTTTGGCTCTAGTATTGAGCACTCAACCGCTCGCCTTTTAATCTTTTTTCAGAGAATTGTTTTGCTCTATACCGCATTCCTTAACATAAAAATATTACTCTAGACAGAGAAAAAAGTACTACTACACATAGAGGTAAAAGTATCAAAGCATGTTAAATTCGTGGACCGAATTGAGGAAATTCACTTCACTGAGGCGGATACAGCCTGTTGTGAGCAGAGAATTTTCTCAAATCCCATTAACTGATTTAAAGCTATGAAGGGCAAAAACGATCCAAACACCCCAGTCAACGTCTTTGCTCAAAAGGGGGTGCTGAATCGGATTATCGACCGAATTCGTAGATCCCTGGAACTTGATGAGATCTTGACAACGACGGCGCTGGAAGTCCGTTCATTTTTAGGCATCGATCGCGTCAAAATTTATCGGTTTCATCCAGACGGCAGCGGCGAAGTCATGGCTGAATCGATTTATGAGCAACGTCTACCTTCTCTGCTGAGTCTAAATTTTCCTGCTGACGACATTCCGCCCCATGCCCGTGAGATGTTTGTCAAAGCCCGCCAACGGGTAATCATAGATGTTGCTTCTCAACGCAAGACCCTTAACCAATTAGATAGCGCCGACACCGGAGACGCTCCGCTAGAGGATATTCGTTATAGTCCCTTAGACTCCTGCCACGCCCAGTATCTGGAGACGATGGGCGTGTGTTCTTCGCTAACGGTTCCGATTCTGCATCAAAATCAACTCTGGGGGTTATTAGCTTGTCACCACAGCCAACCACGACACTTTTCAGCAGGAAGCTTAAAAATCGTGCAGCTGCTGGTGGATCATGTATCGATTGCGATCGCTCAGTCGAACCTGCTCAACCAAACTCGACAACAGGTTCAGCATGAAGCAACGCTTAATCGCATCAGTCGTTTGCTTCATTCTCCACTGAATTTTCGAGAAATTCGGCAGCTCGTTCTGGAGGAGAGCGTTAAAGCACTACAAGGTTCTGGTGGCAGACTTTACATCGCAGCAGAACCTACTACTGGACAGCCGCACCAACTGTTTAGGTACGCAGAGCAGCCGATTCTACCCTTGATTGAAGAGACTCACTTTTGGCAAAAACTAATGGGTTTTCCAAAGGATGTCTCTCAAAAGTATAACGACTGGCGTGAAGCAGGAGATACTTGGCAACTTAGCACCCAACCTTTTGGCTCAAGTCTATCTCGAGAACAGGGTGTATTCAAAGAAGAGTCAATGCATTCTCAAGCCAATGACCCGAATAGAGTTTTTGACAACTTTGACAACCAAGATAATGTTCCCTGCCTTTGTATTGTTAATGATATCTATCAAGCACCTCAGAACAAGTTTCTAGTTCCTGCTTTTAAGCCCACTGCAATTCGTTCAATTCTGATTGTGCCCTTGCAGTATCGTCATCAATGTGTGGGATGCCTTAGCATCTTCCGGAATGAGATTGAAACTGAAAATTGGTGGGCCGGACGTTTTAACACTGATGAACGTAACATTCGCCCGCGTGAGTCCTTTGAAGCATGGCGCGAAATTAAAAAAGGTCAAGCCCAGGCTTGGAGGCAGGATGAAGTCAAGCTGGCCCAAGCATTGGGGGATAACATATATATGGCGGTGATGCAAAGGCGCGTGGAGGACATGCTGCGGCATCAAGCATCTCATGACTCCTTAACCGGTCTACCTAATCGCATACTGTTTGATGATCGGCTTTCCTTGGCCTTGGCCAATGCAAATCGGCGTGGTGAAATGCTGGCTGTAGTATTTCTAGACTTAGATCGCTTCAAGACAATCAACGATACCCTGGGACATGCTATCGGCGATGAATTATTGCAAAGTGCTGCTCAACGACTAAAGAGTTGCCTGCGAGCAGGTGACACAATCGCTCGCTGGGGAGGGGATGAATTCACGCTGCTGCTACCCCAAATCACTTGTGTACAGGACGCTGCCAAGATTGCCCAGAAGATTCTGGCTACCCTCAAAACTCCTTTTCAGCTTAAAGAGCACGAACTTCAGATCACGACTAGTATTGGAGTTGCTTTAGCCCCCTATGACGGTGAAGATGCTGAAACTTTGCTGAAGAATGCAGATACTGCTATGTACAGTGCCAAGCAGGAGGGCAAAAATAACTTCCAATTGTACGCATCTAGCATGAATACTGAAGCTCTTGAGCACCTGGTGTTAGCTAACAGTCTCTATAAGGCATTAAACCGGGATGAGTTTGTGTTGCACTACCAGCCACAAGTGGACGTGAAGACTGGTCAGATTATCGGCATGGAAGCTCTAATTCGCTGGCAGCATCCCGATCTAGGGTTGCTGCCGCCAAATCAATTCGTTCCACTTGCAGAACAAACTGGGCTGATTGACTCCATAGGTGAGTGGGTACTAGAAACTGCTTGCGCTCAGAATCGAGCCTGGCAGTTAGCTGGCTTGCCACCGGTGCGCATCGCCGTTAATCTTTCGGCTCGTCAGTTTCAGCAACGAGATTTTGTCAAAACCATTGTTGGTGTTCTAGCACAAACAGGGCTCGACCCGCGTTATCTCGAGCTAGAAATTACTGAAAGCGTTGCCATGCAGGATGTAGACTTTACCATCTCGGTATTACAGGCATGGCAGGAAATGGGCATTCAAATTTCGCTCGATGACTTTGGTACTGGCTATTCTTCGCTTGCGACACTGCAACAGTTTCCACTGGATATACTGAAGATTGATCAAGTGTTTATTAATAACTCAACCACCAATGCAAAAGGCGCGGCAGTGGTTAAAGCAATCGTTGCTCTGGGGCATGGACTCAACCTCAAGGTGGTGGCTGAGGGCGTAGAAACAGCAGAACAGTTGGAGTTTTTACGTGCGATCAAATGTGATGGCATCCAAGGCTATTTCTTTAGCCGACCAATACCTGCTGTGTAACCGTTCACGGGGGGGTACATCATGCGCATAAACGTCAAAGCCTTGCTAAGCAAAAGCTTTGGGTTTTATGCGCATCAAAATATCGTACCTAAAATGTCTAAAAGACAATTTGCAGACCAGTATAGCACTTTTGACTACTCACAATTATCCGGTATAAATCCAATCTAGACTGGTTTTCGTACTGATTACGTGTGATTTCATATTGGACGTTTTTTTGATCCCCCCCTGAACGGTTACCCTGCTGAAGCCGCAGCACAACTGTGGCTTCAGCCAGCTGCAACCCTATCCCCTGACTTTGAACGCCGACTTTCCTAAACAGTCTTCTTTGGATTTGAGCTTCCCTGTCATGTAGAGATTGCAGTCGCCAGTTCTTTCAGGCGATCGCTCCCATCACGAAATACAGACCAACCATCCCCCACCAGCACTGCATCAATACTATCCATCGCCGCCAAAAGGAGGATTGAAGCCACTGCATCTGCACGATTCTGAAGCTTGGCATCAGGCAAAATCATCAGGCTCCCGGCTCGATGTGCCCGGACTAAATCGCCTGTGATCAGGGTAGTTCCCTCGAGCAGTAGTGCCAGTTCACCGGGAGTCTTGGAACCTTGCAGGGCGATCGCCTTTAGTCCAGGCAGCAACTCATCACCGTCTCCAAGCCAGCGATCGCACCGAATCGGAAAGATCTCTTTTTCGGCAACAGGTGCCGCAATCTCTGCTCCGGTGATTTGGGAGATCTCTTTGGCAGCACGTACATGGTCTGAGTTGGTCAAGACAATCCAGGATGCACCTCCCAGAGCATTCAGGTGAGCCAGGTCATGTTCAGATAGCGACACCGGGTCGATCAACACATTGCCATCTGGACGAACCCAGGCGATGCCGTTGAAATCCACGTTTCTTTCAGAGTCAAAAATAGACCAGCTATAGAGATCAGGGCGGTGCAGCGATTTCATAACGATACAGATTGGTAAAGTTGGGATAGCTCTATAGATTCTAGTAAACTTAAACCTCACGAGAGATGAATCGGTTGAGGTTTTGGAGTTGGCAACTGCAATCTCTGAACTCGGCTCTTCTAGCGATTCTACAGTGATGGATTACTTTCGCCAGGCTGCAATAGGTTGATGAGGCGATCGTGTAGAGTTGTGTGGTTCATAAGGCATAACTTTTTTCCTGCTAGAGCGTGATTAACCTTGATACCAACACTGCGATCGCATTTGTAGCCGAAGGTTCTACCGTTCGCTATCAACTGAGGGCATTTGTTCAAAACCAGCAACTGCTAATGGCGCAAACTGCTTTCCATGAGTTTGTCAACATTATTAAATATTCAGGTGGTGCTTTGGAGCAGGAAAGAGCAAGTCGATTCCTCAATCGAATCATGGTCGTGCCCGATAATCCTTCAATCGCTGCCCAAGCATTACAGCCAACGCGAAGTTTAGACCACAACGATATAATCATTTTAGGCACGGGCGATCAAATGGGAGTTGTCACGATGACGGCTGATGCAAAAGCGGTTCGAGCCGCCAGCGCCCAAGGCATTGATTTCAACGTCTATCTTCACCCTCCCTATCCATTAACAGGTAGCTGAATCATGCAAAAAACCGTCCCAGCCCATCTCGTCAGTACCTATCAGTTGCTTGAATGTGCTTTCCCTCAGGGCATCGAAGAGCAGGAGTATCTTCCCCTGTTGTCGATTCTCTATGAGCAGATGTCTGATCGGAGTTTAGCTCAAGTGATTGCTGAGTTTACTGGGAGAGAGTACCACACTGTCCTAAACGATGTATACCGAGTTGGAGCGGCCCAGACATTTTTATCTGAGGTCGAAGAAGTTCTAAATGGCGTTAAACAGAGATTGATGCCCTGCGATTACGAGAAGTGGCTGATTGAAGGTTAGTCGCGTTGGAGTTGTGCCGACGAGCGTTTTTGCAACACAACCGCATACTTTTAATCCTCAATTGCTCCCAGAGCTTTCAAAGTGACAATAGTTGCTTCCGTTATACCTGTAACGCCAGTAATGTTCATCCCCTCGGGTTGTGTCGCAAGAATGATTTGGTGAGGATACTCAATTTTCTCTGACCTCATTCTCAATAGACATCTCCACAATAGAAATATTTTGTGGTAAAAGAGTATAAAATTAGATTTTTGTTGCAAGAAAATGACGGAAATATTAAGTTACATTAAAGACCACCCGGAACAAACGAGCGCGATTGGTTGGGTTAAAGTATGAGCAACTAGAACAACTAATAAAGCAGGCGCTCACCTTACAGACCCAAAAGCAACAGGAAGTTGAAGCACAAACAACTAGAATTATAAATAAAGGGGGTGGTCGTAAAGCCAAATTATCAGCGGAGGAGCAAATTCTGTTAACATTAATATATTTGAGGCAGTTGACAACATTTCAATTCTTAGGAATTCAATTCGGAGTGAGTGAATCAACGGCAAACGATACATTTAATTACTGGTTGCCCCTGCTCGAAGAACTGCTGCCATCAAGTTTACTTGAACAAGTTAAAAAAAACGCAAGTGATTACGAGATAGTCCTCGAAATTTTAACGGATTATGAACTAATAGTAGATAGTGAAGAACAACCCAGAGAAAGACCGGGGGAGTATAAAGAACAGAAAAAGTATTACTCGGGTAAGAAAAAAAACCATACTTTTAAAAATCAAATTACTGTTTTACCAGATGGGAAAGATATCGTTGATGTCCGGAGCGGGTCTCCCAGGCCCGAAAAGTGACATAACAATATGTTCGTGAAGGTCAGAAAAACTTCGAGCCCAACCAAAGATTTCAAGGAGATAAAGGTTATCAAGGAGTAACCGTTCACGGGGGGGTACATCATGCGCATAAACGTCAAAGCCTTGCTAAGCAAAAGCTTTGGGTTTTATGCGCATCAAAATATCGTACCTAAAATGTCTAAAAGACAATTTGCAGACCAGTATAGCACTTTTGACTACTCACAATTATCCGGTATAAATCCAATCTAGACTGGTTTTCGTACTGATTACGTGTGATTTCATATTGGACGTTTTTTTGATCCCCCCCTGAACGGTTACATCAAGGAGAAGCATCAATTAAAACTCCCACGAAAAAACCGAAAAAAGGAGAATTAACTGAATTGCAGATCGAGCAAAATAAAGAAAGGGCTAGCGACCGAATATTTGTCGAACATTTAATTCGTGTAGTCAAAATATTTAGAATAGCTGCGGAAAGATTTAGACTAATCCCAGGGAAATACGAGCAAATAATTAGGACGATATGTGGAATAGTGATCCGGCGGATAGGAGCGTTAGTTTTAACATAAAAAAATCGTTGGATTAGGGAGAAAAATTGGGATAAACATATACTACCTTTTGCCTTATTATCAACAGTAATTGTCTCAGAACCTGATTTTAGCGTTGAGACTGGCTAATGCAAGTCAAGCGCGATCACTAGCTTGAAGTTCAGGCAGGGAGCGGCATTACCATTTTTCGGAGATGTCTAATAGCGTCAACTGCTCAAAGTTGAACCAGCAATGTGGTTGTTCGTTACGGTTGACGGTGTGGAGCCAACCAATAATGCGGACGTTCGAGCCAAACGTCTGCGCTGTCTTGTGGCGACGCACCAGTTTTGGCACTCAAAGCGCCGCAGGCAGTCTGTTTGTGGCTCGAATGCTGAGTGGTGGTGACGAAGAAAATTGATGATGCTATTTTTGTGGGTTAATATTAGCACATCAACAGCTCTACAACACCTCCCATGAGGGTATGATTTTTGTGGTGATGATTCGATTAATGCTGCGTAGCCTCTGCAATAATCTTCGAACAAGAAAGGTCAGGCAGGCTTAATGTTTTATTTATAAACCGTTTCTAACAGGTTGAGGTAAACTATGCCGTTACGTGTCAATGTTGGTCCTCCAGTACTAACCATTAATCAAGGCAGTACATTTATGGTGACGCAACAAGATGGCCAAATCACAACCGATGGTGAACTTGGTGTGTTTGCAGACGACACTCGGTTTGTCAGCTACTACGCAATTTTCGCCAATGGTGAACCGTGGACACGACTCAGTTCCACCACGACTGCTTATTACGCTGCCCGCATTTATCTGACCAATCCCTCCATTGAAACCGAAGATGGGGCGATCGCCGCCGGGACATTAGGATTCGTGCTCAGTCGCGTTGCTAGCGATGGTGTCCACGAAGACCTCGATATTACAAACTACGGGCTAACGCCAGTTAAATTCAACCTAGAAATTGTACTGCGATCAGACTTTGCCGACATCTTTGAAGTCAAAGCGCATCACTTTGTCCGCCGTGGCAATATTGTGACCGGGTGGAATGAGCGCGATCGCACGTTGCAGACCGTTTATACAAACCACGATTTTCGTCGTAGCTTTGTGTACCAAGTGGAAAACGCTGACTCACCGCCGCAAGTCGCGAATGGTCGAATCACTTTCTTAATAGAATTAGCCGCAGGTGCGACGTGGCATTCCTGCGGTTACTACATCCTAGAAACAGGCTCCGATTCCCTCAACAGGGGAACCGATCCTGATCGGGTTCGCACACCATCTACGCACTGCTATGAGCCTTCAGCCGAAATTGAAGCCTTACAGCAACAGTGGTTTGAAGGCGCAACTCAAATCACAACCGCTCAAGAAGAAATTTACCGACTGTATCAACAATCGATCGAAGATATGGGGGCGCTGCGCCTGTATGACCACGACTTTGCTTCAGATATTTGGTTACCTGCCGCAGGCGTTCCCTGGTTCGTCACAATCTTCGGACGTGACAGCTTGATTGTGAGTTTGCAAAACATGTTAGTTCGTCCGAGCTTTGCACTGGGTGCATTAAAGAAACTTGCTGAGCTGCAAGCCACTGAACAGGATGATTGGCGTGATGCTCAACCCGGTAAAATCCCGCACGAGCTGAGAAACGGCGAACTTGCTTATTTTAATCGCATCCCGCACACGCCCTACTATGGAACCGCCGATGCCACCCCATTATACTTGATCGTGCTGCATGAGACGTGGAAGTGGACCGGCGATGAGTCTCTCCTCCACAAGTACCGGGAGGTCGCGCTTCGGTGTCTGGATTGGATTGACCAATCTGGCGATTTCGATGGCGATGGCTTTCAAGAGTACAAAACTCGTTCTTCGCAAGGGATTGAAAACCAAGGCTGGAAAGACTCAGGTGATGCGATCGTCTATCCCGATGGCGCTCAGGTCAAAGCACCCACGGCACTTTGCGAGTTGCAGGGCTATGTGTTCGACGCTTGGCTGCGGATGGCAGAAGTCTTTACCGTGCTTGGCGAACCAGAACGGGTGGTTAGCCTCAGGCAGAAAGCCGCCGACCTGCGGCATCGCTTTGAGCAATCATTCTGGTGTGAGGAGCTTGGCTACTATGCTTTTGCCTTGGATGCACAGAAGCAGCCAGTTCGCACAATCGCCTCGAATGTCGGCCATTGTCTATGGAGCGGCATTGTCAGCCCTGATCGAGCGAAGCGCGTTGTTCAGAAGTTAATGGCACCGGAGATGTGGAGCGGCTGGGGCATCCGGACGCTATCGGCAAATCACCCTAGCTTCAATCCTTACTCCTACCACTTAGGATCAGTTTGGCCGCACGACAACGGCATGATTGCTTTAGGATGCAAGCGGTACGGATTTAGCCAGGAAGCCGCCCACATCGCCCGTGGCATTTCTGGAGCGGCGAGCTATTTTGAGAATTACCGCTTGCCTGAAGTTTATGCAGGCATACAGATGCAAAAAGGAGCCTTTCCGATTCAGTACGCTCAGGCAAATGTGCCTCAAGCTTGGGCGGCGGGATCGATTTTTCATTTGTTGCAAGCCATCCTGGGACTCCAAGCCGATGCACCCAACCACCAACTTTTCATTGACCCAGAGCTTCCTGAATGGCTGCCTGACATTACGCTGCACCAACTCACGATCGGCAAGGCAACGCTTGACTTGCGGTTCTGGCGCCAAGGCGAACAAACGCACTGGGATGCCGACGTGAAAACCGGGAACATCGAGATTCACAAAAAATCATGGCAGTCCATACGCACGGTAGATTAAGGCGATCAAATCAGAGGTCATTTCTAAAGAAAATCTGATCCCCCCAACCCCCCTTAACCAGGGGGGCTAAGATCATCACAGTCAGTTTGGCTTGATCTCACGCTTCTTGATCAACAAGTTGTTGATATAAATCCTGCTCCAAGGTTAATTCACAAGTTTCGTCTGTTGTCAATAGTAATTTAGATGCGGCAAGCCCTGGCTGCCTAACTTATTCCCTCTCCAAAGAAAGCTGGAGAAATGGGAGAAAAAAAGGTAAACTATTTTTGAAGATTCGGTTGTGAGGTGTTAAAATGCTTTCCCGTTGTACTTTCCTAGTAATAACAAGCCTATTAGTAAGTGGCAGCTTTCCAGCCATTGCTCAAACTCCCAGTTCCAGTTGTGTACCATTGCATGTAGTCGGTGGTAAAGGAACGCATGTTAAGAAATCTGTCTCACCGCCAGATCTTCTCGTGAATCGGAATAATTGGAATACTGATTTTGCGGTTCCGGGTGGTACAGTGTTTCGTAAGTTTACTGCAACTATCGTACCGAGCGATAGCGCTGGCTACAACGTTGCGGTGTACTTGAAGTACAGTGATAAAACCTCCGACCAATTGTATAACCAGAACTCCATTAAATTGGATAAAGCTCACCCGTTAAAAGTTTCCGGCTCTCCCCGTCCTAACACTCAACCTTACCAAGTAAATATTAAAGTTGGTGGAACAACCAAATTGGGATATAGCTACACAGCTTCAGTTGTAGGTTGTCCTTAGGAACTTCCAAAGAATAAATCTTTGGCAAGTGGCAACTGAACTATCTCAAAGGCTGACCCGAATTTTCTTGCGATATCCGTCTGGTCGGCGGCCTGTTTATGGAGGAACAGAAAAATTCCAAACTGACCCGAATTGGCGTGACCTGATAACTTTCAATGAATATTTTCATGGAGATAACGGTGCCGGAATCGGTGCTAGCCATCAAACTGGCTGGACGGGTTTAGTCGCCAAGCTCATCCAGCAGGGTGGAGAATATTGCGGTCAAAAGGTACAGAAAAATTAGCAGACCCACCCCTGCCGATTCGCGTCAGGAGTAGCTATGCTTTCAGTGCGATCCACTGCGTGACAGGTACCATTGGTTTCCAACCCAGAAATTTGCCTAGAGTCTCCGCCCGTTGAATCGAAATCCGGGTTAACGTCCCGCCTACTTGCTGATGCCATTCAAACAGTTTCTGTTCACCCTCAAGTGTAACAACATTAGCGACTAAGCGTCCGCCCGATCGCAACGCTGTCCAACAGGTCTCAAACATGCCCTCTGCAGTTGCTCCACCTCCAACAAAAATGGCGTCTGGCTGGGGCAAGTCTTTGAGTGCGGCGGGAGCGGTTCCTTCAACGATATTGAGATTAGGTGTACCCAGGGCGGCGGCATTGTCTGCAATGTAGTGAGTTCTGGAGCACTCGATCGCGATCGCCCAACAGCGGGAATGGCTCCGCATCCACTCAATGGCAATCGATCCACACCCCGCACCAACATCCCATAGTAACTCTCCTGGAGTTGGTGCCAGGGCGGCTACGGTGATTGCCCTGACCTCACGTTTAGTGAGTTGCCCATCATGATGATAGGCGCTGTCTGGAAGTCCTGGAAGTCGCGGTAAAGGGATAACACCAGGATCAGCCATGCAGTGAACAGCGATCACATTAAGATCAGCAAGATCGGTTTGGGTCCACTGGGATGCAATACCTGTCACATGGCGTTCATCCGCTCCACCTAATCGTTCCAGTACTGTGATCGGACTGTTGCTAAACCTACGAGTCGTGAGGATTTCAGCCACGATCACAGGCGTATGCTTGCCTTCACTCAAAATCAAGAGTTTTGCGCCCGGATAGAGATAGGCTTGCAGTAGAAATGGCGGACGACTACACAAGCTTAAAGTTTCCACTTCCGATAACGACCATCCCAAGCGGGCACAGGCGAGGCTAAAGGTAGACTGAGCCGGGATAATCGTCATTTCGGCAACCGGAATTCGACGAGTTAGCGTCACTCCAATGCCGTAGCACATCGGATCGCCACTTGCCAGGACACAGACCAACTGACCCCGACGACGCAGGATTTCATCAATGGAGTCACTAATGGGAGAGCTCCAGACGAGTTGATCGCGTTGATCGTCTGTGGGTAGCATGGCAAGATGGCGATCGCCTCCCACCAGAACTTCAGCACGATCAACCAGCGATCTCGCCACCGGATTCAGTCCGGGCAATCCATCCTCGCCAATTCCTACAACCGACAGCCATTTCTGCGTCATATCCATGCAGATTTTAGCTCAACCTGAGCCAAATTGTGTTATAGTTGAGATTAATCCTCTATGCACACTACTTGCTGTTTACGGACTGAATTGACCAGGAAAATCCTGGTGATTCGAGTTAAGTCTTCAACTCGAATCACCTGCTCTTGCACTTTACCCTGTTTGAGTAGCCAACTGCGAAAGGTACCCGCTAACAAACCGCAATAAACAGGTGGCGTATACCAGTTGCCATCTAACTCGACAACGAGATTGGCAATACAGGATTCAGTTAATTCTCCCAATTCATTCCATAACAGCACATCATCAGCGTTTGGATAGGCTTGGAGGGCGTGTTCATACACTTGACGATGGGTGGTTTTGTGGTATAGAAATACATCTGCTGAATTGACTGGAGTCTTAGCCAGGTGAACGCGGAGTGGACAAGCCGAGTTATTACTGATAGATGCTGACTCAAAGGTAAATTCTCCCTGCTTAGAAACGAGGAGACGCACTTTCTGAGCTTGCCGTGGGAACGTTGGCGCCATCGCCTGCAAATCCTGATAGATAAGTTCCCTATCGAGCACAAATGCAAAGTAGGCGGCAGACTCCTGAAGTCTGGTCAGGTGCAGCTCGAGCAGGAAATAGCCGGTGTCCGGTGTCCAAAGCAGCGTTTCTAACAGGGAGAAATCGACAGTTGGTTGCGTCAAGACTCTGGCTTTAGTATAACACTCTTCAAATTCATCACCTGCCTGGGAATCCCAAACCACGCCACTGCCGACACCGTATTCAGCCATCTGTTTAGTCTTGTCGATCAGCACCGTGCGGATTGCGACATTAAACTGCGATCGCTGGGGCATGATAAACCCAATCGTTCCGGTGTAGATCCGCCGTGGTGTTGTCTCAAGCTCGGCAATAATCTGCATAGTTCTGGGTTTGGGCGCACCCGTAATTGAGGCAGGCGGAAATAGCGCCTGGAATATCTGGCGCAGTCTTGCCTCTGTTGAGCACCGCACAGAAGAGGTCATTTGCCACAGAGTAGGATATTGTTCAACTTTAAACAGTTGCGGCACCTGCACACTGCCCAGCTTCGCCACTTGGGCAAAGTCGTTGCGAACCATATCCACAATCATCAGATTTTCGGCTCGATTTTTCTCAGACGCTTGCAGCCAGTCAGCCAAGCGTAAATCATCCGAGTACGTCAGTCCGCGTGCAGCGGTTCCTTTCATCGGGCGACAGACCAATTCTTGCCCAACCTGCTGAAAAAATAACTCTGGCGAACTGCTACAGATCGTCCAGTTTGTCGTATTGATAAAAGCTCCATACAAACACTGCTGGGCATGAATCATTTGCACAAAATAAGCCCAAGGATCTTGCCCAAACGGTGCAACCAACCGAAAAGTTAAGTTAACCTGATACGTCTCTCCTTGCTGAATGTAAGACTTGATTTTGTCAATTGCCTGCTCATACTGTGCCTGAGCAATTGAAGCCCGCCAGTCTAGGGGTTGGACTGGTGGTAGGGACGCGCGAGGGGGCAAGGCTAAAGCTTCAACTTCGGTGTAAAGACCAAACCAGGCAAGCGGGAAATCCTCACAGGGGTTAACCTGCAACACTGAATCAAACGCAGGAGCTGCCTCATAGCTGACGAATCCTGCCGCATACAAACCCCCTTGATCCACCTGAGTTTGAATCGTGTCTAAGAGGGGAAGCACGTCCGCTGGGGAATGTGCCATCAACACAGTTACAGGGCGGCGGAAGTATAACCAGCGACAGGTATAGGCATCATAGAGGATGACGCGATCAGGTTGAGCGTGTGGAGCAGCGACTTTAGGAGTCTCCATTGTGGGGTTTCAAGTTCAAGCTCCTTTCATCTTCCTTTATTGTCAATCGTGAGGAAAGTGGGTAAAATAGCTTGGTATCTGGTGATTTGACCCAAGCTATCCCCTCTGGATCTTTTTGCTGGCTCCACTCTGAGAAATTGGGTTTTGACTGCATCCGACTGATGGTGCTTGTGTTCATCCCTAACCTTTTTGCCAGAGCTGCCTGAGTCATCGGGGTACTAAATGGTTGATTCGGTGATTCACTCTGGTCTATCGCTGGGTTACTTGCAGACTCGGCGGTGGCGTGGGCGTCTAAAACAGGGAGCGGCGACTGTTCGTCAGCGGGGGATTCACTCTCGCCTAGTGGTGGACTACTGCTAGCTTGGAGAGTAGCGATCGCCCCTCGTAGCTCTGCCACTGTCTCACTTAGGCTGGTACACTTTGCCTCTAGTGTCTCCAAGCGTGAGGCTGTGATATCAGTCCCGGTGACCATCGGTGCCTGGAAGAGTCCGAAGTATTCCGACAAAATCACGTTGACTGCCATTTCGACAGACTGCAAGCTTCTTTTGGCTTTGAACGCCATCAGCTGGTCGTATACAGCTGGTGGGACGTTGTAAACTGCTGGTGGAAGATAGCCTGCCACTTTGGGTTTATCGGTTGCCATCGGGTTGAGCGAGCTTTTAGCGAGATTTACCTTGTGGTAAATCGTGCGGATGTGAGAGAAGAGATCTTTGAACATGTCTGCGTCCCAGCTCTTCATCTGTTATATCTTCCCACCTAGATGTGTATGCTTAGTTCGAGAGGATCGGGGATTTTCCCGATGCTGATTTTTCGTTGGTAACTTCGGCTGCAAAAAAAATATCCAAAGTTGACCATGGGTTCTACTTCTTAGTGTATTTGAGTGGGGACATCTTCGTCAATGTCAATGTCCCCACGCAACACGCTCGGCTCCTGTTGCTCCAATGCAGAGCGCTTCGCGGTTTGTGTATCTCCAGCCTCTAGCCTGTAAGCGATTTGCTGCCATTCTTATCTTCTGCATAAGTTGATTCGGCTAGACGTATTAAGAATACACTCAGGCGAGCTCAAAAGGCTTAACTTCCGTTCAGCAAACCAGGTAGGAATTAATGCACACAATAAAACTTCTGTCAATGCCTAAGTTCTATTCTCTTAAGAGCACTTATGACTTTTCTATAACTTCTTGATGAATTTCTGATGATTTTTAACGATTGTTAAAGTTGTTATGGGTAGCTAAGCTTTTATTTAAGCTCAGTCAAGAGATAACAGTAAAAGTATCAAGCTAGATTATGATATCGTCCACACTTGAGGAAATTCACACACACCAATGAATGTTAGTCAAATAGCTGTTGTGCTCTGATATTGCCCAAGAGCAACACCGATTAAAGTACTATCCTTCGACTTTTGTCAGTCAACTAGGTAGCAATGATTCCACTTGCATTCGCGAGCTGATCGTAATGGGTATTTATCTAGATAGATTTCGCCTCTCGTTTGTTGATCCTGACCCAATCCCGGAATTCATGGCTTGGGACTGGGAACGCTTGAGACTCGAATATGAACAGGAACTGAATCAGATTGAGTTGATTACTGACACACCTACCCCAGTCCATAAAACCATTCCTATGGGCAGGTCAAAACAAATAGGCATGACTAAACGTTACAAACGTCAAGAGTCAAATGGCACCAAGTTAAGGAAGCTGAGTAAGCTGAGTAAGCTGAGGAAGTAGGAAACACTGCCTACACAGATAATAGTTCTGAGTGACATCCTCCCACACTTGACCGCAAGCGGTACAACTGGGGCGCACCTATCCTCACGCTCAGGCTTTCCTAGCCAAGCTTTGGATATTGTGTTATAAGCCATACTAGGCAAGAGTTTCAGTGACTTGTCACTCAAGGTAAGCTTGCTTGTACATTACAGGTATTGTAAAATTTACACTGTAATTTATAGTGAAGCTTAAGTATAGTGTTAAACATACCGGCTGTTTGCAACGAGTGCAAAAATTTTTTCCCAGGTGATGCGGTTTCTGAAAACTCGACCAACGTAATTTTTGATAACAAGACTGTAAGCCCTTGCCCAAGATGTGGAGGTACAGGTCGTGTTCCAGACGGAGTATACAATTTTTTTGATAACGTTATTGAACTTGTGTCAGGGCCAGATACTACAGTTGCAGCACTACAAAGGCTAGCTGAAAAACTCAAGCAAACTGGTACTCCTATAGAAGTCAGAATATTATAGATGTACGGGTGAATAATGCCGGTATCTGCATGAGGAGCGCCTACCAAGCCGAGGCTGAGAGCCCGCTCATCCTCCACTAAGTCCAGTAAAGAACACGAGCGCGAGGATAGCGCCTTTGAATCTCGCCCTCGAAAAAGCGGCGCAGTGTCTTCATGGTGTCGGAGTCATAAACATACTTCGTGCCGCCAAACTTGTTGCGCTTAACGCTGCGTGTGGCTGGGTTCATATCCAGCTTCGATTGGGGATACCAAGTCTGTAACACCTCTTTCGATCCAGGCGTAAAGCGGTGTGAGATCAGCTCAAACGTTAGGTCGCAATCGAAATCGAGCGCAAAGCTGATCTCGTCAAACAGGCGACCATAATGTTCAGTCCAATTGTCTATAGGCATAATCGGCGCGATCACCAGACCCACTGGATACCCGCCACCTGCCTGTGCTCGCGGCAATGCCAGTTTTCGCAGTGCCTGAAGCCGGGAAGCCACCGACGCCGTACCGCCCTCGAAACGACCGGAGACTGGGGAAGCGTTGACGCTCATGCGGCAGCGGGTGTGACCGTTGTGCGGCAAGTTGAGTAGCTCATCGACTGCGTCGAACTTGGAAACCCACCGCAAATGTCCATCAGAGCGGGTGCCAAAATAGCGAATGCATTGGGCGAGGCTACCTGTAGATGCTCGATGCCCAGCGGATCGGTGTAACAGGAAGCCTCGAAAGTTGTGGTCTCACCTGAGCGCTCAAAAGCTGCCAGGTTTCCTAATATCTGTGGCAAGTTGGCGAAGACGCGGATTACGGGTGGCCCTGATAAGCTGCCTGCCAGATAGCAGTATTGGCAGTGCGCCGGACAGCCCTCTGCAATGTGAAATTGCCAGTCGGCTGAAGGTGGGATGGGACTGAGCTTGAAGGCACTTGGAGGTGCGGTTACGACCGCGAGGGTTCGCTTGCTCTTGTTGTAGGTGTCGCGCTCGTTTTCACCACGTAGACCAGTCAGGCGGTTTCGGGGCAACTCCTCAACGGGCAGGTCGAGAGACTGCAAGCGTGCCAGAATCTGCTGACCCCACGGCTCTTCTAGTGCGGCAGGCGTGAACATTACACGCTCGGGCATCCACAAACGAGGCTTGCACGCACCCGGCTCCAGGTTTAGAAGGTTGTCTGCCATCATGTTTTTCACAGTCATTCTCCGCTCTGACTATTTCTATTGTGAGCTGACAGATTGACTAGCGACCTACTGCCTGGAATTTGCAGCGTCGTCGCGGGTTCTATTTAAGTTGGATTCAAGCGCAAAAACCGGGTTAAGTGTAGAAAGTGCTACAAAAATCACGTTCGGATCTGGCTAAGCTGTTACGAACCTCCGATTGCTCAAGTAACCGCCCTATTGCTAGTGGCGGTTTTTTTAATCAGGTCGGGGTGATGTTGAGATTGTTGGCTAGCCAACAATCTAACCTTTGAGAAATCGTTAAAATGGTAAGAGTGGGGCTGCAAGAGCGCCCTTCTGAAGTAAATTCACTGAACTCAAGTCGGTTACACCTAGGTTCGCAACAATTTTTTATGGATTCAAGTAGCCAGTCTGCCAACTCTTCGGAGAGATATTCTCATCGGTTGGCAGACATTGTGGGAACGGCGATCGCCTTGTTGACTCTGACGTTACCCCTGTTCGTGATTGCCCACTACTCTTCAAGCAGCCTTCAGAGTCAGGTGCAACCGATAACGTATACGCTACAAAATCCGCCCTAAAGTACCCCTACCAAGCACAGGACATAGGTTCGTCCTTGTCCGTCTTCGCCTAAAATGCGATCGCGGGGTGTTTTAACAGCACCCCGAAGAACGCTGTAAACTTGGAGAACATTGTGGATTTATCCCGTATTCCAGCCCAACCCAAACCGGGTCTAATTAACGTCCTGATTGAAATCCCCGCCGGTAGTAAAAACAAGTACGAATACGACAAGGAGCTGCAAGCCCTTGCCTTAGACCGGGTGCTTTATTCCTCGGTGCAATACCCCTGCGACTATGGTTTTGTACCCAATACCCTGGCTGACGATGGCGATCCACTCGATGGCATGGTGTTGATCGATCAGCCAACATTTCCGGGGTGCATCATCGCAGCGCGACCGATTGGGATGTTAGAAATGATTGACGGCGGGGATCACGATGAGAAAATTCTTTGTGTTCCGGACAAAGACCCGCGCTACAACAAGGTAAGATCCCTCCAGGACATAGCACCCCACCGCTTGGACGAAATTGCTGAGTTTTTCCGTAGTTATAAAAATTTGGAGAAGAAGGTCACGGAAATTCGCGGATGGCAAGATGTAGACCAGGTAATGCCTTTAGTGGAAAAATGCATCAAAGCCGGTAGCGAAAAAGGGCGCGATTCTGACGCTATCTGATTTATGCTGCTATGATAACGCTGAAGGCATCGCTTTTAGATCTGGAAAAGCGATAATTTGTTGACTAAAGGACAATGCAGCGCACGCTCCTTTTAGCCAAAATTCACAATTGCACGCTCACGGCGGCTAATCTGAACTACGTGGGTAGTATCAGTATTGATAAAACCCTGTTGGAAACCGCCGGAATTTTACCTTACGAGCAGGTGCAAGTGGTCAACGTTGCCAATGGGGAGCGGTTAATTACCTATGCGATCGCAGCCCCAGCCAACTCCGGAGCCATCGAGTTAAATGGGGCGGCAGCGCGGCTGGGAATGACTGGCGATCGCTTAATTATCATGACCTACGGACAATTAACCCCGGAAGAAATCAAAACCTACTGTCCCACCGTTGTCCTGGTAGACGACAAAAACCAGCTGCTAGAAGTGCGGCGCTACGATGACCTGCTCACTAAGGTTTAGTCGAGCGCATTGATGCCCACTTGTAATTCGCCAGTTCCCCAACTACGGGCAAAGGTACAGATGGTTCGACCTGGGCTGCCAGAGCTTTGCGTGAATTGATATAGCACCTTCGGTACAGAGAGCGAGTGGCATGTATTCCCCTACTCCCTGTGTTCATTAAGCGCGCATTACTAAAGAGCAGTTCTGCTTGCTCACAAGTTCCTCAAGTTTTTTTCGTAACTTTAAGGTAAAGCTACAAACGAAGGAGACAAACAACATGGACTTAACTACGATTTATATGGCGCTGACATTGCACTCGAGAAACGTGCCGTCGGGGAGAAAGTAGATATTCCAATTATTGCTAGCCTCGATTTACTAAGCCTGCCAACCTCGAGCCACTATGATAGTCTACAACTTGCCATCGTCACTTTTTGCGAAACCTCTTGCTTCCTCACAATTTCCTCTGAGTTTTTTTCTCGAGCACTGATATGGAATACCTCTACTACCTTGCGAATGCCAGCCTTACACTGAGGCTCTTTGAGTACCTGCATAGCAAACCTCAGATGCCCATTGGCTTCGTAACCGTGATTAATCAAATTGATGGCTGGGTGGTCAAAGTCAAAATGAACTCTCCCCTCAATCCCCAACAGGATGGAGATTTACGTGCTTTTTTAAATGAATTGGGAATTCCCTACTTTCCATCAATGCGCGTTAACATGGCCCTTTCGAGTTTGGACACAGGACAGTCCCCGATTTATGTAATGCGTAACTACCAGGTTGTTGTAGTTTCTCATGGTAGGCCGGATCAAGAAGAAATTAAAGCTTTCCGGCAACAGTTCATTAAGGGATTGGGATACTGTCCAAAACACCTGGCTTGAGCCAAAAGTTTTCCGATAAATCCCAATTTTTCTCTGACTATACTCTCAATCTACTGTTTAGCAAAATCTAAAATCACCATGACTAGTTGCCCTTGCTGTTCCAACCAAATGCTTCGTCATATTCGCAGTAACAATGTATTTTGGTTTTGTCGAAGCTGCTGGCAGGAAATGCCAGTTATGGAACTGAATAATTGTAGCTTGTTTGATGCCCACCCTAAGCAGCTCACGGAGTGCGATCGCTGTTCTAAACCCGACAATCTTGGCATCCAATCAAAAACAGCCACTGTTGATTCATTTCTCGCTGAATACCCAAGCCTCATTCCAGTTTTCGGGTACACCATGCTCTAGCAACCATTCGACTCGCTCTAGGTAGAGTTTCGCTGTCTTATCTAAGGGATTAACGGCTAAGACTCGCTCAAAACAGGGTTTGGCATCGGTGATGGCACGCTGGCGGTAATAGCCTACCCCTTGTGCAAAATTGGGTTGGGTTTGGAGTTTGAGGTGGCAAATTTATTCGTTTTCGGCATCTAGGACTTCGTAGACCGAGATCGCTTCGTTTCGCCCTTTGACTATTGCCCGATCCAAGAAGCGAATTTGATATTGATCTGGATTGCTCATATACTCGAGCGTTTGACCGGAGATCAGCATTGAAACCCCGTAAAACTTGGTCAAGCCTTCTAAGCGTGCGGTCAGATTGACGTTATCAGAAAAAGCATCCCCTTGCATTCGGTTATCTTCTCCGACCATTCCCAGCATCATGTGTCCGACATGAATGCCAATGCCGACCTGAAGAGGCAAGTGGCCTCTGGCGAGGCGCTCTTCGTTGTATTCCTGCACCCGCTTCTGCTTGGCAATGCCTGCTTTCACCGCATCATCGGCACCTTCGGGAAACACTGCCATCATGCCGTCTCCCAGGAATTTGACAATGATTCCATAGTGATTGCGAATCTCTGGGCTAACTCGTTTCAGGTAGGCATTGACGAAGTTAAAGTTTTCTTGAGGGGTCATGGTTTCTGAGAGGGTGGTGAACGAGCGAATATCGCTAAACATGACTGCCATCGTTTTGCTGACATAATCGCCGAGTTGCACTTCGGTGACACTATCTTTGCGGAGAAATTGAAGATATTCAGAAGGAAAAAAGCGAGCAAAGGCATCTTTTAACTGCTTCAATGTCGCTTCTGCCTGTTTGCGCTCGGTAATGTCGCGCACGATGATCAAAAGTTCATTGTCTCCGGTTTTGACAAGGCGAACTTCTTCGTCTTGAGCTTGGTCACTAATGGTTAATTGCTGCTCATACACCTGAAGCTCGTCGGTTTGCATTGCTTTTCGGATGTAGTACATCCGCTTTTCAGCTAGATCAGTAGGCAACAAATCGTAAACACTGTTCTGAGCTGCAGCAAATTGCTCCGCATTGAAAACGCGGTGGCGATCGCCATTAATCATCTCTAGATGCGTTCCATCGTCCTTGACTCGCATCAGCAAGTCCGGCATGGCAGCAATTAAGGCACGGTTCTGAGCATTGGCATCCAGCAATTCTTTTTCGCGGGTTTTGACCGTTTTGACCATTTGAGTAAAGACCCGTGCCAGTTGTCCTAACTCGTCGCCGCGATCGACAACATCGCTCAGGCTTTCTGGTTGAAAGGTATCTTGTTCTACAGCAAAGGCAGCTTGGGTTAATTTGTCTACCTGCTCGATGTACAACGCCTGTCGTAAGTTTTCCTGCCGCAGCAGTGCTTCTGCTTCCTGTCGCTTGAGTAGGTTCGTATAGGCTCTAGAGTGGTAGCGGATGCGGGCAATTAATTCGACGCGATCGGGCAACTTCACCAGGTAGTCATTCGCGCCCAGTTCAAACGCTTGAGCTTTGATGAGCGGTTCCTCTTTGCTCGACAGTACGATCAGAGGAATCTGATAGGTCGGTGCATCGCGCGATCGCAGAAATTGCACCAGCAGCAACCCATCTATCTGCGGCATCACGAGATCTTGCAGGATTACGGTTGGCTGACACGCCTTGGCGACCTTGAGGGCTTGAATCGGGTCGCTACAGTAGTGAAACACTATGTCTGGTTCAGCAGCCAGCATCCGCCGCACAGCTTCAGCGATGATAGATTGATCGTCGATCAGAAGAACGGTAATAGGATCGTCCATTATGGGAGGATGAGGGGGTGAAAGCTAATGGCTGACGACTGAGCGCTGGATGAGCAAGGTGGCGATCGCTTCTGGATTGAGAACTTCAACGGCAGCGTTTAGCTCGACGGCGGCTCTGGGCATTCCGTAAACGATGCAGCTTTCTTTGTCTTGAGCAATCGTATGCCAACCGTGATTTCGCAGCAGTTTAAGTCCTTGTGCACCATCTCGCCCCATGCCTGTAAGCAGTACGGCAGTTCCTTTGGGTGTCCAATACTGAGCGACACTTTTGAAGAACACATCGATTGAGGGGCGGTAAGGATAGTCGATTGGATCTTTAGTGTAATTGAGCGTCTGGTTGGATTGCATACAGAGGTGATCGTTCGTGCAAGCAACCAAGACAATTCCTTTTTCTGGGCGATCGCCCACCGATGCTTTCTTCACTGTTAGCGGCGTGAAGTCGTTCAGCCAGTCGATCATGCCAACGGCGAAGTGAGCATCAATGTGTTGAACAATTATGATCGCCGCTCCAAAGTTTGCTGGTAAGCGAGAGAGAATGGTGCTTAAGACTTTGGGTCCGCCTGTGGAGGACCCGATTGCGACCAGGGGAGGAACTGGGGTATCCGAGTTGGTTTGAGGTTTAAGATTTGAGCTTTGCTTTGATTTGCCGATTAGCTTACTGATCATGGCAATTTTTCTCAGCAGGGCAAGGGCTGCTTCTGGTTTTCCGTGGCTACCTAAGATCGGCGTATTGACCGCATCTAGCGCACCATACCCCATTGCTTCAAAAACCTTGGCGGCATTCTGTCCGACATTGGCGGTAACGATCACAATGGCACAGGGAGACTGTTTCATAATCTGGCGCGTTGCCTCAACCCCATCCATTACCGGCATGTTCAAATCCATCAAGATCAAATCCGGAGTGTCTTTGGCGCATTTGGCAACCGCTTCGGCACCATCTTGTGCAATCCAAGCAACTTGGTGTTCTGGGACAGTCAACAGCACCCGTCGAAGAGCTTCGACGGCGATCACCATGTTGTTGACAATTGCGATTTTCATTACGATTACTCACCAATCAAATCCACGACAGCTTTGATTAATGTGTCGTCATGAAAGCTACTCTTGGTTAAATAATAATCTGCGCCAGCTTCCAAGCCTTGAATGCGGTCTGACTCACGATCTCGGTAAGACACCACGATCACTGGAACCGAATTTAGACGCGGATGACGCTTCATTTGCTTAATCAGTTCAATCCCATTCATTCGGGGCATATCAATATCGCTGATTACTAGATCGTAAGGCTCAGACCGAATCGCATTCCAGCCTTCTATTCCATCCACAGCAACCTCAACGGTATAGCCTCGGTTCTGTAGCAGCTTGCGTTCCACTTCCCGCACCGTGATCGAATCATCGACCACCAGCACGCGTTTGCGGCCACTACGTGAAGCGAAGTTGCTGCGGACAATCGCTTCAGAATTTGCGCTTACTTTGGCTAACCGTCCCATGTTGAGAAGATTATTCACTGATCTTACCAGGTCGGACACATCGACAATCAAAACCAGGGAACCATCGCCCATGAGTGCAGCAGCACTGATATCTTGCACTTTGCCCAAGCGAGAATCGAGGGGACGCACAACTAGTTCCCGTTCTCCCAAGCAGCGATCAACGACGAGTCCGTAGGTGTCAGATGGATCGCTCACGATCACAACCCAAAGCGTGTCGGAGGTTAAGGCAGACGGCGGCAAGTCGAGAACCTGATCAGCCGGAATCAGACCGATGTTTTTTTCATCCAGCGTGAAGTACTGACGATTCTCCGCCACAGCAATTTCTGATTTATTAACCTTGACAATTTTATCAATTCGTGATAAAGGAAACGCATAAGGTTCTGCAGAAATTTCGACTAGCAGGGTACGAACCACCGAGAGCGTTAGGGGCAGTTGGAAGTGAAAACTGGTACCTTTTCCAGGTTGAGAGATTGCCCGTACCGTACCCCCAACTTCCTGTGCCATACTCTTGGCAATGTCTAATCCAACTCCCCGACCGGAGATTTCGCTCACCTGCTTTGCCAGCGAAAATCCTGGCAAAAACAAAAACTCCATCAGTTCGATATCCGTCATTTTTGCTACGACTTCGGGCGTTGCTAGGTTTTTGTCGATTACTTGCTGACGCAGCATCCCCGGAGCGATGCCTTTGCCATCGTCTGTGATCTCAATCGTTAACATGCCGCCGCGATGGACAGCTTCGAGGCGAATTGTGCCCTCAGCAGGCTTTCCAGCCGCCAGCCGCTGTTCTGGTAGTTCCAACCCGTGATCGACGGCATTCCGCAGAATATGGGTCAGAGGCGCTTCCAGTTTTTTGAGAATGTCTCGATCAACTGCCGTTGATTTGCCAATAATGTCCAGCTTAACTTGCTTATGCAGTTGGCGGGCGATATCCCGAATCATCCGGGGAAAACTTTGCACGCCATCGGCAAACGGGCGCATGTGAGAAGTGACTACTTCTCACATGCGCTCAGAGAGGTTTGCTGTGCGACGGACAAATCCTTCGAGTTCCGTCAAGCGATCGCTAAGCAGCTCGCGGCATTCTTTCTCTTGACGTCGAGCTGTCTCTAGCAACGTGTCATCCTGATTGAGGGAACGGCTGAACAGCGCATCCTGTTGTAAATTTTCTAGACTCTTAGAAAGCTCTAGCTGACGGGACTTTAGCAGCATCAGCGAATCGGCAAACGGCTGGAGCCAATTCGCTTCAATCATCGACTCTCCTGCCAATCCCATCATGCGATTCAGGTTCTCTGCACTTACGCGCACCACCCGATCCTGGGCAGTAACGGTTGGTTCAAGAGGATCGCTTAGGACAACGGATTCACGTATCTGCACAACTGGTACCTCCATCGCTGGAGGTGGAATAACGGCGAGGCTGACAGGTTCGGGTTGAGGAACTGGCGCAGAATTAAGGCTGACAGAATCGGGTGCAGCAGCGATCGCAGCGGAGCGGTTGTGAGTAGTAACCTGTCTTTTGACTAGAGCGGCTCCTGGGGTTTGGATCGCGGCGATCGTCGAGCGAATCAATTCAATTTCTGCCTCGTTCTGTGCTAAAGCGCTGGGTAAAAGGGTATCGCTGACTTGGCTGAGGTTCTGAAGTAAATCGACTCCACGCAACAGCACGTCAATTTGCTCGGTTCCCAAGGTAATAGTTTGGTTCTGGGCAGCGACAAAGCAATCTTCCATAACGTGTGCCAACTGAACCACCGCATCCAGTCCTACAATCCGAGCGGCTCCCTTAACGGAATGAGCGGCTCGCATCAGCGCTTCTAATTCTTGAGCAGATTGAGGTTGGGTTTCTAGCGCTATTAAACCATTGGTTAAGATCGTCACCTGTGCCTCGGCTTCTAAATGAAACAATTCCATCATGGAACTGTCTTCGATCATCAGGGGTGGCTCAGTTGGGGGAGACGAGTGAGCCGTGGGATCAGAGCTATCTGTAGAAGCATCTGTTCGGAAGGCTTGCTCCTTTGGTTGCGGGATGTCGTTTCTAAATGAGGCGATCGCAGTTTGTATGCTTGACAAATCCTCGGTGTGTTCTACCAACCAGGATTCTAGGTTTTCAGCCCCAGCGTTGCTCATCCCGGCGAGGAGATCCCCAGCGTGCAGCAATTTATCGATCTGCGGTTCTGTCAAATCAATTGAGTGTTCCTGCACAGCAATCAAGCCCGCTTTCATCCCCTGAGCCAAGGAAGCCACCGCTTCGAACTCCAGCATTTGGGCAGCTGCTGTGATCATATGTAGCGATCGCGTCGCGGCTTCTAGTTCGCCGCTCGACGACTTCTGCCGTTTCAGAATCGACAAGCTTTGCTTCAGGTTTGTAACCTGAGTTTCCACTTCTTGACGAAACAGATCCAGCATGGAATAGTCGCGCATATTTTCTGCTCAAAGAATCTTGCGAGCGAGCCGATCAAACAAAAGTTCGGCATCCAGATAATTCACCTTTTGGTCCTGCCAGTCAATTACCCCTTGGGTATACGTTTCATTTGCTTTGGCAACGACAACAGGCGCAGCTTTTAACTCGTTGAGGTGAAAGCGGGAAATTCGTTGCACTTCATCAACGGGAAACACCCATTTGCCGTTTTTCTGTCCAACCACGAGCATCCGCTCAAGGTTCATACGGCTAGACGGTAGGGTTTTCGGGGTTTCCAGCCCCAAAAGATGACCCAGAGAAGCACAAAGCAGAATTTCACCGCGAATGTTGACTAGCCCCAACAACAGCTCATTACTGCGGTGGGGCAGTTTATGAATAACACTGGGATGGGTGACTTCTTGCAGCACTCGCACGGGCAAGGCGAATAGCTCATCGCTCAAGCGAAAAATGATCGCGGAAAGGGTGTGTACTGAGCGCCCGATTCTTGCAGCATCTTGCTCACGGCTCGCCCAAGACGGTTCTTCTTGAGCAGCTAAAACAGCCGTCGATTCGTTTAAGTAGTCGAATGGGACTTCCCGTTCCAGCAAACTGCGTCCCGCCATCGAATACACCGGACAGTTGCGGCAATGAATTACCTTTTCTAGCTCCACACAGGAGCGATCGCCGTCTACGCCGATGTGGTTCCAGCAATCATTAAACCGATGCAGGGGAGTGGAGTCCATCTTGGCTTACACTTTAAACTGAGAAATTTCTCGCTGTAAGCCTTGGGCGGCATCATCCAACTGGCTGAGGGCGTTATTCGTTTCTTGCAAAGATTGTACCGTTTGAGAAGAAGCTTCACTCAGTTGCGCGATCGCCATACTAATTTGTTCCGCCCCGCGATATTGTTCATCCATACTTTGGCAAACAATTCCAAACCGCGGAGCCAAAGACTGCACATCTTTGATGAAACCAGCGATTTGAACATTGATACCGCCGACATCTGCGACAGGTAGTGGTAAATATGTAGTGAAGCTCCAAACTTACTAACTTGAATTCCTTCTGTTTATCAGTTAAGGGATTGCTCCTCATTAAATGCAGCAATTAAAAAAACTTTTATCATAAGATTTTTAAATCCAGGGTAGTACAACAAAATGTTAATCTTTACAAGATAGAAACCATTAGAACTATTGATTCTTTTATTGCTTATGTCGGCTGACACACCCACTTGCCCCCGTT
>JAABUX010002165.1_pt1 | contig 28264 bp, 29 predicted proteins | sample 5561851 | NCBI WGS metagenome assembly JAABUX01 (sample SAMN10711883, study PRJNA513361) | rock metagenome | isolation source: Antarctica rocks | place: Antarctica: Victoria Land, Richard Nunatak red sandstone | collected 2016-01-03 | reverse complement strand
GAGCGTCGTGCCGGTCCAGTCCTCGCGCAAGCGCAGCGTCTGCCGCGCCGCGCGCAGCCGTCCGTCGGCGAAGTCAAACGCGCTCGTCCTGACGACTCCTTGCCCAATCGGTCGCGCGCCGGCCGCCTGCAGCGCCCGGTCCAGAGCCGAGCGGTCGGCGATAGCCAGGCGTAGCTCGATCTCGCGATGTGTGTCCGACATAGTCTCCGTCCAGTAGGCAGTAGGCGGTAGGCGGTAGGCGGTAGGCGGTAGGCGGTAGGCGGTAGGCGGTTCTTAACTTGTAGCATATGACATAAGCTGCTGTACCGCGCACGGCGTGGGAAGAGACACTTTAGTGTCCGTCGTTTGCCATGCGATTTCAATCGCAGGTTCCCCCGCATCCACGACTACCATCGTAAGGCGCACCCTGAACCAACCGATAACCAGGTATACTGCACCGTACTAATGACTAATGACTAATAACTACCCATGACCGATCCATTCGCTATCTTCCGGGCCGAGTGCGCCGCGCTGATCCGGTCGCGCGTCCGCGAACCGGCCGGCTACGTCTTCGAGGTCCCGCCGAAAAAGGACATGGGCCAGCTGGCCTGCAACGTGGCCTTCCAGCTGACGCGGTTGCGCAAGAACCACCCGCCCAACATTGCCAGGGACATCGTCGCCGGCATGGACCGCACGCTGTTCCGCCTGGTGCGCGATGTGCAGGTGGCCGGCCCTGGTTTCATCAACTTCTACCTCGACGAGCGCGCCTACGCCCGCCTCGTCTTGGACGCCATCGCGGCCGACGGCGACGGCTATGGCCGCGGCGAACCGGACGACGAGCGCCGCGTGCTGATCGAACAGACGTGGATCAACCCCACCCGGCCCTGGCGCATCGACCACGCCCGCGGCGCCGTACTTGGCGATACCCTGGCTCGCCTATTCCGCTTCGCCGGACACGCCGTCGACGTACACGCCTCTATCGACGACGCCGATGGGTACGATGACGACCACGCAGCGCTGCTGGCCCGCGTCCACGCCCGGCTCGACACGGCCTGGCGGCTCGGTATCTCCTACGACCTGCTGATCTGGGAAACGGACATCGTGCACTCTGGCCTGCGTGGGGAGGCGCTGAGCCTCGTGAGGGAGTCTCGCTTCGTCTATGTGGTCCAGGACGGTCACAGGAAGGGCTGCCTCGTCGTCGACCTGGGCAACAGGCTGCGCCGTCTGACCCCTCCGCCACGCGACGAGGATGACGGGACGGATCAGGACGACTCGCATCCGTCCGAGGTGGTGCTGGTTCGCTCCGACGGACTGCCCACGGACATCGGAAGGGATATCGTCTACCGGTACTGGGCATACGGCTTGACGCGCGGCGACCTGCGCTACGTTGTGGACACGGTGCAGCCTGACGGCCGGACGCTCTGGACCACCACGCCCGATGGCGGTCCGCGTCCGCGCGTCGCGGCCACCGAGGTCGTCGACGTCATCGACGCGTGCCAGGCCTATGCGCGCCAGGTCGTTGACGTCGCACTGCGGCGCATCGGCCGCGTCGACCTCACCTCTCGCCACCTCGTGTACGGCTCCGCATCGGCGCCGCGCACCGGCGAGGATGTTCCCGGCGGCGGTCCCGAGACGACTGTTCTCGTCGACGATGTGCTCGACCGGGCCATCGGGGTCGTCCAGCCGCGCCTGCGCGAGCAGCAAGAGGGCGCCCGGAACGACGGCGAACTGAGGCTGGCGGCCGAGCGGGTCGCCGCTGCCGCGCTGCGCTACGCCATGATCCGCGCTGACCCTCTCACCGACATCGTGCTCGACCCGGCGGAGACAGTGGAGATCGAGGGCAATACCGGCGTGCGTCTGCTCCACGCCTACGCGCGCGGCAGCGCCATCCTGCGCCGGGCCGCCGACCATGGCCTTACCCCCGAGGCATGGCGCGACTCTGATCCGGGCGCGCTGGCGGAGCGAGCCGAAGTCGAGTTGATCGGGGCGCTGGGCCGCCTCCCCGACGTGGTGCGCCTGACCCAGGAGACGCTGGCCGTCAACCTGCTGGCCGAGTACGCCCACGAGGTTGCCGCCGCCTTCGACGGGTTCTGCGACCGCTGTCCCACCCTCGACGCCGTCCCGCCCCTCCCTGACCCGTTGGCGCACGCCCGGCTTGGCCTCGTCGCGGCCACCGTGCAGGTCATGCGCAATCTCTATGCTATCCTGGGATTGGAGTCCGTCGAACGACCATGATGTCTAACCAACCGCTACCCCTTATCCTGGCCTCGGCCTCGCCTCGCCGCCGCGAGATCCTGGGCTGGCTGGGCGTCCCCTTCACCGTCGAGCCCAGCGATGTCGACGAGACGCCGCGGCCGCACGAAGGGCCCGAGGACCTGGCACGCCGCCTGGCCCTGGCCAAGGCACGGGATGTTGCCGCGCGTCATACCGCCGGACTCGTCATCGGCGCCGACACCGTCGTCGAGCGCGCCGGCCGCCTCTTCGGCAAACCGCGCGACGCGGACGACGCGGCGGGGATGCTACGCCTGCTGCGCGGCGGCCCGCACCTGGTCGTGACCGGCCTCGCCGTGGTGCGGGCCTCCGACGGCGCCACGCGGACGGGGGCCGTCCCCGCCACCGTCACCATGCGGCGGTATAGTGACGACGAGATCGCCGCCTACGTGGCGACGGGTGAGCCGTTGGACAAAGCTGGCGCCTACGGCGCCCAGGGCGAGGGCAGCCACCTCATCGAGCGTGTCGACGGTCCCTACCTCACCGTCGTCGGCCTCCCCCTCGACGAGCTGCTGCCCCTCCTCCATGCCCTCGGCTTCCCCGCCACCACGTGATCTATCCGGCCGAGCTTTTTGCATGGTCACGATCAAGATGCCCAGGGCCATGTAGTTCTCGATCCTGTGGGCAATTCCTGGGGGTAGGGGCGTCTTGCATACGCCCAGGGCGCGCCGCCACAGGGCGTATGCAAGACGCCCCTACCCTGGTCCGGTGGTCCTGCCCCGAGAACTACATGGCCCTGAAGATGCCGGGCCGTATGCCTGGACAAGATTGGATTGCGCTACGATTACAACGTGACGTTGACCTGCTGACCCAAGTCGCATGGCACCCCACGGACACTGAAGTGTCTCATTGCGCGTTGCCGTCACGACTTTAGCCGTCGTTCTTTGCCATGCGACTTGGGTCAAAGGCTGGCCCTGGCGTTGTCGCACTAATCAAAGGTGAAGAGATGCATGATGCCTGAGAAGGAAGACCACCTCCGCGAGGAACTGGCGCGCCAGCCCTACCCCATCCTTTTCGCGACGGTGAGCGGGGCGCACCTCTATGGCTTCCCCTCGCCGGATTCGGACGTCGACCTGCGCGGGGTCCATCTCTTGCCGCTGCGCGACGTGGTCGGGCTGGGAGCGGGGCGCGAGACGATCGAGGGGCATAGGGTGTACGATGGGCGCGAGATTGACCTCGCGACCTATGATTTCAAGCGGTTCTGCGAGCTGCTGCTGAAAAAGAACGGCGCGCCGCTGGAGCAGGTCTACTCGCCGTTGGTCGTCGCCACCTCGCCCGTGCACGACGAGTTGAGGAGGCTGGCGCAGGGCTGTATCACGCGCCACCACAGCCATCACTACGCCGGCTTTGCCGAGACGCAGTGGCGCCTGTTCCTCAAGGAGAGCCCGCACCGGGTCAAGCCGCTGCTCTACGTGATCCGCGTGCTGCTGACAGGGCAGCATCTGATGCGCAGCGGCGAGGTCGAGGCCAACCTGGCGGCGCTCAATGGGCTCTACCACCTGCCCTACGTGCCCGACCTGATCGCGCGCAAGCTGGCCGGCCCGGAGCGGGCGGTGCTGGACGACGCCGACCTGCCGTTTTATCAGGCCCAATACGAGCGCCTCTCCGCCGGGCTGGAGGAGGCTCACCGGTCCAGCACGCTGCCCGAGGGACCGAGCCCGGAGACAAAGAAGGCTCTCAACGACCTGTTGGTGCGCGTCCGGCTACAATACGGAGCATAATATCCCATCTCCATCCTGCCCACGGCAGGAGGATGAACCAGGACCTGGCGCGCGTCGACGCGCCGATAAGGACACACCGATGCCCCTGCCCACCCCGCCGGTCGTCCGTCAAGGTAAGGATGTCGTGCTCAAGATCGTCGCCGATGCGCTAAGCGGCGATCTCTTCCAGCGTTTCAAGCTGAATCTGCCGCCTATCGTCGCGGCCCTGCCATCGGAGTTTCCGCAACTGGAGGTACGTACCGAGAAGGTCGACCTCGTCTTCCTGCTGGCCGACGGGAGCATTTTGCATCTGGAGTTCCAAACGCAGCAACGGTCGTCGACGTTGATGCGCTTCGCCCGCTACAACCTGACCATCGCGGAACAGCACGGCCGTCTGGTGCATACCATCGTGCTCTACGGGGCAGGTATCCGCAGTGCGCCCAAGACGTTGCGGCTTGGCTCACTGACGTTCCGTGTCCAGAACATCCTGATCGGACGAGAGAACGGCGACGCCGTGCTGCGGCGGTTGCACGCCAAGGCCGTGCGCGGTGAGGAATTCACGCCGGCCGATCGCATCGACCTGATCTTCTCGCCGTTGATGCGGCAGCGTCGGGTCGTCGCCGAGGTCTTGCTTGACGCGGCGCGGCTGGCGCGAAACCTGCCGCAAGACCAGCAAAGCCTGACTATCGGGGCGTTGTTAGGGCTGGCGTATAATTACGTCGATGAGAGTGTAGTGGCGGCGATACTGGAGGACCTGAGCATGCCGAATCCATTAGCAACGTACTTTGACAAGCAGATCGCCGAGCATGCGGAGCGATTGGCCGAACTGGAGCAACGCGCGCAGCGGTTGGCCGGACTGGAGCAACGTGAGCAGCGGTTGGTCGAACTGGAGCGACGCGAACAGCGGCTGGCCGAACTGGAGCGACGTGAGCAGCGGTTGGTCGAACTGGAGCAACGGTTGGCCGAAGACAAGCGCGCCGCTGTTCGCTCCGTCCTTCAGGCCCGTTTAGGCACGCTCCCAGCCAACATCGAGCGGAGGATCGCAGCAGCAGATGTTGAGGACCTGAACGCGCTGCTCCCGCGCGCCGCCATCGCGGCAAGCTTCGACGAGATTTATGAGGCTTAGCTGGCGCTAGCGGACGAGGCCCAGACGGATGGCCTTGACGGCGGCCTGGGTGCGGTCCGAGACCTGCAGCTTGCAGATGATGTTCTGCACGTGCTTCTTGGCGGTGTCCTCGGTGATATAGAGGCGGGCGCCGATGTCCCTGTTGGTCATGCCCTCGACGAGGAGCTTGAGCACTTCAGCCTCGCGCGCGCTGAGCGCGTCGAAGCTCGCATCCGCGCCCCAGGGCTTGCCGCGGAAGTCGAGCGAGGCGCCGTCGCCGCCCTCGACGGCGCCGGCCAGCGCCTTTTGCAGCATGGTTGTCTTGATCAGCAGTCCGCCCTGGTTGACCTCGCGGATGGTGCGCCCGATCTCATCGCGCCCCGCGTTCTTCAGCAGGTACCCCGACGCGCCGGCTTTGACCGCCGCGATCACGTACTGGTCGTTATCGTAGAGCGTGAGCACGACGACCGCCGTGTGCGGCAGACGCTCCTTGATGCGGCGCGTGGCGGTCAGGCCGTCCATCACCGGCATGTGCAGGTCGATCAGCACGACCTGGGGCATGTATTCGACCACTTTGTTCAGGGCGTCTTCACCGTTCTCGGCCTCACCGACGATGTCGAGGTAGGGGTCCGTCTCCAACATCGAGCGCAAGCCCTGGCGGACCACAGGGTGATCGTCCACCAGCAACACACTGATCGTTTCCATATGATAGGTCTCCTCCGTCGGGCGCCCGCTCAGGTCCCTCCGTGAGTGTAGGGAAGGACTATCGCTCTCCACTGTGGAGCAATGGTAGCACCAGGACAGAGGGGGTCGCAACGGCCTATCTGGGGGATAGCAGGCAACTATACTACCTCGTTGGCTGACCAGGACCTATAGCCAAACTGTCTCATCCCCCCCATCACTATTCCATCACAGCGCCGGGTGCGCTACGCTATTGATATGTTACCTCGACAACCCGATCCCACGGAGCCTGACCACGGGCAGCCTGACCTTGGGCAGTCTGACCCCGGACGGCGCGGCTCGGATGCGATCCGCCTGCGCGGTATGCGCTTCTACGGCTACCATGGGGCGCTGCCGGCGGAGCGCGAGTTGGGCCAGCGCTTCGAGGTCGACGTGGAGCTGGCGCTCGACCTGCGGCCGGCAGGCCAGAGCGACGACCTGGCGCGGACCGTCAACTACGCCGCGGTCTACGACGACGTGCGCCGGGTGGTAGAGGGCCCGCCGTGCCGGCTGATCGAGGCGCTGGCCGAGCGCATCGCCGCGCGCGTCTTGGCGGACTATCCTCCGGTCCTGACCGTCGGGGTTCGCGTGCGCAAGCCCGCGGCCCCCGTCGCGGGTATCCTGGAGACAGTCGAGGTGGAGATAGCAAGGAGCAGGACATCGTAAACGTACCATCGCCCAAGGGCGCCAATTTCCGAGGAGAGTTTCTATGATGAACGCGATAAAGATGGGGATGTCCGTGCATGGCAGCGACGGGGCGGCCGGCCGCGTCGACGATGTGCTGGCCCATAAAGAGACCGGTCAGCCGGCCTATCTGGTGGTGAGCACGGCCGGTCTATTCGGCAACGACGTGGTGCTGCCGTTCGAGCAGGTCCGCGGCGTCGACGACGCGGGGGTGTGGCTGGAGTTGACGCGCGACGAGGTCAAGCACGCCACGCCCTACTCGCCCGACGGGTACGGCGCGGCGGCCGGACTGATCAGCCAGGCCGCCGGCCGCTACGGGGAGGACTAGACGATGCCCACGTCGCCGCCGACACCCGCGACGCCCGCGCCATACACCCGGCGCGACGGCCGAGCGGCGGGCCAGTTGCGGCCCGTCCGCATCACCCCCGGCTTCTTCGCCTATGCCGAGGGCTCCGTCCTGATCGAAGCAGGCAACACGCGGGTGGCCTGCGCCGTCTCGGTCGAGGACCGGGTGCCGCCCTTCCTGCTCGGCAAGGGGCAGGGCTGGATCACCGCCGAGTACGCCATGCTGCCGCGCGCCACCAATCAGCGCACCCAGCGGGAGTCGACGCGCGGCCATCCGGGAGGGCGCACCCACGAGATCCAGCGCCTGATTGGCCGCTCTCTCCGGCCCGTGGTCGACCTCAAGCGGCTGGGCGAGCGCACGCTGACCGTGGATTGCGACGTGTTGCAAGCCGACGGCGGGACGCGCACCGCCGCTATCACAGGCGCCTGCGCGGCCGTGATGATCGCGCTCAACCGGCTGGTCGTCGACGGCAAGCTCAAGCACAATCCGCTGCGCCGGCGCGTGGCCGCCATCAGCGTGGGCATCGTGAACGGGACCCCGCTGCTCGACCTGGCCTACGACGAGGACTCGCGCGCCGAGGTCGACGCCAACGTGGTGATGACCGACAGCGGCGAGTTTATCGAAGTGCAGGGCACGGCCGAGGGCCAGCCCTTCTCGCGCGGGGGCCTGGACGCTCTGCTGGATCTGGCCGCCGATGGCATCGCCGAGCTGCTCGCGCTGCAGGATCAGGCGATGCGCAACGCCCGGTGAGCATGGCCGAACCATTCCGCTCTCGATCACCGGGGGGTGCGCCCCGAGAAAGATGTCCCGTCCCGCTGTGCCGCCCTGGACTGGACGACTTGAAGACCGACACGACGCACGCTTGAGGTTAGGTGATCAGACGGAAGGATAAAGGATAGAGGTGTCCTGTGCCCGATAGTGCACCGCGCCGGACCGTATGTGTGAATGATGTCCTGTACCGCGCGGTCGACGGAGCCCCATTGCTTCTCGACATCATCCGGCCAGATCCGATCCCCGTCGAGCCGATGCCCGTCCTGATGTACCTCTTCGGCGGCCGGTGGTTGAGCGGCAACCGCAAGCAGAACCGCAACGAGTTGCTGCCCGCCGGCGCCGGGCTATTTACGGTGAGCATCGATTATCGTCTGAGTCATCAGGCTATCTTCCCCGCGCAGATCGCCGACGCGCGGGCGGCCGTCCGTTGGCTGCGGGCGCATGCCGACGACTATCATATCGATCCCAAGCGTATTGGCGTGTGGGGCTACTCCTCCGGTGGTCACCTCGCGGCCTTGCTGGGGACAGCGCCAGAGGCCACGGTCCTCGATGATGGCACCGCGGCCGATGGTTACTCCAGCCGGGTCCAGGCCGTCCTCACCTTGTCCGCGCCGACCGACTTCTTGCAGGCGGGCGGCTACCATGAGGCCGCCGACTCGCCGGAGTCCCGGCTCGTCGGCGGTCCTATCCGAGAGCGCACGGAATTGGTGCGGCAGGCCAATCCGATCACCTACATACGCGGCGACGAGCCTCCGTTCCTGATCATACATGGCCTGCAGGATGAAGCTGTGCCAGTGGGGCAAGCGCAGCTCTTATATGATGCCCTCGTCCGAGCCGATGTCGATGCCACGTTCATGTCCGTCGGCAAGGCTGGCCATCGTTGGGGAACGGCAACGCCCTATTGCGATTTGGTCAACCAAACAGCGCTCGCGTTCTTCAAGAAGCATCTCATTGCAGGATGGAGTGATCCTACATAATAACGCTATCGTGCCGACCTTTTGGCGCCGTCGCTCCGACCTTTGAAGGTCCGTCCCTACTATGACCCTCTAGAGTCAGGCCGTCAGCACCTGACGGCCTGACTCCGCATACGAGGATGTCAGAGACGATGCTATACTGCCTACGAGCGTCACCACAGCGTCGCGCTGTGTGCAGCGGTAGAGAGGGTGGATGGACGAACAGGGCGTCGAGCTAGGCCGGCCAGCTGGCCACATCAAGGTCTCACCCTCGGCGATCGCCGGCGTCGTCAGCGGCGCCGTCTTGCAGTGTTACGGTGTCGTGGGCATCGCGGGCCGCCGCATCAAGGGAGGGCGCGCCGAGATGCTGAGCGAGGACCGCTACGAGCAAGGCATCGCCGTCGCGATGGAGGGCGAGACGGTCAGCATCGACGTCTACGTGGTCGTCGAGTATGGCACCCGCATCTCTGAGGTCGCGCACAACATCATCAACACCGTGGGCGCCGCCGTCCGCCGCACGCTTGGCCCGGTCCCCGTCCGCGTCAACGTCAACGTGCAGGGGCTGCGCATTAGTACATAGCCATTAGCCATTAGCCGTTAGCTCGGCTTTGATGGTTGGCCCGCTGGTCGTTGGCAAGGGATGTGCAGTACATGAGGTGAAAGCCTGTCGTGGCTGAGTACGGCTCGGCTGTTGAGGCAAACAGCTGACAGAAACGCATTGGCTCAACACCTGGCTAACGGCTAAGTACTAATGGCTAACGGCTAATTACTGGAGAAGACGATGGTGAGGACCGGCAACGCGGTCACGGCCCGCTCCCTTTTGGGATGGCGCCCTGGGGGTCGCGTCGGCCGCACGTTAGACGCCTGGCAAAGTATGCCGGTTGCATGGCGCGTGGGGTACGTAGAATACATGGGGCGCGTAGGATGGCCGCGGTGAGCGAGCAGGTCTGCGATGGGCGGCGTTTGCTCGCGGCGATCGACGCCGCCGCCACGTGGCTAGACGCCCACCGTGCCGCCGTCGACGCGCTGAACGTCTTCCCCGTCCCCGATGGGGATACCGGCGGTAACATGAGCCAGACGCTCAGCGCCGCCGCCCGCGAGGCCCATGCTTCGCCCGCGCACGAGGCCGGCGTCATCGCCGAGCGCGCGGCCTACGGCGCGTTAATGGGCGCCCGCGGCAACTCCGGCGTGATCCTGTCGCAACTCTTGCGCGGCTTTGCCCGCGCCCTGCAGGGACGGCGCGCGCTGGGACCGCACGAACTGGCGGCGGCCCTGTCCGCGGCGGCTGAAACGGCGGGCCGGGCCGTGATGAAACCGGTCGAGGGCACCATCCTGACGGTCGCGAACGACGCCGCCCGCGTGGCCGCGGAGACGGCCGACGCCGGCGCCGACCTGCTCACGGTGCTCGACGCGGCGCTGGCCGAGGCGCGCGCCGCCGTGGCGCGCACGCCCGACCAGCTCCCCATCCTCAAGCAGGCCGGCGTGGTCGATGCCGGGGCGCAAGGCTACGCCCTGGTGCTGGAAGGAGCGTCGCGGTACCTGCACGGCCGCCCGGTGCGGTCCGAGGGGGCTGGTCGTTCCGACGGGTCCGCCACGCCGGCCGCCACGACGCAACCGACGCGGGTGGCCCACGTGGTGCACGGCGAGGACTACGGGTATTGCACCGAGTTCGTCGTGGTCGGCCCGCGCCTCGACCCGCTGCGCATGCGCGCCGACATCGCCGCCCTGGGCAACTCGCTAATCGTGGTGGGCGAAGAGGGCATCGTGCGCGTCCACGTCCACACCGAGGATCCCGGCCGCGTGCTGTCCTATGCCGGCGCGCGCGGCCAGTTGCACCGCATCAAGATCGACAACATGCAGGCCCAGCACGACCGCTTCGTTGGGCACGCGGAGACGGACGCGGAACCGGCGCGGGAGGCGGGAGCTGCCGCCAAATCGGAGAGCCCCACATCAGCTGGGTCCGCGCCCACGGCAGGCGCGATGAGCGGTCAGGTCGGGGTGGTGGCGGTGGCGCCGGGTGCCGGGCTGGGCGACGTGTTCCGCTCACTGGGCGCGGACATCGTGGTACCCGGCGGCCAGACCATGAATCCCAGCACGGCGGAGCTGCTCGCGGCGATCGACGGGTTGCCCCAGGACGAGGTCTTGCTGCTGCCCAACAACAGCAACGTGCTGCTGACGGCCGGCCAGGCACGCGACCTGTCGCGCAAGACGGTGCGGCTCGTCCCGGCCCGCACCGTGCCGCAGGGCATCTCCGCGCTGATCGCCTACTCGGCCGAGGCCGACCTGGAACCTAACGCCACGGCCATGGAGGAGGCCGCGGCCGCGGTCCGCACGGGCGAGGTGACGGTGGCGGTGCGCGATGCCCAGCTCGACGGGCTGGCCGTGCATAGCGGCGAGGCGCTGGGGTTGCTCGACGACGAGGCGGTCACGGTCGGGCCGACGTGCGACGGCGTGGCGCTGGATCTGATGGCGCGGATGGGCGCGGGCGCGGGCGCCTTGCTCACGGTCTACTACGGCCGCGAGGTTAAGGCCGAGGCGGCCCAGGACCTGGCCGCGCGGGCGCGCCGTCGCTACGATGGCCTCGAGGTCGAGGTCGTCGACGGCGGCCAGCCGCACTATCCCTACATCCTATCGCTGGAGGCCGAGCTGTGATCAAGGTCGTGACCGATAGCTCGGTCGACCTCCCGGAGGAGATCGCGCGTGAGTTGGACATCACCATCGTGCCCCTCACCATCCACTTCGGCGACCGGACCTACCTCGACCGGCGGGACATCGACCCCGCCACGTTCTACCGCATGCTGGCCGCCGAGCACGTCCACCCGCGCACCGCGCAACCGTCGGTCGGGTTGTTCGAGGAGGCGTTCAGAAAACTGGCGGCCGCGGGCCACGACATCCTGGTCATCACTATCGGCTCCACGTTCAGCGGCACTCTGAACAGCGCCGCACTGGCCACGCAAGGGGTCCCCGACGCGCGCGTCACCCTGATCGACAGCAGCACGGTCACCATGGCGATGGGCAGCATGGTCATCCGCGCCGCCCGGCTGGCCCGCGAGGGCCGCGACATGGCCACGATCGAGGCCGCGGTGCGCGACATGATGCCGCGCTTGCGCCTCTGCCTGCTGGCCGACACGCTGACCTATCTGCAACGCGGCGGCCGTATCGGCCGTGCCCAGGCGGTGGCCGGTTCGCTGCTCAACATCAAGCCGATCCTCACGCTCAGCCGGGGCGAGGTCACGGTGCTGGCGCGCGTCCGCTCACGGGCCAAGGGCCTGCACGAGATGGTCGAGTTCCTGCGGGCCGGCGCGCCGCTGGAGGAGGTCTACGTGATGCACACCGCGGCCCCCCAGTTGGGCGACGAGCTCGCCGCCCTGCTGCAGCCCGTGTTTGGCCAGACGCCGCCGGTGCTGCCCCTGGGTCCCGTCGTCGGGGTCCACCTTGGTCCGGGCTCGGCGGGCGCCATCGGCCTATCCCGGACGGGCGCCCCTCACCCCTGACCCCTCTCCCGTGCGCGGGCGAGGGGAAGAAGACGGAGACCGCGACCACGGCCGCGTGGCAAACCACCGGCCGACCGCGGACGGATAGAATTCGTAGGGGCGTCTTGCATACGCCCTGCTCGCAGCGCGACGAGGATGACCGGCAAACATGAGAGGAGACGAGCAATGAGTGTCCCGGAGTTTTCCGAGTGCCCCTACTGTAGTCATGACCTGGAGCAGTGGAGCATTCGCTTCCAGCGCAGCGACCGCCTCGACGACCCGTCCTGGCAGGCCCTCACCCTCCCGCGCCCGCTGCCTCACGCGGAGGGCCAGCCCGGCGTCGACGTCCAGGCCCTGACCGATCTTTCACACCGTGTGCGGGAGGGCGAGGGCCTGACCCTACTCTCGCTGTGCCCCTCGACGCGCTGCGGCTACTACGTGCTGCGCTACCGCGACGGCCTGACGCACTGGGACCGCGACCCCGAAGCCGCACGCCTTCTACGCACCTTATTCGGCGACGAGTGACGTAGAGTGGCCATAGCGGGGGCCATCCCAATACTTGCGAATATTCATACGCGGTGGGTTGCTGTTCTTGCGGGCGAAGTTGCGCAACGCATCATCGACGTGGCAGCTAAACGGGGCAGACCTTATGCTCTCGGTCGAACCACACAACGTAGAAGATGGCTTTTTGTTTTTTCGACGGCACGCGGGTTTAAGCAGGAGCTAGTTGCTGCGCGTAGTAGTCGTGCATTGCCACTCGTGCGATAACTTCGGAACAAGAAGCCCCAGGATCATATCCGCGACGCGCGTCAATCCATGGAGTTTCACCATGAGTCAGTTCTTCCAAATGAGTGGCGCTGAACTGTCCATAGGCGCTCCACACCTCTTCAAGGATGCCGCGCGTCTCGTCATCTATCTCCGGCATGGGTGATGTGGCGGCGCGATCAATAGCACGCCAGCCATTCTCCTTGAACCTGCGATATAGATGCGGAATCACTGGGCCATGCACCCACGCCTCAAAGTCGTCCTCGAATAGAGGCTCACCCGTTAAGGCCAAGTGCCAGGCTTGAGCGTAGTAAACAAGCTTTTGGAGGCGTAGATTGGTCATCACGTCGCCCGAAGATTCATCCACGCGCAAGATGAAGTAGTCAGCAACCTGATCTGCCGTCAACATTTCTGTCCCCTCATCGCACCAACCACAGGCTATCAACATCCCGTCCACGCAATACACTGTTATCTATTATGCCACGGCTGTCAAGGAACATAGGGCAAACGTACTACTAAAGTAAAGCGCTGTCAACGACGGATGTGGTTGACAGCGGGTACGGCTAGAGCTGCGGAAGGATCGAGCCAGTCGTCCTCCAGGCCATCGCTCAACGTCACGTCCCACTCGGCTCTCTCATCCAGCAGTTCTTGCCAGGCTTGAGGATCGGCTCTGAGGGAAGCATAAGCCTGGTTGGTGAGTTCCAGCACGCGGGCGCGACGGTAGGCCTCAACCGCTTTAGCCAGGACATCCTCCATTGGTTCGTCCATCTCTTGCGCCAGCTTGCGCAAAGCCTCGTGCGTCTCGTCGGTCACGCGGATCGTCGCTCCCATCGTCGCCTCCTTCCTGGTTGTCTTGTATACTGACCAGTATATACCTCACCCAAAACGACAGATCGTCAACCGATGGAAGATACCTTTGTGCGCATACGTCTGAACAAGATACTGGCCGACGCGGGCGTGGCCTCGCGGCGTGGGGCCGAGCGGCTACTGGCCGAGGGGCGCGTCGCCGTCAATGGGCAGGTGATGACCGAGCCGGGGGCGCAGGCAGACCCTGCCCACGACACGGTCACGGTCAATGGTCGCACCATCGGCCGCACGCCCTCCGGCTACCTGTACATCATGCTCAACAAACCGCCCGGCGTGATGACCACGGCCAGCGATCCCCAGGGCCGCCCCACGGTGCTCGATCTGGTGGATCGGCCCGAGCGCCTCTTCACCGTGGGCCGCCTCGACCGCGACACGGAGGGTTTGCTGCTGCTGACCAACGACGGCGACTGGGCCAACCGCGTCGCGCATCCCGGCGGCGGGGTGGAGAAGGAGTATGAGGTCACGGTCGACGGCATCCCCGACGAGGCGGCGCTGCGGCAGTTGGCCGAGGGCGTCGCGCTGCCGGACGGGCACGTGGCCCATGGCGAGGCGCGCGTGCTCGACGCGGTGGACGGTAAGGCGCGCGTGTTGCTACTCTTACGCGAGGGCCACAAACGCCAGGCGCGCCTGATGTTCGGCGCGATCGGCCGGCCCGTGCGCCGCCTGGTGCGCGTGCGCGAAGGCGGCCTGCGGCTGGGCGGACTGGCGCTGGGGACGTGGCGCGAACTCAGCCTTGCCGAGGTCGACGCGGTCCTGCGGCCGCCGGCGGCGAGACCGTTGCCACGGGTCGCGGTCAGGCCGCTCCGCGCAGGGATGCGGCGGACCGGCGCGACCGGCGTGACCGGCGTGACCGGCGCGGGCCGCACACCGGAGCGCGGCCCGCGAGTAGGCGAACCGACAGAAGAAGGAGGAGTTGGTGCAGCAGGACGAGCGGGAGCACGGCCCGGACCAGATGGACCTGGCGCGGACGCCAGATGAGACCGAGAGCGAGGCGACGACCCACCACCGCCCCGCTATGGCCGCGACGACCGCGGACGAGACTCCGAACACCAGCCAGGCGGCCGCCCGCGAGCCGCTGACGACGGCCCTGCCGCCGCGGGGCCTGACCATCGCGATCGACGGCCCGGCTGCCTCGGGCAAGTCGACGATCGCCCGCGCCGTGGCCGAGGCGCTGGGCCTGCTCTACCTGGACACGGGGACGATGTATCGCGCGGTGACGTGGCTGGCGCTCCAACACGACGTCGCCCCCCTCGATGAGGACGCCGTCAGCCGCCTGGCCGAGACGGCGGCCTTTGGGTTCCCGAGTAAAGGCGCGGCCGAAGCGGTCAACCCGCCTATCCTGATCAACGGCGTCGACGCCACGACCGGCCTCCGGGAGCCCATGGTCGACGCCGCCGTCTCGCGGGTCTCGGCCTTCCCACGGGTGCGCAGGGCGCTGGTGCGCGAGCAGCGCCGCCTGGCGCAGGACCGGGGTGTGGTGATGGTCGGCCGCGACATCGGGACCGTGGTGCTGCCCGACGCCCCGCTCAAGATTTACCTCGAGGCCGACGCGGCCGAGCGGGCGCGCCGCCGCTACGAGGAGCGCCGCGCCCACGGTGAGCAGGCCGACTACGTCGAGATCCTGGAGGCCATGGAGCAACGCGACCGCTTCGACGCACAGCGCGCGGACTCGCCGCTGCGCCCGGCCGACGCCGCCGTGGCGCTCGACACCACGGGACAAAGTATCGCGCAAGTCGTCGAGCGCGTGCTGGCGCTGGCCCACGAACGGATGCGGGACCAGGAGGGGCAGGATAGGCAAGAGGCGGCGCCGTGATCGCCGGGGGCAGCGTCTACCGTTTCGTCTATCGTCCGGTGCGCCGGCTGGTCCCGCTGCTGGCCCACGTCACCATCGTCGGGGCCGAGCGCATGCCGCGTGGCGGGGGCGTGCTGCTGGTCTCCAACCACCTGACCAATTTTGACGTGTTCGTCATCGGCATGTGCTTCAAGCGCATCCTCAACTTCATGGGCAAGGCCGAACTGTTCCGCAACCCGGTCCTGGCCTGGATATGGGGCCAGCTCTACGGCTTCTCTATCCGCCGCGGCGAGGCCGATCGCGCGGCGCTGCGCCACACCGAGGACCTGCTGCGCTCCGGCCGCGTGGTGGGAGTCTTCCCGGAAGGGCATCGCTCGGTGACCGGGGCCTTGCAGCCGGGTCAGCCCGGCATCACGCTGATCGCGCGCCGCGCCGGCGTGCCCATCCTACCGGTTGCCGTGACCGGCACGCAGTACTTCCTGCCGCCGGACCTGTGGCGCTGGCGTCCCTGGCGTCGCCCGCGCATCACCGTCACCATCGGCGAGCCGTTTACCCTGCCCAGGATGACGGGGCGCGCCGCCAGCCAGCAGGCCACCGACGCCATCATGGCCCACATCGCCGCGCTGCTCCCGCCCGCCAACCGCGGCGCCTACGCCGACAAGGTCCCTGACAAATAGCACGTGGAGGAGGAAAATCGATGCATCATCGGGTCCGGCTCGCGCTCACATCCGCCGTCGCCGCGCTGCTCACACTCTCGTCGCTCTCATCTCTGCCAGCCTTGACGCGCCCGGCGTCCGCCCACGCGGACGGCCCGACCGCGGCGCCCTTCGGGTTCGCCGGCACGCCCACCGCCAGCCCCGACGGCGTGGCCTACACCTTGTACAGCGGCAAGGCGCCGTCCTTCGACGGTCTTCCCCTGGACGCCGACGTGACGATTCCGGCCCACGCCACCTACCCTCTGCCACTGGTAGTGTTCTTCCATGGCTGGAGCAACAGCCGGACGAACTACGAGTCGGTGACGATCACCAATACCACGACCTACGTCTCGCACTGGAACAACGTCTCGTTTGCCGCGCGCGGCTACGCCGTGCTCAACTACACCGACCGTGGCTTCCACCAATCGTGCGGACCCGATGAGCGACAGGGTAGCCCGGCCGCCTTTGCGACCGATTGCCAGGGCCGCAGCTACTGGATCCACCTGGCCGACCCGCGCTGGGAGATACACGACGCCCAATATCTCATCGGCACGCTCGCCGACGAGGGCATCGTCGACCCGAACCGCATCGGCGTCACCGGCATGTCCTACGGCGGCGCCCATTCCTGGTGGCTGGCCGAGCTCAACGACCGCACTATGAACACCGACTCCTCGCTCTCGCCCTGGACCAGCCCGACGAAGGGCATCCCACTGCACATCGCCGCGGCCGTCCCGCAGTGGACGTATTCGGACCTGTGGAATGCCCTCTTCCCCAACGGGCGCGCGCTGGATACGGACGCCGGGGTCTCCACGACGCTGGAGAGCAATCCCGTCGGCATCCCCATCCAGTCGTACCAGGCGGGCCTCTATGCCGTCGGGGCCGCGACCGGCTCCTACGCCGCGGCGGGGACCGACCCGACGGCCGACCTGACCACCTGGAACGCCCGCGTCACGCGCGGCAACCCCTTCTACGACGACCCTATCAGCGACACCATCACCCACCAGGCCCTGCAGCAGTACCTCCTGCGTTCGCCGCTCTACCAACAGCCCGACGCCGACGTGCCGATCTACCAGGAGCAAGGGCTGACCGACCCACTCTTCCCCCCGGTGCAAGCCATCAACATGCGCAACCACGTCCTACAATACGATCCCGCCTATCCCATCAAGAGCTATTTTGGCGACATCGGGCACTCCAACGCCAACAATCCCGCCGACGAGTGGGATTATGCCAACGCCATCGGCAACAGCTTCGTCGACTACTACCTCAAAAGCGTCGGGAGCAAGCCTACCTTCGACGTCACCGCCCAGACGACCACCTGCGTGGCGGGCCAGACGCGCCAGACCTACAGTGCGCCCGCCTGGTCCGCGCTGCCCGACGCCAGTATCACGCTCTCCTCCACGCAGGCGCAGACGACGAGCAACACGTCGACCAACAGCGAGGGGCCAGCCGTCGACCCCATCGTCCACACGGGCTGTCTCCCCACCACGCCCGCCGGCGGCGCGGGCATCGCCGCCTGGACCTTCCCGGTGGCCACGCCCTACACGCTGCTGGGCCAGCCCACCCTGACCGTCGATGTCGAGACCACGGGGACCGACGCCGAGCTCAACGCGCGGCTGTGGGACGTGTCGACGGACGGCTCGACCGAGACGCTCGTCGGCCGCGCCGCCTACCGCTACGTCGGCGACGCGCGCACGGTCAACACGCCGCAACGCATCACCTATCAGTTGAGCGGGAACGCCTGGCAGTTCCAGGCCGGGCACACGCTGCGCCTGGAAGTGCTCGGGAACGACTACCCCTATCTGCAGCAGGACAACATCCCTGCCGTGACCACGATCCTGGCGGTGAACCTCAACCTGCCGCTCCGCACGACGACCGGGAGCCCAACGGAAACGCCACAATCGGGGAGCCCAACGGAAACGCCACAATCGGGAAGCAACACGCCCTCCGCCACCGCCAACGCGACCGGCACAACGGCCCCGACCGCGACCAGCCCGACCCCACCCAACACAGCGATCCCCACGGCAACCGGCACAGCAGTTCCCACAGCGCCCAGCACAGCAGTTCCCACAGCGCCCAGCACAACGGTCCCGACCGCGACCGGTACGGCGAGCCCGACTTCGCCCAGCAAAACAGTTCCCGCAGCAACCAGCACGGCAACCGGTACAACGATCCCCGCGGCGACCAACACAACGGCGCCCGCCCCGACCAGCACTACGGTGCCCGCCCCGACCAGCACCACGGCGCCCGCCCCGACCAGCACGGCAGTTGCCATGGCAACCGGCACGGCGGTATCGCCGACCGCATCCGTCTCCGGGGCCCAAGCCGCGAGTGCGACGATAGCGCCGCCCCCTGCCGCCACAGCGGCGCCCGTGCTGCCCGTGCCTACTGGCGTGGCGGCCCTACTTTCGCCGCGTAAGACGCCCGTACCCGGCCATTCCGCCGGTCGGCATACCCGTCCGGCGACGCCATGCAGCGTGTCCTATCTCTTTCTCCATGCGCCCGTGGCTCGGGGCCGGCGGCCGCGCCCCGTCGCCATTACCGAGGGCCTGCGCGCGGTTCGCGGCGCCACGTCCGCGGTCGTCTCGCGCACGGCGCTCTTCTTCGACGACGGGCGCGGCGCCACGTTCTCCTCGCGCACGAACTACCTGCTGCCGGTCTGCGGCGCCGGCAGGCTGGAGTTGCACGGGACGGTGCGCGCGGGTAGCGATGGGAATGGGAAAGGGCCTGACCATGGGCGCCTGAACCTGCACGGGGACGCCTTCGTGCTGACGGTGCGCGTGGAGCGTGCACGCAGTGGGCACAGTGGGCACAGTGGGCGCGTGACGGCGTACACATGGCGCATGCGCATCCCCTCCGCGCGCTACGACCGCACCTTCACTCGCCTGCCGGGTGTTGTGCGTATAGCTGGCTAGCCTGCACTATTCAGACACTATTTGGAGAGGAACCTTCTGGGATCATCGGCTGTCAGCGTAGCGAGAGCCGATGGTCCCAGAGGGTACGCGTGTCGCCAACGCAACGACCATGAATAATCCAGGTAATGTCGGGCCGCGCTGCCCGCCGCCCGTCGTGCCGGTACAATAACACCTGTCAGAGGTGATGCGGTAATGAACCGTCAGGAGCGACGCAGTGGCTATCCTCTTCTACAGCAACCGGGACAATCCGTACGGTTGCTTCTCCAACTTCTCGCGCCATCCCTTCGAGCTCGACGGCAGGCGCTGGCCGACCAGCGAGCACTACTTCCAGGCCCAGAAGTTCCAGGACTGGGCCGACGCCGAGGACGTGCGCCGGGCTCGCTCGCCCAAGGAGGCGGCCGACATCGGCCGCGACCACTCCCGCGCGCTGCGGCGCGACTGGGAAAACGTCAAAGACGACGTGATGCGCCGCGCCGTGCTGCGCAAGTTCGAGACGCACGACGACATCCGCCAGATCCTGCTGGACACGGGCGACGAGTCGATCGTGGAGAACGCGCCCGGCGACTACTACTGGGGCTGCGGCGCGGACGGCAGCGGCAAGAACATGCTCGGCACAATCCTGATGGAGGTGCGCGAGACCCTGCGCCGCCACGCCTCCGACAAGTCGTCCGCCGAGCAACCCGGAGGTGACGTATCATAACGGTAGCAGCAGGGAGATGGAGCAATGGATGAGGCGATACGCAACGATCCGGTCAAGATCGCGGCCTGGCTTGAGCAGGTCCGCAACGCCAATACAGACGAGACGGGGCCGGTCAACACCCGCACAGCCGAGGAGGCGCCGAACGGGATAGATATCTCCCAACTGCGCGCGAATCTCAAGCTGACTCATCAACAGCGCGCGGAGAAGATGGTCGTCGCTGCAAACTTCTTCGCAGCGGTTCGCGGTACCGTGCAACGCCGGACATCTTCGTGAATGGACATCCACCATTCGATCCGATAGCGATAACCGAACGTCTCGTTACAGAGGGCGTGGACTTCGTTATCATTGGCGGTTTCGCTGCTACGCTCCAGGGCGCCGAAGCGCCTACTCTGGACCTGGATATCAGCTATGATCGCTCTCTTCAGAACCTGGAGCGCCTTGCCGCGGCGTTACAAGTACTTGATGTACGTCTCCGCGGAGCGGAAGACGTGCCCATCCGCATCGATGCTTTGTTCCTCCGCAATGGTGAGATATGGACCTTCCGATCCGCGCTTGGTGACATTGACTGCCTGGCCAACCCGACAGGCGCACCGTCTTATGACCAGTTGAAAGCGCGAGCTGAAGACGCTATGCTCGGGCTGCATCGTGTGAAGGTCGCCAACCTGGACGATTTGATCGCCATGAAACAAACAACAGGGCGGAACAAAGACATTATCAAGCTTGCCGAACTCGTGACGCTTCGCAGGCTCATCCAGGATGACCTCTTCGAGTAATCCATGGCCGAGAATGCGTATTGCCAGGCGCAAAGTAACAAAATGACGCACTCTATCTTCCCGCGGTTGACGCACAACCGCTCTATCCCGCTACACTTCTACCTGGAGCCTTGGGGCGACGCATGCAAGATACCGTAGCGGGAAACAAGACGGTAATGACAGCGAAGTAAGGAGAAGACAGAGATATGGCTGACGCGACAGGGACAGAGCGGGTGACGATCGGTGTGCTGGGCGGGAGCGGGCTCTACGCCATGGACGAACTGACCGACGTGGAGGAGCGGCGCGTCTCGACGCCGTTCGGTGAGCCCTCCGACGCTATTACAATCGGGACGCTGCACGGCACGCGCGTGGCCTTCCTGCCGCGTCACGGCCGCGGCCACCGCCTGCTGCCCTCGGAAATCCCCGTGCGCGCCAACATCTACGCGCTTAAGAGCCTCGGCGTGCAGTGGCTGATCGCCGCCAGCGCCGTCGGTTCGATGCGCGAGGAGATCGAGCCGCTGCACATGGTTATCCCCGATCAGCTGATCGACCGCACCGTCGGCCGCGTGGGTACCTTCTTCGGAGGCGGGCTTGTCGGCCACGTGTCGCTGGCCCAACCCTTCTCGCCGCTGCTCTCCAGTCTGATGGCCGACGCCGCCGAGCGCGCCGGCGCCACGGTGCATCGCGGCGGTACCTACATCTGCATCGAAGGGCCGCAGTTCTCCAGCAAGGCCGAGTCGTTGCTCTACCGTAGTTGGGGCGTCTCGGTCATCGGCATGACCGCCCTGCCCGAGGCCAGGCTGGCCCGCGAGGCCGAGATGCACTACGCCATGATCGCGCAGTCGACCGACTACGACTGCTGGCACGAGAGCGAAGAGGCCGTCAGCGCCGACCTGGTGGTCGCCAACGTGGCCCGAAACATCGCCACGGTGCGCCGCTCGCTGCTGGAGCTTGTCCCCACCATCCCGGCCACGCCGCCGGACGACGACATCACGAACGCGCTGGCCCACGCCATCCAGACCGCGCCCGACGCCATCAACCCCGAGGCCGTGGAGCGCCTGGGCATCATCTTCGAGAAGTACGCACGGCGGTAGGCGGTAGGCCTGCGACTAAAGTCGCATGGCAAACCACGGCGACTAAAGTCGCTCGGAGGGCCACGTTAGGGCACCGCGTTAGAGGTACTTCAGTGTCCGTCGTTTGCCATGCGACTTTAGTCGCAAGCCTTCGGATTGCGTTGGTGATTAAGATAGGGGCAATCGGATCTGTGGTGATCGGGCAAGGCGGCTGTGGCGCAAGAGCAAGCGTATCTCATCGACATAGACGATGACCTGGACATCGGCGTCGACATAGATGACACCGAACTCGCCGCCGCGTTCGGGCTCGAGGCGTTGCCATCGCCACGACCGCTGCGCTTGCCACCGCCGTCTATCGAAGATGTGCTGGTGGAAATGGTGGACATCATCGTCGAGCACGTCCACCCGCTGCAAATCATCCTCTTTGGTTCGCGCGCGCGTAGCACGCACCGGCCGCACAGCGATGTCGATCTGCTCGTCGTGTTGCCCGAAGTCACTAACGACCGCGAGACCGAGGTAGCTATTGGCAGCCTCCTGGCGCACATGCCTGTTGCTAAAGATGTGTTTGTCACGACACCACAGCAGCTCGAGGAGGATCGTGACATCGTGACCAGCATCCTGTACTGGGCGACACGGCAGGGGAAAGTGCTGTATGACGACACGTCAGCCGCCTGATGAGCAGGAGGGTAAACCTCCTACTCCTGGCGGTGGAGCGCGACAACGCCGTACGCTCGACTGGCTGCGGATCGCGCGGAAGGACCCACGGTTCGCCATAATTATATAGACACATTAGTGTCAACAACGCAGGAGCACGAGCAACAGGACACAGAGTGAAAGAAGGAGTGAGGGTCGCCCTGGCTCTGGCTATTGCCACTCACAACGTTGTGCGGTAATCTAGTAGGTAGTTGTCATCCGACGTGACGACGCGTGAGGGCGCGTCCACCCGTCTCTCTATCTCTTATCGCCGAGCCCGTGCGGTCAGCGCAACGCCGGTCGTAGGACGTAGGGCCGATGCCTGCTTCCCCGCCACCTATCGCCATCGCGCCCGTACCGGCGCGGTGCGGCCTCCGGCGCCACCATCTTATGGCCAAGGGCCTCGGGCCGTGGATTCCACCCTATCCGGCGATGCCGCGCTCTCCCTGGTTGCGATAGCCGCGCCAAACGCATGTGGCGCGCGTTGCCATGGACGCTGGAGAGTGAGCGCGCTCGGCGCCCAGGAACACCAAGTACAACAACACCGGAACCAAAACAAAGAGCACCAGGCCGTCTATCGTGGTCCATGCCAGTGGGGGCGCGCCGCCCCGGCTGGCAAACGATAGTTCACGGCTGATAGCACAAGGATGAACCAGATGACCGTTGTCGATAAGAAGGGCTACGACGTCAAGGACGAGGCCCTCGCCGCCGCCGGCAAGCAGCGCATCGAGTGGGCCGAGGCCCAGATGCCCGTCTTGCGCCTGATCCGCGAGCGCTTCGAGCGCGAGAAACCCCTGACCGGCGCCCGCATCGCCGCCTGCCTCCACGTCACCACCGAGACCGCCAACCTGGTGCGCACGCTTAAGGCGGGCGGCGCCGAGGTGACCTTGTGCGCCTCCAACCCGCTCTCCACGCAGGACGAGGCCGCCGCCGCGCTGGTCAAGGAGTACGGCATCCCCACCTACGCCATCAAGGGCGAGGACGAGACGACCTACTACCAGCACATCCACGCCACGCTTGACACGCGCCCGACGATCACCATGGACGACGGCTGCGACCTCGTCTCGGCCATCCATAAGGAGCGCACCGACCTCATCCCCAGCATCATCGGCGGGACCGAGGAGACCACCACCGGCGTGATCCGCCTGCGCGCCATGGAGCGCGACGGCGTGCTGCGCTTCCCCATCATCGCCGTCAACGAGGCCGACACCAAGCACCTCTTCGACAACCGCTACGGTACCGGCCAGAGCACCATGGACGCTATCATGCGCTCCACCAACTACCTGCTGGCCGGCCGCAACCTCGTCGTCGTCGGCTATGGCTGGTGCGGCCGCGGCGTCGCCTCGCGGGCGCGCGGACTGGGCGCCAACGTGATCGTGACCGAGGTCAACCCCACGCGCGCCATTGAGGCCGTGATGGACGGCTACCGCGTCATGACCCTGGAGGAGGCCGCTCCCATCGCCGACGTGGTGGTGACGGTCACCGGCAACTACCACGTGGTCGACCGCCAGCATATCGATCGCTTCAAGGACGGCGTGATCCTGGCCAACTCGGGCCACTTCAACGACGAGATCAATATCGACGCGCTGGGCGGCGACGTGCAAACCATGCGCCCGTTCGTGCAGCAGTACGCGCTGGACAACGGCCGGCGCGTCTACCTGCTGGCCGAGGGGCGCCTGGTCAACCTGAGCGCGGCCGAGGGGCACCCCGCCTCGGTGATGGACATGAGCTTCGCCGACCAGTCGCTCTCCGTCGAGTACGTAGTGCGCCACCACGCCGAGCTGCAGCCCAAGGTCTACGTGGTACCCACGGACATCGACCAGGAGGTGGCGCGGCTCAAGCTGCACTCGATGGGGATCACCATCGACGTCCTGACCCCCGAGCAGGAGAAGTACCTGGGCTCCTGGGAATCGGGAACCTAGCGAGTTGCCAGTTGCCAGTTGCCAGTTGCCAGTTGCCAGTTGCCAGTTCAGTGTGCAGCGTCGGCATGAATCCGATAACCTGTGTGGAGAGCATCGTGGGCGAATGTGGCTGTCTTCGGCGTCTCCACGATATAGTCGGCATCCGAAAGAGAAACTGGCAACTGGCAACCGGCAACTGGTAACTGGTAACTTCGTGGAGGAGAGATGCAAGAGACGAACTTTGCCCGCAGCGAGCGCACGCTGTTTACGAGCGAGTCGGTCACCGAGGGGCACCCCGATAAGGTGTGCGACCAGATCAGCGATGCGGTGCTCGACGCGCTGCTGACGGTCGATCCGCGTAGCCGCGTGGCCTGCGAGGTAGCGACCACGACCGGCCTGGTGCTGGTGCAGGGCGAGATCACCACGGAGGGCTACGTGGAGATCCCCGAGATCGTGCGCGGCACCCTGGCCAGCATCGGCTACACCAAGGCCGAGTACGGCTTCGACGCCGACACCTGCGGCGTGATGGCCGCCGTGCACAAGCAGTCGCCCGACATCGCCCTCGGCGTCGACCGCGCCCTCGAGGCGCGCAGCGGCGAGATGAGCGACGAAATGATCGAGGCCACCGGCGCGGGCGATCAGGGCATGGTCTTCGGCTATGCCTGCACCGAGACGCCCGAGCTGATGCCCCTGCCGATCTCGCTGGCCCACGCCCTGACCCACGGCCTCGCCCACGCCCGCAAGGACGGCAGCCTGCCCTACCTGCGCCCCGACGGCAAGAGCCAGGTGACGGTGGAGTACCACAGGGGCAAGCCCGTGCGCGTGGCCACTATCGTGGTCTCGACGCAGCACGCGCCGGAGGCCGAGCAGAGCCGCATCGCCCGCGACGTGCGCCACGACATCATCGACCGCTACGTGCCGGCCGAGCTGCTCGACGCCGAGACAAAGGTCTACGTCAACCCGACCGGCCGCTTCGTGGTCGGCGGACCGATGGGCGACTCGGGGCTGACCGGTCGCAAGATCATCGTCGACACCTACGGCGGCATGGCCCGCCATGGCGGCGGCGCGTTCTCGGGCAAAGACCCGACCAAGGTGGACCGCTCGGGCGCCTACGCCGCGCGCCACGTGGCCAAGAACGTCGTCGCGGCCGGGCTGGCCGAGCGCTTCGAGGTGCAGATTGCCTATGCCATCGGTGTGGCGCGGCCGCTGGCCATCCACGTCGAGACCTTCGGCACGGCCAGGCTCCCTGAGTCGCAGATAGAGCACCTGATCCGTGAGCACTTCGACCTGCGCCCCGCGGCGATCATCCACCGCTTCGACCTGCGCCGTCCCATCTACCGCCAGACGGCCTCGTACGGCCACTTCGGCCGCCCCGACCTCGACCTGCCCTGGGAGCGCGTCGACATGGCCGACGCCCTGCGCCAAGCCGCCTTCGGCGCCGCCGCGGCAGTGCAGTAGGGGCGTATCGCATACGCCCAGGCGGTAGGGGCGTATCGCATACGCCCAGGCGGTAGGGGCGTATCGCATACGCCCAGGCGGTAGGGGCGTATCGCATACGCCCAGGCAGTGAGCAGCGGTGGGCAGCGGCAAGCAAGAAGGACAACGCCACGTTCGTGCCGCGTCCTTCTTGCCGATAGCTGGTTGCTGACCGCCGCTCACCGTCCAGCGTCGTCGGCATTGCTGGCTGTTAGAATGGATATGGTAGGCCATTCCAACAGCCGAACGAAGTGCTGCCCCTGTCAGCTGAAGAAAAGGGTGGGGGAGCTATGGCCGTTGAATCGATAACCATCCGTGTGCCGCTTGAGCTATATGCACGGCTTCAAGAGCGGGCTCAGCACATGGAGCGTCGTGTGGAGGAGGTCCTGGTCGACGCCTCGGCCGAGGCTATACCTCCCGACGATGCTCTGCCTGCCGACGTTGCCGCCGCGCTCGCGCCCCTCGACTCTTTGTCCGATGCCGATTTATGGGAGGTCGCGCGCACGCGCCGCCTCTCGCCCGCGGCAGCGGCACATCTGGAGGAGCTGAACCACAAACCTCAGCGCGAGGGACTCGACGCGGAAGAGGATGGGATGGTCGCGTCATTGCTCCATCACTATGAGCGTGCCATGTTGGTGCGTGCGGAAGCGCTGGCCCAACTCAAAGAGCGCGGGAAGGACATTTCCGCCCTTCCGCGACCAGCCGACGCATGAGCGTCACGCGTGTCCCCGTCGCGCTACGTGAGCGGGTCGCGCGTCAGGCACGCGGGTGCGCGCCACTTTTTCGCGCGCTGTACTCCCTGGGAGCGCCGGCTTCCAGCCGGCCCGGTTGTTACCACCGCGGGCACCCGTGCCGACGCGCTGATCTGTGACAGTCTGTGCCAGCTGAAAGCCGGCGCTTCCAGAACAGGCGCCGGCTTTCAGCTGGCGCTCCCAGGCGTGGGCCGCGTTGACCCGCACGACGTTGACCCGCGCGATAAAACTGGTGCGCACCCGCCAGGCACGCGCTGGTCTTGACTTTTGTGCCCGGTCCCCGTACGCTGCTCAACATGGCACAAGGACAATTTCGCACCCTCATCAACCTCGTGGTCGTCTTCGGCCTGCTGGGCATGTTCCTGTGGGGTGGGTCGCACCTGCTCAACGCGCTGACCGGCTCGGACCAAGCGGTCGGAGCCGCGCCCACTCCGCAAGCGGTTATCGAGCAGCCGGGCGCCTTCGACACGGCCACCGCGACCCCACGCGGCGGGACGCACGCCCCGACCCCCAGCCCAACCCCTACCGTCGCCCCGCCCACGGACACCCCCGCGCCGACCCCAACCCCTAAAGCGCCGCCGAAGGTCATTATTTCGCTCTCACAGGCAGGCAGTAATCCGACCCACACCATCAACTTGACTGGTGGCCTGGTGTACGTCTATTGCCTCGTGCGGAACGATGCACTCCCACCGGGTCCAAACAACAATCTGGTGTTCAATTGGTTGCAAGGCCCTCCTCCTGCCTTTTCCTCGTACCCTGAAGCCGCGTTTCAAGGCGTCCCATATACCTACGCATACTACAAGCTCGCGGCGCCAGGGAAATATAGCTGCCAAGTGGTCGACAACGGCCAAACTATTGGTGCCTCCGATTTCATGCTTCAGTAAGTCACGACCGCTGATGACTACGACTAGACCATCACTCTCGGCTTATGATCGACTCAGGGTGCCAGGACGCCATCGATCGATAGCGCAGATTCTATGTGCACGGAATATAGGACTAGTACGGAGGTAATTGACAGATGAGGACAGCTACTGCGCGGGGTCTGTGCGGACGCTGTTTGTTCGCGCGCCGTGTCTCCTTCATCGCACCAGCCTTGCTTGTGGTGTCACTGACTTTGGGCGATCTGGCCCATCCTGCATTTCAAAGTGATGCGATGATGCGTCCGCGGAGTGCACATTCGCTTGCTGGCGAATTGGTAGGCAACACTATGGTTACGGTCGTCCGTCAGCAACGGACCTCTCCAACGGTCTTCGTTTCCCTTTCGTCGCGTGGCACGAGAGCCGCGACAGTCTTTGCACTCCATGGTCAACTCCTTCGAATCTATTGCCTGGTGCGCAACAGCGTATTACCCCGCATATCAGCCTCCATGATCCTCTCGTTCCAGTGGTCGCAAGGATCGCCGCCGCCCTTCTTCATTTACCCCGAGGCTCCACTGGTTGGTCAGTTCTCCTACGTGTACTACGCCGTCCCCACGGCGGGACGCTATCGTTGCGATGTGAGCGCCAATGGTCGACCGGTCGGCTCAGCCCGGTTTACAGTTACGCCATAGCGTAGGCAAGCGGTACGAAGGGAGGGGACAACTCTAGCAGAAGGAGCAACTGGACAGTTTGCTGGGGTAGACCCTAAACGAGACATCGGTGTCGGACCGGGCACCGACTGCGGCGAACGCCCCACTTTGCTCAGTACACCTCCCGTCAGAGTCATAAGCAAGAGTGGTAGTCCAATAAGGATGAACCTGCGGGTCACTGTTTCTCCCAGGAGGGCGTTTCCAAACTGGATGGAGATGGTGTAGGCTGACCTCGAGAGCGCGGCTGGTCCCCGCGCCGAGGAGGTCAGCTCATGGTTCCAGTTCCGTGTGTGTCCACGGTCCCAGTCCCGCCCCCA
>JAABUX010002164.1_pt1 | contig 28271 bp, 21 predicted proteins | sample 5561851 | NCBI WGS metagenome assembly JAABUX01 (sample SAMN10711883, study PRJNA513361) | rock metagenome | isolation source: Antarctica rocks | place: Antarctica: Victoria Land, Richard Nunatak red sandstone | collected 2016-01-03 | reverse complement strand
AGTTGGATATCCTTTATCTTTAGTGGAGTGGCGGCCGTCGCGCGCGACAGCGCAACCGGCAGAGCGCCACAAAGCCGCCCGGACCCGCGAGCGGCCCAGATCAGCGTGCATTGTACCACAAAAGTCTCATGGCCCATGCCATATAGGTGTAGCGTATGCACTCAACCGTCGGAAACTGGCGCATCATCGGCCATCAGCGGGCCGTGCGCGGGCTGGCGCGCGTCGCGGCGACCGAGTCGCCGGCCCACGCCTACCTCATCACCGGGCCGGCGCGGATCGGCAAGCGCACCCTGGCGCGCGAACTGGCCGCCGCGCTCAACTGCACCGCCGCGCCGGACCAGCGGCCGTGCCATGCCTGCCCCAACTGCAAGATGACCGCTAAAGAGGCGCATCCCGACCTCATCATGGTGGAGCGCAGCGCGGAGAAGCGCATGGGCGTGGAGCAGGTGCGCGACGCGCGCGAACAGGTCGACTGGCGTCCGTACCAGGGCCGCTTCAAGACCTACGTGTTCGTCGACGCCGACGATATTAGCGAGGGCGCGTCCAACGCCCTCCTGAAGACCCTGGAGGAGCCGCCGCCTCAGATCGTGGTGATCCTGACCGCCGCCCAGGCCGACGCCGTGCCAACCACGGTTGTCTCGCGCTGCCGCGCGCTACCCCTGCAACTGACCGCGCTCGACGAGGTCGCGGATGGGTTGCAGGCTTTGCGCGGCGCGTCGCCGGAGGAGGCGCGTCGCCTGGCTACCCTCTGCAATGGGCGTGCCGGCTGGGCCGTCGCGGCCCTGGCCGACCCTGAGTTGGCGGCTCAGCGCGAGGCGGATCTCGCCCGCGCTATCGAGCTGTCCGACGGGAAGCTAGGGACGCGTCTGCTCCTCGCCGCGCAGGCCTGCAAAGGCGAAAACTTCCTGGAAAGCCGCGCCCTGTGCCTGCGTACGTTGGAGGATATGCAGACGTGGTGGCGCGACCTGTTGCTCGTGGCCTCGGGCGCGTCGGCGCCGCTGGCCCACGCCGCGCGGCGTGAGGAGCTCGAGCGTCAGGCGGAGAAGCGCGGGCGGGCCAAAATCGTGCGCGGCCTGCGCGAGATCGAGATCACCGCGGGCGCCGTCGAACGCAACGTCACTCCGCGCCTGGCGCTGGAAGCGCTGTTGCTGCGCCTCAACTAACACGAACGAGGCTTCGCCTCAGACCGACGAGGCCCGTGCGGCATGTATGGAGAAAGCCCTTGGTTGCGGGCATGGATGCTCGGGTTGCTCAACTCAAGGAGTGACGTTTGTGACGCCGAGCGCGGTACACTGCTACTAGCGACGGTCGCGCGCGACATGCTGTGTCGCGCGCATCGTTCGCCGGTAGGATGTATCGAACGATCAGGATGTCCGTGCCCACCAACACGTCTCTTACGCGGCTCAGGCGCTCGTCCGCGCTCGTCCTCTTTTTTGCCGTCCTTCTCGGGCTTGGCGTCGCCATCCCCATCGCGCTGTTGAACCGTGCGCATAACGGTGCGCGGGAGGGCGTACGGACGAGCGGGCATGTGGCCGGACGGCCGGCGCGTCTGGCGGTGAGGGCTCCCCGATCCGGCGCCGGGCATCCCCTGGTCTACGTGGCCATCGGCGCCTCGGACAGCTATGGCGTTGGCGCCGACGATCCGGCAACGCAGTCCTGGCCGGCCGACCTCGCGGCGTTTCTGCCGCCCGGCACGCACTTCGTCAACCTCGGCGTGCCGGGCATCCTGCTCGCGCGCGCGGCCCAGGTCGAGCTGCCGGTGACGCTCGACGCGCGCCCTGACCTGGTCACGGTGTGGCTGGCCGTGGACGACCTGGCCGCGGGCGTGCCCCTCGACACCTACCGTCAGGAGCTTGACAGCCTGCTTGACGCCCTGAAACACGGGACCGGAGCCCGCGTCCTCATCGCCAACGTCCCCGACCTTGGTCTGATCCCTCGGTTTAACGGGCAGCCCGGTATCACCGCCACCGTCACTGCCTGGAACGTGGCCATCGCCGCCGCCGCGCGCGCTCATGGCGCCACAGTAGTCGACCTGTTCGGGCAGTGGCGCGAACTTGCCGCGCACCCCGAGTACGTCGGCGCCGACGGTTTCCACCCCTCTACGGAGGGCTACCGGCAGATCGCCCGCCTGTTCTGGCAGGCCTACCAATCGGAGCCAGGCTAGAAGGCTAGACGCTCCTCTACCTGCTATGCCAGGGCGCTGCTATGCTGACGGGTGTGGGCTCCCCGAGCTGTCCCGCCACGACGGGACCTTGCACACCTTGCCCAACCAGTCCTACCACCCGCGAAAAGCTCGCGCCTAACGATCGACGGGTACCTCCTATTCACCATCCATTGGCCACGCAACCATCGGCTCACGCCGGGCGTCAACCTGTCATCGACGCCCGGGCCGTGCGCAAGACCTACGGCAGCGGCAAGAACCGCTTTCAGGCGCTACGCGGCGTGGACCTGACCGTCCAGCGCGGCGAGATGGTCGCGGTTGTCGGCAGCAGCGGCTGCGGTAAGACGACCCTGCTCAACGTGCTGTCCGGCCTGGACGAGCCGGACAGCGGCGAGGTACTGGTCGACGGCACGCCCCTGCACGAGATGACCGATCGCCGGCGCACCGCCTATCGCGCCCACCGCATGGGCTTTATCTTCCAGTCGTACAACCTGATGCCCGTGCTCAGCGCGCTGGAGAACGTGGAACTGCCCCTGCTCGTGGCGGGCGTGCGCGGCTTCGAGGCGCGCCGCCGCGCCCGCGAAGCGCTCGACTCCGTCGGGCTGACCCGCTGGGCGCGCCACCGACCCAACGAGTTGTCCGGCGGACAGCAGCAACGCGTGGCCGTGGCCCGCGCCCTGGTCAACCGCCCCGGTATCATCTTCGCCGACGAGCCCACCGGCAACCTGGACAGCGCGGCTGCCGGCGCCATCATGGACATGCTAAGCACGCTCAACCAGGAGTACGGGCAGACCTTCATCATCGTCACCCACTCGCCCGCGGTCAGCGCGCGCGCCCGCCGCGTCGTCACCATGCACGACGGCGCCATTACGAGTGACGAGTGGCTAGTGGTTAGTGACGAGTGAATAGCTTCTTTGGGCAGCCGCCCGCCCGCCTCGCCATGATCCTGGGGGCGCTGCTGGGCGCCGGACTGCTCGTGCTGGCCGGCCTTGCGCTGCGCCACCCCGTCCTGTTCCGGCTGGGCGCGCGCAACGTGGGCCGCCGCAAGACACAGACCCTGTTGATCGCGCTCGGCTTGATGCTCAGCACCATGCTGATCACCGCCGCGCTGGGCGTTGGCGACGTCATCGGCGGCACCATCCAGGCCGTCGCCGTGGGCACGCTGGGGCGCACCGATGAGGTGGCCTATGCGCCCAGCGGACGGCCGCCTTTCCCCCTGGTCCAGTTTGACGCTGCCGCGCCCGCGCTGCGCGCCAACCCGGTCATCGCCGGCGCGATGCCCGTGGCCGTGCAGTACAGCCGCCTGCTGGCCGATGTGCAGTCGCGCCAGATCGCCACCGTGGATATCCTGGGCGTCCCGGCGTCCATCCCGCCGATCTTTGGCCCGCTGCACGGCCCGGGCGGCACGCTGATCGACCCGGCCACGCTCGGTCCTGACGACGTGCTGGTCAACCCCAAGCTGGCCGAGGCTCTTGCGCCGACGGCGGGCGACCGGCTGTACTACTTCCACGACGGCAAGCGCTCCCTGCTGCGCGTGCGCGCCCTGTTCCGCGCGCCGGGCATCACCGGCATCCGCCCGGTCGCGGTGATGGGCCTGGCCGCCCTGGCGCGGCTGTCCGGCTGGCCGGGGCAGGCCAACGCGGTCATGGTCGCTAACCAGGGCACGGCGGCCACCAGCGCCGGCCGCACCGACGAGGCCACGGCGGTGCTGGAGGACGCGCTGCCCGGCTTCGAGATCGACCAGGTCAAACAACGCGGCGTCACCACGTTCGCCCACGCGCAGGACATCTTCACGCGCGTCTTCCTGCTCTTCACGCTCTTCGCCGGCGGCATCAGCACCTTGCTGATCGTGCTCGTCTTCAGCCTGCTGGCGGCGGAGCGCCGCGCCGAGATGGGCGTGGCCCGCGCGCTGGGGACGGGACGCGCCCAGCTGGTGCAGACGTTCCTGTTCGAGGGCGCCATCTACGACCTGGCCGCTGCCGCCATCGGCGTCGGCACGGGACTGGGCCTCGGGACCGTGCTGACCGGCATCCTGTCCGGCCAGCTCACCACTTTCAACGTCGGCGTGGCCGGGCAGGTCCAGCCCCACTCGCTGGCCCTGGCCTACAGCCTTGGCGCCCTGGTCACCGGGCTGACCATCATTCTCGCCGCGTGGTCCATCGGCCGCCTCAACATCGTCGCCGCGATGCGCGGCCTGAGCGACGAGCAGCAGCGGGGGGGCATGGGCGCGACGCTGCGTCGCGTCTGGAAGCCGCTGCGCCTGGCCGGGCGGGCGCTGGCGCAGCGGCGACCGGGACTGCTGCTGCGCGTCCTGCTGCGCGACCTGCCGCTAGCCCTGGTCGGCCTGGCGTGGCGTCTGGTCGTCGGTGGACTGCCGCTGCTGCTTCCGGGGCTGCGGCTGCTGCGAGTCGGCGTCGTCGACGGCGATCCGGTCGTCTTCTCCAGCGGCGCCACGCTCACCATCGTGGGCGCCATGCTGCTGTTGCGCGCGCTGCTGCGCCTGGCCCGCCTGCGCCCGCGCCTGGCCGACCGCCTGGCCTTCACGCCCGGCGGCCTGGCCCTGCTCGGCTACTGGGCCTTGCCGCCCGCGCAATTCGACGCCTGGGGCTGGCCGCGCTTCCAGAGCGGCGTCGAAGTCTTCTTTATCGCCGGCCTGATGATGGTCGCCGGCGCCGTGCTGGCCGCCATCTATAACATCGACCTTGCGCTGCGTCCGGTGCTGGCCCTGCTGACGGCGCTGGGGCGCGCGGCCACGGCGCGCGCGGCGCTGGCCTATCCCCTGCAGCACAAGGGGCGCAGCGGTCTGGCGCTGGCCATGTTCTCCCTCGTCGCCTTCACGCTGACCGTGATGGCCGTGATCATCGGCGCCACGGGCCGCAGCTACGGCGACCTCAACGCGGCGGGCAACGGCTTCGAGCTGCAGGCGCGGACCGCCTTCGGGGCTATCCCGCGCGTGGAGGACGCCGCGCACGGGTTGCCCTACCTGCCGCGCGGCATCGTCAGCGCGGCCACGGCCTCAACGCTGACGCCCGTCGGCGTGGTGCAACTGGCCGCGCCGCGTCCCGGTTGGACCCTCTATGCCCTCAACCGCGTCGGCGCCCCCTTCCTGACCGCGACCACGCTGCACCTGGCGACCCGCGCCGCCAGCTACGACTCGGACGGCGCGGTGTGGCGGGCCTTGCGCACGCGGCCCGACCTGGCCGTGGTCGACGCCGGCGCGGTGCAGTCGAGCCAGGGCTACGCCGCCGCGCTGCCCATCTCGTTGCCGCCGGCCTACAGCCAGGCCCCATTGTTCAACCTGGCCACGGTGCGCGCCGAGGACCACGCCATGGCCCCCGCGCCGTTGTGGGTCGCCGACCCCACGGCTGGCCGCGCGGTGCGCCTGACCGTGATCGGCGTGGTGGACAGCCGCGCCGCCAACACCTACGGCATCATCACCTCCGGGCTCAACCTGGCTGGCGCGGGCTTCCCGGCCGTCGCGCCCACCACCTACTACTTCAAGGTCGCGCCCGGCCTCGACCCGCACGTCGCCGCGCGGCGCATCGAGGCCGCCTACCTGGATTTCGGGCTGCAGGTGACCGTCGTCTCCGAGGTGCTGTACGACGGGCTTGGCCCCAAGCAGGTGCTCAGCGCCGTGCTGGAAGGATTCGTGGGCCTGACGCTGTTGATGGGCGTGATGGCCCTGGCGCTGATCGCCGCGCGCGCCGTGGTGGAGCGGCGGCACAGCGTGGGTACGATGCGCGCGTTGGGCTACACCCGGCGCATGGTGGGCACGGCCTTCCTGGCCGAGGCGCTGTTCACGGCCGCGTTAGGCCTGAGTATCGGCGGCGTGCTGGGCCTGCTGCTGAGCAAGAACCTGTTCGACGCGAACTTCTTCGAGCAGTACAAGACCGGCCTGACCTACGCCATCCCCTGGCCCACCCTCGGCGTGATCGCCGCCGCCGCCCTCGCCGCCACCCTGCTGGCCGCCCTGGCGCCCGCCTGGCAGGCCAGCCGCATCGCCCCAGCCGAGGCCTTGCGGTACGAATAGCGCCAAGGCATTAAGGGGCCGCCAGGCAATAAAGGTATCAATTACCCGCCCGTTTCAAGTGTGGATGCGGCGAAGAATTGGGACGTTTATCCTTTGACGGACCCTTAAGAACATCATCGCGCGCTCACGTCAGGGCTTTTCACTGGGTAATGCCCGGAACGCCGCTACGACGCAGTTACTTGATAAACTCTAACGCTTGCGTTATATTATAAGGGCGAAGCAACACGATGATCATATCCTGGCGACGCGCTGAGCATCTTACCGGAGGTACTTCCGCCAATGAATAACCTTTTGTCCACATCCGACGTTGCGGCTGTGCTTGGTATCAACGATTCGCGTGTACGACAGTTAATTCTACACAAGAGACTACCAGCGACGAAGATAGGTGGTCATTGGTTGATCAGTTCGGACGATCTTGCACTCGTTCAGCAGAGAAAACCTGGTCGTCCACCGAAACCGAGTTCTTGGAACAACGCGACCAGACGGTTAACTGTCTCGGCCTCTGATGTGCTGCGTATTGAGGAGCAAAACAATAATGCCACTTGCCTCCAAACGACCGAACGCTAACGGAGAGATCAATAATGGGGTACATAGTCCCGATGGTGATGGTCATGATTCGGACGCAGATTCTAGCGATGATCAAGCCACTTCCCCTATCCAAAATGGCGCATCCACTGCTAACGCCACAAAGGACGACAGCACGGTGAACGACGCGGCCCCCTTGGCTGTGCAACACTATGCAAGTATTTATCCCGGTAAGGAACGCCCTGTACCCGAGTCTCTTGTTCAGACTATACGTGCCCTGGAAGAAGACTTAGGCATGCCGGTGTGGCTACTTATACAGAGCGGCGAGGTGTCCATTGATCCTGTCCTGTATCAGCATTTCTTCATGCAACGGCACGCTATGGCGCGAGGGGAACCGATTGCGCTGCTTATCGATTCACCAGGCGGTTATGCAATCTCCGCGTACCAGATCGCAAGCCTCCTGAATCGCCATTGCGGACGCTTCACTGCCATTGTGCCGCGTTATGCAAAAAGCGCGGCAACTCTCTTGACCCTTGGCGCGGAGACGATCATCATGGGCGAACATGCGGAACTCGGTCCGCTCGACGTGCAAATATTCGACTCCGACTACGAAGGCTATCGCTCTGGACTGAACGAAGTACAGGCCCTGGAGCGCCTCCATGCCTCGGCGCTTGAGGCTGTAGATAGATCGGTCCTCGCGTGGCGGGTGCGTAGCGGCAAGAAGATTGATACAATCTTGCCTGTCGCCTGTCACTTCGTCGCGGAGTTGATGCGCCCTCTGTTCGACAAAATCGATACGGTCAGCTACACGCAGAGATCGCGTGAGCTCAAGGAGGCTGAGGAGTACGCGGTTCGTTTGCTCGAGAATCACCTGCCTGATGACGAAGCCAGGGAAGTGGCGCGGGCTCTCGTCGAGCAATACCCCGACCATAGCTTCAGCATCGATGTGGCCGAGGCTTCCAATCTCGGCTTGCAACAGGTTACAATGGCGTCCCCCGAACAGAGTCGTTTATTCGACCAGTTGCATTCGACGCTTCTTACACGAACGGTCATCGGGCAAATCAAGGAGAGCACACCAGATGAAACAAGCTAATCGATCAACAATGCGTCGTCGCATCAGTACAAGAGAGGCGGTTGAAACAGCGATTGATCTTTCCAAGAAAGACAAATCCAGCACGTGGGAAAGCCTGGCAAACGGCAATAGAAACGTACGTTGGGCTGAGCGAACGTTCCCGCTCCTACCCGACGCTGCGAACGTTCAGGAGCCGCCTAAACGGGAATAGGTAGCGGTAGACCTTCCGCGCACTTTGCGGGAGGTCACGCTGAACCACGACACGGTCGTAGGCGAAACGAGGAAAACTATACGCGCCGTGGACACCATGCACATGGGAGCCCGACGTAAAGACGCAGTATCCGCCCGGCTCCCGCGCGAGGTCGAACATCGCAACGTCAAGGTATCTCTTTACTTTACTCTCGCCAATACTGTTACGTTGGCGAGCTATAGCGAGGTCTCGTCGGCGACGATCAGCCGCACGCTGACCTCGGTCAACAGGTCGCGCAGCCGGCCTCCGTCGTCGCCTGTCTCGTCGCCCGTCGCGCCGGACGCGATATCGGCCCGGTCTGCGACGACGACCGCGTCGAAGAGATCCGCCCGCGCGTCCTCGACCAAGCGCGCGAGGCTCTCCTCGCCCGTGTCGCGATAGACGGCGACGACGGCGAGCCCTACCGTCCCCACGTAGCGGCGCAGGGCACGCTCCCGCGCGTCCTCGTCCGCATCGCCCGGTCCGAGGTAGAGGGCCGCCCGATTGGGGATCGGCGGCATGTCGACGGTGTTGTCCGGAGGCTGATCGAGGTTGTTGGTGTCCGCGAACATAGCCTTGCTCCTCACTTGCTGTCATCGCTAGCTTTCGCTCGACAACGGTTGCACGACCCGGGCCAGCGGAGCAGCGTCATGGCTACCTCGCGCGTTGAGCAGCCAGAATCCTACGTTCAGCGACCGCGTTGCCCTCGGCGCGTTGTCGCTCTCACCTGCTCGAAGGGGTGATTGTCATGATCACTTCTTTCATCCCTTCGCGGGGCGGGGCCACGCGCGGGCGCTACGGCGGGTCAGTCGCCTGCCAGAAAGCCGAGGTCAGGCCCAGCCGGGCGAAGATGTCCGTCGCTTGCGCGACCGTCCAGCCATGGAAGTCGGGCGCCATGCGGTCGCCATACCAGGCCTGGGCGAGCGCCCACGCGCGCCAAGGTCAGCACTTCCCCGCGCGGCTCGCCCGTCGCCTGGCGCCATCTGTCCACATCGTCCTCCGACCGGAAGAGCGAGATAGTCGCTCAGGTGTGGATGAGGTCGTCGTACCAAGGCCGGAACGGCAGAGGAAGAGGGACACGGCAACCGCGTCACCCGACGTAACTGGAGAGTAGCACCAGTTCTTCGATACGGGCGCGCGGCGGCAGGCTGGCGATCAGGCGCACGCAGGCTGCCACGTCGTCCGGGTCGAGGAGCTGGGCGCGCGTCTCCGCCGAGGGCGGCGTCGGGCGGTTGTCGAGCAGGGGCGTATTCACGTCGCCCAGGATGATCACGGCGCTGCGCAGACCGTTGACGCGCTCCTCGGCGTTGATGGCCGCGCTCAGTCCGGCCAAGCCGGCCTTCGCGGCGATGTAGGCGGCGCCAGCCAGCGGGCTGGGACGCCACGCCGCCTTGGAGCCGATATGGATGAAGGTACCGCTCCCTCGCGCCCGCATCGCGGGCAGCACGGCATGCACGCACAGGTAGGGACCCTCCAGGTTGACGGCGACGATGCGCCCCCAGTCATCGGGGTCCATCTCGGCCAGCGAGCGCCGCGGCACGTTCAGGCCGGCATTGTTGACCAGCACGTCGATGCGGCCAAAGCGGTCCAGCACCCTTGCCACCATCTCCCGCACCTGCTCCGGCGCGCTCACATCGCACGGCGTCACCAGCGCACGGCCCGCGTCGGCGCCCTGCCGGTCCATCAGCAGCGCCGCCGTCTCGCGCAGCGGCTCCTCGCGCCGGCCGGCCAGCGCCACCGCCGCACCCTCCCCGGCCAGGGCCAGCGCCGAGGCGCGCCCCACCCCGCTGCCCGCACCCGTCACAATGGCCACCTGCCCGTCCAACCGTCCCATGCGTCCCCTCTTTTCACCCCTGCCGCGCTACGTCTCAAGATAGGATAGACTATCTTCGCCCCGGAGGGTATCCAACTCCCCCTCCGTGCGTAGGTCCGGCGAGGCCGTCACGGGTTGGGCGCTAAATAGGAGTTGGAGCGGAACGGCGGTATGCGGCCCGATGGTGTCCGGAAAAAGATGCCCCAGCCGCCCACACCCTTCTTTTCCCAGTAGCCAGCGTTCGCCGGCGCATAGGTCGCGGAGTGGAGTCACGGCTAGGCGCCGGCCAAGACGCCAGTAGCGCAGAAAGGTTCCATCGCGTCGTCAGGAGCTACTCCCGGTCCTTGATACGGTAGGCCTGTCGCTAAGATCTTAGCTAGCAACTTAGCAATTAGCAAATTAGCAACAGGACTTGTTGACAAGACGCTGAGCTTGTGCTATCTTTCCCCTAGTTCACGTAGAATGGGTCGGATCGCCAGCAACAAATCTTCTCAATACAGAAGGAGGTAGGGTCATGAACAGGAAGGTCGCATACTCTATTGCTCTGCTCGTCGTGGCTATGAGCCTTGCCCCTGCACTTGGAACAAGGGTCGCAGTGGCTAGTTCGGTCCAGCCGCCTGATCCTCGCCTTCCCGTTTCATCTTCACGCCCTATCGTACCCAACGATACCGTAGGTGACAGGAACTGGCTCGGCTGCGCAGCAGGACATACAGGGCTGGCCAACGGCGCCACCGGGAACAATAATGGTAGCGGTGTGGCCTATCTCGTGTGGCTTGTCCACGACCCGAATTATGATTACGACCTGACCTACTACACAACGTTGACCGGCCACTACAACAACGAGTCGACATGGGGAACATCGTTCACCCCCGCCTCTAATCAGTCGATTGACGCCGTGCAAATTGATTACGGCTCCGCCGCCTGGCATATAACGAACTCTTATTGTTCGTGATGATCGTCGTCGGAACCTTGTGTAAACTGTAGGCAACCGTGCCCTACCTCGGCTATAGGTTTCCAATGCTGCGGTACCGCTATCATATCTTCTTCGTTGTCCAGGCGGCCACGATGAGAGGAACGCCATGCGTCGCCGGTTAGCAGTACTGCGCACGATGGGAGTGGGACTGCTAGCGGGCGCTATTGTCGTCGGTGTCCTGGCCGCTGCGCAGCATCAACCCGGTGCCCCCTTGTTTGTGGGCACAGTGACGGTTGGGCATAACCCCACTATCATTGCCCTAGACGACCGGCGAGATCGCGCCATCGTCCTTAATGAGACTGATGCCACCGTCAGTGTGGTCGACACGGCGCGCGGCACGGTCGTCCGCACGATCGGCGATATGGTCGCGTCCACTGTCGCGGTCGATGTCACTGCGGGTCATACGCTCGTCTTGAGCGCCCCGTCGCGGCGGCCCGGCGCCTTGCGGGGCATATACAGCCAGCCCTCATCGATTCCCTGGACGCCTCCCCCCGGTTCCGTGCTCGTCATTGACACAGGGACCGGGGATGTGGTGCGACGCGTCGATGTGGGCCATGGGGCATCCACGCTCGCGATCGATGCCAGCACCGGGCGGGCCTTTGTCGCTAATAGCGCGGACGACACGGTGAGCGTGCTCGATACCCGGAGTGGCCGCGTGATGGAAACAGTGGCCGTGGGTTACGGCCCCCGTGCCGTCGCGGTTGACGAGGACATCGGACGTGTCTTCACGGCCAACCACGACGACAATACGGTGAGCGTGCTGGATGCGCGGACAGGGAGCGTGCTCCGCACGACGCCTGTTGGCTCGCAAACCCAGCACCCAGTCTCGCTCGTCGTCGACGCGTGGAGCAACCGCGTTGCCGTCGGTACTCGCACGGACGATAATACGAACGGCAGTATCACTCTGCTCAATGCACGTACTGGGTCCACTGTGCTGATCGGTACGCGCAACATCGGCCTCCCCTGGGTGGCCGATGACCGCACGGGGCGCATCTTCGTCGTCTCTTTCTACCATCGGACGCTGAGTCTGCTCGATGCACGGACGGGGGCTATCGACAAGGCGGTTGGATGGCCACATATGCCGACGATGCTCGATTGGCAGCATACGGCGGCAGCAGATCCGCGCACTGGGCTCGTCTATATAGCGACGATGGATACAACAGTGAACGTCCTCGATGGGTGGACAGGGCGCACGGTCCGCGTGCTATCCGTAGGTCGAGCACCAAATGAGATCGCGGTGGCATCCTCGGCGAAGCGCGTAGTTGTTGCCAACTTCTGGGGTGGTGGAGCACGTTGGCACGATCCCTGGTCATGGCTTCCATCATGGGCACGTCAGTGGCTGCCGTGGCTTCCACGTCCGATTCCTCCGCATGACGACGGCCGTGGGACGCTCAGCGTGATCGACACGACGCAGTAACATAGAGGTGGGACAACTAAAGCTATGTAGAGCAGCTATCTGACCAATAACCGTTGAGAGTCAGCTCCTTGTTTGCCCCGCCCCGCCCCCGCAATGTAAGGGAACCGCTGTTATCTTACAGTGGTTCCGCTACCATAGGACCAGAGAGGTGATATGTTCTATGGACCCAAAACGGATCGTCGCGGAGGGATACGACCGGATTGCCGAGAGGTATGCGGAGTGGGCGCGCGGCGTTCGCGTCGGTGAGCGCGAATACTACACATCACTTGTCCTCGCTGAACTACCCGCGGGGGCAAGCGTGCTCGAATTGGGCTGCGGCGCAGGCGACCCAACGACCAAGCAGCTCGCCGCACGCTTCCACGTGACCGGCGTGGATATCTCACCCCGGCACATCGAGCTCGCGCGGCGCAATGTCCCGCACGCCACCTTCATACAGGCCGACATGACGAACCTCGACCTGCCGACGGCTGCCTTCGACGGAGTAATGGCTTTCTACTCGATCACGCATGTTCCACGCGAACAACACAGCCTGCTTCTCTCTGCTGTTGCGCGGTGGTTACGCCCGGGCGGGATGTTCGTCGCGGCTCTGGGAGCGCGGGATAACGCGGGCAGCGTGGACGACGACTGGCTTGGCGCGCCGATGTACTTCAGCCATTACGACGCAAAGACAAACATCCAGCTCATCGAACGCGCGGGGCTGCGTCTAGCCAGCGCGCGAGAGGAGACAGCCGACGAGGACGGCATCCCGACGACATTCCTCTGGGTCGTAGCACGGATGTCTTGAGCATTTGGAGCCTTGAGCCTGCGCGCACGCTACCTCCCGCGGGAGCGTGTATTGCGAGGAATAGTACCATGCCGCTGACGGGCGGCAGGCTCTAGGGAAAGAGGCGGGCGATAGGGTAGGTGAAGCCCGGTACCACGTCCTCGCCGTCGAGCACGTCATCAACTCCCGGTGTGGTAGGAGTCTCGTCGCCGGGGCGCCATACATCGATGCGCTTGTAGCGCGGCCAGATAACCCATACCAGGCGCGTCCCAAAGGTCAGGTACAACTGTGCCTTGGCCGCCATACCAGGGGCGTACTGGTTCTCCGAGGGGATTTCAACGGCAAGATCGGGGGCAAGAAGCCACGCATGGCCGTAGAAGGCAGGCGATGGGGGCGCCGGGGCGCGATCCGCACGGACAAAAGCCACATCCGGGCCAACCTCGGTCTCAAGCGGGTGAGCGGGGTCAAGGCGGTAGCCGCCCTGCTCACCGGTCACAACCCCTAAGCCGTTGTCTTCGACATACACACTCAGGCGGCTAGCGAGGCGCATACCAACGCTAGACGCTCCCGGACTACTCAGCGGCATACGAACCAAGACTCCCCGCACCAACTCGTAGACCCATCGGTCGTCGGGGATCGCGTGCAGCTCGTCCACAGTCATCGGATAGGGTGCCCCAGGGACGATCTCGGCCCATGGAGCGATGGGGTCCGGTGGGTAGGCGCGTACTGCTGTCATAGGTCGAGTGTCCTCTTTTCATCGGTCGCTGTCAACTAGCCTCCTCAGTCTCCCCTCGTGCTGGCCGCGCTACGCGCCTTGACCGAGGATGGGGGGCACGTCGGGCACGTCGATCCAGCGCCCCTCCGACGCCGACCGCAGCACGGCGTCCACGACCGCCTGGCAGCGCATGCCGTCGTAGAAGGAGGGTGAACACGGCCGGCCCTCGACGATGGCCCGGATGAATTCGTAGTCCTCGTCGTAGCGGAACGCGGTGGTGGGGTCGCCCTGGAAAGGGTCGCGCGGCGTGCCCGGGACGGTCAGGAACTCGCGCGGTACCTCGACGGTCTCCAGCACGCCGTCCGGGCGCCCGATCTGTACCTCGTGGGGCCGATGCAGGTGGTAGATCAGGGTGCCCTCGGTCCCGTACAGTTCCAGTTCGTCGAGGCCCTGGCCGCCGAACCCGCGGCCCTTGGTCACTTTGCTCAGGTCGAAGACGGCCACGGCGCCCTGGTCCGCGCCCACGCCAGGCGCGAACTCGGCGATAAAGGCCGCGAAGTCCTCGACATCGGTGGGGACTGGGGCTCCACCGTCGCGCGCGGCGCGCTCGGGCACGTAGGTGCGCGTCAGGCCGACCACGCGCGCGATCGGCCCCACCAGATCGTGGCAGAAGTCGATGCGGTGCGCGCCCATGTCGCCCACCTCGCCGGACCCGGCCAGCGCCTTTTTTTGCCGCCAGCCCAGGTCCTCTTCCGGCCAATCCTGGAAGCGCGCGACGCGCAGGTGGCGAGCCTGTCCCACCACGCCCTGACCCACCAGGCGCTTGAGGTAGCGCATGGCCGGCACGAAGCGGTAGGTGAAGGCCGTCATGTGGCGCACCCCGGCCCGCTCGGCGGCCTCGTACATGCCCCTGGCCTCGGCGTAGTCCATGGCCAACTGCTTCTCGACCAGGACGTGCTTGCCCGCGGCGACGGCGGCCAGGGTGATAGGCGCGTGCAAGACGGTGGGCGTGGCCACCACGACCGCGTCGACCGCCGGCAGAGCCAGCAGGTCCTGGTAGTCGGCGAAGGTGTGCGCCACGCCATACTCCTGGGCGCGCTCCCGCAGCAGGTCGGCGTTGCTGTCGCACAGGGCGACGATCTCCGCCTCGGGCAGCAACCGCAACCCCGGCAGATGGACGAAGCTGCTAATGCCGCCGACCCCGATCACCCCCACGCCCACGCGTGACTCGCGCATCTCTTGCCTCCTTCTCCCTGCATGTCTACAATCAACTATCCGCTTTATGAGTCCAGGGGACGCTGGTCACCCGCTGCCCAGTGGACACGCCAGTCCGACGACTTTTGCGCGCCAACGACTTTTCACAAGCCCTGTTTATGAGCCGCGCCGACGGCGTGCGGCTCCTGACCCTCATCTTACAACACACTCGCTCCATCGCCACAATATGTATGCGTTGCCATGCGACCGTCGGCGCGGGTAATGCACAGGCTGCGCCTACACGTCACCCGCCCGACCGCCGAGGGCCTGCCGGCCCGCGAACCGGGCGCGGTCCCCCGCTTCCCGCTCGATGCGCAGCAGCCGGTTCCACTTCGCGGTCCGTTCGGATCGCATCAGCGATCCCACCTTGATCTGCCCGGCGCGCCAGCCCACCGCCAGGTCCGCCAGCCAGGCGTCCTCCGTGTCGCCCGAGCGCGCGGATACGACGGTCGCGTACCCGGCCGCTTGGGCGCGCGCGACGACGGCTTGCGCATCAGACAGCGTGCCCGTCTGGTTGGGCTTCACCAGGACCGCGTTGGCGACCCCGGCCGCGATGCCGCGCTCGAGCCGCGCCAGGTCGGTGGCGAAGAGATCGTCGCCCAGCAGCTGGAGGCGACCGCCCAGGCGCCGACTCGCCACGGCCCAACCAGCCCAGTCGTCGTCGTGAAGGGGGTCCTCGATCGAGACGATGGGGTAGGCGTCGCGCCAGGATGCCAGTTCGTCCAACAGGCCGTCCGCGTCGAGCGTCCGGCCTTCGGCGGCGAGATGGTAGTGGTGGCCCTGGACGAGTTGCGCCGCGGCGACGTCGACGGCGATGGCCACCTGCGTCTCCGGTATGAGACCCGATCTCGCGATCCCCTCCATCAGCAGATCGAGCGCGGCGCGGTTCGACGGCAGTGGCGGCCCAAGGCCGCCTTCGTCGGCGACAAGCGCCGCCGGCAGTCCCCGCTCCGCCACCGCCGCGGCCGTCCCGCGTCGCACGCGCCAGGCCCACTCAATGGCCTCGGCGAAGCTCGCGGCGCCGACCGGGACGACCAGGATGTCCTGCACGTCCACCGCGCCCCCGGCGTGCGCCCCACCGGACAGGATATTGACCATCGGCAAGGGCAAAAGCGGCTCGGCGTCCGGAGATAGGACGCGGTGCAGCGGCAGGCCGGCCGCATCGGCCGCGGCAAGCGCGACGCTGATCGAGACCGCGAGCACGGCATTGGCTCCCAGGTTGCTCAGGGTCGCCGTGCCGTCGAGCGCGCGCAGGGCCCGATCCAGGCCGCCTTGGTCCGTCGCATCCAAACCGCACACCGCCGGCGCGATGATCTCCTCGACGTTGCGGACGGCGCGACGGACACCGCGCCCGCCGTAACGATCACCCCCGTCGCGCAGTTCGTGCGCCTCGTAAGTACCGGTGGATGCCCCGGACGGAACGGACGCTACCCCCTGCCCGCCGCCATCCAGACGCACCGCGCAAGCCACGGTCGGTGTGCCGCGTGAATCCAGGACCTCCCAGGCTGAGATGTCCGCGATGGCCGTCCTGGTCATGGCGCTACCGCCATCCTCAACTCGTCCCACGCCTCGCCGATCACGGCGGGAGGGTGCGCGAGCAGGATGCGGCCGAGGGCGCGCGCCGTGTCCTGCTCGTCCGGTGTGAGGTACTCCGCGGGCGACTTGCCGTCGACGCGGGCCAGCATCAGGCACGCGGTATGACCGAGCACGTAGGAGGTCGGGCCGCCAAACCCGGCCGGCGTGGCCGCCTGGTACGCGTCCCAGAAGGCCGCGGCGCAGCGTCCGTAGGCGCCCAGGCGCGTGGGGCGGTGGATCGCCTTGAGCAGCAGATGGTTCAGCATGAACGCGAGATCGAAGGCCGGGTCGCCCAGGTGCGCGACCTCGAAGTCCAGGACCCACAGGCCGTCCGCGCCGACGAGGACATTCTTGGGCGAGAAGTCGCCATGTACGAGGCAGCGTTGGGTCGCCAGCATGCGGTCGACATAACCCGCGACCTCGCCCGACAGCGCCGGGTGGCGCGCCATCACAGTGCGGTAGTAGGGCGCGACTCGTAGCTGCTCGAAGGCCTCGATGTCGTCGAACCTCCTGGCCGCGGTCCACGCATCGCCGGCGGCCGTGTGCCACGCGGCAAGCACCGTTCCCAGGCGCGCCCCGACCAGCGGGTCGGCGGCGCCTGCCAGCAGCAGCCCCTTCCAATCACGCCACTCGCGCGGCGCCTCCTCGATCACGATTGTATACGAGGCGGGATCGACGTCGAGGACGGCAGGGACCGCGCCGGGAGTCAGGGCCTCGGCCCACCGCAGCGCCGCCGCTTCGGTCACGACACGTTCGCGCTTGGCCAGCCACTCCTCGGCGACGCGCAAGCGCGGTAGGGACTGCTTCACGACCACGTGACGCTCTCCCGCCCGCACGGCCAACACCACGTTGGAGACCCCGCCGCCCAACGCCACGGCTTCCATCGGTGTCGCGCGCGGAACGAGTCCGCGGCGCGTCAGGTACGCGCCGACCGTGTCGACCGAGAGAAGCCCCTCCGGCTCCTCCCCACCTCCTGCATGATGCGCGCTCAGCGCCATGCTCATCGTCCTTTCTTTGGTGTTGTAGCGTCCCACGCGACCGTCACGCCCGTGGGGCTAGACAATGGCCTCATCTCCATCCATCTCGTGATGAAGCCCCATCAGACAAGCGGGATAGGAGCGAGCCCTACAGTGGGCTCCACCCGCGCAGGTGCTTGACCGATTGGCGATATTCCCACTCGATGGCGTCTTTGAGCACGTGCCCGAGCCGGCCGCCGATGGTGCGGCCAGCAACATTGGCGACGCCGCGCTCACCACCAACCGAAACGACGAAGCCTTTGTCGTGGAACGCGAACGCCCGCAACGAACGGCCATACAACTCCGCTTGCAGGTTGTAGGCGACCGTATCGCCCTCTTCCACGGCGATCTGCGCCAAGGGCGGCAGCGTGTGGCCCGTCTCCGGGTCCACGATCGACGCCAGGTCGCCCGCGACGTAGATCTCCTCGTGGTCGAGCGCGCGCAAGTATTGGTCGACCTTGATGCGGCCGTTGTACCCCACGTCCAGGCCCAGCCCGGCCACGATGGCGGGCGCCTTGACGCCGCCAGCCCACACGAAGACGTTGCCCTCGACCACCTCGCCGCTCTTGAGGCGCACGCCTCGCGGCAGCGCCTCGACAATCGCCGCGTTGGTCCGCGCCACCACGCCGAGGTCGTCCAGGATCCGGCCCGCGCGGCTGATCAGGTCCGGCGACGATCCGGCCAGGATGGTATGCCCGGCCTCGACCAACATCACCCGACAACGGTCGGCCGGGATGTCGTGGCGAGCGGCCAGGGCCGGCAATTCTTCGGCCAGTTCCCCGGCAAGCTCCACCCCCGTGGCGCCCGCTCCGCCGATGACCACGGTCAGCAGGCGGCGTTGCTCGTCGGGATCGCTCGTCCCAGCCGCGTCCGTGATCGCCCTGTTGACCGCCGTCCAGACAGCCCGCGCGTCGTCGGCCGACCACAGGAACAGAGCTCGCTCGGCGAGGCCTTCAATGGCGAAGTCGTTGGGCCGGCTGCCCAGCGCGAGCACCAGACGGGTGTAGGGGAAGGGGCCGGCGTCGCTGAGGACCTGCCGCGCCGCGAGGTCGAATCCGGTGATCGTCGCGCGGACGAACCCGACCTGGCGCGGGAGCACCTGGTCGAGCGGGAGGCGCACCGCGTCGACCGCGCGCGTGCCCGCGGCGACGCGCGGGAGCTCCGTCAGCACCTGATGGTAGTCGTAGCGATCGACGAGCGTGATCTCCACCGGGTGGTCCTCGTCCAGTTGCGTCACCACGCGCAGGGCCACGTGTAAGCCCGCGTATCCTGCTCCCGCGATGACGATCCGTTGCCCCACTCCTGACCTGTTCATGTTTCCCTATCCCTCTCTCCTCGCCCAGCGCACCTGTCCTACCATGTTGTACAGCAAAACCTTTCAACGGCGCTTTCCTGGGGGCGACAAGATCGGGCACGCGTTCATGGAAGATGCGGCGCGGGCACGTTGCCACGCGCCAGAAGAGCCGACGAACATGCAAGAGAACGAACCGTGTCCTATCCGACATCCGAACACGCCCATTCAAGTAGCCCGGAGGGTCTGTGAATTGTCGGGCTGGGAGCGCGGGCGTCTCGCCCGTCCCGGGGCTAACGTGGGGACGGGCGAGACGCCCGCGCTCCCAGGGATGCCTCTCCCGTCGCTGCACCGGCGACTTTTCACAGACCCTAAGTAGCCCGCCAGCCACTGGCCGGTTACCAGCCGCTGGTGGTAACGTGTGGCTAGCTCCCATCGCTGCCTGGCGCCGCTATCGCCCCATTCACCATCGTACACCGTCAATCTCTACCTACCTGGCCGCTCGTCTTTCAGCGTCTCCCCGGAGCCTATTTAGAGAGGGAGTATCGAATGCGCTCGTCTCGTGCCCTGGCCTCGTTGCTCGTCCTTGCCCTGACCGTCGTTCCTGTCGCTCGTCCGCTTACCGGTCCCTCAACGCCTGCCGCAACCGTTGGAATAGGCTTGGTGTCCTACGGAGAGCGCCCCGACGCCGGCTCACGGCAAGCAACGGCTCCGGTCACGCTGACGCTCTGGAGCATCAGCGGTGGTGTGACGGCCTATGCCTCGCCACTGCTTGGCGCGAGCGCGACCGTGCTGGCGCGCTTGCCCGGCAACCAGCCGTTGCGCGTCGCCACGTCGGGTTTGGACAGTCCGATCTGGGGCCGCACGCTGTTGTGGGGCAGCGTCCCGGCGTGGGTCCCGCTGGCCTCCTTGCGCGCGTACCCCACGAGTCATGGTTATGCGCCGGGCATCCCGCCGCCGCTCCTGCCCGCGCCAGTCGCGGACGTGGCCATGGCGCTGCGGGCGCGCCTGTCCCTGCGCGTCCCCGCCTACCTGCGCGCCGCGCCGGGCTTCGGCGCCACGCGGCTGGCGCTGCTGCGCGGCGGCGCCAGCCTGCCGGCCGATTCCTGGGCCGTCGACGGCGTTGGCTCCGCGTGGTACCACGTGCATGGCCTCGCCGGCGCCGGCTGGGTCTACGGTGACGCGGCGACGTTCCTGACCGCGCGCCCGACCGTTCCCGAGACGCCACTGGCGCCGTTCCGCGGCAAGGGTATGTGGGCAACCTACGGGCTACTGCAGACCTCGCCGGTCACGGCCGTGGTCGCGGCCGCGCGCGCCGCCGGGCTGACCCACCTCTACGTCGAGGTCGCGCGCTCCAACAGGGGCTTCTACGGCGCGGCCGGGCTGGCCGCGCTGCTTCCCGTGGCCCATCGCGCTGGTATCCACGTCATCGCCTGGGTCTATCCCTTCCTGCGCAACCTGCCCGTCGACGTGGCCACGAGCGTGGCCGCCGCGACCCTCACCGCTCCGAGCGGTGACCGGCCCGACGGCCTCGTCGCCGACGTGGAGGAGAACATGGCCGAGCCGACAGTGCGCGCCTACGGGCAGATTCTGCGCGCCATGCTGGGGCCCGACGAGCCCATGGCCATCGCCACCTACCCGCCGCAGTGGGCCGCCGGCCGCGCGTATCCGTTCGCCACGGCGGCGCTGAGCTGGAACGTCATCGTGCCGATGGACTATTGGCATCTCTATCGCCGCGCCTACAGCGCCGCCGAGGTGTACAATTTCGTGTCCCAGGGCGTGAGGACCATCCGCGCCGCCACGCGCCCCGGTGAGCCGATCGAGGTGCTGGGCCAGATGTTCGACGCACGCCAGAGCGGGGTCAACAGCCCCGTCGCCGCCGAGGTGTCCGCGGCGGCAGCCGCCGCGCGCGACAGCCACGCCATCGGCATCAGCTACTTCGAGTGGAACCACGCCACGCCCGACGAGTGGGACGCGCTGATGAGGCTGCCCGCTATGGAGTCCCGGTAAACGTGCGCCAGGACGCCGTCATCGCCTACGTGGTGGGCGACGCGACCCGCCCGGAGGGTCAAGGCCCGCGCGTGATCGTCCACGTCTGTAACGACATCGGCGGCTGGGGCCGGGGCTTCGTGCTGGCCCTCTCCCGCGCCTACCCCGAGGCGGAGCGGCGCTATCGCGCCTGGCACGCGCGGGGTGAAGACGACGGCGCGCCCTTCGTTCGCGCTGGGGCAGGCCCAGCTCGTGCCCGTCGCGCCCGACCTGTGGATCGCTAACCTCATCGGGCAGCACGGTACGCGGCGCGCGGGGACCGCTGGGCCGCCGCCAGTGCGCTACGAGGCAATCCGCCAGGGACTGGCCCGCGTCGCGTCGTTCGCCCTTGCGCACGGCGCCTCGGTCCACATGCCACGCATCGGAACCGGTCTGGCCGGCGGCGAGTGGACTGAGATCGAGCCTATCGTCCGCGACGAGCTGACGCGGGTGCACCTTAAAATTGTGGGATCCGACCTGCGACTGCGGTCGCATGGCAGCGGACGGACACTGCGGTGTCAGAACGGGGCCGGGGGCAGCGCGGCGGCGACCCCCACCCGACCGCAGTCGGCCCCTGGCTGACTGGCCCCCGACCGGCTGCGGCCGGTCCCGGTCCAGCGCCGTGCTTTGCCATGCGACCGCGGTCGCAGGCCCGTTCCGGCCGCAGTCCACTATGTCGAGGCGCACCCAGTTGACGGCTGACGCGGCAGGGCATAGCCGTGACGGTCTACGATCTGGGACACTGATGGCATGATCGTGCGCGCGATCCAGCGCGGACAGGCGCGTCTTGTATGAGGAGTCACGACGATGATGACATAATTCACGGATCTTGTGTCCTCTTTCTATTCCTCACGCTGCTGTGGTCGACGCGATGGCCCTGCGTGTGATGCGATAGGGACAGACATCCGCGTCGCCGCCCCGTAGCTGGCTGTCACCCGAATGGGGGATGGTGCAAACGGGGCAGGTGGGTGATACTTGCCTCTCACGAGGAAACGGTCGAGAGGGGAGACGGATGGGTGTCGCATATCTCACGGTCGGGCAGGTCGCGCACCACCTGAGTATCTCGCGCTGGACGCTGCGGCGCGCGGCTCAGAGAGGCGACCTCGTCGCGACGCGGCGGACACCGGGGGGCTGGCTGCAGTTCGCGCCAGCTGAGGTGGAGCGCTATGCCCGGCGTCTCGCGACCCCCTCGCTCCCAGCGCGGCGGGCCGCTCCAGCCGAGGAGGCGCCACCGCTTCGCGATGTCGCCGCTGCCATCGATCGTCCCCGTGTCGCGCCCGGCCCCGTCGCCCAGCGCGAGGAGGCCGACCCGGAGGAAGGCCCACCCGCCCCGACGCTGCATGCACCGGCCGCGCACCTTGCTCTGGTGCTGGAGCAACTCCCCTACGGCCTCATCGCCGTCGATGCGTCCGGCCAGATCACGCTGATCAATGAGGCGGCGGCGCGCTTTGGCTATGGGGTGGGCGCCGCTGACGCGTGGCCGCATGCCGCGTCCAGCGACCCCCCCGCGCGCGTGTCCGCCCTGCTCGCCCGCGCCCTGGCCGGAGAGTCAGGGCCGCTCGCCGACCGCGCCGTCTGGACGCCCCGCGCGGGCGCGCCGCGGATGGTGCGGATGCGGGCCGCGGCGGTCATGGATCGCGCCGGAGCCATCATCGGGGCCACGGCCCTGCTGCGCGACGATGACCCGAGCGCGGAGGCGCCCGCTCCCGCGCCGGGCGGGGCGGCCGCTCGTCAGGCCCAGGCCAACCGCGACCTCACGCGCTCCAACAACGATTTAGAGCAGTTCGCCTCCGTGGCCTCCCATGACCTGCAAGAGCCGCTGCGCAAGATCCGCACCTTCGGGGACCGGCTCAAGACCGTCGACGGCGCCGCCCTGAGTCCGGCCGGCGCCGATTATCTCGACCGGATGCAGCACGCTGCCGCCCGCATGCAGGTCTTGATCAACGACCTGCTGGCCTACGCCCGCGTGTCCGCCGATCCCCCGTCCGCCGTGTCCGTCGATCTCGCCGCACTCACGCGCGCCGTCCTCTCCGACCTGGAGACACAGGTCGCGCGGAGTGGAGGCCGGGTCACGGTGGGGCCTCTGCCGACCATCGAGGGCGATCCCCTGCGCCTGCGCCAGCTCCTGCAGAACCTGCTGAGCAACGCGCTCAAGTTCCGGAGATCCGAGGCGCTCCCGGTCGTCACTATCTCGGCCGCGCTTCGTCCTTCGGAGGCGGCCGAGGATACCGAAGAGGCCGAGGCGACCGAGGGCGCTGGCCCGGACGCGGGCGCCGCTCCTCCCGCGTGGCTCCATCTCAGCGTGCGCGACAACGGGATCGGATTCGAGCCCAAACACGCCGAGCGCATTTTCGAGGTGTTCAAGCGCCTGCACGGGCGCGGCGCCTACGAGGGCACGGGCATCGGCCTTGCCCTCTGCCGCCAGATTGCCGAACGGCACGGCGGCCACATCACCGCGACCGGCGTGCCGGGGCAGGGCGCGACCCTTCGCGTCACGCTGCCGCTCCGCCAACCAGGCGCGCAAGGAGATGAGACCCCATGAGCGCCCCACGAGAGCCCATCACCATTCTGCTCGCCGACGACGACCTCGACGACTGCCTGTTGACCCAGGACGCCCTCGAGGAAAGCCGCCTGTCCAATGATCTGCGGCTCGTACACGATGGCGAGGAGTTGCTCGCCTACCTCTTCCAGCGCGGGCCGTACGCCGAGGCGGGGACGGCTCCGCGTCCCGGCGTGATCCTGCTCGATCTGAACATGCCGCTCATGGACGGCCGGGAGGCCCTGGAGCGCATCAAAGCCGATCCCACGTTGCGGCGCATCCCTGTCGTCGTGCTGACCACCTCGCAGGCCGAGGAGGACATCTATCGCAGCTATGATCTCGGCGCCAGCTCGTTCATTACCAAGCCGGTGACCTTTACCGCTCTGGTCGAGGTGATGCGCGGCCTGGGACAGTACTGGTTCGAGATCGTCCAATTGCCACCCGGGCGCGAGGAGCGTCCATGGGCATCCCGGTGACACGTGTCTTGCTCGTCGAGGATGATGACGATGACTACCTGCTCACGCGCGACCTGCTGGCCGAGATACCAGGCGAGGCCTACGCGCTGGACCGGGTCACGACGTTCCAGGCCGGCCTGGCCGCGGTCGCCGAGCGGCGGCACGACGCCTACCTGATCGACTATCAGTTGGGGGCGGAGAGCGGCCTTGATCTGCTGCGCGCCCTGCGGCGCGAAGGGTGTCGGGCCCCCATCATCCTGCTCACCGGGCAGGGCGATGCGCGCGTGGACGTCGCGGCGATGGAGGCCGGCGCCGCCGACTACCTCGTCAAGGGCGAGGTCACGGCGACGGAACTGGAGCGGGCGCTGCGCTACGCGCGGGTGCAGGAGCAGCATCTGGCCCAGCGCGATCAGGCCCTGGCCGAGACGGACGTGGCCATCGAGCGCCTGCGGGCGAGCGAACAGTTCGCGCTCGCCACACTCGACGCCCTGCCCGAGCACATCGCGATCCTCGACGGCGCGGGCGTCATCCTGGCCGTGAACGCGGCCTGGCGCCGGTTCGCCGCCGCCAACGGCGGGGAGGAGGGCGCCGCGGGGATCGGCCAGAATTACGTGAGCGTGTGCGCGACGGCGGCCGCGATGGGCGAAGAGCAGGGGAGACAGGCCGCCCGTGGGATCACGGACGTGCTGCGCGGGCGGGCCGCGTCGTTCATGCTGGAGTATCCCTGCCACGCCCCCACCGAGCGGCGCTGGTTCACGATGGAGGCGGCCCCGTTCGTGGGCGAGGGGCCGGGGCGCGTGGTAGTGTCCCACCACCCCATCACGGCCCGCGTCCTGGCGCAAGAGGAGCTCGGGCGCCGGGAGGAGAGCTTTCGGCTGCTCTTTCGCGCCAACCCCCAGCCGATGTGGGTCTATGATGTTGCCACCCTGCGCTTCCTGGAGGTCAACGACGCGGCCATTGACCACTACGGCTATACGCGCGACGAATTCCTGGCCCTGCGGATTAGTGACATCCGGCTGCCCGAGGATGTGACCGCCCTTGAGGCGACGGTCGGCCGACGCCCCCGCGCCCTGCACGACGTGGGCGTGTGGCGTCACCGTACCAAGGACGGGCGCCACATCGACGTGGCGATCACCGCGCACACGCTGACGTTCGCCGGGCGGGCGGCGGGACTTGTCCTCGCCCAGGATATCACCCTGCGCAAGCGCGCCGAGGAGGAGGTGCGCCGGAGCGAGGCGCGGTACCGGACGATCGTCGAGACGGCCCAGGAGGGTATCTGGCAGCTCGATGCGGACGATCGCACCACGTTCGTCAACCAGCGCATGGCGGACATGCTGGGCTACACCGTCGCCGAGATGCTGGGTCAGCCCCTCTCGGCGTTCGCGGCCAAGGGCGATCAGGCTGCCGTGCAGGCCCGCATGGAGCGGCGGCGACAGGGCGAGGTGGAGCAGGAGGATGTGGCGTACCGGCGCAAGGATGGCGCGGTCCTATGGGCACGCCTCGCGGTCAATTCCCTCAAGGGGGTGGACGGGCACTACGCCGGAGCATTGGCCATGGTGGCCGATATCACCGTGCGCAAGCGGGCGGAGGCGGCGCTGATCCACGAGCGCGACCTGTTGCAAACGCTGATGGATACGGCGCCGGACACCATCTACTTCAAGGACGCCGCGGCGCGCTTTGTCCGTGTCAACCGCGCGCAAGCGCGCCTGCTCGGCGCGGATACGCCCGACGCGGTCGTGGGGCGGACCGACTTCGACTATTTCCCGCCTGAGCTGGCGCGCGAGATGTACGCGGACGACCAGCAGGTCCTGGACAGTGGGCAGCCCCTGGTCAACAGACTGGAGGATCAATCGGCCCGCGGACAGGGCCAGCGGTGGATCCTGAGCACCAAGATGCCGATTGCGCGCGACGGGCAGATCACCGGCCTGGTGGGGATCTCCCGCGACATCACCGACCTCCGCGCGGCGGAGGAGGCGCTGCGCGCGGGCGAGGAACGCTTCCAGGCCCAGTACCGGGGCTTTCCCCTACCCACCTTCACGTGGCGCTGGATCGACGACGACTGGATTTTCGCGGATTGCAACGCCGCCGCCGCCGTGCTCACGGGTGGTGCGCTGCGTGCGCGCCTGGGCCAACCCGCGACAGAGCTGTTCGCCACCGTGCCGGACGCGCGGGAGATGCTGGAGCGATGCGCGCGTGAGGGGAGGATCGTGCGCGGGGAACGGACGTGGCGCTTGCCCGCGCACCCCGACCCGCGCGACATCGTCGAGACGTGGGTCCCGGTCGCGCCTGACCTCATCATGCAACACGTCGAGGATGTCACCGAGCAGCGGCGCGCCGAGGCGCGTTTGCAGCGCCAGGCCTGGCACGACAGCCTGACCGACCTGCCCAACCGCGCCCTCTTGCACGAGCGCATCGCCGCGGCGCTCGGCGACGCGCCCGACGCCCCCGCGCCGCTCGCCCTGCTGTTGCTCGACCTCGACCACTTCAAGGAGATCAACGACGCGTTCGGTCACCAGCGCGGTGACGCCCTCCTGTGCGGCGCGGCTGACCGGCTCCGTGGGGTGGCCCGCGCGGGCGACACCATCGCCCGCCTGGGCGGCGACGAGTTCGCCGTGCTCCTGCCGGGCGCCGACGCGGCGGGCGCGGTGCGGGTCGCGCACGCCATCCGCGCCGCGCTGGACGCGCCCCTCACCATCGACGGGCAGATGCTGCGCGTGGGCGCGAGCGTCGGCATCGCGCTGGCCCCCACCCATGGCGCGGACGGCACGACCCTCCTGCGCCGGGCGGACATGGCCATGTACGCGGCCAAGCGCGGGCGACTGGGCCAGGCCCTCTACGAGCCGGCGCAGGACCAACACAGCCCGGAGCGCCTGGCCCTCATCGTTGCGTTGCGCGACGCGATCGAGCAGGGCGCGCTCACGTTGCACTACCAACCGCAGGTCGACCTGGCCTCGGGCCGCGTCTGTGGCGTCGAAGCGCTGGTGCGCTGGCCCCACCCGGAGCGGGGCCTTATCCCTCCGGATGCGTTCATCCCATTGGCCGAGCAGACCGGTCTGATCGCGCCGCTGACCAAGTGGGTGCTCGCGGAAGCGATCCGCCAGGCCAGGGAGTGGCAGCGCGCGGGCCTCCTGCTCGGCGTCTCCGTCAACCTCTCGATGTGGAACCTGCACGACCCGGCGCTGCCCGACCGCGTGGCCGCTCTACTCCAGGACCACGGCCTGTCCGCGGCGTGGCTGCGCCTGGAGCTGACGGAGAGCGCGCTGATGGCGGACACGGACCGCACAATGGACGTGCTGACGCGCCTGGCGGCGCTGGGCGTGCGTCTGGCGGTGGACGACTTCGGCTCCGGCTACTCCAGTCTGGCCTATCTCAAGCGGTTGCCAGTGGACGAGCTCAAGATCGACAAGGGCTTCGTGCGCGAGATGGCCACGGATGAGACCGACCGGGCGATCGTGGCCTCGACGGTGGCGCTGGGGCACGCATTGGGGCTACAGGTGGTGGCCGAGGGCATCGAGGACCGCGCAGCGTGGACGCTGCTCGCGGGGATGGGCTGCGACGTGGCGCAGGGCTACTACCTCAGTCGCCCCCTGCCCCCGGACGCGCTCGTCCGCTGGCTGCGCGAGGCGCCCTGGGCCGTCGCCTGATGACGACCGCAGTGATGACGATTACCTGTGTCCTCTTGCTATTCTTGCTATTCCTCACCGGTCAGCCGGACGCGGAACGTGGCGATGCCGTAGGGGCGCACGGCGACGCGTAGGGCGCGGCCGTCGAACGTGGCCTGGCCGAGGGGCTCCTCCAGCATGTTGGTCTCCTGGGCCGAGGCGATGGGGCGGGCAAAGGTCAGCGTGGCATCGCCGCGCGTGCCGTGGGCGTCGTAGAGGCGCACGATCAGCCCGTCGCCGCCCTCCGCCGGCTTGACCGTCTCGATCACCAGGCCGGGCCGGTCGGTCGCGACGAGCGACCGCGCCGCGGGGAGCGCCTCCGTGGTAGCGGGCTCGTTGCCCGTCGACGCCGTTTCTGGCAGGAGGCGCGCGCTGGCCGGCATGTTGAACAGATAGGCGTGGCGCACGGTCTCGCCCGCGCGCCAATCGCCTGCGTGGGGCAGCAGCGCGTAGCAGAAGACGTGCGCGCCCTGGTCGGCCTCGGGGTCGGGGTAGCTCGCGCTCTTGATCAGGGTCAGACGCATGGTGTGGCCTTTGACGTCGTGACCATACTTGCAGTCGTTGAGCAGCGAGACGCCGTAGTCGCCCTCGGAAAGGTCGATCCACTTGTGGGCGCAGGTCTCGAAGCGCGCCCAGTCCCAGCTGGTGTTCCAGTGGGTGGGACGCTCCACGTTGCCCCACTGGATGTCGAAGGTGGCGCGCGGGCTCTGCACGGTCACCGGGAAAGCGACTTTGAGCAGGGTCTGGTGCTCG
>JAABUX010002161.1_pt1 | contig 28282 bp, 31 predicted proteins | sample 5561851 | NCBI WGS metagenome assembly JAABUX01 (sample SAMN10711883, study PRJNA513361) | rock metagenome | isolation source: Antarctica rocks | place: Antarctica: Victoria Land, Richard Nunatak red sandstone | collected 2016-01-03 | reverse complement strand
GAATATAAAGTAAAAGATTATTATTACAATATTTTAAGGTAGATACATTGGAAAGTTAGCTTATATAGCGGCGTTTAGCTATGCCTTTAATTAAATAGCTAGAAATAGCGTAATAATAGTAATAAGATATAGTTAAGGATCTAGTCTATAAAGTGTTAATTAATTAATAGGTAAAAGGGATGAAATACTATATAACTTAGGGTAGAAAATAAGCTAGTATAATAGCGTTTAGCTATAATATTAGCGCTACCTATAGGCTTACGTCCCTGTAGCTATTAGTAGCCTAAAAATAATTATAATAATAATAAAGATAGTAGAGTACTTAATTAATAAGATATTAGTTAATAGAATAAATACTATAAGATTTAAGGTAGTTATCCCCTAGAGGGTTAACCCTAGGAGTACCTTAGAATATTATAATTATAAGAAAACTACCTTCTACCATTTAAGGTATAAAAACTTTATTAATAAATGTTAAAGTCTTAGTTTAACCTATATATATCTAGGGGTATAATTAAGCCTTAGGCCTGTTTATATAATAATTAATAATATTATTAGTAGGTAATATCCTTAATAGTTATTAGTTAGTAGTGTTACTAAGACCTAAAAGCTCCGGTAATTATAACGTATCATAACTCTTATATATAATAGACTTAATACTTTATACTTCTTAATATAATCTGTTGTAGATTAATTACCTCCTTAAAGATAATATTATAATTAAGGGTTTTAATAAGGCTATTAAATACCTATTTATTAGTAGAAGTCTACTTAAAGTTAATCTTACCATTAGTAATATTACCTTAGATCTAGTAATACTAAATATTTATATACTTAATATAATTATAATAAAGTGGGTTTCTTATAAGTATAATTATACCCTAATTATCCCTAAAGATTATAACTATTTAGAGTATATTATTAATAGGATAGATTTAATCTAGAAGAGTTTTAAGCCAAATAGCTTCCTTTATAACTTATATCTACTTAATATATTTAGCCTTATAGGTTAATAGTACTACTATTACTCAATACTTAAATAACTAAGAGATAGTACTACTTCTAAGGTTAAAGATATAGCTAGAGGTAGACTTCTTAATATTATAATTACTAGCCTAGTCTAAGTCTATCTACCTAGTAAGACTTTTTAATAACCCTTTATAAATAAGTTACTAGTAAACTATACATTAAAGGTAGTAGAAGATATATTTCACTACTTTAAAGTACTTTATTATAGGGTTATATAAATAGTAGGAGACTATCAAGATTGTATAGGTAATATTAGATTAAGTGCCTAGTATTATATATATAATGGAATTAATAGCTAATTAGTACTATTTTAGGAGGTCTAAGGGTATTATATACCTATCTTTAGCTACTAGAAGCTAGGTAGTAGTTTCTATTAGAGTTACAATAGGCTTTAACTCTTATACTTTATAATACCTAAGGAAATATTCTATATAAGTAGCTTATTTTAATTATAATATCTAATTAACTTGATCTTAAGTTACTATTATATCAAGGTAATAGCTATATTAATCTAAATTAGTTATATAGAATTTAATATCAAAGGCGTCTTTAATCTACTAGCTACTAGGTTAAGACTATTCTTAATATTTCCCTAGTTATTAATACTAGTACTAACCTAATCTTTAATATTAACTTTATATAATTTAGATATTAAGATAAAGATATACCTTCTACTACTATTAAAGTAGAGATTAGAGGTGGTAGTAAATACCCTCTTTCTCTTAATTTTATACTAGAATTTAGTTATAATTAGCTATTACACTCTTAGAATATATAGTCCTATATTATTCTAAATAGCCTTAGAGCGATTATGAAAATAGATTATATTATCCTTATAACCTAAAATCTTTAAAAGATTTCAAGTATTAAATATAATAAGGCTTATAAGGTAATAAAGGTATATTATAATACTAAGACTTATAATAAAATTAAGGATAAGACTATCCCTTTAATAGTTTAAAAGATTCTTAAAGATTCTTGTAAGCCTTAAGGTATTAATACTCTTAATAAAATTATTTATAATTTCATACTCTCTTTTATACTAACTATAAAGATATTAGTAATTATATAAGTAAAATTAAAATTATTAGTTCTAACTTAATTAGCTTAGGGTATAAACCTCCTTATATCTTTATTATTAATACCTACCTTTAATATCTTTTAAAGTATATTTATTTAGATATATACTGTTACTATTAAAGAAGGTATCATTATAGTCTTATTTAAAAAACTTATACTAGTTATAATAAATAGAGAAGTTTATTAGAACTTTATAAAGTCTTTTATTATATTTATAATTATAGCTATAATTACTATATACCTATTATACTAGACTACTTATATATATAGTATAATAATAAGTATTATAATAATTATAATAATTTAAGCTATATAAAGTCTAAATACTAGAATAAGTACCCTAAGTTAATAAAGGCTTACCTTAAGATAATTAAAGTAAATAAAAGTTAAAATTAAGGGAGCTAAGATTAAAAGGGTATTAATATTAGAGGTAAATATCCTTATATATCTATAGAGCCTAAAGACCTAGTTATTAGCTTTATAATTATATTATATATAACTAGCCTTACTCCTACTATCCTTTTAAATACAGCGTAAGACTAATTTATTATTAATAATCAAAATATCGTTATAGAATAAAAGGCTATCCTTAAGACCCCTGTTTATAGGATTAGTTAAGTTGGTTCCTATATAATAGAGCGTAGTAATACGGTTATTATTCATGAAATTAGTAAATGAATTAGAGTAAAAGTATACCTTTTTAATATTTTTTATATCCCTAAGGCTTAATTAAATTAAATTTCAATATCTTAACTTCTTTATCTTAAATTTAAAGTCTCCTTTAACTTATAAGAGTATACAACTTATAAAGGCTAAATCTTTATATATATTTAATATAATAATATTTTCCACCTTAATATTTAGGAGTAAGCTAAGAATTAATATTTAAACTTAAAAAAAGATCTTTAAAAATAAGCCTTAAATAACTTACTTTAATATATAGCGAGATAAGCCCTAATATTAGGATATAATACTAAAGAAGGAGTTATATATAGTAGTAGTAATAAAAGAGGATTAATAATATAATTAATAATACTTCTTTTTAAGGCTATTATAATAAAACTTAAAGCTACTTTAAAGGTACCTTAGGATAAGGAATTAAGTTAGATATAATATAATATAAAAGTTATAATAAGAAGTATTAAAATCTTATAAGAGGGATTCTAAGTATACTTAATATATTTAATATAATTAGAAGTTATATGAAAACTTATAAGTATTAATAAAATAGTATTAATATACTATTATAGCTATATTATATATATTAACTTAGAGCTTTATTATATCTATTTATCTCCTCTTATTACCCTTATAATCTTTAATTTATAAATTATATTTCTTTTCTAATATACCTATTTTCTTCTTTATTTTTAATTTTTAACTATTTAATTTCTCTATCTTTAGTAGCTATTTTAACCTTAAATCTATTATAATAAGTAATATTAATATTATTACTACTAGATTTAATAATATAACTTAATAATTAATATAAGCTTATAATTATAAGCTATTATAATTAAGAATAGTTATTTTTAACCCTTATAGATTATAAGAGTTCTCTATTATATATCTTATGATAAATTAAGTATTAAAATAGTAGTAGTAGAAGTAGAATACTTACTGTTTATTTAAGATTATAAGAATATCTATTATATCTACTATAGCTTTATACTTCGTTATTTTTTTCTTATTAAGAGTATATTTCAATATAACTACTAGAAGTCTTAAGAATTAGTAAGTAAAAAATAATCTAATACTAAGTAATAAAGATAACCCCTACTATATTTAAAAATAGTTATATTAAACTAAAAGCTAGAGATAGTTAAACTATTTACAAGCATGACGAAGCGGTGGAGCTAAAGAAGAAAGTCTTGAAGCAAATGACACGAATACTCGGCGCCGAGCATCCTGATACTATCTTAGCTATGAACAACTATGCCAATACACTCCAAGCTCAAGACAAGCTCAACGAAGCGGCGGGCATACAGAAAGAAGTTTTGGAGAAATATACACGAATAATCAGCGCTGAACATCCTAATACTATCTTTGCAATGAGAAACTATGCCAAAACACTCGAAAATCAAGGCAAGCTCAACGAAGCAGCAGAGATACAAGAAGAAGTTTTGGAGAAAAGCACACGAATACTCGGCGCTGAGCATCCTCACACTATGTTAGCGATGAGCGACTATGCCATTACATTCGGATACCAAGGCAAGCTCGACAAAGCAGTGGAAATAATGAAAGAAGTCTTAGAGAAAAGGACAAAAATCCTCGGCGCTGAACACCCTAGTACGAAAGCCGTGGCGACAAATCTCAGTATACTCAACGAAACACGAGCTTTTCACCAGACACCGCTGGATACCAAAAAATCGACCAAGAGATCAATTTTCCAATCACTCTGAGAGAAGCTCCATCCGGGGTAATTACAGTGCTTAATATTCAACTCTTTAAGTGCCTGATTGATAGAGGGAGACATTAGCGGCGTCACAAGCCGAGCGTAATGGGAAGCTACTGCATCAATGCTCTTCGCCTTGCCCTTGGCATTGGAAGTCTTGGGCTCAGACTTGGTGGCGGTGGTTTTGTACCCTTAGCCTTGGCTTTACGCTTGTCGGAATCTGAGATATGACTGCTGCTAAGGGAGGTCACATCGTTATCGTCGTCGTCGTCGCTATTCATGTTAACAGTGTCGAGGCGCTTAATAGGGGTTGTTATATTGCTGGTAGTAGGTCCTAAAAGCGAGGTCACTGAGCGAAAAGCTAACCCCTTATAGTAGTATGAACGTTTACCAGAAGCGACGCCAGACGGTATGGCAGTCATAGTAGTCGTATCACTAAGGGGGTGGTTAGTATAGGATATAAGGCGAGGGAGTTCCAGGAGAGCAACAATTGGATTGAATGTTATTCGTAGGTATTGAGAGGCGCTAACGAAATTGTATTTCACCATAACAGGTGTAGGGAATTTTCCCAAAGACAATCTCGATAGAAGTCTTTCCGTGCTGTGCCTTTACTGTTTGTGAGATTGGAGCCAAGGCGCTATATCCGATAAGGCTGCCCCCAATGGATGCATGCAAGGTACGCTCGTAACACGCTCGTAATAGACATGTTGATTACATTTTCGATTTTCGCGCCTTTGAAAGATGGCACCGTTAAAGCGGGCACCAGAAAAGCCGGCACCGTGAAGGCCGGTACTATAAAAGACGGTACCGTGAAAGTAATGAGGTATGAGGCAATATTCGAGGTCCAGTCATGGACGCAATCACGTAAGCTTAGACGCTGGGACGTCCTTGGCAATAATAGAGGTCGAGGTTTACTCATTTTGGTAAGGCATCCTCCAAACCGGTACAACCTCGGTGTTCAGACTTCTGTCACCCTGGTGGCAAACTGCCACTTCACAATCACTCATCACATGCGCAGGCTGAACAACATTTTCCACCTCTCGACCGATTGCGGGGCACAAAGGACACTTGCTGCCTTTCTGTTGGTCCTAATCCTATTTGTAAGAATAAGTCGTACATTACTTGAATTGACGTTAGATATCTCGGGGGCTATACCCAGTTGGGTACATCCGAGGTTTAGCCGATCAGGGGTAGTAGTTTTAGTACCACTCCCACTACATAGAGAGAAATCAAGCATCATCAACCCGAACATTAGGACTGTTACTGCTTCAAACCAGTCCTACCAACAGTTGAGCTAATAGAGAGACTGGCATTATTCTTTCTGACAAAGGATTGACCTACATCACCACAAGCTTCAGCTCCACGTGGGTCCCCCATCCCAAAAAAGAAAGCCTCTCTATGGATAGCTGATGACCAGTTGCAAAGAAGAAGATGTGCCAAGAACTGATAGCGCGGACCAAAATGCTCTGCGGTCACCTTATTGACGCTGCTGAAGTAGATGAAGGATTACCTACTTGGGACGGGCCACCAGCGTTTGAACCAAAAGAAAGAGACACATCGTTGCCAAGCATATTAGTCACCATGATTGTCATAAAATTGACGCTTGTGATGGTGTTCGTAGCTTTTGGAGTGCCCGTGATCGTAACAGTGCTTAAGACTGTAGTTGTATACGGGTACTCTGAGCCTACTGTCTGAGCAAAGGGGCAGTTTAGCGTTGCAGCTACCAGAGCTGCGAGCATGAAAACTGCATTCTGGGTCCTTATAATGCATCCAGTGAATCACTTTTTGGATGCTTTTGGGGGGCGTCTGTAACGGAACCATGTGATGTCATTCTATTACAAGCTAGAAAGCAACGTAAAGTCGGAGGCGAAATCTCTGCAAACCAAGTCCGGTTTTGCAGCACTATAGTTCTTATTGTACAGTAATTTATCAATCAGGCGCGGACTTGCGAGTTGATATACGCAATACGCACGGGCAGCCTCATAATTAACCTCCACTTGTATATGATCGATCACTTGCGAGAAGTGTTGTCGCAAGGGATTTGATTATGCTCAACGGTGGAAGGAGATGGAAGGATCGTTCTGCTTATTATTCAGCTAGACGGAGGGACCGGGGTTGAAATGCGCATTCTCATTTCTATCCATCCAATAGTCGATGGGTCATTCTCATTTCGACTCCTAGGTCGAAAAGTGATCAAGTCCGCTTTTTTGTAGCTGACGAGAGGATGCCTCGTTTCGGCATAAAGTAATCATGTTTAGAAGTAGTTACAGGCTAACCCAATTTTGCTGGGCAATGTCCCATTACACCGACCCTCGACCGTCATCATTCCAGTCACTCCTCACCGGGCTGACGTGCATATTCTTGAGGGAGATACGTACTCCCTCAAAGCGCTGCTGGGGATCATACCAGCTAAAACACAGAGCTACGTTTATTCTGTAGGTGGCGATCAATAATTTTCAACTTTCAGATGTCTCTTGAATTCAGCTAATGTATTCCTCTCATGCCAGGCTATTGAGAATGCAACATGAGGCGAAAGCGGTCGTCCACTCATCCAGCAATAAGCTCGGTGCAAACCAGCTACAAAGGATGCACACTGCTGCCGCTGCCGCGCGAGCTCAGAGTTCGGATATTACAACATCTTGTTTACTCCCCTGAGCCACTGGTCCGCGAATTTCCTTTTCTTCGTCGCCTGAAGCCAGCTTGGCACCACGAATGCTTTTCCACTGCGTCCTTGCAGAATATCGTGTCTTCATTGCAATTTGGCCGCTTTACAATTGCCATATGTCAATCAGTAGTCTTACAGTATTTCTCGTCGAAAGACAAGGCCGTTTGATGGAATACATTAATGTCTCGGCTCCATCTACAGACGACAGTACCAGTTCTAAAAGTCCGGTTTATCGCTTCTACATCGGTGATGCTGACTTCAAAGAGGCACGTTGGTGGAAGGCGGTTCTAGCTCCAGGACAAGGCTGGCGGTCAATTATCCAGACCTCATCAGACGTGACCTACTTGGCACCGTGGTCTATTGAGTATCATGGTGATCGACAATTCGTCATCGAAACATCGACTACGGTCCTGTGCGCTGATGGTACTCGGAAAGCAAATCCGCCGTCTTCTGAAGAAGCACTTCAGTACCTCACCTCTTACTGTCTCCTGCATGGCCTAGGAACTCAGTACTTCGCAGTGCTCTCGGCAGTCTTGACTCTACCGTTACAAAGCCTTCTGGGCAGAACGGTCCAGCTGCCGAAGCCTGTGATGGCTCAATCATCACGGAAACCATTCTCGGTGCCAGATGTCCGGAAACAGCTTCTGGACTTAGCATACCTTGTAACTTTAAGTTGCGCCATCCGGGTCGTGAGTTCAGCCTTGTGGACGGTTTTCTGGGAACCTGAAATCGATTGCAATCTCGCCAGCGCATGGCTTTTTCCCATATTAGAAGTGGTCAATCCCCTCATCGAGACCAACAATCAGGAGATGCTTGTGAGAGTCTTGGCTCCACACCGGCCGATGGTGGGACCGCTGTGGCTTGGGGCAGCTTTGACCGGCCTTTCGAGGGATATTCCTCATTTCCTTCGTACTTTAGAAGCGCCGTACGCTCGTCCGGATTCCCTTGCTTCTTCTTGGCTCGAAACACCACAGCTCTTTACGGATACTCCCGGTATTGGAGCCTATAAATGCGAAAACGACCATATTCGCAGAGCCGATAGGTGGCGTCTGCTTCATGACGTTGGCTCACCACCTTATTGCTCCACGCCGCTTTCATCATGGCAGCCTTTTGGGCGGATGCCTCTCTCTGCTGTTGAACTTGATGTTATGTCTCATGTGGAATGCAAAAGACATAGTCTTCAGGCATTGGTTGTTATATCGTGTAGTATTATATCTAGAGCACTATCAGCAGATTCTTATTGCGATAGAGGGAGGATTACACTTTTCTGGCCGTGGCAGGTCCGCAGAATAAGAGAGATCCCAAGCCTAGTCCCAGGATGACTTTACCGTCGTCAGCAACGAAACCATCGACTATCATTGACCAGCGTCGCCCACTGCCGCAGGTATTTCTTGAGACCCTGCTTCAACCCGCCTGTAATCCCTTAGAGTTCGATCCGCATAGACGTGGGCGAGGTAATCCTAGTATGCCTTACTGCTGTTTTTAACCCCACTTCGCCGTATATACTTCTCAAGGCTTTGTTCGGCATCAGCTCCAGCAAAAAAGCCAGTGTACCCATTCACATTTCTTCTCCGCGATCCATCGTCGCCACTGGTGTAGATCGTCCTCAGTTGAACAGAGAGCGTCGTTAGCAAAACCTGCTGCCAAGGCCTGCTACCAAGGCCATTGTTCTAGCGGGACGCCTCCTAGCGCTACACCTGCCAGCGTCACGCCCGCTAGGCCGGCGGTGACAAGAACCTCTGCCAGCCGCGCCGCAAACGCTGCCAACTGCCAATGCCACGCTAGCAACAACCATTACCAGATCTACGATCATGATGAGAGCCTTTCTGATCGGCCGAAAATTTCAATCATGTTGGGCAACGGAAATAGGGGCAGGGACGATACATCCATTCTGGAAGCTTGGCAGCAGTAAGGAAAGTTTACATGGTACCGGGGTTTGAATAAAGGACAGACTTACAAGGGATAGCCAGGGACTGCTCCGAACTGAACACTCTCCTCGGCGACAGGCTCTCCGGGGAAATTTCTGCCAGGAGGGATTCTCTCACTGGAGAGAAGTACGTGGAGCGCCTGCACGACACACCCTACTCCTTCTACGAATCCCACCATCCCAATTGACTACCGCATGACCCAGCTTAATGGTTGGGACATGACCGGAAACCCAGATACCTTCCGACAAGGAGCGAGCGCTTTGAGGAACGCTAGGGACTGGGCAAAAGAGAAACGGGAGAAGCTTATGGCTGCGGCGAACAGCAAGATGCAAGATGCGGATCATTCCGATGTGGGCTCGTCCACGCAAAGCTTTGTGTCACTGTCATCCAACGCACCTGCTCAGCTAGGATCTGAAACGTCAGCTGACGAGCTTGGCCTGGGCCTTGATACAATTGCTGGCTTCAGTCGCAGAACTCCGGTCGCAGCTCGAACGAATCCTCCACCCAAAGTACCATCGAAGCGACTGGTACCGCGCTTACGCTCCAAGTCAACTCTTCTCATCTCATACTCCCTCTAAACATTTCCGGCGTCAACCTCGGGTAAGGCCGCGCCCTACATGACTGACCCATCTCGCTGACAGACGCTCAAGCGCTGCCCCCCTTCCTCCATATCCACCACCAGAACCGTTAGCTTACCAAGTCCCCAATTCCCCCGTCATCCTTGTCTTCTCACCCAAAGGCGCGACAAGACATGGATCCAGAACGCTATCGCTTCCGCCGCCACAGAATGTTCCCGGCACCAAGCAGCCAAACCCTTACAGCATCAGGTTTACACCTGGAACTACCCACGCCTGACATGGCGTTTGTGGAACAGTGCGCATCATGGGATCCAAGCATTTTTACAGAAGTATGATGGGGCTGAGGAAACAGATGTGGGGGTCAGGATGAATTTCCAGATACTTGTGATTTGCGGTTGGAAAGGGTCTTCTGGAAGTGCTTTGAGAGGGAATCGGCCGTTCATTCCGTGAAGGCCACCGTAGTATAGTGTAATACGCGACAGTGAGCCGTAGACTTGAACTTCCAAAGGGTGCGGAGCGCAGGGTTCATATGGTCGATATTGTGAAATTTTCAAGACACTTACTGAACATTTCTGCTTTCATTTGTTCAAATAACTTTCCGACAACTCTACATGCGACGGGCTGCGTAAGTCGTTAAGTAGTAGAAATTAGGCAACACCTTAGCCATGGTCGTACCAAATCTTTACCGATTAATACCGTCAGATCGATGCTTGCGTTTCAGATGCCAACAATAGACAGTGAGAAAGCCTCGTCAAACGGCATTGGCACCATCGCGAACCGGCTGTGTTCTTACCTGCACACAAATATATCCGCGTATCATGACCCGCTGTCTTGCTGAAGCCCACGAGAATAACGGTTGGATCGGCATATAAGACGTCAATGGTTAGGTTGGTAGCGGTTGTTCTCCCATATCTATAGCGTCTGCGTAGGATCTTAAGCTTAGGATGGGTGATTGGGGAGCGGTAAGGGTTCGTGAGATATGGAGGGTAGAGATGTAGTTCTAGGTCGGAATGTACGAGGGTGGCAGGTGCCTTCGGTAAGGTATAGGATAGTACAAGGGCCTGGTACGGTGTACGTTCCAACTTGCGCGATTGGAGGATATATTGGTGTAGGAAGCGCTTGGTGAGCGCCATTTGGTAACTATTTGTGGAGCTAATCAGCGATGCCCACACGTACGGTGGTACATGGGAGCATGGTCCTCGTAACAGTAACATCTGCTTCACATATTGACAGTCGAGCGTGACTGTCAGGTCCTGGAGAGTTTTTTGTGACAGTCATGCACCGGTCCACGCAGTCTCAATTCATGACTTTGAGATATCGAATTCGTTAGGACATGGTGTCTGCGCTTGGTGCGTGCGTTTTCCGCCATCAATGTGACGATACGTTATGTGTCGGCGCCGAATACAGTCGTTTGCGAAGGCATTGGCCAGACGCTAGTGGCCCGCAAATCGTCGAAGCTCCCCCACTCAAAATGGCTGGCAAGGCCTCGGCGACTCGCGGTGGTAAATATAGCCTATAATTAATGGTAGACGTCTTATCATAGCCCCCGCAGACGTCCTGTCGTAGGCCATGCTGTCGTCTTGTAGCCCCCGCAGACGTTCTGTCATAACCACCACTGTTGTCTTATTGATGAGACGTCTACGGCGGCTACAGGCTATAATAAGACGATAACAGGGGCTATAACAGGACGTCTGCGAGGGCTACAAGACGACAGCATGGCCTACGACAGGACGTCTGCGGGGGCTATAACAGGACGTCTGCGGGGGCTACGAGACGACAGCATGGCCTATGATAGGACGTCTGCGGGGGCTACAAGACGACAGCATGGCCTACGACAGGACGTCTGCGGGGGCTACAAGACGACAGCATGGGCTATAAGAAGACAGTAGCAGCGGCCACAGGGCCTACAGCATGGTAACAGCAGGGCCTACAACATGACAGTAGCAGCGGCCACAGGGCCTACAACATGGTAACAGTAGGGCCTACAGCAAGACAACAGCATGACAGCAGCAGCGGCCACAGGGCCTATAGCATGGTAACAGCAGGGCCTACAACATGACAACAGCAGGGCCTACAACACGACAGTAGCAGCGGCCACAGGGTCTACAGCATGGTAACAGCAGGGCCTACAGGAAGACAGCATGACAGCAGCAGCGGCTACAGGGCCTATAGCATGGTAACAGCAGGGCCTACAGCAAGACAACAGCAGGGCCTACAGCATAACAGCAGCAGCGGCCACAGGGTCTATAGCATGACAACAGCAGGGACTACAACATGACAGCAACGGCGGCTACAGGGGCCATGATGAGGCCACAGCGGGGGTGATTATGGGGGCGGCTAGGGGCTAAAACACCATAGATCATGCATACGGGACAATTCACGACTTCATTCCAACGTTTACTTAGTATCTAAAGGCTACAGTTGAGACCGCACGTCGTTGAGGCCTTACCACCCATTTTGGGTGGGGGAGCTTCGACGATTTGCGGCCCACTAGCGTCTGGCCAATGCCTTCGCAAACGACTGTAAGTGCCTTCCTTCCTTATCCGGTCTCACGAATTCAGTCTGTGCGCGGCTAACCTATCAGGGCTGGGTGTACTAGCTAATCTGGGCTTGGATACACATGATCTAGCCTAGATGATATTAGCCTTGGCCAGATGTGAGGGGAACCCAGCTAGCATTTCTGTGATTGGATGATTCTTCCCGTTCACGACAGCACTTTTGGTATCACAGTACTGTGGTATCTGGCATAATAAAAGTTAGCGCGACAGGGGTTTGATTGGTCAGGAGAGAGATTTCACCACCAAAATCTGCCAAGACGCTAGCTTTTATTATCCCTGTAGGGTAGTAGATCATCCACTAGGGTGTTCCGAGACTAGTCTAGATACTAGTGCCTGCTGAACTTTCTAGCGCTCCAATCAAAGGTTCAATCCACCTTGCACTGTCAGTATTTTCAATCATTCTCACGGTGCCAACATGCAGTAATTCTACGCTCGTCCATTCCCATCCTTGCAAGGTCATCTCAAGACCATTGCGTGGGACACAAGAACGGTCTAAAAGCCGAGACCGAGACCGACCAGCCGCCCCTATCACCAAATCTCCTTGACTTTGGTGGCACAGATGCCGCTGATGTAGTATCCCTAAGGTCCCGCCTCCCGAACCTACAATTCGGACAATGCAGCCAATAACATGGAGTTCCGCGAGACATCGTTGCACTATGACCGACAGGATTTCGTAACACCCACGCAACTTCGAAGGGCCGAGGTTCTTTCTGATTGGAAGCCTGAGTGTTGGGAAAGGGCCAGCTTGGGATGGATTGATAGCAGTACGACGCTTCTTCGCCAGGGACCCCTTTTGACTTGGAATCCGCCGTGGTTTCCGGAACTCGTCTATATGGCCACAGTGCCGACAGCAGCAGAGCTACAGTATGAGCGAACACATTATGACGACAGCCAGGTGAGGTCGCTACTGGCGTCCAATATCCTGTTCCTCGGTCTGGCTATCATGGCCGTTGCGACGAGGTTCCTCTGTCGGTGGGTGAGCAAGATTAGGTATGATTACGATGAGTGGTTCATTGTCGCTGGACTTGTAAGTATTTCCTTTGACTTACTTTAAACCTCGCGTGCAAGACTTGGCAAGCTCTTTCGGCTGACGGGATACCATCGGTGAATAGATCCTTTCAGCTGCTGTGATTGCATGCCAAATCATCGGTATGCCATTGTCTCCTGTATTCCCCGTCTAGTCTTGTATTTGATGTGGTTGTCCAGGAATTCGATATGGTGCCGGACGGCACAGTGTCGTAACGACAGTCACGACGACTAGCGACAAAGATTTTACTCGGGTACGTATTCCGTCCGCCTTACGAGAATACAGAACTAAGACGTGATAGAATCTTCTTGCTGTTGAAGTGATATACCAGGGGGCCACCTTCTGTATAAAAGCCTCAATGCTTTATCTCTACCAGAGAGTATTCTACGTCAGCCGTCGTCTCACCATCGTTCTCTGGGTTGTTGCCATTTTCATCTTCCTGTACGGTTCGGTCCAGGGTCTCGGCGCTCTGATCCAGTGCGTTCCTACCAACGCTCAGTGGGATCCTACAGTCAAGCGCCATTGTTTCCCTATCGAGGTATCGGTCATCATCTTCGCCATCTGCAATGTTCTGACGGATTTCATCATCCTCATACTCCCCATGCCTTTACTATGGGGCCTCAAACAGCCGCTCGAGCTGAAACTGAAGCTGATGGCGATGTTCGCGCTTGGTGGCCTGCAAGTTTACACCCCCAAAATGATGAGAGTTTTGCTGAATGTCATAGTGTATGCTTTGCTAGCATCTACCGCGCTACTATCATCCAGCATCTGAGTCGGATTGATTCTAGTTGTGAGTCCCTGCCTGTCAAATTAGTATTTCCGCCGTCCTTATAACGGCAACAGGGAAAGACATCCCAGCCCAGATCTGGACCGCCATCGAAATGGGTATGGGCGTCAGCGTCTGCCTTCCAACATATAAGTCGCTCTTCAACCGGATAATACCCAATTTCAAAGCTAAATTTTCCTCTCAATCCTCAAGAGAACCAGATCCCGTACGACATCCGCAAGCCGTCGTGGGCAATGCGCTGGCCACTTGGCCGACATCGACCACGGAGACGGAACCACCAGCGCCGCCGGAGTCGGGTTCGCGACGAGAATGGTCGAGACCGAGCCAGTCGTCGGAGTTTGCACATATCGGGATCTTGGGAAGTAGTATTAATGTGGAGAGAGGAAATAGAGAGGAAGCAGCAGTTGCGACCAAGCTAGGTTAAGCTTTTCCAATACACCACCTCTGTGCATTAGATCCAATACTTGTTCACCACATAATACCCCTTGAGGCTGCAGGCTCTTGCTAAACTGGATTTATCCATCACCGATGTAGGTCGCCAAGCTCTCAGTATTCCATATCCTGGCGAGTTTGGCACTCGTCTCAGCTGTATCTCAGTAGAAACCCCTAAGACGAGTGCCTTGCCAGGATATAGGATAAGTACGCCCGCCCAGGAATCTATCCGTCTTCGGAGTATTTCACGAACGCGTCATCGAAGTAGTGCAGCGAGGATATGGTTTGCTAGGTGATATGAAGTATGGCGAAGCTCTGACTGTCAAAGAGTCATGCCATCATGTTACGGCCTAAAGAGGAGCCGAAAAGGTTGGAGGCAAGCTGTTCCGTCGTTGTAATACCCAAGATGCTAGACGAGAGGTCGGCAGGAAATATCGCCTTATCCCCCTTTAGAAACCCTCGCCTCTATCTAACGCCCTCCCCTTATTAAATCTTTAACAATATATATAATTATAAGGCTTTTTCCAAGAATACTATAATACTGTAAAAAGGAAACTTCCCCGAGTTAAAAGGGATATTTACGCGCAGTAGCCGGGTAAATTTTTGGAGTTAAGGACTCAAGGAATAAGGCTGCGGGAGGTGCGAATGGCCAAAAAGGAAGCGAACCTCCGGAGGCACATGTACGTAGGTGACGCTGCTAGAAGTCAAAGAATCACATTACTCGTAGATTTTCTAGTTCAACTGGTCACGAACGAGTATCATTCTACTTATCAAGGAGTTGTCAGCAGAGAGAAGGCCTAACCAGAGGCCTGTACACTGAAACCGAAGTCATCTTGATGCCATAACCAAAGGAAGGATATCCTCGAATATCTTGACAGTCATTTCTGTATGTTGACTTAGCAAGGCATAGAACTCCGAGCGCCGACAAAGCCGCCAAACACATTGCCAAAGATGAACTTTGCGCTGAGCGTGCATCAGCCCGTGCATAATCTCAAAGAATCCGACATGTCGGACGCTGAGCAGGAACTGCACGGTCATAAAAATCGGCACGACACACGGAGTCTCGCTGGGCAGTCTGAGATTTAGCTCGGTCTCCATTGCCACATACATCTGTCCGACGGCAGGATCTTCCATATTATTGGCAAAATTGGACGTCCCGGATCCCGCCAGGAATGTCCATAGACACAAGGGGATGTCGATGTTTTCGAGCTTTCTGATCGTCGCCTCAAATAGCGAGAGATAATTGCCCGCTATATGATTACAATACTGAGCGGTGCAGAGAGACCAGAAATTCGAGAAGTAAGCAAGCGATCCTTCCAATGTAACCTCATCAAGGGCTTGGGGGGAGTCATTGATGCAAGTCCGGAAAGCCCGCACGAGGGTGGCAAAGAAATTCGAGATCTGATCCTCGCTTACGTGCCTTAGAGACTTGACTTGCGGTGTTAAATTCAATATAGTGCGCAAAAGCGTACGGCTCTCAAGCGGGCCCTCAGTGTCCATCGTGATCTCTAAAAGTGCGATCAGTGATGTTCCCTGCTTTTCACCGTCAAGAGTACCGATCCACTTGGCAACGTTGTGATTCTTGGGACTCTTTGCGTCTTCGAATTTGTTCCAGGCGTTGCGGTAGCGCGGAATGAATTTGGCCCGTATACGAACCGGAACCTGGAATGGTATTTCCTTACCACGTCCTAGAGTGTAGAAGACATGGAAAAAGTATAGGCAGAAGTCGTCCGTGATATGTCGTATACGGAGACTTGGTTCATCGGGTGATAACAACGACCAAGCTTTGTTTGCGTATTCAATTTCAGCACGACTGGAGCCTGCTGAGGGAGCACCAGCCTGAAGAAGGCCGATTGCTACTAGGACGTTAGCTTTCTTCGAACGCAGAGGTATTGATAGCAGCATCCTACCTTCAATCCGTTTCGCTGGATCGTGATTCTTTAGCTCCGGTATGCATCTCTTCGTAAACCGAAGAGCGGATGGATGTGCACTCCAATCAAAGCTAGATTGACGGACACCAAAATTTCTCCCCAAGTGCAATAATGCTGGGAAGTCTAACTCTTCAGTCGCGATCCCTGTTTCGCATTCTGAATCGGAGAAGAGGGTAGTAGCGTCAGAGTCCCTTGAGTCCTGAGGCCTGCTCGTGTCAAGGGTGGCCGCTGTTGTGCTTGAGCTACCGGGTCTAGCTTGATTATCATCTTTACATCGACGCGGGTGTTTATTCCTGTATGGAGAGCTGCTGGTACCACCAGAGGAGACCACAGCATTCTGGGAAGGAGATGAGTGCTTGGGTCGAGGTGGCAACGGCGGCGGCGATGGCTCCTCAGTCTGGGGAGGAGATGAGTGCTTGTTTCGACGTGGTAACGGCAACGGCGATGGCTCCTCAGGGTTCTGTCCTTTGGTGGATAAAACACTCTTGTCTGCTGCTCTTCGTTGATCGTTCTCCTTTAATTGAGGCCGCTGTTGGTATTTGGGTGGAGATCTACGAAGGTTTAAACGATCCGTTCCCTCTTTCGTAGTGCATCGATCGCTGTTCCTGTCATTCTCTAGTACTTTGTGATATGCTGGATGGAGAAGGCCGTCTAGGTGACCGGGTTTCGTTGGGCAAGGTGGATAAAAAGCTTCGACCTCGTGATGTGGGAAACTTGGATTCGTTGTGGCTGCGTCCGATGTCGCTGGCCGTCCTGTCTCCTTTGAAATTTTGGTGGAGGCCGCAGTACGAGGCCGATATGATTGAAATGATCCGATGTTTTCAAGAGGCGCAAAGTAAGCCGGATTGGTAGTGGTGGCGCTGCTGATACTCCGAGGTGATTGAGAAACTGTGGCAGTGCTCCGGGCTGTGGCTGTTCCACTTGTCGACGGCCGTGGCGTCCCACGCCACGCCGACGACTCCTTATGCTTGGAAGAAAATATCCTTTTGAAGAAACCCATTTTGCAGCGAAAGTTCTCTAGGTCAATAAGACTTGGGGATTCAGATTTTGGAAAGATCGTGGGGCCTTTTACAATTGTACCTGCTCTCTCCGCTTCTTCTGGCCGAGCTTGGCCTCTTCAGGCCGATGATAGCATATCCCCCTTTCAAGCGCCTCTGGGAATGTCTATCAACCGACATCACCCTCCCCAGTCTTCTTACTGGTCCATAATGCTGCAGCCGGCTGGAATCCCATCACATCGTCTCGTCGCTCCATAGCCCCTTACCCCTCTTTACCCCTCTTCACCCATACTTGGTCTTCGAGATGTCCCCCCCTCCTGCTTCACATCTACCATCGTCAAGCGGAAAACCCCTTCCACACACCCACTTCCCTTTTGACAGCGTGGCACGAGCGAACGATATTCGGCAGTTACGATAGCCAACCATGGCCCTAGCCCTCGGTGCGTCGCAGAAGAGGGCTTTAAGTGTGCATGTTGGGGATGTTATACTCGACTTTTACGACCGCGAACCGCCGCTGTGGAGTACGGTTGGTACTGGAACCCAGGCAGAGCTACGTAGACTAGTGATCAGACGGCTCAGGGAGAAGGATTGTGCGGACGTGGCCGAAATTCTCGAGACTAGCTCCCTTGATGCGGCGATCGTGGTAATCAAGAAAAGATTCAAAACGCTACGAGAGTTAAAGAGGCGGGGGGAAGAGCGAAAACGGGGGGCTGAAAAGAAAGCGGTCTCAGAGGGTGAGTTGCAGAATCTGCATGGTGGCCCTACCCTAGGATAACTAATGACCCATAGGAACTATAGACCCCTCTGCAACTGAAACAGTGTCTGGCAGCAGCTGAAGTAGGGATGTTACTTTGGATCGCATGTCAAGGCAATAGCCATAGTTGCCTAATATCACCGTCTCCACTTGTCCTATTCAGCAAGCACTTGTAACCTTCAACGCTTTGTCCCATCCTTTATCACCCACTTTAACGATCAGCCTCCTCTACATTCCGTATCAACTTCCTGTCTGATCTCGCCATGCTAAGCGATAGCTACCTTGACGCTGGCGACGAGAAGTCACATGCAGGTCAGATAACTTACTACTTTCCTCTCTTAAAATTAGTTTTTACTGACTGGAACCAGATGCAAGGGCTCTGCTTTTGGAGTTAGTTCGACAGTGCGAGGAAGAGAGCACTATGAGCGCCTCGGACCACCTTCTCAAGCTTTACCGTGATCCAGAATTCCTTCCGAGCTTGTGGTTCAATCCTCAAACAGATCGCCTTCTCGCCCCCGTGACCGTGAAAATCATATCTATCCTCAGCACGAAGCCTCTCCCCTCATGGGAAGAGTCCGACTTCTTTCTTCTCACCAATCTTATGATCCTCGCATGTGATGGTGCGGTGGTGGAAGGAGCGGGAATGAACACCAGTGCCAAACGATGGCTCGGTGTATTCTCAAAGTGTTTCGCTTCTCTGCCTTCAGATCTATTGCCATTTAGCTTATGGCTGTTCACGATCAGCAGCCCTCACGATACTCTAATCAAGCCTGCGCTTAAAAGGCTTGATGGAAGTTTCCCCACGACTGGCATCGCGTGGTGGGAACAGGCAAGCGGGCGGCGAAACCGTTCTCTGTGTCGACTTAAAAGGCATCTACTTGATTTCGACGTACAATGCGGCAGAGATCTCAACGAGAGGCTGAAGGCTACGAAGGAATGCGGTCACCTCTGCTTTGGCTGTGTCGCGTGGCGCTTTCGTGTTATGGTGACAGGCCTTCCAAAGATACAGGTATGGAAGACTCTGAGGCGACAGGTTACTTGAATAGCGGAGACCATGTTCCTCCTTTGAGCTGTGCTTCCAAGATCGATATACAGCAGGCTGTATAGGTAAGACGAACAATCTACGGCAAGCATAAGCGCAGCGACGGACCCCATTGGATATGTGGGCAAGCCGGATAGCTGGATGAGCAATAGGGCGAACTGATTGATGGGTGGAACACGCCGGAGAACAGGAGTAAGAGCGTCGCATGCATAGTAACCTTGTTTTCAAGAAATGGCAAACTCGTGAGGTCTCTACCCATGCACTCGCGGAGCGAAATAATCACCTACTCATTGTCTTATGATGCCTCTGACTATGGCTATAGTGAAGTCGAGTGACGTGATGATACGGTCGCAATATTATGTGCGCTTTCTTCTCCCACTAATGGACTTTGGCGCTCTAGATGAGAACAACTCTTCGGCACGAATTCCGCCTTACATCTTGAAGGGAAGTCATTAAGGCTGATATGATTCGGAGGTAATGATCGCATAGGAGCTCTGCTCGATATGTGAATATAAGAAAAGAAACTTATGCCTCATGAACTGCTGCATATCGTAATGCCCACTTCTATCGAGCGCTGCAACAAAGAGACTGTCTCCTCCAGAGTTGTATGACATAGCACTCTGTTTCCAAGCCGTCCAGCGCTCGCGCTTTCATTCTTTCCACATTCTCCTACATGATGCTGCGTTTTCCAAGTTGTCACATCCCGAGCAAGGAGGGGAGTCCCACCAAAAGAAGCTCCTCTGAATGAGTGCACAATGATAATCACCGGCGCTATCATTCGCGAACGGGGCGCCTGACGACGTGATGGAGCAGCCGGCGCCAAGGTTTCGGTCATTCTGAGGTCGGACGTCACTAGGACCAGCCAAGCACCGCGTCGTTGTTCTCAGTGAAAGGCGTCCGTCGTAGTCTGGTCCACAATTTGGGGTCATGTGCATAGAGGATGGCGCTATCAAGCCTGCGAAGATCACCGAGCCTCTTGACCACCCTTCTATGCCGCTTGAAGCCCTTCATGTCACCAGCCGCTGCGAACATCAAGGCTCTCTCGATCTGCCAGAGATCGTCTTTGAATTTGTAAGCGCCGATTGGATTCGAGTAAGAGCAAACGTAAAGCTGAAGCGCGTGGTACATGTCAGGTAAGGGTCGTGTCGGTTCATGGCCTTGCATCTTCCTCAGGAGATTTGTCCGATACACAGCTGGAATATCGCCCTCAAGGATGAACGTTTCCATGTTGGTCAATTGCCCAAATGGTCCTAGCAAGCCCAAACGCGTAAGTTGTATAAGGTCATCTTGATCTCCCGTAATTCGAGACATCTGGTCGACCGGTGGTGGCCGTTCAAACGGGTCAGAAGCGACTTTGAAGTGCACTTGCAGCCTTCTTATCTGGCGAGCCTTTGCCAGCCACGTGCACAGCGTCTGGTTGTAAACATATCTTTTCATATCCCCTTTGAAGGTTGTAGAAGCGGTAATTGAGACTCGACACTCTGCAATCTGCAGAAAGCGCAGCTCAGGAACAGTAATGCTTTCTCTATCGGGCGACTCGTGAAATTTAAAGGAGAAGACGTTTTCACTGTAAAAAGTGTGCCGAACCTCATCGTGAATTTGATGACAAGACCGCAAGAGTGCTGAATAATTATGATGAGTCTCGCGAAGGTCACTTGGCTTCGCCCGATCCCATTGGTTTATAGGCTCTGGATAAACAATTAACAGCTGATAGGTCTGCCGACGGGTTTCAAGTGCTAGATGGAATATCGAACCCATCGATGTTTTGCTGACGACAATACTCTTGCTCATTGAAATGAATAGAAGCCTTGACTAGATACTTATACGACCACTATTTTCTCAAGTCCTTTTAGCTAACGTTGATAGGTTGATGTTTAAATAGACAGATGCTTCAAAATGCGTGATGCCGAACTGGTTCACGCCCCTGTGTTTCAGACCTCTACGGTGGCGTTGGAACGTAGGAACGGGTTGCCTATCAAGGCCTAAAGGGGGTTCAAACTTATTCAGTCAAAGAGAAGGAATCGCACCTCATGGAAGGCTTTGTCGATGAGCTCTCGCATCTCGCAATCCGCGAGGGGATTTTCTCATGCTTGCTCGTCGCCATTGTCAGAAAGAGTGAGAGGTCCTAAGGTTAGAGGATATATCCAAAGCTCGATACGCAAGGTTTTGCCGTGGACTGAAAAAACACAATTAGTACTGTACAATCCCGTGTTGTTGTTGGGCCCTAGTTCTGATGATTCACGTCCCAACCTATCACTCCACTCCTACCACTATTGCTTTGCCTATACACTTCACAAATCGCTTTCATACGCTCATGCACTCCAGACCTCCATGTCGTATGTTTCAAAAGACGTGGTAAAACAGCCATTTCTCTTGTTGTCGTTATTGATACGTCCAGAGTCAATCGCCCCCCTCTTTTTTGACGAACGTCGGAGGGTTGATGTTGAATGTACTGATGTGGTGGTGCAGTCGTGTCGCAGAGTTGTTAGGGTTGTTCTCGCCATTGCTGCGACGCGACGATGTAAGGTACGTACTGATACAGTGGCACATTTCGTGTCTGTTGCAGACTCGTAAACTCCGTTTTCACCTTACATTGTTGCGACAATAGTAAATTTATTGGTGTGGAGATCCTTTCGCGTCGTAGACCCGTTTTATCAGCTGTGTTCCTCGGCCCATTGTTGCGGACCTCCTGATCCTCTATTTGTAAAGTACTTGAAGAGCTCGCAGACGGTTCTTACTTCCTCTCTCACCTTTCTGATAGAATACCCGCTCATCATTCATTGATCTGCAATAATATTCGAGTCTGGTACTCGATCTCCATCATCTTCACTTCTGTTACTCGCCCCCTGCCCTCGTCCTAGCTGTACCCAGACACGACTTCGAGTCCGGCACTCAAACCTCGCCATAAACACGAACCCCCCTCAATCCGAACCCGCATAACTCCAACCCAGCCACCCACCACCCACAAACGCGCTCCCATCCGATCCCACCCCAACATCACCGCCCCCACCAACCCAACAATGCACCTCCACATCCCCCCCACCCTCACCCTCCTCCTCCTCCTCACCCTCGCTCCCCACACCCTCTCAGGACCAGTCCCAACAAGCGACGAGCCCTCGCTCCTCATCCCCCGCAAAGATTACGACTGTGCGAAAGTCTCGTGGTGGGATCTGCATTTCACGTGTGCTGGTTGCAGTTGTACGGCAAAGGGGTGGTGTTGGCAGTCTTGGTGTTAGAGGTGGCGGTTAGGGTGGGGTGGGGAGAGGGTTTTTGGGATGGGAGAAGAGGGTATGGGGGTTTGGTGAAGGGGGGAAGGGGGTGGGAGAGGTGAGAGGGATGTGTTGTGGGTGGGATATTTGGAGTATGCCTTGATGTGGTGGGATGGTGGCTAGTGTCGTGGCTTTTTCGGATTGAGCTCTTGAGAGGGTTATAAGTGTCAAGCACAGATTTTAGGTATTCCAATGGCATGCAATAATCCTGTACTGGAATCAAGAGTATTCCAGCTGTAGACATCATGCATTTGATTTCCGTAATACCTGGCTATCCACTCTACCATACGACAAAAGGTGTCCACTCCCTACAATTCAGACATCAATCCCGTCAACCGTCACCCCGCGATTCCACGAATACTGCAACACCCTCGCCACCTCCTGCGCCGATTCATGCGACACCATAGCCGCCACAAGATACAAGCTAGCATCCAACCCACTCGACTCCCGCCTCTTCACACTCTCCTTCCATGCATTACTCCCCTTCCTTGCGACCGACTTCCTCCTCCCATCCGGCCTCTTACTCAAAATGAACGGATTCTCCGCCTCGTTCTCGCCCAACTCAAACCTCGCATTATTAACGACGTAATTCTCCTTCATCACATCCGTCTGCAGCAGCTCGCCCCTCCTCGCCGCCTCCTGGCACAGAATCTCCATCTTGGTATAGAAATCCGGATGCGTGGTCGCGGCCAGGCCCTGCAGGATGCCCGCTTGGGCGAGGATCATGGAGCCCGTGCCGACGGACATGAGGGTGCGCTCTTTGGAGGGGTCGGCGGCTTGGAGTTTGGCGAAGGCTTGGATGAGGGGGAGGGGTTCGGCGGAGGAGGCGAGGACGGCCGCGATGCCGGCGGCGCCGCCGGGGATGATGAGGACGTCGTAGTATTTTAGGTCGGCGTGGGCGGTCTTGAAGTCGATGTCGGCTCTGATGGTGAGGCCGGAGGAGGAGGTGACGCTTTGGGAGGGGGCGGCGATGGTGGTTTCGAAGGCTTTGGAGTCTAGTCATCTCGTTTATCAGTTCATGCTGTTGTATTCGTGTGCTAGGAGGATAGGTGCACTACCGGGGTCATTGATCTTATGGCGAGCGTTGCTGAGGACCTCGAGGGGACCACAGAGCTCTTGGGCTCCGAAGGAAGGATGTAAAGCGAAGAGCACCTGGATCACCTCGATCGGGCTCTCTCCGCTCTCTGCAATTGCACTCATCGCGTTCTATGTGGTTTTGTATAGTGTCTGTCTGATCGCTGCAGATTGATGATGTTGTTATAGGAGCTCAGCTAAAGCATGCGAGGCCAGTGAAAAGCTGAGGATCCCCGCAGTGGGGACCCCACATTTGCCAAGCTTTGCCAAGACAGCGATCGTTGATCTGATCACGTGGGATGAAGCGGAAAGCTTGGCACGCGTTCTTTCATTCCGATCATAGTCGTTCCTCGACAGTTTCTCAAAATCTTTCTTGCTGACACCGAGACCTATTCCTCAAATAGTTGAAATCTCCTTCATGAGTATGACAGATCATTTTCAGGGTCGAGTATGGAAACATTTCACACATCACGAAGGCCAGGTTCTACCACCAAAACCAGCTCCGTCTCATCAACGCCCTACTCTACAACCTTTTCTGCAGCATACAACTGCAATACCGCATTAAGAGAGCTTCATTCATCATTACAGCTCCATTCCACCTCTATACCCCACAAGTCACTACCCAGCTCAGAATCCCACCAACAAACCCAACCCCTACTGCCTATCCCCCCCAAAAATCTCATCCCCCCTCGCCACAAAAACATAAACAGCCACAAAAACCGCCGAAAAACAACTCAACGTCACACCCCCCACCCACGCCGCCTTCCCCATCCCCGCAATCAGCGCATCGTCCGCGAACAAAATAACCCAGCCAGCGTCGCGGCCAAGGCTAGGAATACACGCCGCGCACCAGCAATTGTCGTACAGTCGCGTAAACGGCAATGTCGATGTGACGACCATGAAGGCGGCGTTTGCGGCTGCGAGGGTTTTGCCGACGAGGCGGGTCGTGATGGTTAGGAGCTTTAGGGTCCAGTGGGGTGGGGGCTTGGCCGCTTCGTGGAGCGAGGATAGGTGGTGTGAGAGGGATGCGGATGTGAAGAGCGTGATCCAGATGAGGGTTGATGTCGCGCCGTAGATGAGGTAGCTGCCGGATTGGCAGCCGAGACCGACGACGGGGGTCCTGCCGATTGATGTCAGTGATACGTACGTCTTTCTGTTGCGCGATCTTGTGCAATGGGTTTACTTGTATGCGATCAGGATTGCAGCACCGGTAGAACCCCACTGCAAGATAACAGCCATGAGAGCCGTTAATATGCAATTATTGACTAACTCAGCAGAAGTTCTTCCATGGATCGATAGATTCGGTTCGTCGGTGTGAGCTATCGAGTAATACCTAGAAATCTGTTTGGGCGTTCCTTTAAAGTTCCGTTTCCCATTATATGGATCCCATCTAGAACCATCTACAGTTTGCTTGTTCTTTTGACGCAGGGATAGCATGGCGAAGCTATCAGCAACGTGACTTAATGCGGCCATATAACTCCAGATCCGTGCGAAGTTGAAGACGGGGCCTGATTCAAGCTCGCAACCGGCAATGGAAAATCCGAGGAACGAGTGGGGATGAGACATGGACGCTCTCCGATGCTCAAGGTGTGTCACCTGTTTTTCCGGATCATCTTTTGTGAAAGGACAGTGCGCTTTCTGAGCTAGTAGCCAATGATGAGAATCGTGTTGTGAGTCGTGCGATTCAGGTCGATTGTGTTCCTCTTCCTTTTGAAAATCTTCGCAGTGCATGTTGGAACCTGAAGTATCATCAGTGCATCATTCCCCCTGTTTACGAAAATTTCCCTCACCGTGTCTGTCGTTCCCAGATGAAGCGTCATGACCTTCCAGGATGAGAGTGTCACTAAAGGTGGTGCGGTCTCGAATGCCGATGCATTCGCCGCTTAGATCCGTCTCATCACCAAGGACTGGTACTTTGGTGCGAGTTATCGCCTCCTCGATCGATCCTGCAGAAGTCTGCGTGCCAACATAAACCCAGCCAAGGACGACAGGTATCATCCAAATCCAGAGGCTGTTGATAGCAAGACCAAGCCCGGTGGATGTGTTGAAGGATGCAGCAACGAAGAAATTGACTATAGCCAACACTTGTGTGACACAAACCCAGCCCACTTGAGCGTACAACGAGTATGTCCATCCCGTTCTTGTTCTTTGGACCTCCTCTCGAAGACTTTGCCACCAAATCCAATTCTCGGGGCGCACTACAAGCTGAGCGAATTCCCTCCGTGGCCCATTGTATATCTGAATTGGTATTTGTTGACTTTCAATCAAGAAAACACGTGCAGCTTTGATGGCTTTGGCGAGGTGAGGGCTGTCCAGAGATAGGATATCCCTTTTGATCTGACGAAACCTTTTGTTGATCGACCTGGAATTGAGTATGGTCAACGCAAGGGAGAACATAATCAGCGATGGACTACCGAGTGCTAAAAGTAAGACCATGAAGTTAGTTTGAGTGTCGTTGGTTGCAAATGGCAGCTGGGCTGTCAAGGCCAGCCAAGGTAGTGCCCAAGAGGAAAGGCCCTGAGACAAGAAGTTCCAATCATAGTATTATGTCGAATAGCTGTCGCTGCAGATCGTGAGGCAAGATTGGTAGCCGATGCCCCACGCCTCGGAATAAATGTTGGTTGATCTTCCATATTGGTCTCGCAGGAAAGTGTCATATGGTGCCTTCCAATAAGTCGTATTTACGTCTTTTGCACACTGCGCATAATTGAAGCCGTCGGTCTAAGCAACGAAAACACTGGTGATGATCCATACGAGGATTAGGTGTGATTTCTGGTATATGTATACTGCCAGTCTACCGATTCAATCTCCAGGCCTCTTAGCAACAATGAAATAACGTAGGCCTAACAATAGCACTCGTCAGAGGAAACTCAAATCCAAGTGCTACATTTTTCACGAAGACCAGCATTACCCATAGTCTTAACTAGGGACCCTGTGAACGTCCAGCTGGGCACATATTGCTAGGCTTTCTATTGCACCGCCCAAGGCGCACGGATATTCATGTCACAAGGCGACCAATAGCGATCAGTATCAAAAACGTCATTTTCGGCTTGAATTGCGAGCTCGCCATGAGGAAGTGGCAGTGGCTTTGGTGATGGCGGGCAGCAGCAAGGCTACAGCACTAAACTCAAAGGGAAGATACTCAGCCCCCTACCCCCTTAAACTACTATGATAAAAGACAGTGTTTCCAGAGCAAGAATAGATGACGAGGAAACTTCACGCCAAACGCTGCTAATTGATATATGTTGACGCAGTGGCAGAGGGAAGAATTGGAGCTGCGCCACCAGTGCGAAGTGTGACGTGATAAAGTACTAGAAATCGTCCGTGAAGACGAACGGACGACGGTATTTAGTGAGTATGGGACCGATATCATCGGGTGGCTGTAACCACGTTGATGTAGTAACTGCAATTGGAATGCTCGGGCTGACCGATGCAGATATGGGAGACACATCCTTCACTCTTGTCTTTCAGAAAACGAGATATATCATTCAAACGATTTCTCAAATCCTCGCATTTAAAGGTCGAGTACGCTTATAATTACGGGACATTAGTGTGTGTAATGCGACTGCTCATGCTCATGGTGGCATGTTGTAGTAGCAAATTGATGCAGACAAGTCAAGCCCAATACTTGGCATAGTTGGCACATCAACCTCATCGACGACTAAGGCAGACGCCATGGGGGATGTAAAGGGCATCGCACTTTGTACTTGGTTCCTAGGAGGACGGTAGGGGTTGCTCAGGCTGGAACTAGGGGTTTTGCTGATGTGAGGAGTCGTTCTGAGTACATTGGGTCATCGATGACATGGGATTAGGGAGAAGCTGAGTAGACCGTTATAGTCGGTAAAATGGGGGAGATAGGTACCGAGAGTCTTTTGACATTCGTGAGGGAATCGAAGGTGTTAGCAGAATCTAGATGTTGAAGTTTTGTGTAAAACTGCCAATCGTGTTGTTCTTGGCGAGGCCTATGTCAACGTGAGAAGGCTCTATGTATGGATATCATCTATGGACAAGTGCCGAATCCCGCTGAGTAAAAAGAAAAAGAGGTCCGAACAAAACCCCACGTTGCTGAATCATTCGAGGCGCTTGATTTCTGAGGGATCGCTAGGGGGCGTGAGGTATTGGGTTTCCATGCGCTCTACTTGAGCGGGACGTGAAGGCAGGTTGATTGAGGGTGGCAGATATCCATTCTGGATTGGAGGCTGTGAAACTCCTCCGGGAGGAATTGCTTGGCTGTGTAGAGGTACGGTACCGAGGTTCATGTTGGAAGCAGGTTGAATGCTCGAGGTGGTGGAGAGGCTTGAAGGAGTGGCTCGGCCATTGGAGAACGGGTGGAGTGGTGTTGTGGCCTGGTTATGATGGGTGGAAGGACGACTTAATGGTGCGCCCACTGTTTCGGTCCCCTGACTCCTTGGGTAGTTCCTGCTCGAATTGGCGGACCGCAAGGGAGTGTAGTATTGCGACAGGCTCCTTTCTTTGGTGCCCGTCAATGCTTCCTACACCCAATGCTGTCATTTCGCCCTCGTCTGTTTCATCCATCCACCTGACCGGTGCTGTGAGGAAGAGTCTTTCAGCATTGGGGCCTCCCATGATACTGAGGCAATCCCGGACCTGAGAATCCAGTACTGGTAATTTCCCACATTCGAAGTCCAGTTTTCCACCGTATTTCTTGGGTATATTTTCTATGTCCATGAAGGATTCCAGGGTAGGAAGGACTTCGTGATGCGAGAGAATGAAG
>JAABUX010002160.1_pt1 | contig 28282 bp, 31 predicted proteins | sample 5561851 | NCBI WGS metagenome assembly JAABUX01 (sample SAMN10711883, study PRJNA513361) | rock metagenome | isolation source: Antarctica rocks | place: Antarctica: Victoria Land, Richard Nunatak red sandstone | collected 2016-01-03 | reverse complement strand
GCGTAGAGCTGCGACGAGTAGATGCCTTCGCGCCGCAGATACGCGCCGACCGTGCCGGACGCGCATGCATCGGCCGCGCGTAAGATGCGAACTTTCTCTTCGACCGAGAAGCGACGCCGTTTCGGCTCTCGACGATCTCGATGCTCGGTGACTGCGTTCTCGACGTAGTACCGTTGTTCGTGCCGTCGACCATCGTATGCTCCTTGCGGCCCCGTCGTGAGTTTACCGCTCATCGGGTGCCGGTACCAGATCATCCTGACACGTGGGGGTCAGGCTTTGCCCTGAAATTCAAAGCAACGGTCGGAACGGCGACAAATACTACCACAACTATTGCTTCTGTTCTGACGCGATTGAGAAAGTTGACGGCACGTGGCTCTTTGCGGAGCGCGCCTTCCATTTTATGTATCTGGATTTCTCTCCGTTTACAGTCAGCAGCTATGCCCTTCCTCGTCCGCTACCGACTCACTAAGTTAACCCCACCGTGGCAGCGCTTAATGTTGAAAAGGTCTTGAAAGAGACACATGATTGTCGTGACAGTGCCTACCGGAAAGATCGGATCGAAGGTGAACCCTCACCTCCCCGCCGCGAATGCGGCGCTGCGAGTCATCGCGCGTGTCCCATCGAAGCCCTCAGAGATGCGAGGAAAAGTCGAGATCGTAACCGGCTCGCTCAATGATGAAGCCATGTTAGAAAAAGCCCTGAAGGGTGCTCAATCTCCAGCAACTACGCGCGAGCGGCGGGCGCGCGTGCGTCGGGTTGCGCACTCAGTTATTCGCGAAGCACTTCGGTGCGTCGGGGCGGATCGCTCCTCGCCATCCCGGTCGGCTTTCTCTTCGGTCTCGGCTTCGAGACTTAGAGTCAGATTGCCGTTTACGGTGTCGCACTCGGCATCAATGCCGGTCCGATCGGCGCGGGTATCGTCGGAGCGACGTTCTGTCTCGGGATGATCGTCACCGATACGCTCGATAGTTTGCTCCTCCATCGATTGATTTCCACGGGGACGTCGCTATGGCCGAAGGCACTGCGAACGTGGGTCCTTGCGGTGATGGGCGTCGCCGTTTTTGTCGGATGTTACGAAGCGGCCCAATTATTGGAATGGAAATCGTCGCTGCCGGATCTCGTAGTAACCGCTCTTCGTTTCTTGCGCGGATAACGATGCGTTCGATCCGGTGGAACGATCCTTCGATCATAAGCCGCTCCGTTGTTTCGGGATCGGTGGTCGATAGAAGGCGCTGGACCGCATCGAGACGCTGGGCCAGGAGATCTCGATGCGATTCGAGCGCCGCACGAAGGCGTGCGTCGTGCGCCGGCGACACGCCTCGGTCGTAGACGAGGAAGTGCGGCTCCGCGTCGTTGGAGAGACCGATTGCGAACTCGGGTTCGCGATTCATAATGATAAGCATATATTAATAACTGTCGACCCGTCTGGGTGACGATCGCCGACCTCAGCGTCGCCAGGTCCGCCTTCGTGTTCGATTGCGATGTCGTGATGGGGAATGCCGCCGGTGGAGAGCCGCTCTTCGAGATTAAGAAGTCGTGGACGGCGTCGCTCGAAAGGGCGGCGGCGGCTTCGAGCGCTTCGCGGCTGGCGAAATAGAGTTCGCCACTAACTTGGTATGCGCGCGCGGCGTCGTTACGAAACGGCACCGTCAACGCCATCGTACGAGTTCGGGCAACTTTGCGGCGGCGGCGACGTACGTCGATTCGTAGATATGGTGGAATGCGTCCCGATCGAGCGGCGGCGGGAAGAGTGTCAGGCGTTTGACCTTCGTCGCGTGCTCCTAAAGCGCACGATCGAGTGCGGTGAGTTCGCGCTCCATCCAGTGCTGCGTCCCTTCGTTTGCGGGGAGCGTTTCGGTAATGGGAACGACCGTCACGTGTGCTGACGATGCGACTGCCAACAGGCGGGTCGTGCTCGGCTCGACAGTCTGCACGTTGTATACGAACGCACCGACTTGACGATTTGCTAGGAGCCCGCGCATCGTCTCGATATCCTGCGGTGCGGGGTCGTTGCCTTCTTCGATTGCATGCGAGAACGACGGCGGGGTTGCGATCGAAATTCGTGCGGCCTCCAGGATGTAATCGAAGACGGGCTCGGTGATGGCGACGCGCGCAGCCGGATGCCGTTTGCCTACCGCCTCGAGGCGTTTGGCGAATCTCGCGATCCAGGCGTTCAGGGTCTCGTGGCGCCGGTTCAGATCCGCGCGATCGGTACCGTCGCGACGGACAAGCTCGGCGAAGAGCGCATCGGAAAAAGAGCGTAGCGAAGCCGTCTGGTACCAGACATGGGGGTTATCTCCGATTCGATGACCACCGAGCGTCCCGACGTTCATGAGGCTGCGGCCTCGCTTCGGCGATGCGGCGACGAGTTTATCTGCGAACGCATCGTAGCCGAGCCCAGTTTCGATAACGATATCGGCCGCGGCGACGGCGTCGGCATCGCGCGGGGTCGCTTCGTAGGCATGCGGGTCGGCACTCGGGCTATTGAGCAGCGTGATCACCTCGACGGCGCGGCCGCCGAGCTGACGGGCGAGATCACCGTAGACGCGCTCGACTGCGACGACGCGGATCGTATGCACCGGCGGGGCGGCAAAAACGGCGCGACCGACGCCCGAGAGGCAGGCGATCGCGACCACTGCCATGAGTGAAGCTCGAAGATATTGAGAAGTCAGAGTCATCATGAGACGATTGACGACGCGCCCCGACCCTCCCTTCCGATTGTTTCGCGCGCGTTAAGCGCGTCGTTTCTGTGCGAGATTCTTCACTGCAGGCTTCGCGGGCGAACCTTTCGCTTTTGCGGTCGCTTGCCGACGCGCCGCACACTCGGCGCAACGGCCGAAGATCGTCACGTCGTGGCCATTTGCCGAGAAGCCGCGAGGGAGCGAAACGTCGACCGTTGCGTCGCAGCCGTCGAGTTCGAAGACGCGGTGGCACGACGCGCACGAGAAATGATGGTGGTGTTCTTTGCCTGCGAGCTCGTAAAGGATGCCCTTTCCGGGCACCTCGATGGGCGTGAGCCAACCGTCGTCGAGTAGCGAGCGAATCGACCGATAAACCGTCGCGATTCCTAACCCATCGATCGTGCTCTGCGCCGCTTCGAATGCCTCGCTCGTTGAGAGGGGTCGGCCCTCTGATTCAAAGGCGCTTCGAATCGCGCGTTTCTGCCTCGTCGTACGTTCGATCGCCACTTTTACCGGTTTCGCCATTCGAGCTATATCTCGACCAGAGGTCCGGAATCCCCGCCTTGCCGCGTGCCACACAACCGAGCCGAACCATTTGCTAATCAAGAGCGTATATCAATAGCAGGATCGTAGCACGATAATGAGAAACGAGTACCAGTATTGCCGTACTGACAACGGCGCCGCATCTCGCATTTATAAGCAAACGACCAGATGTTCACCCATCACAAACGAAGAGGCTATGGTTCTCGGTCGATCGCGTACCTTATGGCGCTCTTGCTCGTCTTCGCTACGGGCGCGCTCCGCAGCGCTCCGGCTGGAGCGGGGACTGGTTCGGCTTATCTTTCGGGAACGATCGTAGCCAGTGGCGCTGCCGTCCCCGGCGTCGTCGTCACGGCTTCGGGAAATAGCTTTACCGCGACGACGACGACCGATGCGAGTGGGAAGTTCGCTTTCGCGTCGCTGCCGATCGGGCTCTACGTCATAAACGCTAAAGGCACGGCGGGCAGCGCGATGACGCGCGTGGACCTTAGCGGGTCTGGCGCGACGGTCAATCTCGACATCGGTCTCAAGGAGATCGGTTCGACAAGGGTCGTTCGTTCGTCGCCCGTACGTGGCAGTGGCACCGATGTCACTCTCAATAGCACGTATTTGCAGCGGTCGCCCGCCAGTGGTAGCTTTCCGGAGTTCCTCATCCAGTTGCCCGGCGCCGTTCGCGGCGCCAACGGCGTCGTTCACCTCAATGGCGACCATGGTGTCGTGAATTATTTCGTCGACGGCGTGCCGATTCCACAAGCCCTCAATCGCCAGCTAGGGAGCGAGATCGACCCGAGCGATATATCGTTCGTCGATGTCATCGAAGGCGCGTTCCCCGCGCAGTATGGTCTGCGTTTCGGATCGACGCTCAATATCTCGACGCGGGCAGGAACGGGCCCGGCCGGCCTTACGGGCGAGGTACGCGGCGGAGCGTATAATAGCATCGATCAGTCGCTAGGCTATCACGCCCCGCTCGGTAACGGTGGCGGCGTGTCGTTTGCCGTGCGAGATCAGCGCTCGACCCGTGGTCTCGATCCGCCGAATATCGATTCGCCCCACAACGATTACAGCAATACGAATCAGTTCTTACGTGTGGTCGCGCCGCGTGGACATAATAATTTCACCGACCTCACGCTAATCCACTCATATCGGTCGTACCAAATTCCGAACGACGTGCTGGGCAGGCAACCGGCCTCGAGCGATCTCAACGAAAAACAAGAAGATACGTTCCTCAACTTGCAATTTCGTCAGTCGCTCGGTGATAGTGGATCGTTGAGTTTCGGGCCGGCCCTCAAAATCTCGCGTATTCGCGATTTTGGAGACCAACCGAACGACTTCACCTACGGCCAGGCGCTCTATCAGGCGACGGGCGGGGCTCCGACCGACTGCGCCAATGCGCTCTCACCCGGCGCGCCCTACGGGGTCGGCACGTGTGCGTTTTCACTCCGTGACGATAAAACCGCGACCGACTATCGCTTTCAAATCGATTATGTCCAGCGCTTCGGGTCGCATGAGATTCGCGCGGGCGGAGCGTACCAGTACACCGATGTGGTTAAAACCTACGCCGTGACGCTCCAGCCGGGAAATTTCCTCGCGCCGCTCCGGACGCCGGGTACTCCGAATGCGGCAACGACGGTGCTCGATACGGCTTCGAATGCGGGCACCACCTACGAATCGTATCTGCAGGACACCTGGAAACTCGGCAAATACCAACTCGATTACGGCACGCGTTACGATTATGTCTCGATCTCGTCGACCGGTTTCGCGCAACAGTTCGGTGCGTTTAGCCCGCGCGTGAAGATCACGCGATTTTTCGGGCCACGCGCGAGCGTGTACGGCTATTTCGGCCGGCTCTTCGAGCCCTTTTCCTTCGAAAACGTGGATCCTCGAGCCGCGCAGTTACTCAATTTGCCGAATCAACCCACACTCGCTCAATTCGATCTCAAACCCGAGCGCGATTCTCTTCTCGAGGCGGGAGGGCATATACCGGTCGGTTCCGGTTCGCTCGGCCTCCGATTTTGGCAGAAGAACGCCAAAGATCTCATCGACGATACGCAAGTCGGCGTTACGTTACTCCACCAGGATATCAATTACGCCGTCGGTCGCCTCTCGCAGCAGGCTGCCTATTACGAAGCGCCGCTCGCACGAAGTGGGCGCGCCTACTTCTCGGTCGCGCATACCGTCTCATACAATAAGGGATGCGAGACGCAACTGTTGGCCCCGTGTTTTGGGTCTCCGACGGATTTCACGAGTGCCGACCACGATCAACGTTACAGCATAAACGGCGGCGCGCTGATCAACGACCGTCACAACGGCTGGGTCGCCTTCGACGGCGAATACGGTAGCGGTCTCTCGTCCGCAAGCTGTCCCGGCGTGACGCCGAATTGCAAGCGAACCCCGCACACCATCTTCGCGCTCGAGAAGGGCTTCGGACTCGGCCCCGATATGGCGCTCACGATTCGCGCGCAGAATCTCTTAAACGATCGGTACTTCGTGACGCTTCTCAACGCGCAAGGCAATCACTACGCGCCGCCGCGTACGATCGACGTCGGGATTCGATTCGGGAAGTAATCGATCGACGGTGACGTAGCGCGCTTTGGTTTACGCAACGCCCGCTCGCAAAGTGATCGTTCGATTCCTACGCCAAGAGCGACGCTACCTCGATGCCGCGACCATCTTGGCGCATCTTCGCGAGGATGAAGATTCGAAACTCGCGCTCTCGACCGTGTACCGAACGCTCGAACTCTTGAGTGAGTTCGGGACGGTCGATCGGCGTGGTGCGGAAGGTGGTCGGACCGAGTATCTCTACTGCGGGGACGACCACCATCACCATGCGGTCTGTCGTTCGTGCGGGCGCGTCGACGACGTCGCGTGTCTCTCGATGGAAGGCGTGCGTCGGGAATTGCTGACTCGCGAGCTTTCGTGCTCGACGATCACGATATGACGTTTTACGGTCGTTGCGCGACGTGCGTCGAGAGCGAACGCAATCGACGCGAACGTTGACAGAATCGTAACGAGACCGTAGTATCAATAACATGAAATCGGGATGGGACTCAACCGAGGTTCACGACATGATTTCTTCGATCGCGGCGTTCACGCGCGAACGTGATGGCGCGATCTACGTCTGTACCCCGCTCGCGGGAAACTGTTGCTGTGGGAACGTCGATCGAGACTTTGCGCAAATTCGTTGGATGCGATGGATCGAGGCGTGGTGCCGACATCCGATCTCTGCGCGAATTCCGCTCGTGCCGACCAAGTGTCTGGGCGCATGCAACTGTGGCAATGTCGTACTTGTTCGCGCTTCGGGGCAATCGTTTTGGCTGGGCGGGGTAGAGGAACGGTATATGGCTTCCGTCTTTGGCTTCGCACTCAGAGTCCTCAACGGCGAGCGCGAACGGGACGCGACGATTAGGAGGCTATGTTTCGAGCCGGTCGTCGCCGTCGAGGACCGAGTAAGTGGGCTATAGCGTAGTAGGCGCAAAGTGGTGTTCTCGTCAGACATAGAAATGAAGCGGCTGCACCTTGCGGGCAGCCGCTTCATTTCAACGATTACGCTAGCGCGAGGACGCCGTGATCGTCGCAGCGTGCCTCGTGGCTGCTATGAAGGTGGCCCGCAACGAGATAATCCGTGTGATCGCCATGTGGTACCGCTTCGTGACCGCAGCCGGCACCGTGCGTGTGGCCGGAGGGGTGCCCCGCGCACGCGTGCGAAGCCGTGCAGGAGGCGGGGTTCGTACCAGTCACGTCAATTGTGTGCTCGGCGACGTGACCATCGTGCACGTGGTGCAAGTGCCCATCGTGCAGAAAATCGATGTGGTCGGCATGTCGCACGCGCGTGTGTGCGCAGTCCGCGGCGCCGTGGGCATGGCCGTGATCGGAGTGACTTGTATGTTCCATACCCCGTAGTTAACGCGATCGCCCTCCCCGGCGCAAAGGTGGTTTTGCGACATTTGCGAGTGGTTCGCAAATCGCTATGGGAAGCAGCTTTCCGGTCAGGTTCATTCCAAGGAGTGCGGCATGAACGTATCGTCTTAGCAACGGCCATTGACTACCCTCCACAGTGGGCAAGGGCTCCATCCGCGATCGTGATCCGATGGCATCTTAGAAACGACCGTCCGAGACATTTTCGTCGCCGGCGAAGGGACGCGCATGCCAAGGGCCATTACTTTCGTATCGGCGGATGGCGTTGCCATCTTGATTGTCTCACCGACGCGGCCCCGGAGATCCGGGCCAATTGAGATTGTGGATTTCCCGGTCAGAATGGCCGAAAGGAAGCCCGTATGCGGAAGTCTCGCTTCACCGAGACGCAATTCGTCTCGGTCCTCAAAGAACACGACGCCGGCGCGTCGTTCGTCGATCTCGGCCGCCGTTACGGCGTGCATCCAAACACGATCGTAAATTGGCAATCGGAATTCGGCGGCATGGAAAGTAGCGAGCTGGCTCGCGCCCGCGATCGAGGACGAGAACACGCGAATGCGCCGGATCATCGCCAATCTCTCGCTCGAGAACGACGCGATGAAACAGCTGATTGAAAAAAACTCCTGGGGCCCTCCTCGCGAAAAAACGCGGTGAGGGCACTCCCGGACCTTGGCTTGAGTCAGCGCGCCGCGTGTCGCATCACGGACTGCGCGCGTTAGTTGCGCAGTACCGGATTCGTCGCAGCGACGATCCACACATAAGGGAGCGCCTCAAGGAGATCGCCGCTGAGCGCCGTCGTTTCGGCTATTGTCGCTTGGGGCTGATGCTGCGCCGCGAAGGGATCGTTGTCAATCACAAACGCGTCTATCGCATGTATCGCGACCTTGCACTGCAATTGCGGCGCGCCGCAAGCGTTGGGTCCGCGCCCGGAAAGGACCCATTGGGACGCGCCGGGGATTGACGGGGCGCAGGCGAACGCATCGAATGTGAACGCGCTCTCATACCGGGTAATCCTGGAACCTGATGCGGACGACGGCGGATTTAACGTCGTGGTCCCGGCTTTCCCGACGGCGCACACACAAGGCGACGACGTCGAGGACGCAATGCGAAACGCTCGCGAGGTCATTGAACTCGAACTCGGCTACCTCGCCAAGAGGGGCCTGCCGATTCCGCCGAGCGACGTCGAGAATGTCCGCATCGAGCGCGTTAGCGTTGCACCGCCGGCGGCGTAGCGCAGAAGTCGATGAGCACAAGCTCCCCGTCGTCGGCGGGGCGGCCGTCGTACGCGCTCTTGAGCGCGCGGGATGGACGAAACACTCGCAGGTAGGTTCTCACATCAAAATGACGCGAGGTGGCGCGCACGTCTCGGTGCCGCTCCACGACCCTGTTAAGCGAGGAACGCTCGCGAGCATCCTCCGCAGCGTCGAAATGACCGCCGACGAACTGCGCCAGCTGCTATAACGTTGCCGCGCCGTCCCAGAAACGACCATTCGGGACAACCATCGATTAAACTGGGTTTGTCTCGCCCTATCGCAATTCGCCAGAGCCGGGCGCATTTGGCTTTATCGATTGGCACGGAATCGACAGCGGCTTAGGAAGCTGTGCCTACCGATGGGTTAGCGCCATGGCGTAGCCCGTCGACGAGGAGAGCGACCATGCGCTGCGCGAGACCGGATCCGTCACTGTGGGCCGACATGCACAAGCTCGCCACCGCGACCAAAAGGTCGTTAGCATCGACATCGCCGCGCACCTGACCGGCCGCGACGGCGGCCTTGAGCAGTGTCCGGAGTGCCGGCCGCAGGCGTTGGTCGAAATAAGCCGGCAAGGCGTCGAACGCGGGATCGCCCGAGTGCAACACTTTGGCAAGGCCGCGCTTCGTTGCAACGAAGGCTGCGTATCGCTGCACCCAATTCGCCAGCGCTTCAAACGGCTCGTGCTCCGCCGCTAGAATCTGCGCGGCGTCCGCGCAAGCATCGATTTCGCGACGGAAGACGGCTGCGACGAGGTCCGAGCGCTCTGGAAAGTGCCGGTAAACGGTGCCGACGCCGACGCCAGCCTTTGCGGCAATCTCTCGCACCGGCGCGTCCACCCCGGAAGTTGCGAATACGGCTTTAGCCGTTTGGAGCAACGCATCGAGGTTACGCCGCGCATCGGCACGCACGGGCCGATGCATGCTGCTCTGGGGCTCGAGGCCATTAGTTTGCTCTTCCGGCTTGTCGCTCACCAAGGTCCCACTTGCTAAACGGAACACGTTCCGTATAATACGGAGGGTTGTTCCGCTAACGCCAGGCTAACGTAACATACCGGTGCTGGCAACAAATCGCAAGTGCAAGAAGGAGATGAACCGTGCAGGACAAGCGCGTGGCCCTGGTCACCGGGGCAAATCAGGGAGTCGGTCTTCAGGTCGCAAAGGAACTCACGGCAAACGGAGTTACTGTGTTGATCGGGTCGCGCAACTTCGCGCGCGGCGAAGACGCGGCCAAGGAGATCGGGCCGGGCGCCATTGCGCTCCAGCTCGACGTGACGGATCGAGCTTCGATCGCCGCCGCTGCTGAGCGCATCCGCAGTAAGTTTAGTCGCCTCGATTTGCTCGTCAACAATGCAGCCATCTCCAATACGAGAAAGCAGCAGCTCGACCTGACCCTCCAAGAGTACGCGCAGATAAGCTTCGCGAGCAACGCATCGCTCGATGAAATTCGCGCTGTGTGGGAGACCAACGTGTTTGGAGCCCTCGCCGTTTATCAGGCGATGTTGCCGTTGCTCCGCGAGTCGTCGGATGCCCGCATCGTCAACGTGTCGAGCGGCGTTGGTTCGCTGACGGCGAACGCGGACCCGGCCTATCCTTACCACGCTTTTTTCGGCCCAGTGTACCCTGCGTCGAAGGCGGCTCTCAACGCCATGACGCTGGCCATGATGGTCGAGCTGGAGTCGACCGGAATCAAAGTCAATTTGGTTTCCCCCGGCTTCACCAAGACGAACCTCAACGGATATGAAGGCACGGAATCTGTCGAGGACGGCTCCCGCGAAGTGGTGCGTGTAGCGCTGCTCGGGCCGGACGGTCCGTCAGGCACGTTCACGCGTTGGGAAAACACAACGATCCCGTGGTGACCTGGAAGGCGCACCGAAATCGGCTCAGCGCCGATAAGCGCAAGGTCCGTTAACGGCGCGGAACTGCCGGCTTCGTCAAAAAAGCGATCGAGCATCGTCAGACCCTCCGGAAATGCGGGCGCGGCGTAGCCGCTGGTTCCGCGCGCGTCAATATTCCGAAGGCGCATCGAATGCGAATTGCCTCGAGCACTCCTCGCGAACGCGTCGCCACACGAACATTCGTGGAGAACCAATGTGGGTCGGGGATCCTCCCAAACGACGCAACGACCGGAAACGGAGTCACGAGCGGTGTGTGACTCGTAACCTACAAGGAAAGCAGTGGCCATCCACACCTGGCGTATTCCGATTCTGTCGACGAAGCACTCTGCTTCGGATGGACCGATAGTCGGCCAAAGGCACTGGACGACGAGCGCGTCGCGTTATCTCGTCTAAGAAGACCCTTCGGCGACATCGTGTTGGTTATCGGGGCGCGCGGTTTCGAGAAGCGCTTACCCGGACTCGAAGGCAGCTCCGGCTTCTGTTCATATGATAAGCCGGGTCGTCCTCGATGCGCCATGAACGACCTCTCAACAACGAATGTGATCCCTGTTGCGCTGACCGCTTAAACTCACCACGGCCTTTACTCAATACGAAACATCATACGCTTCGCGCGTCTACATGAGGAGTTACGTCGTAAGGAGATGCGCATGGCCTCAGTCGTTTTTCCGGACCCTAAAGCGGCGGGCCACATCGCGGGACCATCGCCGCGCTCGAAGGCTCGGATCGCCGGCGTTTTTTACTTCATCACAATCGTGACCTCGATCTACTTCTTCTTCCCCGGTCGCGGAACTCCACTGGGTCACGTTGCCGGTCTGTTGGCGGGTGCAGCTTATCTCGTCGTAACGCTGCTCCTGTATTATCTGCTCAAACCCGTAAAGCCCAGCGTCTCCGCACTCGCGGCGCTCTTCGGCGTCGTGGGAATCGCTCACACGAATGACAGCTTATTCTTCTTCGGATTCTATTGCATTCTGCTCGGATACCTCATCTATCAATCGACGTTTTTTCCGCGCGTTCTTGGTGCGATCATGGCGCTCGCGGGCTTCGGCTTGCTAATCAATGCCGTGAAGACGTTGCTGCCGGGCCCCCTCGTGCACAATCTCTCGGTAATCGGTTTCACGTTGGACGCAGGCGAAATCATTTTTGCGCTGTGGCTCGTCGTCGTCGGCGTGAACGTTCAGAAGTGGAACGACAAAGCGGGCTGAAACGTCAAGCCATGAAGCGACGACCGGACTCATCGTGCGTGACGATCGTCACTTCCCGAGCCGCGGCAGGGGACAAAAGAGCAACGAACGGTTAGCAGTTCTTATCTTTCCCAGCAGACTCGACGCGACCGCCGAGCGCGCGGGTCAATCTGTTCGACGACACGCAAAAGGGACTCGATGATGGCGATTTCTTCAACGAAGCCACCAACCGCAGCCTCAAAGCCGGATCCGTTGCAAGACGTTTGAGAAGCGGATCGATCATCGTGAACGCCCCAGCCAATCCCAGTGATTCGAGGCGGTCTGAGAGCCGCAAATACACGGTAATTTCGTTCGTATTCCGGACGTGCCTAATTGGAAGAAACGCCGCGACCGCGGTGACGGCGACCACAAGCGCGGACGCTACCGACGCGATCGCGGCAACCCAACTAGCGTTTACGGTAGTTCGGGAACTCCTTACATTAAAGCGGATGAGAGAGGCTCGTCGCCGTCGCTTTGGCCGCGCTCATGAACGATCGGGCCGTCGCGGGCGCGCCGACTTCGAACGGCGTCACGTCGGACCAAAAGCGGCGTTTAAACCTTGATCGTGTCGACTTGGTAAGGCCGGTCCCACGTAAAGCTGACATCCGCGACTTCCTTCATGAAGCGTAAGAAGAGGCCGCCGAGCGGCAGCAACCAGAGCGGAATCTCCATTATCTTCAGCGGCATGCCGATCGCGGCGGCGCCGAGCTGAAGTATCTCGCGAGGCGTGCGGGTGGGTGCGCAGGGCATGTTCCATACCTGTCCATACGCGTCATCGGGAGCGTCCAGAAGCGTGACGGCCGCGGGCGATGTCCGGAACGTAAGCAAAGTCATGCGGCGTGTTCGGTGGCGCGACCAATTGGGCGGGCTTCCCTTTGGCTAGTTCACCGAATGCACTTGCGCCAAGATGCGAATTCGTGACGCCGGGACCGTAAAAATCAGGACAGCGAAGCGCGGCAAAACGGACCCGCTCTCTGGCTGCCATCCAGATTCGCGTCACCTCCGCCAAGATCGCGGGTTTGTTGCCGACCGCGGTAAGCGGCATATCTTCGCGCCGCAGCTCATTCTGCGGGCCGAGCTGGTAAAGGTTGTCGATGAAGACGATACGCGCGCCGACGGCCGCGCAGGCCTCGACGACATTGGTCATCGTCTTTGGCCAGGCGGTTCGCCATACTCGCGAGTCATAGGGGAAGCCGACGGCGAGCAGCACTTGCGCCGCCCCGGCAACGGCGCGACGCACGGCATCCGGATCGAGGATGTCGCACGCCACATATTCGACGCCGGCCGGAAGATCCGCCGGACGGCTGCGCTGAGCGATGCGAACGGCGGCGCCGCGCATGAGCAACGTCTCCACGACCAAGTGTCCGATGGCGCCGTTTCCGAACACGACCGTTATTTCGCCCACGACAGGGTGCTCCTAAGCAAGAGGTTGCGACAGCGCTTCCCGACCTGCCACCGCGCTCGATCGGTTGTCAGGTATGCTTATTGGTCACGTGGTGTTATCCCGCATTTCATTAGGGCGATAAATACCGCGCTGTAATTGCCTCTTGGAGAAGGCGCAATCGCGACGCCGAGCACCTACGCCGTCTATCGACTGGAGTACGCGCACGCCGCTCGCAGCGTGCCGGCGCTTCTGCGGCTTCCAGGTACTCGGGGCGAAGCTTTTGCGTGATCGCGTCGGAGTTCGAAACGTTGCATTTTTCAGCGGTGCAATAGGACGATTCGACTCGACACTGCGCGAAGGCCGATCGATACGCCCATAGGCTTAAGGAAATTCTGATGATGCTCATCCGACCTAGCGCGCCGTTTATTGGCAGGTTTACTGTCGCTCTGTTGTGCGTGTCGACTTTTGGGATCGCAGCAGCGACCGATACGCCGGCACCTTCACCCATGGCAACATCCGCAGCCACGACGCTACCGACCGCAAAACCACGTGCGCTCCGTCAGCCGCTGCTAAACTTAGTTTTGCCGGCCGGTACGATGATGCGCTTTCACTCCAACCTCCCGCTTTCATCCGGCGAGAAAGATAGCGGGAAGCCTTTTACGTTCACGGTTCTCGATGACGTGGTTGCCGACGGGCTACTTTTCATCGCCGCGGGCGCGCAAGGCAACGGTACCATCGTGCTAGCCGGGCGCGCCGGCGCGAACGGGCATGAGGGCGACCTCACGATTCGCCTTGACGACGTCAGCACGGCGGACGTTAACAAACTCGTCTTCAACGACCAACGGATTCGTTTGAACGGGCGCAACCGAAAAGTTGCCTCAGCGGTGCTCGGCTTCGTGCCGTTCATTGGGTTGGGTTCCCGTTTGATTCGCGGATCGGATATTCACGTCGACCCGTCAACGGCGATTCTCACGTCGTTAGCGGCTCCGGCGACCGTGCGCGCACGAGACGCAAAGCCCGCAACCGTCGCCGTCAGCGTCCTCGCCGTCACCAGAGCCATCACCGCCAGTGTCACCGCAGCCGCGCTCGACGCATTGAAGCGCATCGACCGCTCGGCGCCAAGCACGGGCAACGTCTGGATGCCGCTCGTTACGAACGCGCTACGATCTCCCTAACGTCTCGCGCTTCGCTGTGCTTGCGTTCGTGACTCTCTTGAGCGGCGACAAGATCGCGAACGTGATCTTCGAGCCAACGCATGAGGTGATACAACCGCTGCGCGACTTCGGAACCGGCAGCGGTCAGCTCGTATTCGACGCGCGGCGGAACCTCCGGAAATTGTCGACGCACGAGCAATCCGTCGCGTTCGAACTCGCGCAATGTTTGCGCTAACATCTTTTCCGAAATGCCGCCGATGCGGCCGCGTATCGCCGAAAAGCGCAGTGTGCCCGGAAGCAGTGCGGCGAGCACGAGGCCACCCCAGCGCCCCGTTACGTGACCGAACACGTGGCGCGCCGGACAATCGGAGCTGAAACAGTCGCCTCGGACGTCTCCATCTAGAATTTGGTTGAGCATCGGACCCAGCTTACTTTTTGGTTAGTACTTACGATTCGTTTGTTTAGGTGTTAGAGTGTGGCGTCCCCCCTTCGAACCATGAGAGGCTCCCACGTTGAATCAGCGCATTGCCGTCGTCACCGGCACAAATTCGGGCTTCGGCCGCCTCACCGTCGAATCGCTCGTCCACGATGGCTGGCACGTTTTCGCGACCATGCGCAACGTTGCGACGAGCAACGCGGAAGCGGCCGCTGCCCTTCGCACGATCGGTGGGGATGTCGTCGAACTCGACGTCACGAGCGACGCGTCGGTCGACGCCGCCGCCGCAAAAATTCTCGCACGCGGTGTCCCGGATCTGCTGGTCAATAACGCCGGCGCAGGATATTTCGGCATCCAAGAAGCGTTCACGCCGGCGCTTGTCGAGCGGCAGTTCGCAACCAACGTCTTTGGGCCGCTACGCGTCAACCGTGCGTTTCTTCCGGCGATGCGTGAACGGCGCGCCGGCCTCATCGTGCACGTCTCGTCGGTCGCCGGCCGGATAACGTTCCCGATGGGCGGCGTCTACGCTGCGTCGAAGTGGGCGCTCGAGGCCCTCGCCGAAGCATCGTCGTACGAGCTCGCCCCGTTCGGCGTCGACGTCGCAATCGTGCAGCCCGGCGCGTATCCAACGGAAATTTCGGGCAAAACCGTAGAAGCCGACGACGCCGCGCGGACCGCAAGCTACGGTGCAACCGCGCAGCGGCTGGGTGCGGCCATGAGCGCGTTTGCCGGCGCCGCCGAGGGACGTGACCCCGCCGATATCGCCCGCGCGATCGTCCGGCTTGCGAACCTTCCGGCCGGCATGCGGCCGCTCCGCACGATCCTCCCGAGCGATGACGGCGTCGAAACGCTCAACGCCGCAGCTGCCCCGGTTCAAGCGGCGATGCTCCAAGCGCTGGGCCTCGACGATCTGCTGCCGAAGGCCGCGGCCGTTTAGCCGATGCACACCCGCGAAAGTCGCGCGCTGACTCGATCGGATGGCGGGTGCTACGTAGCGTGAGTTGCTGCGAGGCGGTTGAGCTGCGAGCTGCTCGGCCGCGTCGGCTTGGCTTGAAGACGCCGAATATCGGCGACTCTGCGAGGAATTGCGCGCGGATCCGATCTTGGTTGCGGCACGGGACGCATACGACGTGGCAACGCCGCTCGGTTCGCGCGACACCATCGTCACCTCGGTCGTCGGTGAGTTTCGCTACCGTTCCGTCACCCTCGAAGCGCCGGGCGACTTCGGACACTGGCTCGTGGTGCAAGTACCCGACGAGGATAGCAAGGTGCGTCTATGTCCGGCCCTACTCGCCACGCGGCGCGATAAAGCCCTGCTTCTTTAGGACCCGCAATGACAGCGCGCATAAACGGATCTATCGCGTGTCGTTCCCATAACGGATCCCTTTTGGTACGAAGCGGCTGTGCTGGAAGCGCGCTAGGGCTGCGAACCGGGTATGAATCTATGAGGCTCGCGATGGCGCCTCGCAAATGCCGCCGCCTTTGCTCGATTCCCGCAGATTGCCATGTCGCACCAGCGGCGGCGGCCCGTGCGTGAATCATCGGAAAATGCCGGCACGCAGCCTTCGCCGGCGCAGCGTCTCACAGGTGAGTTCGGCATCGCGAGCAATCGCGCCGTGTCGCGTGCCACCGGCGCAAGAGCGCTCGTTGCGTCGGTTCGAATGCGATGGTATGCGAGCGCGTACGTGGCTGCACGACGATGTTCGAGCCGCTCGAAACCGGCATCCGATTCCAGAATCGCGTTCAGAATCCCGAGCGATGAATCGTCGAGCGCGCGTTTGCTCTCGATTGCTTCCAAGGCGTCAGTCACGGCGGATCGCACCTGCACGGCGCGAGCAAGGAAGTGCTGCGCGACGGCTGGGTCGGCGAGGGAACGGCGAAGGGCTGCTGCCTCTTTCACTGTGAGCGCGCTCGACGCGACCAAAAAATCGACAACGTCCTTCGCCGAACGCAGCGACCCTTCCGCATGGTCGGGCGAGTAAACCGTGTTGACAAAGTCGGCGCTGAGGTTGTTGCCAATCCGCTCGAAGCGATCGGGCGTCAAGGGCTATGCTCCATCGCCCAGTCGCGCCACGAATCGGGCAAGTCGGCGGCGACGAGCATATCGCGGACGCGCTTGCGATCGAAGAAAAAGATTCGTGCCATCTCCGCCGTGGTGAGTTAGTGGCTAGGGCGTTCGACGACTTCGACCACGTCGCCGACAGCGATGGCGCCTTCTTCGAGGACGCGCAGGTAAGCTCCCGGCCGAAGTGCTCGCGCAAACGTGCGCACGAAGCCGGGATCGTTCATCACGTGAGCTAGCTTGAAGCACGGGACGCGCGGCGAGGTTACGGCTAAGAGCGTTGAGCCGACACGCCAGCGCTCGCCGATGCGTGCCCCGCTCACGTCAACGCCTCGCAGCGTTAGATTCTCGCCGAACGTGCCCGGCGCTAGCGCGCGGCTAAGCTCGCCCCTCCACCAGTCGTAATCTTCAGCGGCATACGCATATACTGCGCGGTCGGTGCCGCCGTGCGCGTTGCGATCGGCCTGATCGTCGCCGCGAAGATTGACGCCCCGCAGCGGGACGCGATCGACCACGGGCACTTTGAAGATGCTCGTGTTGACCGCGTAACTGTCGATTTCGACGGAACGAACGGCTGAGACATTGACGGATTGGACGATTCCCGTCGCGATCGAAGCAGGCTTGTTAGCGGGCATACCGCTTAACCGCGAGCGCGATGGGCAAACCGACGAAGAAAGCGTGGTCGAGCAAAAACGCGGTGAAGACGAGCGGGTCGAACGCGGCCTTCGGTACCGCGCTTAGCGGCAGCACAACGAGATCCATGAGGACCCAAATCACCGCGCCGTACGCGATGCCAAAGGGCACGGCATGGGTACGCAGGGCTTCGACGCGCAGCGACGCTGCATAGTAGACTGCCGCGAACACGCCGGCGATAGCGAAGTGGATCGCGACGCCAAGGCCGGCGGTCGCAACGCCGCCCGAAAAAGCCGAACTACCGACCAAATCGACCGACGGCGTTGAAAAAGACTTTAAATCCTTAGAGACGCCTGTCGCGCGGTTTCTCTTGGCCGACACTTTGCGTTTAGCACGGGGCTAACGCCGGTTCGACGAAGCGGATCAGTCGTCGAATGTTCTGTGCGGTGGCAGCCATTAGCGTTTGTTCCTTGACATTACGTAGTCCACGTAATCGAAATCGTCGGAGTTTGATAACATCTTGAGCTCAGCGAAGAGCGCCTCAACTTTCTTGCGTTCTCGCCACGAACGTCTGTATTCGTCGTTGTCGGTAAGCTGCTGCGCGTAGCGACGTGCTGCTTCATCAAAAGTCACGGTGATGCGTCGCGCGCGACCCGTTGTACACGCCGCTTTTAGCGGGCAAGCGCTACTACTGCGCGGAGGACGTTCAAAGCGTTTAAGTCGCTAGGGTGACTCGGCTTTCCACGCTGCAAGAATCTCGCGCTCGCGTTCGCGCGGGATTCCCGCCTGTGCGCCGGAGGTCGTAGAATAGGCAGCGGCAGCAGACCACGCACGCGTATCGCGAATCGTTTCGGCAAGCGGCCGAAACGTAAGTCCGGCCGTGCAAGCACGGGCGACGTCGACGTCCATGAAGCCCGGCATCCCAAGCGACGGACCCAGCCATAACGGGAAATCCATCCAACCCGTCATCCCGTTCGCTTCGAGAAAACGTCCGTCGATCCAAACGATGTCCGCGTCGGTTGCGAGTGTGGTTGTCGCTGTCGTCGCCAGCAACTCCATCGACGTCGTGCGCGGGAGCCCCGTGACGTCATAGATACCGCTGCGCCCGTCTTCGATGAGACGGATCATGAACATTGCGAGATCACGTGCATCGATGAACTGCACGAAGCGTTGTGTCGGTCCGGGAACCGCGACCGTTCCGCCCGCAGCGAAGCGGTCGACCCAATAGGTGAAGCGATTAGTCGGATCATACGGTCCCACGATCAGTCCGGGGCGCACGATGATCGCGCGCTCATCGAATACCGCGCGCACGACATCTTCGGCGCGATGTTTCGACGAGCCGTAATTCTGCGGGGCATCGTCGGCAAGCGTCGCATTGCGCGCGACATACGGCGCACGGTCCGCACCGATAATTGGGGCGGTCGCTTCGTACACGGAGATCGACGACGTGAATAGATAACGTCCGGCCGTAACCAGATGCGCGCATGAAGCGGCCACGATCGCGGGAACATACCCGCTGGTATCGATTACGGCATCCCATCCGTTGCGCGGAATTGCATCGAGCCCGCCGTCGCGTTCGCCAACGTAGCGCGTGAGTGCGAGCGTCTCGTCGCCATGCGTTTTTCCGCGAGTGAAGATCGCCGGCTCGTGTCCACGCTCGGAGAGAGCGCCGACGAGGTGTCGTCCCAGAAATGTCGTGCCGCCAAGGACGAGCGTCTTCACGCGGATGCGCGCTTGCCGGATAAGGAGCGCCTCGGACCCGAACGTCTGCCCAGTGCCGGACCGAGACGCAGGTGCGACGGCGGTGTCGATCGTTCACTTCCCCCACGGCGCTTGATCGGCGCCAATAATCCGGCCTCGCGACCGTAGCGGCTTATGGTCTCACGCCGATGACCGGTCTCCGCCTCGATTGCTCGAAGCGACCGTCCTTGGCGCAAGCGCTCGAGAATGCGCTCGCGTTGCGCCGGAGACAACTCGTTCAGGCCGAACAACTCGTTCATGGCCAACACTTCGGACGGCCGCGTCGTATCGCCCTAGCGCCCGTGGCCGCTTTTCCCGCGCTTTGGCAGCGCGCGGCACTGGTGGTCGGAGCGCGTCCCTAAACCGACCCGACGCTGTTGAAAAAGGCTGAAAGTGATCCCTTTTTTTCGAGCTGCGATGCTATACGGCGCGACGGATTTCGGCTATGCCAAAAAAGCCAAGCACGGCACTCGAGATGCCGTTGATCCAATGTCGCGTACGCGGGCCGATGATGTGCCGGACCAGTGAAATAGCGAGCGTGAGCAAAAGCCACCACAATGAGGAGCCCAAGAAGACGCCGGCTACTGTAAGCAGCGCCGTCTGCAGATCGAACCCGGCCGGCGGAGCGAGAACCGTAAAAATCGCAGCGAACGAAACGATCGTCGGTGGATTCGTCAACGTGAGAAACAACGCGCTCACATACGCAGGTTTAAACCATCCAACAGCACGATCAGGCTGCGAAGGCTGGTCCGAGCGATTAAGAAACATTCGGAGGCCCAGGTACAGCAAAAACAATCCCGCCGCGAAGTGCAATGGCTTGTCGTACAAGAGCATGAAGCGTGAAACTCCGGCAAGCCCGAGGGCTGCGACAAACGCATAGGCACCATCACCCGTAGCAATACCGAGGCCAGTACTGAATCCCCGTTGCCACCCTTTCGTCAGCGTACGACGCATACAGAGGACACTCATCGGCCCCACAGGCGCAGCCACGGCGACACCGATTCCTATCGCTTTCAAGAACGGCAGCAGATACATAGAGCATATTTCATGGTGGTCGGCATACGAGCCTTGCCGCGTGTTAGCATGGACCGAAGCCAAGCTATTCGGAGCTACGGATCTTCGGACAAGCAGTTGCTCCACCCCAGTATAAGCTATAATCATCGCAATAAGCGACGCTGCGGAGGACAACGCAACGCGATGATGGGTAGTCGATTACAGACGACCGCGATGTTCCAGTATTTCTGTCTCGACGATTGGGTCCCCGCGGATCATCTGCTGCGCGCCATCGATCGTCACATCGATCTTCGACCGATTCCGCGAGCAGCTGCGTCCTCTGTACAGTGATATCGGCCGGCCGTCGATCGATCCGGAAGTTTTGCTGCGCATTCTGCTCATCGGGTATCTCTACGGCATTACGAGCGAACGGCGTTTGCTCGACGAAGTCGGTATGAACCTCGCGTACCGGTGGTTTACAGGTCTGGGCTTCGATCAATCGATGCCGGATCACTCGACTTTTTCCAAAAACCGGCACGGCCGCTTTCGCGACTCATCAGTCTTCCGTGATCTCTTCGAGACCATCGTGCAGCAATGCGTCAACGTCGGCTTCGTGCAAGGTGAGCGGCTTTCGGTCGATGGCACGGTCATCGCGGCGGACGCTAGCAGCAAGAGCCGCGTGCCACGCGAACAGCTTCCCGAAGCCGCCAAAGTCTCGCGTACCCTTCGCGAGTATTTGGCGGAAGTGGAAACCGCAAACCCAACGCCATCATCGGAAAATCAAAGCCTGTCAGCAGAAAGCGGCAAGATATCGTCAAGCGACCCCGACGCGACATGGGCGACCAAGGGCGGCGTTCCCGCTCAACTCAGTTACTACGCCAACTATCTCATCGACAATGAGAGCAACATCATTCTTGACGTTGAAGCGACGCCGGCGCGTTTTTCGCAAGAAGTGGCAGCGGCGCGCACGATGATCGAGCGAGCGGAAGCGACGTTTGCTATCGAGCCGCAAAGTTTAGGAGCTGACAAAGCCTACGGTAGCGGCGAATTTCTTGCATGGCTATTGACCCGAGACATCGCGCCGTACATTCGAGTTATCGATCGCACACGGCAAAATGCCGAATACTTCACGCGCGACGACTTCGTCTTCGGGCCCGACATCAACGCGTACCGCTGCCCGGCCGGCAAGCTCTTGACCTATCGCGGCATTGGCCGAGCATTAAGAGTGTATACGTATAACGCTTCGCCGAAAGATTGCGCAGCGTGCCCGCTCAAAGCACGCTGCACGGCGGGTCGCGGTTGACGGCTCGTTGTGAACTTTGACGAACCTGCTCGCGAGCGCACGAGGCAACTTAGTGGCACCGAAGCATACTGGCGATCGTGGCGGGAGCGCAAGAAGGTCGAGGTGCTCTTCGCTGAACTCAAAAACGTTATCAAGTTGCGACGATTCCGCTTTCGAAGACTCTGGAACGTAGCTGAGCAAACGTTAATGGCAGCGACGGCGCAAAACATTCGACGATTGATCCGCTTCCTCGCTACGCCGGCCCCTGAGCCGGCGTAGCGGCCTGCGGTCTAGCAACGCAGCAAAGCGAATCCAGCCATCAGCCGCTCTCATCAAAGACGCTGAGCGGCTTTTTCAACAGCGTCGACCCGTTTTTAGGACCCTCGACCCCTCGCGGGTTCGGGTGCTGCAAAGACGAAACAGACGGCGTGCGAACTGACCCGATCTCGGGCGGCACCTTGCTCATCGCAAACCTTACGAGCTTCAACACCGCCGGACTACCCACGGGTTGGACGCGCAATGCGGACGGTGGCTAACTGCGCTTCACGATCGATCGCTATTTCGAAGCACGCCGTATTCTGTCGGAGTGGCATGGGATCCGCGTCCACAACTGGCATCGCCCGCTCAGCGATTATTTCTCTCTTTTTCTCGATCGCGGCTTTGTGTTGACGCATTTTGCCGAGCCGGAGCCCACCGGTGGCGACCGGGAACGGGCCGAGCGCTATCGCCGCGTACCGTGGTTTCACATCATCGAGTGGGAGAAACCGCTTGGGACTGTGGTCTCATAATGGACCATTGTTGAGAACAGCGACATGGAAGATTCCGGAGATATCTATGGCTGCGGGAATCGCGGCCATAACGTCGCAGCCTTGTGACGTGGTAAGCGACAATTCACGCAACCGCCGCGCATGGGACGCGACGAGCGACGACTATCAGCGCCGACACGGCGGCCAGCTTTTGGTGAACGTCGAGGCTTGGGGGGTCTGGTCTTACCCGGAATCGGAATTGCAGCTACTTGGCGATGTCGCCGACCGCGACGTGCTCGAATATGGTTGTGGCGGGGCGCAGTGGTCGATCTCGCTCGCGAAGCGCGGTGCCCGTTGCACCGGACTCGACAACTCGCAGCGTCAGTTGGACTACGCCCGCGCGGCCGTTACGGCCGCCAGAGCCGACGTTCGACTCGTCCACGCAGCGGCGGAAACACCGCCGTTCCCCGATGGAAGCTTCGACGTCGTTTTCTGCGATCATGGCGCATTTAGCTTTACTGCTCCGGAACAGACTATTCCACAGGCCGCACGGCTTTTGCGTTCCGGCGGCATTTTGGCATTTTCAGTGGCTCACCCGCTCCGCGAAGTCTGCTTGGACTGGAAACAGGACTGCTTGTCGCGCGCTCTTCAACGGTCGTACTTTGAACTTAGCGTTATCGATGGTCCGGACGGCGTTGTAAGTCACGTGCGGCCGATCGCGACGTACCTCACTATTTTGCTCGAAGCGGGGTTTACGCTCGAAAAGTTGCTCGAGCCGCGGCCCCCAATCGACGCGACGTCATCCTACGATTTCGCACCCATTGAATGGGCGCGCAACTTTCCTGCAGAGCTGATGTTTCGCGCGCGACGTCGATGAACTTTCGTCCATGGTATCCGTCGCCTGGAACGCTTTCCTAGCGCGTGCCTCACCACATGACAGCGTTGCAATCGAAACTCGTTGCCGTCCCGCAAACAACCTTGTTGAACGCGTATTGGACACGGGCCATTGAATGGAAAGTGAACCCGGCCGCAAGAGGTAAAGGTTCGCGACCTCGCATCGCTCGATGCAAAATCACCTCACGTGAGGGCCGGTGTCGACCAGATTGTGCGCGCTCGGCACTAATCTCGTCAGTTTGAGAGTCGTATCCGGGTGTAAGGAGATACCCTATTCGCACGCGTTGCATTACGACGTGGCGGCTTATAAGCGTGCGAGCCGGCACGACGCTCGCGGCGCAATCGTCGCTAGCGAACAATGACATGAAGTTCTTCCGCCCGCTGGCAGGCGTACCGATCTTCCACTACACGGAGTGCCTGACCTAAACATGGCGTTCGCGCTTCGAGCTCTCACCTGCACCTTGATCGCCGCCGCGTTGCTGACGAGCGCCAGCATGGCGCGTGTGACGCCGTCCGACGGCGCTCGACCAGCCTATCGGGGTGAGTTGTGGCGCATGAGCGGCCGGCTCGTCGCACGCGACGGTCGCGCGTTCTCGTATGCGGCCTCGTTCTTTCGTTACGCGCAGCCGCACGGCACCGTGCTCTGCCCTGCGTCGATCTCGATCCTCGACGAGTCGAGCGGCCATGTGTTCCAAGAGCGCCGCGTGGAACGTGCCGGTCTCGGCCTTGCGGATGTTGCAATAGGGACGCTCAGTCTCCGCGTTGGTGGCTGGCGCCTGCGCGAGCCGCGGGCGAACGGCGCATCGCATGCGTTTGACCTGGATGCACGCCTTGCAGGCGTGTCGTTACGAATCCACGGGGTAGCTCGCAAGCCACGCTTCACGCTGCCGTCCAGCAAGAACGTGGTCGACGAGTACAGCTCGATCGCCAACACCGGGACCGTCGCGCTCGGGGGCACGAGCGTCGCGGTCACCGGGAAGTCGTGGTTCGACCATGAGCTTTCAAACGGAACGCCGGACGGGAACCAACCGCACGCGCAATATCGCGTGCAACTCGACGACGGACGCGAGATTTTCGTCGAAACGTGGGGCTCGGCCGGCACGCGCTCGTCGCGCCGTCGAGCCTATCTCGTCGAACGGAACGGCAGCATCGACGTGCTTCGCCCCGATGCCTATGAGTTCGGGGCGAATCCCGGCGTGGGGTGGCGCAGCACACACACCGGCATCATCTATCCTGATATCTGGGCGTTGCACGTCGATAACAAGACCGAGTTCCTATCGCTAGAGCCCGTGACGTATGATCAGGAATCCCTCGCTCATAGCAGCGGTCTGCCGTATTGGGACGGCGGAGTCGATGTCTACGATGTCACGCCCGGTTCGCAAGGACTGCGCCTCGGGTCTGGCTACGTCTTGATGACCGGCTATGCACCGGAGGAGAAGCGCCCCTGATCTTCGATGCGCTCGTAATCGGACACGTCCGCAGCAACGCGTGGCGTGCGCTCGTTTCGGTCGTCGCGATCGCACTCGGCGTCGCGACCGCGCTCGCTCTCGCGCTCGCGAGCTCACTGACGGTCCGAACGCTGAATGTTGACCGCGCGCTCTTCGCGCAGCGCGTCGATTTCCAAGTGCTGCCGTTCGGGAGCCGCTTGCCACAAAGCACTCTCGCCGCCGTTCGCTATCTTGACGGCGTTGCGAGCGCAGAACCGATCATCGACCGTCCGATCACGATCGGCGTCGATGCCTCGGGTGCGGGCGGCGACGCGGCGCGGCTCGTCGGCGTCGACCTCTTGCAGCCGCTTCCCGGCGTCGCCGGCTTCGACGAAGGGCGGCCTGGACCGTTCGCGCCCACCGGTTCGTTTATCGATCCCGCGGCGGTCCTCGGGACGAACGGCGCGCTCATATCGGCTGCGGCGGCGGCGCGGCTACAGCTGCACCGCGGCGCGTCCTTCGCCGCGCTTGTCGGCGCGCACGTCCTGTCGCTACACGTCGCGAACGTCATGCCCGCGAGGGCGACGGGAGTCGATTCGAGCGTCGTCTTCGTCGACTTCACAACCGCGCAAAAGCTCTTCCACGAACCGGGAACGGTCGATCGCATCGACGTCGTCACGGACGCACCGCCCGACGTTGTGCGACCGTCGCTGCTTGCTGCGCTCAGCGAACGCGCGCGTCTCGTCGTGCCGGAGTCAAACGGTTTTTCGCTTCGCGACCTGACCGCCGGCATTGAAGCGACGTTCGGAGCGCTCGCCTCGATCGCGCTTGGGGTCGGCGGCCTGCTCGTCTTCAACGCAGTCGGAACCTCGATCGCACATCGCCGCGGCGATATCGGTACGTTGCGCGCGCTCGGGGTTGCGCCCGCGTCGATCGTCCTGACCTTCGTCGGTGAAGGCGCCGCATACGGTGCGCTCGGCGGCATACTCGGCGCCGCGCTTGCCCAGTTCGCGGTCCAGACTGCCCGAGGCACGAGTGGAGCTCACCAAGACGCGGGAAGTTACGACGTATGGACCTTTGCTGGCGCCATACTACTCGGCATCGTCGTCGCCGTGCTCTCCGCAATTGCGCCCGCCCTCGCCGCCGCGCGCATCGCGCCGGCGCTTGCGGCGCGCCAGGGAAGTTTTGAAGGCGCGCAACCCGACCGAGCGACTCTCGTCGCCTCGACGCTCGCGGGCGCGTGCGCGTTCGCCCTCGGCACCGCGCTCGGATTTCACCCGGGTCGCACAGCGTGGTTCATCTTTGGCTTTCCGCTCTGCTTTGCGACGGGCGCGGCGCTCGTCATCGCTCCGTTCGCGAAAGCGAGTGGAACGATCGTGCGCCGCGCGACCGCGGGTGCGGCGCCAGCGCTGCGCTTCGCGGGAATCACGCTCGCCGCGATTCCCAAGCGCATCTCGGTTGCGCTCGCCGCGCTTACCGTCGCGGTCTTCGCGGCTGTCGCCTTTGACGTGGCGAGCGGTTCGTTCGCGGCGTCGCTGCATGCGTGGGCTGAACACAGCATCGCGGGCGATCTGCTCGTAAGTCCCTCCGGCAACGGCGGCACGTTCGATCCCGGCGTCGCGGCGCGCGTGCGCGCCACGCCCGGCGTCCGCTCCGTCGTGGCGATTCGAACGATTCATACGCGGACCGGGCGCACCGAGGTTGCCGTGCGCGGCGAAGATGCGGCTGCACACGCCCCGCACGTCGCCTTGACGCCGCCGCCGGCCGAGGTCGGCGCGCGACTTGCGGCCGCGCTGCACGTACGAACGGGCGACGTCGTTTCATTGCGCACCGCGCACCAGGACCTGCGCGTGCGGGTGACGGACGTGCAGCCGGATTTCTCGCAAGGCGGCGGCTCGATCGTCGTTGCCCGGCGCGTGCTCCGCGACGCGTTCGGCGACGATCACATAGACGCGCTGCGCGTTACGGTCGACGGGCACGCTAATTCTACGACCGTCGAGAGCGCGATTTCGCGAGCACTCGCACCGCTACGCATCGTGACGGTGACGACCAGCGAGTTGCGCGCGCGCTTCATGCGCGCTTTCGACGAAACGTTCGCGTTTGTGGGCGCGCTCGCAATCGTCGTCGTCACAATCGCGTCGCTTGGCGTTGGCAGCGCGCTCTCGGCACTGGTCTTCGAACGCCGCTTCGAGCTGCAAACGTTGCGCCGACTCGGCGCGCGGCGGTCGACGATCGTGCGCATGCTCGTGGGCGAGGCGCTCGTCGTCGCAGTCTCCGGGAGCGCCCTCGGTCTCGTGCTCGGGGTTGCGTTCGCTGCGTTGCAATTGTATGCCGCCGACCCCGTCGCGATCGGCTTTGCAATCCCGATGACAATCCCGCTCGTGAACGTCGGCGCCATCCTCATCGCCGGTATCGCGGCCTGCATCGCCGCACCGCTCATCGCTGCGCCGAGCGCCTTCCGCATCGCCACGGACGACAAGCCATGAGTGCCGCCGTCATCCGCTCCGTCGGCTTGCGCCGTATCTACGAAAGCGCTGCCGGCGCGACGGAAGCGCTGCGCGGCGTCTCGTTCGAGATCAAGCGCGGAGAGATGATCGCGCTGCGCGGGCCGAGCGGTTCGGGAAAGAGCACGCTCGTCGCGATCCTCGCTTGTGCCGATCGACCCACCGCCGGAAGCGTCGAACTCAACGGCACCGCCGTCGAACGCCTTCCCGATCGCGTACTGCGGCGGCTGCGGCGGCGCGACATCGGCGTCGTTTTTCAAAATCTTCACTTACTCGACGCGCTGACCGTACGGGAAAACGTTTCGCTGCCGCTAGTGCTGCTACGTCGCAATCGCCACGAGATTCGCGAGCGCGTGGAACAAACGCTCCACCTCGTCGGCATCGCAGAGAAAGGGGAGCGGTATCCGCCAGAACTATCCGGCGGGCAAGCGCAGCGCGTCGCAATCGCGCGCGCCATCGTGCACGAACCGGCGATCGTCCTTGCCGACGAACCGACCGGCAATCTCGATTCGCGCACGGGCGAAGAGATTGTAACCCTGCTGCGCGGCGTTGCGACGGCCGGCCAAACGCTCGTCGTCGCAACGCACGCTGAAGCGGTGGCCGACGCCTGCGACCGCACGCTGTGGCTGAACGACGGGATGCTATCGATATGATCGGTGGCGTTCGCGCGCCCTCGAATCGATGCGGGCATGCCGCATCCGCTCGGTGCGAGTGAGATCGCAAAAGCCGTGACTTCGCGCTTTTTGAAAGCTGCGACATGAGCGCGTTGCCTTACCGACGAGCAAACGAGCCGCCTCGCGCTGCTCAGGCACTCTATCGGGACGATCGCGACACCGTAACTTCATCGTCGGTTCAAGTACATGTTACAGTGGGCGGTAAGTTCGCGCCGGATTTAATGCCCTAAGGTTAAGGCCATCGGCGTCTCGTTCTGAACGTTCGGCGGCAATCTCGCGGCGGCGGTGCGATGTTCATGGGACATCCGGGTCCCGACTCGCGGTAGTGGGGTTTCTCCCGAACTCGACGTTGCTCTTCGTTCTTTAGCGGATACAGGTAGTCGACTTCCTCAAGGATGCGGTTGCATGGCAGCGGCTTCGCTGGGTTCGCGTAGAGCAGCGTTTTCACGTCGGAGACGACGAACCTCATCTTCAAGCGATTTACCGTCTTGCGGGCCGGACTCGGCTTGCTTGTGCGTACCGTACTTCTTTTGCCAGACTTGCAAAAATGCGGATGGACATCGAGCTATCGGGCGACCTGCGTCAGGAGGACGTTTTCCATCGGCTACTCGGCCGACCGCATCTCGTTTGAACTGCTCACCGAAGGAGCGGCGTTGCTTTGCATTATACCTCGCCGTCGGCTCTTCGCCGACGCTTGATGCATGGCGGCGCTAAGTGCCATCGGCGATGCGGTCGAGCAATTCCTCAAGCAGGTGTCTCTCGCCGCCGGTGAGGACGGAGGTCTGGTTCAGAGAGGCCCGTAGCGTCGCAGCCGCTCCGCTTGGTCCTGGATCCATTCGCGAGATCGCGTCCC